>Ga0268266_10000315_pt1 | contig 76532 bp, 79 predicted proteins | sample KBSS13metaG_FD_190356 | JGI IMG/M metagenome (GOLD analysis project Ga0268266, IMG submission 190356) | Switchgrass rhizosphere microbial communities from Kellogg Biological Station, Michigan, USA - KBS S1-3 metaG (SPAdes) (version 2) | ecosystem: Host-associated > Plants > Roots > Rhizosphere...
CTTCGACATGGTCAGCGGCCGAAGGTGACGGCCGTTCGCTCAGCTCTAGGCGTTACGAACACCCCTCTCCGACCTCCCTGCTGAACCATGAGACATCGGATCACCTCCTTTCGCTGCGTTGAAGCTAAGTCGAAAGATGAGTCTTTGTTCGGCGAAGTGCAAGACTTGTAATGATGTGAAGATTCGGCATTATCTTTTGCCTTTCGCCGGACGCCTACTTCAGGCGCGGCAATCTTCCACAACACGCGCAACTTCGGGCCAGGCCGGAACAACCAGCGACGGCGATCCTGCCACCGTGACTCCGAGGCGCCCGCGACTGAACGCCAATGAGTCCAGCAATGGATCGTTCGACACGATCTCGATGCTGACGCGCTGCGTCAGCGGATTGAAACTTGCGGGTACTGGCCGCACGCTCGAACTCGTCCAAATCGTCATCGTTGCTGCGGCAGCAGTCGCGGGCTTCGCGATCGTTATCTGGCGCGAGACCTTTGTGCAGCGGATGGTCAGCTGCGGAAGCGCTGACGGATTGAGGAAACTCGCTTCGCTCCCGGTCGTGGTCGTTGAATAAGTCCAGCTCCCCGCGATCGGCGTTGCCGTGCTGAGATCCGCGATGGCGGTTTGTGCCTGCAGTGTCGCGGGGACGAGCAGCGCTAGCGCCGCAGCAATCGAAGCTCGCATGAAACTCAGTGACCCAGCTTGTCGACTTTGGCCTTGAGCGCGTCCAGCTCAGCCTTCAACGCATCGACCTCGCTGTTGCCGGATTTCGACGCGGGGTTTCCCTTTGGCTTGAACGCCTGCGCGGCATCTTCAAACATCGCCATGTTGCGCTTGGCGATGTCTGCAAAAACATTGCCGGAAAAAGCGTCGCGCACGGCGCTCTGGTTGCGTTGGAACGAGTCCATCGCGGCCTCGAGATATTGCGGGACGAAGTTCTGCATCGAGTTGCCATAGAGGCCGATCAGCTGCTTCAGGAAATTGATCGGAAGCATCGTCGAGCCGCGCGCTTCCTCGTCGACAATGATCTGCGTCAGCACCTGGCGAGTGATGTCTTCGCCGGTCTTGGCATCGACGACTTCGAACTCGCGGCCTTCGCGTACCATTGCTGCAAGCTTGTCGAGGGTGATGTAGGTCGAGCTTTCGGTGTCATAAAGCCGCCGGTTCGCGTACTTCTTGATTGTCACCTTCGCGCTAGACTTGGTCATGAACGGCTCCCGAAACTCGCAGCACGATCTACTACCGGAGCATAGTGCGCTGCAACATGAACGCGCGCCACGGCCGCTGCCGCTGTTTCTCGAATTGGTACGCAAGGTGTCCGAAAGCGACCCGGAACTGGCGCGCGCCGCCCTCGTCGGCCTCAAGAATTACGAGTGCACGCCGCGCGACCCGGCGCCTCCGTCAAAGCCGGAAATTGCGCGAGTTCGCGGTGCGTGCATCCGCGATCATGGCGGCAATGGCCCCCCGGTGCTGCTCGTGCCCTCGCTGATTAATCCGCCGCGGATTCTCGACCTCGATCCCGATGCATCGCTGACGGGAGCGATCTGCAAAATGAACCGGCGCGCGCTGCTGCTCGACTGGGGTTCAGCGCGCGACCGCGCCGAGCTCGACGTAGCCGGCCACATTGAGCACCTCCTGCTGCCATTGCTGCGCAGCATGAATGAGCTGGTGGCCCTGGTCGGCTATTGCCTCGGCGGCACGATGGCGATCGCGGCTGCCAACCTCGCTCCGGTCGAGCGCGTCGTCACTCTGGCGGCGCCGTGGCGGTTTGCGGACTATCCCCAAGCATCGCGCGACGCACTCAACGACATGTGGCTGCATTCGAAAGCCGCGTCACAGGCTCTCGGGGCGCTGCCGATGGAAGTCTTGCAGGCCGCCTTCTGGTCGCTTGACCCGCAGCGCACCGTCAAGAAGTTTGCCGAGTTTGGCCTCCTCGATCCCAACGGCACCGAGGCGCGTCGCTTTGTGGCGCTCGAGGACTGGGCGAACGAGGGCCAGCCCCTGCCCTATCCGGCGGCGCGGGAGTTGATCGAAGATCTGTTCGGAAACGACCTGCCCGGCTCGGCTAAATGGGAGGTCGCCGGACAATCCGTGACAGACAAGCCCGCAGTCCCGACCTTTCACATCCTCGCCGGCCACGACCGCATCGCCCCTGCTGCAACCGCGCCCACGGGCGAGCGTATTGCTATCGCCACCGGCCATGTCGGGATGATCGTCGGCGCTGCACGGTCAGAGCTCCATCGGAGCCTCGAGCGCTTCCTCAACCCCGCTTGCCGCCCTCCTGCCTAGCGGCTAAGCGGCGCCACCACGCACCCGTAGCTCAGCTGGATAGAGCGCTGCCCTCCGAAGGCAGAGGCCACAGGTTCGAATCCTGTCGGGTGCGCCACTCCCAAAAACTCTGGCTAACCGCATCTTATCCAGATTCGTTTCGGCCCTATTGAATTTTCAGTAAGAACGTGGCCCAGTCTCTGATACAGAGAGGCCGCAGCCGGGGGGCTGCTTGTTTTTTACCGGGTGGGGGGAGAGACCACACGGAGCGTTAAGTGAATATCCAGGCCCCGCGAGACTTCATCGATCGCCGTCAGCTCGTCAGTGCTCTGCGCGCTCTTCGACGAGGCGATTTCAGTGTCCGCCTTCCCGAAGCGGTCGATGGCGTGGATGGCGAGATCGCCAGCCTGTTCAACGAAGTCGTCTCCATGAACGAGGCGATCACCCAGGAATTCGAACGCCTTTCCAAGGTCGTCGGCAAGGAAGGCAAGATCACCCAGCGCGCCCGCGTCCGCGGTGCTTCCGGCGGCTGGGACAGCAAGCTCCGCGCCGTCAACGAACTGATCGACGACATGGTACAGCCAACCGCCGAGGTCTCGCGCGTCATCGGCGCGGTGGCCAAGGGCGACCTGTCGCAGACCATGACGACCGAGATCGACGGCCGCCCGCTGCGCGGCGAGTTCCTCCGCATCGGCAAGGTCGTGAACACGATGGTCGAGCAGCTTGGCTCGTTCGCGTCGGAAGTGACCCGCGTGGCCCGCGAAGTCGGCACCGAGGGCAAGCTGGGCGGTCAGGCACGGGTGAAGGGCGTCGCCGGCACGTGGAAGGACCTCACCGACAACGTGAACGCCATGGCCACCAACCTCACCGGCCAGGTGCGTAACATCGCCGAAGTGACGACCGCCGTGGCTCGTGGCGACTTGTCGAAGAAGATCACCGTTGAGGTGAAGGGCGAGATCCTCGAGCTCAAGAACACCATCAACGTCATGGTGGACCAGCTGAACGGCTTCGCGTCCGAAGTGACCCGCGTGGCCCGCGAGGTGGGCACAGAAGGAAAGCTCGGCGGTCAGGCTCGCGTGGAAGGCGTCGCCGGCACGTGGAAGGACCTCACCGACAACGTGAACCTGATGGCCGACAACCTTACCGGCCAGGTCCGTAACATCGCCGAGGTGACCACAGCCGTCGCGAAGGGCGACCTTTCCAAGAAGATCACCGTCGACGTGAAGGGCGAAATCCTCGAGCTGAAGAATACCATCAACACCATGGTGGACCAGCTGAACGGCTTCGCGTCAGAAGTGACCCGCGTGGCTCGCGAAGTCGGCACCGAAGGCAAGCTCGGCGGCCAGGCGCAGGTGCCGGGCGTCGCCGGAACTTGGGCCGATTTGACTGACAATGTGAACCAGCTGGCGAACAACCTCACCGGCCAGGTCCGCAACATCGCCGAAGTCACGACCGCTATCGCGCGCGGCGACTTGTCGAAAAAGATCACGGTCGACGTGAAGGGCGAAATTCTCGAGCTCAAGAACACCATCAACACGATGGTCGATCAGCTGAACTCGTTCGCGTCGGAAGTGACCCGCGTGGCTCGCGAAGTGGGCTCGGAAGGAAAGCTCGGCGGCCAGGCGCAGGTCGAAGGCGTCGCCGGTACGTGGGCCGATTTGACAGACAACGTAAACGCGATGGCGACCAACCTTACCGGCCAGGTTCGAAATATCGCCGAGGTGACGACCGCCGTCGCCAAGGGAGACCTGTCGAAGAAGATCACGGTCGACGTGCGTGGCGAGATTTTGGAGCTGAAGAACACCATCAACGTCATGGTGGACCAGCTGAACTCCTTCGCGTCGGAAGTGACCCGCGTGGCGCGCGAAGTGGGCTCGGAAGGCAAGCTCGGCGGACAGGCGCAGGTCGAAGGCGTCGCCGGCACCTGGGCGGACCTTACCGACAGCGTGAACCTGATGGCCGGCAACCTCACCGGCCAGGTGCGTAATATCGCCGAGGTGACCACGGCGGTCGCGAAGGGCGACCTGTCCAAGAAGATCACGGTCGACGTGAAAGGCGAAATCCTCGAGCTCAAGGACACCATCAACGTCATGGTGGACCAGCTCAACGCGTTTGCGAGCGAGGTCACCCGCGTGGCGCGCGAAGTCGGCACCGAGGGCAAGCTCGGCGGTCAGGCACAGGTGCCGGGCGTCGGCGGAACGTGGAAGGACCTTACCGATAACGTGAACGCCATGGCCGCGAACTTGACGGGCCAGGTGCGTAACATCGCCGAGGTGACGACCGCCGTTGCGTCCGGCGACTTGTCGAAGAAGATCACCGTCGACGTGAAGGGCGAAATCCTCGAGCTCAAAAACACCATCAACGTCATGGTGGACCAGCTGAACTCGTTCGCCTCGGAGGTCACCCGCGTCGCGCGTGAAGTCGGTACCGAGGGCAAGCTTGGCGGTCAGGCGCAAGTGCGTGGCGTCGGCGGGACGTGGAAGGACCTCACCGACAACGTGAACCTGATGGCGGCCAATCTCACGGGCCAGGTCCGCAACATCGCAGAGGTGACGACTGCGGTGGCCTCGGGCGACTTGTCCAAGAAGATCACCGTCGACGTGAAGGGCGAAATCCTGGCACTGAAGAACACCATCAACACGATGGTGGACCAGCTCAATTCGTTCGCATCCGAAGTGACCCGCGTGGCTCGCGAAGTCGGCACCGAAGGCAAGCTCGGCGGTCAGGCGCAGGTGCGCGGCGTCGGCGGCACGTGGAAGGACCTTACCGACAACGTCAACCTGATGGCGACCAACCTGACCAACCAGGTCCGCGGCATCGCCGAGGTCGTGACCTCGGTGGCGCAGGGCAATCTCAACCGGAAGCTGACGTTCGACGCCAAGGGCGAAATCGCGGCGCTCGCCGACACTATCAATTTCATGATCGATACGCTGTCGACCTTCGGCGACCAGGTGACCAACATGGCCCGCGAGGTCGGCATCGAAGGGAAGCTGGGCGGCCAGGCAAGAGTGCCGGGCGCCGCCGGTCTGTGGCGCGACCTTACCGACAACGTGAACCAGCTCGCGGCGAACCTGACCAATCAGGTCCGCTCGATCGCCGAAGTGGCCATCGCGGTGACCAAGGGCGACCTTACGCGGTCGATCGCGGTCGAGGCGTCGGGCGAAATCGCCGCGCTCAAAGACACGATCAACGAGATGATCTCCAACCTGAAGGAGCAGACGCTCAAGAACGCCGAGCAGGACTGGTTGAAAACCAACCTCGCTCGCTTCAGCCGCATGCTTCAGGGCGAACGCGACCTTGCGACGGTTTCGAACCTGATCATGTCGGAACTCGCGCCGCTGGTGAACGCGCAATATGGCGTGTTCTACGTCACCAAGCGCGAGGAGGAAGAGACCAAGCTCGAGCTGGTCGCAAGCTACGGAGCGGAGAGCGGCAAGGAGCTCAAGCAGGAGTTCGGCCTTCGCGAAGGGCTGATCGGGCAGGCCGCCGCCGACCGCCGGCCGATCCTCCTGAAGGACGTTCCGCCCGACTTCATCCGGGTCGGTTCTGGTCTCGGCCACGCAACCCCGGCCAACGTCAACATCCTCCCGGCCCTCTTCGAGGACGAGGTGAAGGCGGTCATCGAGCTCGCGTCGTTCAGCGAGTTCAACGAGACCCACCAGAACTTCCTCGACCAGCTGATGGAGTCGGTCGGCATCGTGCTCAACACCATTGCGGCGACGATGCGTACCGAGGGCCTGCTCGAGCAGTCGCAGCTGCTGACCCAGGAGCTTCAAGCCCGCCAGACCGAGCTCACCCGCAAGCAGCAGGAGCTTCACGCGACCAACGAGGAGCTTCAGGAAAAGGCGCAGCTGCTCGAGAACGAGAAGAAGCAGGTCGAAGCGAAGAACCTGGAAATCGAAATGGCGCGCCGCGCGGTCGAGGAAAAGGCCGAGCAGCTCGCCCTCACCTCCAAGTACAAGTCCGAATTCCTCGCGAACATGTCCCACGAGCTTCGGACGCCGCTCAACTCGCTGCTGATCCTGTCGAAGCTCCTGTCCGACAACGCGCAGGGGAACCTCAACGACAAGCAGGTCGAGTTCGCACGCACCATCAACTCGGCGGGCTCGGACCTCCTTAACCTCATCAACGACATCCTCGACCTGTCGAAGATCGAGTCCGGAACGGTCACGATCGAGGTCGGCGAGATGCCGATGGCGCACCTCAAGCAGCACATGGAACGGACGTTCCGCCAGCTCGCCGCGGACAAGGAGCTCGACTTCAACGTCAAGTTCGACGCCAAGCTGCCGCAAACTATCCGCACCGACGAGAAGCGGCTTCAGCAGATCGTTCTCAACCTGCTGTCGAACGCCTTCAAGTTCACGGCAAAGGGCGGGGTCACGTTGTCGGTTCGCGGAGCGCAGCGCGGCTGGAGCCCGACCCACCCGATCCTCAGCAAAGCAGATCGGGCGATCGAGATCGCGGTTACCGATACCGGCATCGGCATCCCGGATGACAAGCAGAAGCTGATCTTCGAAGCGTTCCAGCAGGCCGACGGCACGACCAGCCGCAAATATGGCGGTACCGGCCTCGGCCTGTCGATCAGCCGCGAAATCGCACGCCTGCTGGGCGGCGAGCTGCAGGTCCGGTCGACCCCCGGCGAGGGATCGACGTTTACGCTCTACATCCCGCTCGAAGCCGTCGCGGATTCGAACGCGGCCCTGATCGGAACCTCGGCCCGCTACGACAATAGCGGGGCGATCGTACCGACCGCGCTTCCGACCGAGTTCGAGGTCAACGACGACCGCGACGATCTCGGCAAGGAGGCATTCGTTCTGATTGTCGAGGACGACCCGACGTTCGCGACCATTCTCCTCGACGCGGCGCACGAAGCCGGGCTGAAGGGCGTGGTTTCGACGGCGGGCGCGGGAACGCTGGCGATGGCGCGCAAGCTTCAGCCCAGCGCGATTACCCTCGACCTCGGCCTCGCCGACATCGACGGATTCGTGCTGCTCGACCTGCTCAAGCACGACGCCGAGACCCGCGACCTGCCCATCCACGTCATTTCCGGAGCAGATCGAAGCCAGGCTGTGATGAGCATGGGCGCTCTTGGGGTGACCGAGAAGCCGGTCGAGCGCGACCAGCTCCTCAAGCTCTTCAAGGACGTCCGAGCCGAAGCCGAGAGCAAACCGCGCAAACGGCGCAAGACGCCTCCCGCTTCCAAGTCCAAGTCGGTCCCCGAGCTCGCGGGCGCGAAGGTGCTGATCGTCGACGACGATATCCGGAACATCTTCTCGCTGACGAGCGTACTCGAAAGCTACGACGTGGAGGTTCTCCACGCCGAGCGCGGCAAGGATGGAATCCTGATCTTGGAGCAAACTCCCGGCGTCGACGTTGCGCTGATCGATATCATGATGCCCGAGATGGATGGCTACGAGACCATGCGCCAAATTCGTCGCCAGCCAGCCCTGGCCGACCTGCCGCTGATCGCCGTGACGGCCAAGGCAATGAAGGGGGACCGCCAGAAGTGCCTGGATGCCGGAGCGTCGGACTATATTGCCAAGCCGGTCGACATTGAGTTGCTGCTCGCCCTACTCCGCGTCTGGATTGCGCGGGCGCGTGACACTCAGCCGGGCATGCAGATGCCACTGGCGGCCGCGGAATAGGCCGTGAACGTGCCATCGCGGAACATGGCAGATGAGGCTGCGCCGGTGATTGCTGAAAGCAGCACGGAACGGGCGCGAGTCCTGCTGGTCGACGATGACGAGCGCAACCTGCTCGCCGTCGCGACGGTGCTCGAGGATCTAGGCGAGGTTGTCCTCGCGAGGTCCGGCGAAGAGGCGCTCCGCCATCTGCTGAAGGGCGAATTCGCCGTCATCCTGCTCGACGTCTACATGCCCGGCCTGGACGGCTACGAGACCGCACAGATCATTCGTGAGCGTGAGCAGACGAAGGGCATCCCGATCGTCTTCCTGTCGGCGGTCAACAAGGAAGCCGAGCATCTGCTGCGCGGCTATTCGATGGGCGCCGTCGATTATGTGTTCAAGCCGGTCGACCCGGTGATCCTGCGCTCCAAGGTCGCGGTCTTCGTCGATCTGTTCGAAAAGTCGAAGGAGATCGAAAGCAAGGCGCGGCAGGAGCAAGCGCTCCTCGACGCCAATTTCCGCGCGGAAGCGGAACGTCTCCGGGTCGTACAGGAGCTGCGCCGTGCCGAGCAAAGGCAAGCGGCGATCATTCAGTCTCTGCCCATGGTGCTTTACCTCGAGCCCTACGAGACGAAACGCCGCGCTCCGACGTATGTAAGCGGCGACCTTCACGCGATCTGCGGGTTCAAACTCGAAGAGGTCACCGCCAATCCGGACATCTGGGCCGAACGCCTGCATCCCGACGACCGAAACCGGGTGATGGCCTCGATCGAGGCCCGCCGGCGGAGCGGCCGGTCAGCGATTGAATATCGCTGGCAATGCGCAGACGGCACTTACAAGCATTTCCTCGACCAGGCCGTGCTTCTCAAGGACGCGGAAGGCTCGCCGATCGAGTTTGCAGGCACGCTGACCGACATCAGCGACCAGCGCGCGCTCGAAGGACAGCTTATCCAGGCCCAGAAGATGGATGCGATCGGGCAGCTGACCGGCGGCATCGCTCACGACTTCAACAATCTGCTCGCGGCGGTGATCGGCGGTCTGGGGCTGCTTGAGAAGCGCGCCTCCCTCGACGACGACCAGTCCAAGATTCTCGTCATGACGAAGCGCGCCGCCGAGCAAGGCAGCGAGCTTGTCCGCCGCCTCCTGGCGTTCGCGCGCCGCCAGACGCTGGAGCCCAGCGCTGTCGACCTGGCCTCGCTGAGGGAAGCGATGTCCGACCTGCTGACGCATACGCTCGGCGGGTTGGTTGAGATCGAATGGGATATCGACGGCTCCGTGGGGAAGCCGTTCGTCGATCAGGCCCAGCTCGAGCTGGCCCTGATCAACCTTTTGATCAATGCACGCGACGCCATGCCCGGTGGCGGCAAGGTTAGCATTGCTGCGTCCGATGTTGCTGTCGCTGCAGACCACTCCTCACATCTGCCCCCCGGGGACTATGTGCAGATCGAGGTGACGGACACCGGGTCCGGCATCTCCTCGGACGTCATCGACAAGGTGATGGAGCCCTTCTTCACGACGAAGGAGGTTGGCAAGGGCAGCGGCCTGGGCCTCAGCATGGTCTACGGCTTTGCAACCCAGTCTGAAGGCTCGTTCCGCATTTCGAGTGAGCCTGGGAAAGGCACCACCGCTGAGTTGCTGCTCCCCAGGGCAGGTGCCGGAGCTAGGACCGGAGAACGGGCGCCGCAGGACCGGCCCACCGGGGCGACACCGGCCAACCTCAAGATCCTCCTGGTCGACGACCATGCGGAGGTCCGGAGCACTACCGCGTCGCTGCTCGAAGACCTCGGTCATTCGATCACCGAAGCAGCGAACGGCGTAGAAGCGATCCGCATCCTCGAGGAATGCAATTGCTCCTTCGACCTGCTGATCACGGACTACGCGATGCCGCAGATCTCGGGCGCCGGAGTCATCGCGAAGGCGCGCGAAATCTGCCCAAAGGTCTCCGCGCTCATCATGACCGGTTATGCTGAATCCAGCGCCATTGCCGACCGGCCCGTGGACGTTGAAGTACTGCTGAAGCCTTTCACTCCCGCGCTTCTCGAACAAGCCATGTCCCGGGCGACCGAAACTCAAGTGAGCGACCGCCGCTGAATTAACTTGGGTTTACACCGACGCGAAGGTCATTAGCGACGAATTGCGGAGCTTATCGCCCATATTGGAGTTTCAGATGGACTCACCAATGGGGGCAAGATTGTCCGATCCAAACGACGTGCCTGAACTCAATCCCGATGAAGCAATGAACCGCCTCGATCAGGGGCTGGAAACCTGCCGCTCGGTAATTGCTGATTATCGTGCGGCTCTGATCGCCAATGGCACCGCGACCAACGAAATCGCGGAGGATAGAGTCATGAAGTCAGAACTTGATCGAAATTAAGTTCTTAACCAATTTCCGAAGCATTTTGGCAGGGTCGTATCGCTAACTTTCCCAATGCCCGGAGTGCCTGACGCACGCCGGCCGTGGGAGCCAAAGACCATGACCAAGATTTTCAAGCTCATTCGCGACAACAAGGGCGCGACCGCCATCGAATATGGCCTCATCGCCGCGCTCATTGCCGTTGCCGCCATCGCCGCCATGCAGGGCGTCGGCACGAAGCTCGGTACGACGTTCAACAACGTCAGCGCCAAGCTCTAAGCAAGCATCAAGCTTGCCCTCTTAGACGGCGGCGTCGAAAGGCGCCGCCGTTCTTCTATGCCTTTTTCAGAGGAACGCGACCGCTAGCGCTCCGCCCACCACCGCGACGGTGAGGCCGATGCCAAGGATCGCGTTGCGCAAGTTGCCGAACGTATTTTCCATTGTCCGCACTCCCCTTTTCCCGCCGCGATACTAACACGTCGCGGACTCGGCCCTTAGGTGAAATGCTGACATTGCAGAGGCTTAGCTAAACAGGGGGAACCGCCGCCTCCCGCCTCCCGTTGAGCGGATAACATGGCCACCCTTGCAATCGATCATCGCGGGACGCTGCTTCAGCCGCCGCCAGAGGCGGAGGCCTTCTATTCCGAAGTCCTCCAGCTGATGGCGAAGTCGGAAATCCCGTTCCTGGTGTCGGGCACCTATGCGCTTGCCAGCTACACCGGGATTGAGCGCCCGACCAAGGACGTCGACGTTTTCGCCAAGGCGGGCGACGCGTTGCGGATCCTGTCTTACTTCCGCGACCACGGCTTCACCGTCGAGACTGTCGACGAACGCTGGCTTAATCGCATCACCCGTGGCGAATTGTTTGTCGACGTCATCACGAACATGCCGACCGTGACGACACACGTTACCGATGATTGGTATGTCGATGCGCCCGAAGCCGAGCTGTTCGGCGCTCGCGTCCGACTTGTCCCACCAACCCAGTTCATCTGGTCGAAGATTTTCGTCGCCGATCACCATCGTTACGACGGCGCCGACGTCGCGCACATGATTCTCAAGTGTCACGACCGCATCGACTGGAAGATCCTGCTCTCCCACATGGAGCTTTATTGGGAAGTGCTGCTGATGGCGCTACTCAACTTCCGCTTCGTCTATCCCAGCGAGCGGCACGCGGTCCCGCGCTGGCTGATGGAAGAGCTGCTGGGCCGCCTGAACTCGCAAATGATCGTTAAGCCGCCGGGCAAGAAAGTCTGTCGCGGCCGCATCTTCTCGCCTCGCGATTATTCGATCGACGTCGAGAAATGGGGTTTCTCCGAAGCCGTCGGCAATCTCGAAGAGCAATATGGAACCGATTGAGGGAAAGATGCGCGTCGCCGCGATCGGCGATCTCCACGTAATGGAAGACAGCGTCGCGCCCTATCGTGAGCTGTTTGCCGAGATCGGAGATAGTGCCGACGTGCTCGTCCTCTGCGGCGACCTCACCAATTTCGGCAAAACCAAAGAGGCGGAGATCCTCGCCGAAGACATCCGCACCTGTTCTATTCCCGTACTCGGCGTGCTCGGAAACCATGACTACGAGTGCGGCCAGCCGGAGAACGTCTCCGCCATCCTTCAAGGCGCTGGGATGAAAGTCCTCGACGAGCAGGCTGTCGAGATTGACGGCGTCGGTTTTGCCGGAGTCAAAGGCTTCATGGGCGGCTACGGACGCGGTGAACTCGCCGCGTTCGGCGAACCCATCGCCAAGGCCTTCGTCGACGAAGCGCTGAACGAGGCCCGCAAGCTGGAGAACCAGTTGCGCACGCTGCGCACCGACCGCAGCGTTGCGGTGCTCCATTATTCGCCGGTGACGGACACGATCGAGGGCGAGCCCGAAGCGATCTATCAATATCTCGGCTCGCAGCGCCTATGCGATCCGATTGATCGCTTCGACCATGTCAAAGCTGTCTTCCACGGCCACGCGCACCACGGCACCTACGAAGGCCGGACTCCGCTCGGGAAGCCGGTGTACAATGTTGCCCAGTTTGTACTGAAGCCGTTGTTCGGCAAGCAATATACGGTCATCGAAGTCTAACCGCTGTTGCCGGTTGTCGAAACGCCGTTAAGGCCGGCAATCAATGCCTTATGAATTTCGTTTAGACGAGCGCCGCTTCAACCGGCTGGCGCTGCTCGCCATCTTGGTTGGCCTCGGCCTGCTCGTCGTTGCTTTCGGGACGATGATCGTCAGTGCGATGAGCAATGAGCGTGCGACGCAATGGGTGCGCCACACTTATCAGGTCATAGACGAGCTCGACACGCTCTCGCTCGCAATCGAGCGCACGGAGACTGCCGAACGTGGCTATTTGCTGGCGCCCGACCCGGTCCGAGCAAACACGCACCGCCGCAATTCCGCGCTGGTCATGCCGAGCCTGGGTCGGTTGCAGTCACTGACCGCCGACAACCCACGTCAGCGGCAGCTGACCGCCGAACTGCGGATCAAGTTGGTCGACCAGCTGGCTACCATCGACGATATGATGTCCCGCGCGGAAAATGGCCAACTGGCCGCAGCCCGCGAGGAATTCGCCAAGCGTGTAAAGGTTCGGCAGATCGACCAGATCCGCGCGCTCGAAAGTCAGATCCGCGCTGAGGAAACGCGACTTCTCAATGATCGTCAGTCGGTCGAATCGAAGCGCCGCAGCCAATTTATTCTAGTCTTCGGCGTCACTGGCGCTCTGCTGCTCCTGGCAGGTCTCGCGACTTTTGCATTGGTTCGCCGCTACACCCGCGACCTCGCCAAGGCGCGCGACCGGCTGCACTTATTGAACACCGATCTTGAAGGCGTCGTTTCGGAGCGGACCGCCGACTTGCGCCGGGCCAATGAGGAAATTCAGCGTTTCGCTTACATCGTCAGTCACGACCTCCGCTCACCCTTGGTCAATATCCTTGGATTCACGTCGGAGCTCGAAGAGACGAACAGGTCGCTTGGCGCGCTGCTCGAGCGTGCCGAGAAAGAAGCACCGCAAATCGTCACTCCGGACAGCCAGGCCGCGCGTGAAGACCTGCCCGAAGCCATCGGCTTCATTCGCGCCGCAACGCAGAAGATGGATCGCCTGATCAACGCGATACTCAAGCTGTCGCGTGAAGGCCGCAGAACACTTGCGCCCCAGACACTCGAGATGGCTGAAGTGCTGGGCGACATCGTCGGCAGCATGGAGCATCGCCTGGCGGAAATCGGCGCGACGGCGGCCATCGAGCAGCCGATCCCCGATCTGGTCAGCGACCGCGTCGCGATCGAGCAGATCTTTTCGAACCTGATCGAAAACGCATCCAAATATCTTCAGCCAGGTCGCCCAGGCGAAATCATCGTCCGCGGCTACGCGCAGGGTGATCGGCTGATTTACGAAGTGCAGGACAATGGCCGCGGGATCGATCCCAAGGATCATCAGCGCGTATTCGACCTGTTCCGGCGCTCCGGGGTTCAGGACCAGCCTGGCGAAGGCATCGGCCTTGCCCACGTCCGCGCCCTCGCCTACCGCCTCGGCGGGTTCATCGACCTGAAATCCGAACTTGGCCAAGGGGCCACGTTTCAGGTAAATCTTCCAGCCACTTACACCGACGAAGGGGTGCCGAATTGAACGACCAGCGTCCGGTCAACATCGTCATGATCGAAGATGACGAAGGCCATGCCCGCCTCATCGAGAAAAACATCCGCCGCGCAGGCATCAACAATGAAATCTGCCACTTCACCAACGGCGGCGAAGCACTCGATTACCTGCTGAACCACAATAACGGCCCGAAGCTCAACGGGCCGGCGCTCGTTCTGCTCGATCTCAATCTTCCGGACATGAGCGGTACCGACATCCTCGCCAAAGTGAAGGGTGACGAGAAGCTGAAGCGGACCCCTGTCGTCGTCCTCACCACCACCGACGACAAGGTCGAAATCCAGCGTTGCTACGACCTTGGCTGCAATGTCTACATCACCAAGCCAGTGAACTATGAGAGCTTCGCCGAGGCGATCAAGCAGCTCGGCTTGTTCCTGTCGGTGATGCAGGTTCCAGAACCCGAGGCCTGATGCACCTCCCGCGGCGTATCCTGTACATCGACGATGACGCTGGCACTCGCCGTTTGGTCGAGCGGTTGCTCGGCCGGCGTGGCCACACCGTCGTCCCCGCCGCGAGCGGCTCGGAAGGCGTTGCTATTGCGGCCGAGGGTGGCTTCGACCTCATTGCGGTCGACCACTACATGCCGGGCATGGACGGTCAGGAAACACTGGTCGAACTCAAGAAGCTGCCCAATTGTCCGCCCGTCGTCTACGTCACCGGTTCAGAGGAAAGCAGCGTCGCCGTCGCTGCGCTCAAGGCCGGCGCTTATGAATATGTCGTCAAATCGACCGGCGACGATTTCGTCGACTTGCTCGAACGCGCCTTCGCCCATGCGCTTCAGACAGACCGACTGAAGGCCGAAAAGGACCAGGCTCAGCATGACCTTCGCGCCGCCAACGAGCGGCTTGGAATCCTGCTCCGCGAGGTCAATCACCGCGTCGCCAACAGTCTCCAGATAGCATCGACCATGGTCGGCATGCAGTCGCGCCTCCTGCCCGACGGCACCGCGCGTGAGGCGCTCGAAGATACTCAACGCCGTATCGACGCGATCGCCCAAGTCCATCGCGGGCTCTACGCCTCCGACGACGTCCAGAGCATTGCCATGGACCAGTATCTGAGCGCGCTGGTCGAGGAGCTGCAGCGCACTTGGTCGAGCTCGGCCGCCCCCCGAACCATCCGGCTGAAAGCCGAACCGTTCGAGCTTCATGCAGAGAAAGCCGTCTCCCTCGGCGTCATCGTCAACGAACTCGTCAGCAACGCCTGCAAATACGCCTATTCCAACGGCACGCCGGGCGAAGTCAGAGTCGAGCTCGCTCCGGACGGGGAGCGCCATTTCCGCCTCATCGTCGAAGATGACGGCTGCGGGCTGGTGGCTGGCGCCGAGCCGCGCGGAACCGGCCTTGGCTCGAAGCTCATCGCCGCGATGGCGAAATCGCTGTCGAGCAAGCTCGAATACGAGCCCGGATACAGTGGCGTCCGGGCAACGCTTCGCGCCGCGCTTTAGCTACTTCGTTCCGGACCCTGGTTCCGCTTGCGCGCGATGAAGCTTGGCGGTCGTCGCGTCCGTCATCATTCCGGCTGCCGCGACCTCCAACTTGTTCTTCATGCCGTAGATTACTGCAGGGTCGCCGTCCTTCATCGCGTCCCAACCCGCCTTGGCGACGTCGGCCGGATCGTCCTTCTTCGCCTGACCGACCTTGGTGTCGTCGAGCTCGGCTCGGTGGAAGAATTCAGTCTCCGTCGCTCCCGGCTTCAGGCAGGTAACGGTCACGCCGCTATCCTTGATCTCGTTGCCGAGCGCCGCGGCAAAGCTGTCAACGAAGGCCTTGGACCCGTTGTAGACCGCCTGGAACGACCCGGCCATGTGACCGGCTACCGATCCGGTGATCAACACCTTGCCCTCGCCACGCTCGACCATCTTCCGAACGATGGGCTGAATTAGAAGCGGCGTGCCGGTGATGTTCGTATTGAGCACGTGCATCCATTCGTCCGTGCCCTGGTCGAGGAAGCCGTGGCCGAGCCCGTGCCCTGCATTGGCGACAAGCACGTCGACCTGACGTCCTCCGACGAGATCGAGTAACTGGCCGACGCCCTGCTTGCTCGACAGGTCCGCCTCGATTGACTGGACGGAAACGTTATACTCATCGAGCGCTGGACCGGCCTCAACGAACGGCGTGTCCGCCGCGACGATCAAGTCGTAGCCGTCTTCCGCCGCCAGCCTGGCGAGCTCCAGCCCGATCCCGCTTGACGCCCCGGTGACGATAGCGAGCTTACGCTGGCTCATGTTCGAACTCCTTGAGGGTCTCGACCTCGCCCTTCTCGAGACCGGGCTTGAGGACGATCTTCGTGTATTCATTCTGCTCGTCGTGCCAGTGCCGATACATGTCCGGCGCATCCTCGAGGCTGGCATGGTGTGAGATCAGGAAGGTCGTATCGATCTTGCCTTCCATGATCATGTCGAGCAGCTTCCTGGTGTATTTCTGGACGTGCGTCTGACCCTGCTTGAGCGTCAGGCCCTTCTCCATCATCTGGCCGAGCGGGAACTTGTCCGCGAACCCGCCATAGACTCCTGGGACGGATACTCGCCCGCCTTTGCGGCATGCGAGGATCGCCTGGCGGAGCGCATGGGGCCGCTCCGTGCCGAGGAACAGGTGCGCCTTCACGGTGTCGGAGATGTTGTCGATGCTCATCCCGTGGCTTTCCATGCCGACGCAATCGATCACCGCGTCCGGCCCGATGCCGCCAGTCATCTCCGCGAGCGCGGCCCGGACATCGACCTCGTTGTAGTCGAGAATGTCGGCGCCAAGCTGCTTGGCCAGTTCTAGCCGCGTCGGGAAGTGATCGATTGCAATCACCCGGTGAGCGCCAAGGATGAAGGCGGACTGGATAGCGAATAGCCCGACCGGGCCACAGCCCCAGACTGCGACGGTGTCGCCTGGTTCGATGTCGCAATTCTCCGCGGCCATCCAGCCAGTGGGCAGGATGTCAGACAGGAACACGACCTTGTCGTCTTCGACCTCATCCGGAACGACTAGGGGGCCGATGTCGGAGTAAGGCACGCGCAGATATTCTGCCTGTCCGCCGGCGTACCCGCCCGTCAGGTGAGCGTAGCCGAACGCGCCGCCCATCGGATGACCCATCATGATTTCAGATGCGTCTGCGGTCTCGGCGGGGTTGCTGTTGTCACACGCGCTGAACTGCTGCTTCTGGCAAAAAAAGCACTGGCCGCAGCTCACAGTGAAGGGAATGACGACCTTGTCGCCCTTCTTGAGAGTGCTCTTCGGCCCAACCTCGACCACCTCGCCCATATTCTCGTGACCGAGGATATCGCCGGCCCGCATTCCCGGAATGTAGCCGTCGTAAAGGTGAAGGTCCGATCCGCAGATCGCCGTCGAAGTGATCCTGATGATCGCGTCGCGCGGGTTGACGATTTCGGGGTCGGGAACGGTATCGACACGGACGTCATGGCGTCCATGCCAAGTTACTGCGCGCATGGATCGCCTCCTAAACTCTGGGTTCGGTCGGGGTTTCGGACGAACGGGCCGACGGAGACGCGTTAGTCGTCACCTCGCCCGTCTCCATCAATTCCTTGAAGCGCCTGAGGTCGCGGCGCGCCTGGATGGTCGGCTCGCGCTGCAGCAGCTTGGCGATGCCCCGCCCAATCGCTCCGCCCGGAGGGTCATAGGCCATGACGAAGCGGACATAGGTCCCGCGCCCTGGGGGGGCGTCGGTGAACTCGATGAGGCCGGACGTGTCGAGATCGCTCCCTTCCTCGCTTTCCCACGCCAGCTTTTCGCCAGGGACGTCCTCGACGAGACGGTTGATAAGCTCGATGTCTTTTCCGCCTGGCCCCTTGATCCGCCAGCGGCTCCGCTGATCGTCGAGCTTCTCGACGCTTTGAAGATTGTCCATGAATTGGGGCAACCGTTCGAATTGCAACCAGAAGTCGTACAGTTCCCGGCGCGGGCGGCCGACGGTTACCGTACGCCCGACAAAGTCCTCGTCGCCCTGGACCTGTTTTGCAGCATCGCCGCGCAGCACGTGCGGCGGAGCGTCGCTAATCACTTCATCGTCGTCAGTAGTTTGCATGGCTTTTCGTCCCAAGAGGAGGGCGGCTCCCGCAGCAGCTGCGGCAATGCCTGCCCCGATCAGGACGCGCTGGCGCGAAACGGGCTCTTCGGAACGATCAGGCATACGCAGGAACTCCACGGTCCCCGGGCCAACCGGTAACTCGAAAGTTAAGTTCCTACGGTTGTTGCCAATTTTCCAGGATTTCGACGAAGCGCGTCAGCCAGGCGTTGGTCTGGTGACCATCGACGACGCGGTGATCGATCGTCAGCGTGACATAAGCCATCGGATGGATGAGCATCGCGTCGCGGCCGTTGACGGTGCGAACGACGACGCGCTTCTCTAGCTTGCCGATGCCGAGGATCGCGGCCTGTCCCTGATGAAGGATGATCGGCGCAGCGAGCAGCGAACCCGACACGCCGTGATTGGAGATGGTGAAGCTTCCGCCGGACACGTCCGACCGTTCCAGCTTGCCGTCACGGGCACGACGGGTGAGATTATCGAGCTTGGTGCCGATCTCTTCGAGGCTGAGCGAGCCCGCGTCTTTCACGACCGGCACCACGAGCCCCTTCTCGCCGAGCGCGGTGCCGACGCCGATGTCGATCGTCGGCGAAATGGCGATGCGGTCCTTTTCCCACCGCCCATTGATCGCGGGTGCGACCGCCATCGCCTCGGCCGCGGCTTTGACGATGTAGGCGGTGTAGCTGAGCTTCGTTCCCTTCGCGGCCATGGCCGCTTTGTGTGCGGCGACCGCGGTGAAATCGGCCTCAAACACCGCCGTGACGTGCGGCGCCTCGGTGACCGCGCGGACCATATTCTCGGCGATGGTCAGGCGCATGCGGTCGTGGGGGATGTCCTGCGGCGAGAACTGCCGCGGCTGGGCCGTGGTCGGTTCGCCGACGCTGGTGACCGTAGCGAGTTCGACGGCGCGATCGACGTCTTCGCGCGTCACGCGACCATTGCGGCCCGTGCCTTCGATTCGCGACGGGTCGATCCCATGCTGCAGGCACGCGCGCCGAACGGAGGGTGAGAGACGAGTTTCAAAACTCTCGTTCGTCCCGAGCGAAGTCGAGGGGCGTTGCGGGGTCTCCGTTCGCACCTCGACTGCGCTCGGCACGAACGGCTTTTCGACATCCGAAGCGTCCGTCGAAATCCGCGCCAGCAGTGCTCCGGGCACGGCCTCCGCATCGGTATCGAGCAAGATCTCCGACAATACCCCCGCCGCCGGAGCGGGCACTTCCTGAGTCACCTTGTCGGTCTCAAGCTCGACCAATGGCTCGTTCTCGAACACCAGATCGCCAACCTGCCGAAGCCAGGCGCGGACGACCGCCTTCGTGCCCTCCTGCTCGTCGGGAACCCGGACTTCGATCAACTCAGAACCCCACCAGTCGCTCGATCTCGGCGCGAATGCTCGCCGGTGACGGAAGCGCCCATTCCATCAGCTTCGGATGATGCGGGCTTGGGATGTCCGGCATGGTCACCCGAGCGACCGGAGCGTCCAAATCGAGGAAAGCCTCGTCGGCGACCACCGCCGCAATTTCGGCGCCGAATCCACCCGTGCGCAAATCCTCATGCACGATCAGGCACCGCCGCGTGCGGCGGACGCTGTCGAGCACCATGTCCTTGTCCCAGGGCTGGAGCGTGCGGAGATCGATTACATCGGCGCTGAACCCGTCCGCAGCAGCCTCGCAACGCGGAACCATCGCACCCCAGGTCACGATTGTAATCTGATCGCCCTCGCGCGTCTTCTTCGCCCGACCGAACGGCAGCACATAATCGTCACCCGGCCACGGCCGCCGCGCCCAGCTGTCGTCGAGCATGGCGCGATGCTCGAAGAACAGCACCGGGTCGTTCCCGCGCAGACTTCCGCGCAGCAGCCCGACCGCGTCCTCGGCGTTCGAGGGCACCGCGACCTTCCAGCCCGGATTGTGCACGAACTCGACCTCGTTGGTCATCGAATGCCACGGATCGCCGCATTTGAAGAAGCCGCCGGGCACGCGCAGCACCATCGGCGCGGCGAAGCGATTGTGCGTGCGCCAGCGCATCGTTCCGCAATCATGAATCTGCTCGGTTGCGGGCTCAGCATATTTGCGGAACTGGATTTCCGGCACCGGCATCAGGCCCGCCAGCGCCATGCCCACCGCGCGGCCGACGATGCCTTCCTCATTGAGGCTCGTGTCGAATACGCGATCGCGGCCGAACTTCTCCTGTAAGCCGAGTGTCACCGCGTGGACACCACCCTTCGGCCCGACATCCTCGCCGAACACGGCGACGCGCGGGTTCGCTTCCAGCTCCTGGTCGAGGACGCGGCGGATGGCGGTGACCATGTTGATGCGCTGCCCGTCGGGCTTGGGCTCGTCGGTCGAGGCCGGCGCACGGTAACCGCTGTTCCACAGCCCGCCGACCTGCTGCAGCTCGCCTTCATAAAAGACGTTGGTCGTGACCTTGTCGGGCGAGCTGACGCCGCGCGCCTCGGCTTCGGCAACCGCAGCCTGCACTTGCCATGACGTTTCGCGCTCGAGGTCGGCCCAAGCTTCATCACCGATCTGCAGCTTCTTGACGTAGCTCTGCAGCTTCGGGAGCGGATCGCGCTCCCATTCTGCGGCGATTTCGGCCTCGGACTTGTACGCCTGCGTGTCTTGGAAGCTGTGCCCTTCAAGCCTGGGGACAACCAGCCTCAGAAGCGCAGGCCCTTTGCCTTTCCGGACATGCTCGACCGCGTCGTGAATGAACTTCGACGCCTCGACTGGCCCGGTACCGTCGCCGTTGAAGATCGCGAGGCCTTCGAAACTCGCGAGATTGGCGGCGATATTCTTGCCAGGTGTTTGATATTCCGATGGAACCGAGATCCCGTAGCCATTGTCCTCGACGTAAAACAACAATGGCAATTGTTGCGTTGTCGCAATTGTTATTGCTGACCAAAATCCGCCGGTCGCGCAGCTCGCGTCGCCTCCGAGGACCAAAGACAGCGCGTCGGACGGCCCTTCGCTGAGGACGCTCTGCTTATACGCGATTGCCTGCGCCCATCCGGCCGCCGGCGTATATTGCGCGCCGACCCCGCCGCACATCGGCAATGCATGCGCCCCGCCGGGATTGGGGTAATTGAACACGACGCCGATATCGCGCCCATCGGAGTAGCCGCCGGCAAGCCCCATCCCCGAGCCAAGCGCATCGGCCAGCGGCACGCCAAGTGCCAGAAGCAACGGCCGCGACCGGTAATAACCGAACACCCCGTCGCCATCCCTGAGGTGAAGTCCCAGGATGACCTGCGCCATGTCATGACCGCGGGCAGAGAATTGGTAGAGGACCTTCTTGGCGGGGACGAGTTCCTCCTCCTCCACCCGGTCCATCTCGCGGCTGGTCAGGACCAGCCTTGCGACCTCGCGCCAGTCCACGTCGGCGGACACCTTGCCCGGGTCGCGATCAGCCATCGTCGGTTACGCGTCCAGCGCGCCGACGACAGCGGCGATAAATCGGTCGATCTGCGCGTCACTCATGCCAACGACGTTGAAGCGACCCGAATCCGCCATGTAGATCGCATGGTCTTCACGCAGCTTCAGCACCTGCTCCTTCGACAGCGGGAGCATTGAGAACATGCCGAACTGACGCCCGATGAATGCCAGCCGTGGGTCGGCAGCGGCAATCCGCTGGCGGACGGAGTTGATGCGATCCCTCATCCCGGTCAGTTCAACCAGCCAACGCCCGTGAAGCTCCGGATCCTCGAGGATGATATGCGCTGCCGCAGCGCCATGATCGGGCGGCATCGACCACATTTCGCGGGCTCGCTGGAAGACGTGCGCCATCGCATTCTTGGTCGTCTCGACCGAGCCCGTCTTGATGAACAATGACCCGACGCGGTCGCGGTAGCAGCTGAAATTCTTGTCGCAGCTTTGCGCGATGATGACTTCGTCGCAGGCCGAGAGCATCAGCCGAACTCCGAAGGCATCCTCTTCAAGACCGCGCCCAAACCCCTGATAGGCAATGTCGATCAGCGGGATCAACCCGCGGTCCGTGACGACCCGCACAACCTCGCGCCACTGGTCTTCGCTGAGGTCCGCGCCTGTAGGATTGTGACAACAGCCATGAAGCAGCGCGACATCGCCCGGCTCTGCTCCTTCCAGCGCCGCGACCATGTCCTCGAACCGGATCGCGCCCTGCCCACGCTCGTAATAGGGGTAATCGACCACTTCGAGTCCGACCGCGTTGATGATCGGCGGATGGTTCGGCCAGGTCGGCGATCCGACCAACACACGCGCAGTGCGGTTGATCGTGGCCAATAACTCGAACCCGAGACGAAGTGCACCGCATCCACCCGGCGTCTGCACGCCCGCAATGCGATCGTCGTTCGCATGTTCGCCTAGCAGGATCGGCCGGATCAGCTCGGCAAAACGCTTGTCGCCCGCGCTCCCAAGATAGGCCTTGGTGATTTGCGTATCGACGAGCCGTTGCTCGGCTTCCTTCATCACCTTCAGGATCGGCGTATTGCCAGCGGCGTCGCGGAAGACGCCGACTCCGACGTCGATCTTCTCAGACCGTGGATCGGCGTTGCAGAGCGCGATCAACTGGAGGAGCGAATCCTCAACAACCGGTGGGAGATCGGCGAGGCCTTTCGCGTGCGTCTGCGTCAGCATGGACGCGCGATTAGCTGCTTTAGGCGTCGTAATCCACTGCGACCCCGTCGCCGACCGGGACGGACTGGCAGGTCAACACATAGCCGTCCGCGACCTCCTCGTCGGTGAGGCCATAATGGACCGCCATTTCGACCTTGCCCTTGGTCACTTTCGCCCGGCACGTCGCGCATACACCAGCTTTGCACGCAAACGGCGCAGGAAGGCCCGAGGCCCGCGCGCTGTCGAGGATGTTGCCTGCGGTGAACGGCACTTTCCGAGTCCGACCGTCTAGCGTCACTGCAACCGTCACGCCCTCAGCCTGGGTCTGCAGCTGCGCCATTTCCTTCGCGACTGCGCCCGACGGACGGTTGGCCGTGAAACGCTCGATGTGGATGCGCTCCTTGGCGACATTTCGGTCGAGCAAAGCGCCTTCCGCCGCGTCCATCATGGGTCCAGGCCCGCAAATGAACCACCCGTCGACTTCGGCTGCGTCGGGCACCAGCGCCGCAATCGCCTCGTCCAGCCGCTCTCGATTTAGCATGCCGTTGAACAGCTCGATGTCCTGCTCTTCCTGATCGAGGAAGTGGTAGATTTCGAACCGCCCCAAATGCTTGTCTTTAAGCCCTGCGAGCGTTTCGAGGAAGATCACCGAGCTGCTGTCGCGGTTGCCGTAGAGCAACGTAAAGCGGCTTTCAGGTTCCTCGCGCAGCAAGGTCTTGATCAGCGACATCACTGGCGTGATCCCGGATCCGCCGGCGATGCCCACCAGATGTCGAGACTTCGCGCCGCTGAACTCGGTCGTAAAGCTGCCATGCGGCGGCATCACGTCAAGCGTGTCGCCAGGCCTTAACTGATTGCCGACCCAGTTCGAGAACAGACCGCCACCGATGCGCTTGACCGTGACCATCCAGTCGCCGTCCGCAGGCGCCGTGCAGAGCGAATAATTCCGCCGAACCTCCTCGCCGTGGATCGTCGCACGCAGCGTCAGATGCTGGCCAGCCTTGAAGATGAAGCGGTCGCGAAGTTCCAGCGGGATTTCGAAGCGGATTGAATTGGCGTCGGCCGTCTCTGCTACGACATCCTTCACCCGCAGGGCGTGAAAATGCTCGGCCATTCTACCAGGTCGCGTCAGGATAAGTGCGCGGCAGATACTGCATCACCGCCAGCAAATGCCCCAGATGCTCGCTATGGTGTCCGCGCCGCCCGCCGAGGATCGCACGCTGGTCTGCCGGGGCCTCGAGCTTGGCCTCGGCCAGCACCGCGCCAATCGCCGAGCGATACTCGTCCTCGAAGCTGCGCGGGTCGGGCGCGATGCCGGCGTCGATCGCGGTCTGCAGCACCTCGTCAACCTCGAACAATTCGGGCACGAACCGCCAGCACCAGTCGAGCCCCTCGGCCATCCGCCGGGCGCTCTCGTCGGTTCCGTCGCCGAGCCTGATTGTCCATTCAGCCGCAAGTTCGCGATGGTACGCGACTTCCTTCACCGCCTTGGTTGCGAACTCGACCAGGAAGCGGTCGGTCGACTGCGTCAGCCGTTGGAACAGCATGTGCTGCCACGTCGTGTAGAGCAGATGCCTTGCGATCGTTTGCGCGAAGTCGCCGTTAGGCTGCTCGACCAGCAGGCAATTCTTGAAATCGAGCACATCGCGGTGGAACGCCAGCTTGTCGCCATCCCCCGCCTCGCCGAGCAGCAGCGTCGCCTGGCCCACCAAATCAAGCGCGAGATTGGCGAGGCTGATGTCGACCTCGAGGACCGGTCCGTGCCCGCACCACTCACTCAGCCGCTGCCCCAGCACCAGGCTGTCGTCGCCCAGGCGCAACAGGTATTCCGTGCGGGGATCGACTGCGACCGTCGCCATTATAGGTTTCCCTGCGTAGGCAGGGGCCCAGCCCGACAAAAGAGTCTGGGCTCCTGCCTTCGCAGGAGCACAGTCAGCATCATATGTGCTTCACCTCGTCCGGGATGTCGTAGAACGTCGGGTGGCGATAGATCTTGCTCTCCGCCGGCTCGAACAATTCGCCCGCCTCGTCTGGGTCGCTAGCAACGATCTCCGCCGATGGAACGACCCACAGGCTCACTCCTTCGAGGCGCCGCGTATACGTATCCCGCGCATGGCGGAGCGCGAGCTCCGCGTCAGGAGCATGAACGCTGCCAACATGCCGATGCGAAAGACCGCCCTTAGCCCGGACGAAGACTTCCCAGAGCGGCCAGTCACCACTTTTGCCATCTCCGCTCACGCTGCCTTCCTTGCGCGGCGCTTATCTTCATGCGCCGCGGCAGCCTCGCGCACCCAGGCGCCATTTTCCCACGCGTCGCGGCGCGCCTTCATCCGCTCCTTCGCGACCGGGCCTTCGCCGCGCACGACGGAGTAGAATTCCTCCCAGTCGATCTCGCCGAAATCGTAGCCGCCCTTATCCTCGTTCCACTTGAGGTCGGCGTCGGGAACCGTCAGCCCGAGGAAATCCGCCTGCGGGACGGTGATGTCGACGAACTTCTGGCGAAGCTCGTCATTGGTCTCGCGCTTGATCCGCCAGCGCATCGACTGCGCGGTGTTCGGCGAATTCTCGTCGGGCGGCCCGAACATCATCAGGCTCGGCCACCACCACCGGTTGAGCGCGTCTTGCGCCATGCGCTTCTGCTCGGGCGTGCCGTTCGCGAGCGCGATCATGATCTCGTAGCCCTGACGCTGGTGGAAGCTCTCTTCCTTGCACACGCGGACCATCGCACGCGCATAGGGCCCGTAACTCGTCCGCTGTAGCGGCACCTGGTTCATGATCGCCGCGCCGTCGACCAGCCAGCCGATCGCGCCGATGTCGGCCCAGGTCAGCGTCGGATAATTGAAGATCGTCGAATACTTGGCTTTGCCGCTGTGAAGCGCCTCGACCATCTGCTCGCGGCTCGTCCCCAGCGTCTCCGCCGCGCAGTAGAGGTAGAGCCCGTGGCCGGCCTCGTCCTGCACTTTAGCGAGCAAGATCGCCTTGCGCCGAAGTGACGGCGCCCGCGTAATCCAGTTCCCTTCCGGAAGCATGCCGACAATCTCGGAGTGAGCATGCTGGCTGATTTGCCGCGTCAGCGTCCGCCGATAGGCCTCGGGCATCCAGTCCTTGGGCTCGATGAACTCATCCGCCGCGACGCGCGCCTCGAACGCCTCAAGGAGCTTCGGGTCCTCGAGATTCTCGATTTTCGCCGTCTTCTGAAGCTCGGTCGTGTACATGCGAGCGATGTAGCGGCTACAGCCCTAACCTTCAAACCGCGCCTTGCTCAGCTCCAGCTGGCGATGGCACGCGCGACGTGCCCACTAATGCCCTTGATAGCGAGAATCTCGTCTTCGGTCGGCGCGCGCGCCGTCAAATGATAGACCGCGAAGGTTCCGATTATCTCGTCGTCATCAGCACGAATGGGGGTCGACCAGCAGGATCCAAGATCGTGGGAAAGCGCGAGTTCGCGAAAATCAGCCCAAAGTGGATCGGTGGCAATGTCAGTTGCGAAAATCGCATGTCCCACAAACGCCGCTGTTCCGCATGAACCGACTGACGGCCCGATCGCGATCCCGTCGATCGCATCGCAATAAGCTTTCGGAAGGCTCGGAGCGGCACCGTGCATCAAATGCTTCCGGGCGCTATCGAGCAGCAGTATCGACGTTTTGATTTCGTTGTCAGCCGCCTGTTCGATCTCGACAAGATAATTGTGAAGAATGCGCTCGAGCTTTTGGCCAGCGTCCTCTGGTTGGTATTCGCGACGGTCGAGATGGTCGAGGGACAGGGCCAGCTGACTGGTAAACGCCATTACGCAATTCCCGGGAATTATTGAGGCGCAGCTAGGTGTGCAGCGCCAGACTAGCCCTCTTCATAGTCTGAAAGGGTCAGTCTGGATAGTTCGACTGCCGGTCCACCGAGAGTCCGCGAATAGCCAGTAAATTCCGCGATAGTGCGACTGTCTCCCGCCCGCACCGCGACACGCGTCACCCCGGCCCGGCCCTCTTTCGCGACCTCGGTCGCCTCGGCGATCAGGGTCTCGCCCTCACGCACCTTGTCGAGGAACACGATCGAGGCCTGCGCCGCCACCGTCGCATGGTTCGCCCCGTTGCAAACGTAGGCAAACGCCGTGTCGGCCAGCGCGAAGATCATCCCGCCATGCGCGATGCCGTGGCTGTTGAGCATGTCGGCCCGTACGGTCATCGAGATGCGAGCATAATCCTCGCGCACTTCCTCGATCCTGATCCCCCACGCTGGACCGGTGCCTTCGCCGGCAAGCATCTCGTGCGCGACCCGGCTCGCGAGTTCGTTTGCGTCCACGCCCCCTCCTTCGCTACTCGGCAGGCATGGCTTACGAGACCATCGACTTCAAGGCGGACGGGCCCGTCGCCCGCATCACGCTCAACCGGCCGGACCGGCTCAACAGCTTCACCGTGCAGATGCACGAGGAACTGCGCGAGGCGCTGAACAACTTGGACGACGCGCGCGTGCTGGTGCTGACCGGAGCGGGTCGCGGTTTCTGCGCCGGGCAGGATCTCAACGATCGCGCTGTAGCCCCCGGCCAGGCCGTCGACCTTGGTGAAACGGTCGAGCAATGCTGGAACCCGCTTATCCGCAAGCTCACCTCGCTACCGCAGCCGGTCATCGCGCGGATCAACGGTGTGGCGGCCGGCGCGGGCGCCAATATCGCGCTCGCTTGCGACATCGTCGTCGCGGCCAAGTCAGCGAAGTTCATCCAAAGCTTCTCAGCCATCGGCCTGATCCCCGACAGCGGCGGCACCTGGGCACTGCCGCGCGTCGTCGGCCAGCCGCGCGCGCTCGGCCTTGCGCTGACCGGCGAGCCGCTGTCCGCAGAGAAAGCCGAGCAATGGGGCATGATCTGGAAGGCGGTCGAAGACGACGCGCTCGACGCCGAAGTCGACGCAATCGCCAACAAGCTGACGTCTCTCCCACCGCTCGGACTGGCCGCAATCAAGGAGATGATCCGCTCTTCGTGGCAGTACAGCCTCGACGAAGAGTTAGAGCGGCAGGCTGGAGCCATGCGCCGCTTGGGTTTCACCGATGATTATCGCGAAGGCGTTGCCGCCTTTCTCGAGAAGCGGTCGCCGAATTTCACCGGCCGATGATCATTTCGAAGGCTCACAAGTTCGTCTTTGCGGCGATTCCCAAGACGGGGACGCATTCGGTGCGCCGAGCCCTTCGCGAGCACATGGACGCGGGCGATCTCGAGCAGGTAGGCCTCTTCATTCAGCGTGCTTTCCCCATCCCCGAGCTCGCGCGAATCGGCCACGGACACATCACGCTCGCCCAACTGAAGCCCCACATGAAGCCGGACGACTTTGCGAGCTTCTTCAAGTTTGCCTTCGTCCGAAATCCCTTCGACCGGTACGTGTCCTATTGCTCGTTCGTGACGCGCGAAGTCGGCGATTTCGATCGCGATCCCCAACAAGTCATGCGGTACTTCCTCGCAAACCCGCCCTGGCACCACATCCTGTTCCGCCCGCAATATGAGTTCGTGACCGACCAGGCGGGCAATCTCCTCACCGACACCATCGGCCGGGTCGAGCGAATGCAGCAGTCGTACGACGAAATCGCCGCGCGCATCGGCATTCCGACCGCAATACTCGACGTCGTCAACAACTCGCGCCGAAGCGATTATCGCCAATATTACGACCAGGCCCTGATCGACGGCGTCGCCGGGCTTTACGCTCGCGATCTGGAATTGTTCGACTACGAGTACTGAGGTTCCCGCGAAACCGACGCGCCCCTTGGCCGTTTCGCCTCCCAAACAACCAATAAAGGGAGGCCGCCATGGGTCTGATCCTCTTAATTCTCCTCGTTCTTCTGCTCGTCGGCGCACTGCCGCGGTGGGGCCACAGCGCCAACTGGGGCTACGGACCGTCAGGAATCCTCGGGATCATTCTGATCGTCGTGCTCGTGCTGTTCCTGATGGGCCGTCTCTAGTCTTCAGGCGCTCGCCGACCGCGATCCTTTCCGCTTTGCCAAAGGTACGCCGCGAACGTATCAGCCGGAAAAGTTGAAGGAGCCGCGGTCGGTGCGCGTTGGTCGGCCATTACTGAAATTGCCGATCCGCTTCTGCGGAGAAACATTGGCGCGCGAGATGTCCGCCCTGCCGGCCGAGGCTTGGATCGAGCATCCGCAGAAATATGACGGCAATATCGCCGTGCCCCTCATTAGCCCGGGCGGCACCATCAACCAGGACGCCGCTGGACCGATGGGGCCCACAACCTGGCTGCGGCAGTCTCCATATGTTGCGGAGATACTTCGCGCGATTCCGTCAACCTGGGGACGTAGCCGCTTCATGGGGCTCAACGCAGGCGCCGTCGTGCCGGAGCATGTCGATGTCCATTATTATTGGCGCACACATTTCCGCATCCACATCCCGGTAGTGACCAACCCCGGCGTCGCTTTCACCTGCGCCGGCGAGACCGTGCACATGAAACCTGGCGAGTGCTGGCTGCTGGACTCCTTCTATCGCCATTCCGTCGCCAATCGCGGTGACGAAACCCGCGTCCATCTGGTCCTGGATACGGTCGGCAGCGGTCAGTTGTGGGATCTGATCGAGGCCGGGCTACAAGGGAACGAGGGCAAGCTCGTTGAGCCCGGTTCGACCGCGCAGCGGCCAATCGACTTCGAGCAGGTGAACTCGCCGGTGGTGATGTCTCCGTGGGAGATGCGTTCGCATCTCGGTTATGTTGCCGACTGGACTGACGACCAGCCGGGCAGGGCTGAAGTACTTGCCATCGCCGAGCGGTTCGCAATGGCCTGGACCGGCAGCTGGGCGCGCTATGGCGTGTCCGAAGAGGGCCTGCCCGTCTATGTCGGGCATCTCAGCGATGTGAGCAGGTTGTTAAACGCCTATCGCGGGCCGGACGTGATGATGCGCAACGAGTTCTCGCTGATCGAGGCAATCAGCAACTTCATCCTTGCCAATGCGATCGCTCCGCAAGTCCTGCAGCGAATGCGGTCGGGCCAGGCCCCCTCCAGGCTGCGCGCCTGAGCTCTAGGCTCCAGCTTTCACGGCGAAGCTCCACGCCGCCGAGGCGAGCATCGGTACCCGCTGGGCCATCTCGGCCGCGTGGGCATGGCTCGCCGTGCCGTCGATCACACGTTTCTTGATACCCTGGACGATGCCGGTCAGCCGGAAGAGGTTGTAAGCAAAATACCAGTCGAGCCGGTCGGCGACTGGCACGCCCGACCGCTCTGAATAGCGAGCCGCGATTTCCTCGATGCCCGGAATCCCAAGCGCCTTGAGATCCAGCCCCGCCAGTCCTGCGCCGCCATCCGCCGGCATCATCCACTGCATGGCGAGATAGGAGAAGTCAGCGAGCGGGTCGCCAAGCGTCGCCAGCTCCCAGTCGAGCACCGCGGTCAGCGTGCCGTCGCCATCGAACACGACATTGTCGATCCGATAATCGCCGTGAACGATCGACACTCGCGACTGCTCGGGGACAGTTTCGGGCAGGAACGCAATCAGCCGCTCGACCTCCGGAATGTAATCCGTCTGGCTGTCGCGATATTGCCGGGTCCAGCGCTGCACTTGGCGCTCGAAATAATTGCCCGACTTGCCGAAGTCCTCGAGGTCCGCTGCTTGCGGATCGATCGTGTGCAGGTCCGCGAGCGTATCGACCAATTGCTCGTACATGCTCCGCCGAGTGGCCGGATCGAACTCGGGCAACGCGCCATTCGCGTAAGGCCGCCCCTTCGCGAGCTCCATCACGTAGAAAATCGCGCCAATGACGTCGGGGTCAGTGCACAGTGCCAGCGGCTCCGGCACCGGAAAATCGAGGGGATATAGCGCCGACAGCAGACGATACTCACGGTCGACGGCATGCGCCGACGGCAGCAACTGCCCGAAGGGCTTGCGCCGCAGCACATATTCCCCCGATGCAGCGCTGATCTTGTAGGTCGGATTGGATTGGCCAGAGGGGAACTTGCTAAGCTCGTATGGCCCAAGAAAGCCTTCGACATTCCCCTCGAGCCAGGCCCCGAGCGTAGCTTCGTCGATGGCCTCGCCGCTCACTTGTGCTTCTTATACTCCAGCCGGGCAATAGCGCGGCGGTGCACCTCATCGGGCCCGTCGGCGAGTCTCAGCGTCCGAATCCCCGCATAAGTCGCCGCCAATCGCGCGTCGTCCGACACGCCCGACGCCCCGAATGCCTGAATCGCATCGTCGATGATCTTCAGCGCCATGATCGGCGCCGCGACCTTGATCATCGCAATCTCGCCCTGCGCGGCCTTGTTGCCAGCGCGGTCCATCATGTCGGCGGCCTTGAGGCACAGCAGCCGAGTCATCTCGATATCGATGCGGGCGTTAGCAACCCGCTCTTCCCACACCCCCTGCTCGGCGATTGTCTTGCCAAACGCCGTCCTCGTCATCAGCCGCGTCACCATCGCGCCCAATGCTTCTTCCGCCGCGCCGATGGTCCGCATGCAATGGTGTATCCGCCCCGGTCCGAGCCGCCCCTGCGCGATCTCGAAGCCGCGGCCCTCGCCGAGCAGCATGTTCGACGGCGGCACCCGCACGTCGTCGAGCTCGATTTCCATGTGCCCGTGCGGCGCGTCGTCATATCCAAACACCGGCAAGTGCCGCTTGATGTTCACTCCCGGCGCGTCGAGCGGCACGAGGATCATCGATTGCTGCTTGTGGGTCTCCGCCGACGGGTCGGTCTTCCCCATGAGGATTGCGACCTTGCAGCGGGGCTCGCCCGCTCCGCTCGACCACCACTTGCGGCCGTTGATCACATATTCGTTGCCGCGCATCTCGATGCGGCACTTGATGTTGGTCGCGTCGGACGAGGCGACGTCGGGCTCGGTCATGAGGAAGGCGGAGCGGATCTCGCCATCCATCAGCGGCTTCAGCCACTCGTCCTTCTGTTCGCGCGTGCCGTAGCGGTTGAGCACCTCCATATTGCCGGTATCGGGCGCCGAGCAATTGAATGCCTCCGACGACCACAGGATCCGCCCCATCTCCTCTGCGCAAAAGGCATATTGGAGGTTGGAGAGCGCGGGCCCTTCGAACTTGAAACTGTCGTCGACCGGGGTCGCTCCGTGCGACGGCGGCATGAACATATTCCACAGGCCCTCAGCCCGCGCCTTGTGCTTCAACTCCTCGATTACTGGCAGGATCTTCCAGCGCTCGCCCTCTCGCTGCTGAGCGTCATAATCGCGCACGCGCGGCCGGACCTCGGCCTGGATGAAGTCGCGCACTCGGTCGCGCCATTCGGTCTCGGCCGGGTTCAGGCTGAAATCCATTTATGCCGCCTATCAGACACTATCAGCCGTGGCTATGAGGGGCGGCATGGGGAGACTGAGCGGCAAGATTGCAATCGTTACCGGCGCGGCGTCGGGCATCGGCAAGGCCAGCGTCGAGCTGTTCCGAAGCGAAGGCGCGACGGTCGTCGGCGCGGACATCAGCGATGGCGCCGACGTCACTTGCGATGCGGGCGACGAGGACCAGGTGAGGCGCCTGATTGACGATGTCGTGGCGGAACACAAAGGGCTCGATATCTTCTTCGCCAACGCCGGCATTTCCGGCGGCTTCGCATCAATCTCTGAGCAGAGCGCGGCCGACTGGACCGAAATCCTTCGCATCAACCTCATCGGCCCCTTCCTCGCGATCAAATATGCGGTGCCGCATTTGAAAGAGCGCGGCGGGTCGATCATCTGCACTGCCAGCGTCGCAGGGCTACGCTCGGGCGCGGGCGGAGCAGCTTATTCAGCCTCCAAAGCGGGCGTCATCAACCTGGTCCAGACCGCCGCGCAGCAGCTTTCGGGAACCGGAGTTCGCGTGAACGCCATCTGCCCCGGCCTGATCGAAACCGGAATGACAAAACCGCTTTACGACATCGCCAGCGATCGCGGGCAGATGCACCGCATCGGCGAGCTGAACCCGCTCCAGCGCGGCGGCGAGCCCGAGGAGATCGCCAACGCGGCTTTGTTCCTCGCCTCCGACGAGTCCAGCTACGTCAATGGCCAGGCGTTGGTCGTCGACGGCGGTCTCGCCAGCAGCCACCCGACCGCGCGGCGCTTCGACCTCAGGATGCTTTAATATGCCCATCGCCTTCTACGACGCCGCACAAGTCGAGGAGTTGCTCGACTATCCCGGCTGCATCGACGCCATGCGGAAGGCCATGATCGCCCTATCGACCGGCGAACGCGAACAACCACTGCGCCAGATCTGGCCGGTCAGCGATAGAAATGTCTGGGGTATCATGCCCGGCGAGTTGATGGCGCTGTCGACCTTCGGCGCCAAGCTCGTCAGCGTTTTCGCCGATCCCGAACGGCCTGGGTGCACTAGGCACCAAGGCGTCGTCGTCGCTTATGACGGCAAGACCGGCGCAATCAGCTGCATCGCCGATGCCGAGCCGATCACCAAAATCCGAACCGCGTGCGCGACCGCAGTGGCCACCGACGCCCTTGCCCGCGCCGATTCCGAAGTCCTCTCCATCTTCGGGACCGGGGTTCAGGCTGAGGCACATCTTCACGCCCTACCGCTCGTACGGGACTTCCGTGACGTCCTGCTGTGGGGCCGGTCACCTGAAAAGACCCGCGCATTCGCTGACCAAATGAGCGATCAGATCGGCCGGAATATCACACCGGTCTCAGACGCCCGCGAGGCCGCCGCTGCCGATGTCATTTGCACCGTCACCTCCTCGCGGGAGCCGGTGCTGTTCGCCGAATGGGTCAAGCCCGGGACGCACATCAACCTTGTCGGTTCGAGCCTGCTGGGACCTGTCGAAGTCGACAATGCGCTCGTGGCAAAGGCTCGCTACATTGCCGACTACCGCCTAGGGGCGCTGGCCCAGGGTGCGGAGTTTGCTGCCGCTCGCAATGCTGGCCTGATCGATGACTCGCACGTGATTGCTGAGATCGGCGAAGTCCTCTCCGGTCGCATCCCTGGCCGCGAGGACGACAACCAGATCACCATCTACAAATCGCTCGGTCACGTCGTTCAGGATCTCGCCGCAGCCGCTTATCTGCGTGAGCGAGGCTACGCGACCAGCTCACCAAACTTGTCGAGGTCGATATTGCCACCCGACACGACGCAGACGATCGGCCCTTCGATTGACTGATCACTGAGCGCCGCAGCCAACGAAAGAGCGCCCGCCCCTTCGGAAATCGTCCGCGATTTCTCGGCCATCAGGCGCATTGAGTCGCGCACCTCATTGAGTGTCACAACGATCGAACCGTCGACCACCCGCTGCATACGCTCCCACATTCGCTCGATTACGCTCTTGCCGCCTGCACCGTCGACGAAGCTCGCCTGCCAGTCCTCGAACTTGCAAGGCCCGCCTTCACGCAACGACAAAGCATAAGGCGCCGCCGTCTCCGGCTCCGCACCGAGCACCTTCACATCGGGCTTCATCGCCTTCACTGCGCTTCCGACGCCGGTGATCAACCCGCCGCCGCCGATCGCGCAGATGACAGTTCGCACGTCCGGGCAATCCTCAACAATCTCCAGCCCCATCGTGCCGTGCCCGGCGATGAAGTCGTGATTGTCGAACGGATGGACGAACGTGCCGTCGAGGCCAGGAAATTCATGGCTCTCCGCCGCAACCCAGGCGCGCTCGTAGGACACCGGGACGATGGTCGCGCCAAGCGCACGCATTCGGTCCAGTTTCGTCTGCGGCGCGGTCTCGATCGCCACGACGGTGCTCGGGACCCCGAACTGCCGCGCGGCATACGCGACACCTTGCCCGGCATTGCCGGCGCTGATCGTCCACACGCCCTTCGCCCGCTGCTCGTCGGAGAGCCGAGCGACGGCGTTCGACGCCCCGCGGATCTTGTAGGCGTTGGTCGGCTGAAGATTCTCGAGCTTGAGCCGGATATCGCGACCATCGCCGGTATCGATCTTGACCAACGGCGTACGCAGCACCGTTCCTTTGATGCGCTCGCGCGCCGCCTCGATGTCCTCGATCGCAATCGGCCGTACCGGCGGAATCATCGCCCTCTCCTGCTCGCCCGAAACTTCCTCTAAGGGGCGCGCATGAAAACACCACAGCTGCTGAATTATGAGCGCGATCGCTGGGTTGCCGGCGACGCCCCAGTCGAGATCCCGAGCGCGATCGACGGCGCCCCGGTCGCGACCACTGGCTCCAACGGAGTGGATTTCGGCGGGATGCTTCGCCACGCCCGCGAGGTCGGCGGACCGGCATTGCGCAAGCTGACGTTCCACGAGCGCGCGCGGGCGATCAAGGCGCTCGGCCTCGCGATCATGGCCCGCAAGGAGGAGCTGTACGAGCTCAACTACCAGACCGGCGCGACGCGCAAGGACGGCTGGATCGACATCGAGGGCGGCGCGGGAACGCTCTTCTCCTTCTCGTCGAAGGGCCGGCGCGAGCTTCCCGACGCCCACGTCCTCCTCGACGGCCACCTCGAAGGGTTGTCGAAGAACGGGACCTTCGTCGGCCAGCACATCTACTCCTCGCTTCAGGGCGCGGCGGTGCACATCAACGCCTTCAACTTCCCGGTGTGGGGCATGCTGGAGAAGCTCGCGCCGACCCTGCTCGCCGGCGTCCCTGCGATCGTGAAGCCGGCGTCGGCGACCGCCTACCTCACCGAAGCCGCGTTCAAGGTGATGATCGACGCGAATGTCCTGCCGCCGGGCGCCATCCAGCTGATCGTCGGCGGCGTCGGCGACCTGTTCGATCATTTGACCGGCCAAGACGTCGTCAGCTTCACCGGCTCGGCGCACACCGCGCTCAAGCTGCGCACCCATCCGAATGTCATTCGGGAGTCCGTTCGATTCGTGGCCGAGCAGGACAGCCTCAACGCCTCGCTCCTCGGGCCGGACGCGGCGGCGGGAACGCCCGAATTCGACCTGTTCATCAAGGAAGTCGCGATCGAGATGACGGTGAAGGCGGGGCAGAAGTGCACCGCGATCCGCCGGGCAATGGCGCCGGAAGAATATCTCGATGCCGTGCAGCAGGCGCTCGCCGAGCGGCTGGCGAAGACCAAGGTTGGCGATCCACGCGCCGAGGATACGCGCATGGGCGCGCTCGTCAGCGTCAGTCAGCGCGATGACGTCCGCGCCCGCATTGCCGAGCTTGAGGCTGCGGGCGCTCGCATCGTCGCGGGTGATCCCAATGCCGAGCCGCCGATTGCGGGAGGTGCGTTCCTCCAGCCGGTGCTGCTCCGCACCGACGATCCGTGGGGCACGCAGGCCGTTCACGACTGCGAGCCCTTCGGCCCGGTCTCGACCATCATGCCCTACCGCGACATGGCCGACGCCATCGCGCTCGCCAACCGCGGCAAGGGCAGCCTCGCCTTGTCTTTATTCACCCATTCGCCCGACGTCGCACGCGACTTCATTCAGGGCGCCGCTGCCTATCACGGCCGGATGCTCGTCCTGAACCGCGACAATGCCGCGGAATCGACGGGCCACGGCTCGCCGCTCCCGGTGCTCGTCCACGGCGGTCCCGGCCGCGCTGGCGGCAGCGAGGAGATGGGCGGCGTGCGCGGCGTGAAGCATTACATGCAGCGCACCGCGCTCCAGTCGACGCCGGCGATGATTGCCGCGATCACCGAGCAATATGTCCCCGGCGCGCCGAAGCATTTCGTCGACGTCCACCCGTTCACGCTGAAGATGAGCGAGCTTCACATCGGCGACACGTGGAAGACCGAGCCGCGCACCGTGACGCTCGAGGACATCGAGCATTTCGCGGAATTCACCGGCGACAAATTCTACGCTCACATGGACGAAGAAGCCGCCAAGGCCTCGCCGATCTTCGAGGGGCGCGTCGCTCACGGCTATTTGATCCTGAGCTTCGCGGCGGGGCTGTTCGTCTGGCCGGATCCGGGCCCGGTCCTCGCCAACACCGGCCTGGAGAATCTGCGCTTCCTGACGCCGCTCTACCCCGGCGACTCCCTTCGCGTGGAGCTCACCGTCCGCGCCAAGTCGATCAAATCGGAAGAGACCGGCCAGGTGCGCTGGGCCGTCGAGGTTTTCAACCAGAAGGACGAACTGGTCGCGACTTACGACCTGCTGACGGAGAACGTGCCCTAAGGCCTAGCGCGCGGCGATTTCGCCGATCGCCTGATTCACCAGCTTCTCGTCGGTCGCCGGATCGTGTCGCTCCGCGATGAGCTTGGCGGCAGCCTTGGTCGCGGCTTCGGCGGCCGCGGCGCGAAGCTGCTCGACGGCAGCGCGCTCCTCGGCGGCGATCTTGTCCCCGGCCATCCGCGTGCGGCGCTCGATCAGCGCCTCTGCGTCGGTCTTGGCCTTGGCGACGATCTCGTCGGCCTCATGCTTGGCCCGCTCCAGCAGCGCCTCGCGGTCCTTGTCCGCCGACTTGGCCTTAGCCTCGTATTCGGCCTTCAGCGCCTCCGCTTCCTTGCGAAGCGATTCAGCCTCCGCGAGCTGGTCGCGGATCAGCTTGATCTTGTCGTCGAGCGCACGGCCGATTGCGCCCGGCACCTTCTTCCAGACGAGGATTGCGATGACGACGATCATCGCCAAGGCAATGAAGGCCGGCGCGGTCAAGCCAAACGCCGTCGCTTCGGTCTCATGTGCCGGGACTTCGGTGCCGGCGTGAGTTTGAGCCTCAGACATTCAGTTCCGCCTTCACCGCGTCGGCGGCATCCTTCTTCTCGACCTTCATGCCGGTCAGGCGCGAGACGAGGTCCTGAGTCAGCTCCGCAGCAACCGCCTCGATCTCGGCGCGGGCCGACAGGACGGCCTCGCCCAGCTTCTTCTCCGACGCCTCGACCTTCAGCGCGAGCTTGTCAGCCGCCTTCTTGACCTTGGCTTCAGTGTCGCGGGCGCTCGCCTGCTTCGCCTCATTGGCGACGCGCGCCGCTTCCGCGCGGGCGGCGTCCATGCGCTCGCGCCAAGCCTCTTCCGTCTGGTCGGCAGCCGCACGCGCGGACTGAGCCCGCTCCAGGTCGTCGGCGATCTGCTTGTCGCGCGCGTCGACAGTCGACTGGATCTTGGGGACCATTCCCCGCCCAATGGCGAAGAAGATGATTCCGAAGACCACGACCAGCCAGAACAGCTGCGACCAGAAGATTTCGGGAAGCTGGTTAAGTTGAGGCATTTCAATCCTGTCCGCTGCGGGACGCGCTCGCGCGCGCCCTGCGATGACGAATTAGAAAACGAAGAGGATCAGCAGCGCGACGGTGAACGCCATCAGGCCGAGCAGCTCGGCGAGGGCGAACCCGAGGAACAGGCGGCCCTGCTGGCCGTCAGCGGCCGCCGGGTTGCGAAGCGCGCTCTGAAGGAACGAGCCGAACACGAAGCCGACGCCAATGGCGGCAGCGCCCGTACCGATCGCGGCAAGACCGGCGCCGATCATTTTCGCAGACTGAAGGTCCATTTCAAAAACTCCCTTGGTGATTTGGTTCTAGTGAAGGTTGATCGCGTCGTTGAGATACAGCGACGTGAGAAGGGCGAAGACGTAGGCCTGGAGCGCACAAACTAGCAGTTCGAGCGCGCCGACGCCGACGATGAAGATGAAGCTGACTGCGCCGACGCCGAAGCCGACCGGGCTACCCGACGCGAAGCCGTTGACGATGAAGCTGCCGAACACTTCCATCAGGATGTGACCCGACATCATCGCGACGAACAGTCGCAGCGCGAGGCTGAACGGACGCACCAGGAACGAGACGATCTCGATCGGAATGATCAGCGGCAGCATGTACCAGGGCGTGCCGTGCGGAACGAACAGCGAGAAAAAGTGAAAACCGTGCCGCCAGAAGCCGATGATCAGCACCAGGCTGAAGCTCATAATGGCGAGCAGGCCGGTAATGCTGAAGTGGCTCGTCGGCGTGAACGGGTGCCAGCCGGGAACGATCGCCAGCGGCAACAGGCCCAGCAGGTTCGCAACAAGGATGAAGGTGAAGAGCGAGAAGACGAAGGGCGTGAACTTCTTGCCCTCCGGCCCAATGTTCACTTGCACGAGATCGTCGATGAAGCCCGTCAGGCCCTCGACCGCCATCTGCCAGCGGCCCGGAACGACCTGGCGCTTCATTCCGCCCCACATGAACAGCCCGATGACGACCAAGGCCGCCAGCATCCAGGCCGCACTGTTGGTCAGGCTGATGTCGTACTGACCGATGTGCAGTGGAACCAAAGGCTCCACCGTAAACTGGTGCATCGGGTCGATCTTGCCGGCCACGCGTTCCCTCTTAAGCTCCAGCGCCGGGGCGAGGCCCTGGCGGTGTTTTTGAAATCCGAAGAATGTTTCTGACGCCGACCGCGAAACCGAGGAACAGCATCACTAACGTCAACCAGGGTTTGGTATGAAACAGACTGTCCAAACCCCACCCGAGCAATCCGCCGCCCAGAGGGCCGCCAATGAGGTAACCAATGACCAGCTGGGCAGCCCTCATGTTGGGGTCGACCTGCTTCTTCCTGGCTTCCTCCGCCTCTCGCCGTTGCACCCGATCGAGCCGCTCATCTAGCGATTCGAGCCGTGCGTCTGGTGGAAGCTTCGGGACCTCGTCAGTCTCTTCCTCTGCCATGCGTCTCCCCTGTGCGTCGCCCCGGCTGAAATCCAAGGGCCAGACGGGTACGAGAAGCATGGCGGAAATCGATACCGCCAAGGCGCCGCTCCTTTATGAAGGGGGCGGCGGCAAGTCAACCGAGCGAGCCGCTTAGCGGCAGTATTCCGGGACCGGGGCCGCCTGCCCCGCACCGCGCCGGCGCCACGCGCCATCGCTCAGCATATAGCTTCCCCCAACCGGGACCCGGGCGAGCAAGGTGCAGCCGGCAGTGACCCCCACGTCCTGCGGACTAGCGCCTTTGCGCGCGGCCAGGCTGCTGTAGAGTGAGCGGCGGCGGATGTTGATCGTCGAAACCTGGCTCCGGACGAGCTGCGAAACGGGACCGGCGACCCCGATATAGCCGTCGAAGCGCTCTCCGATTGCGCCCGTCGCACGAGCTCCGTCCACCGCCGCTGTCTGGCCGAAGACCGGCCCCGCGATCACCACCAATCCGAGTAGGATCAGTTTCTTCATTTTGGCGGCTGCTGCTGCGGGAACGCCTGCGGGTTCTGGTTGATCAGCTGGTCGACGTCGCGCTGCAGGCGCACGATCACCTCTTGCCGGATCGTGACATTGAGGTTGATCTCGATCGGCTTTTCCGGCGTCTTCACCGAGATGCAGCTCGCCAGCGGCACGGCGGCGAGCGCGGGCCCAGCGATGCGGATGATCTTCAGGGTCATGTCATTTCTCGCTTGGTGGGGTTGGAGTGACGGTATCTTTGACCGGGGTTTGAGATTTCTGTTGGGTCTCGTCCTCGCGGCGGACGTCGGTGACGATTCCGGGGATGTCCGCCAGTGGCCGCGGCAGGACCGTGTCGACCTGCTCGCGCGGGTCGCGATAGGACTTGGCGGTCTGGATCAGCGACCGGAACGGGCCCTTGATGCTGATGTTGAAGCGGAACGGCACCTTGCTGAACGCGCCTTGGACTATCTTTGAGATGCCCTTCTGGCCCGCGAGACCCAGCTGCTCGACCGTGATCCGCGTGGCGAACTCGCCCGCAAGGTCGCCATCGAGACGGATGATCATCGAGCGGTAGCGCAGCTCCTTCAGCGCATTGAACGCGAGGTTGCCGAGCATGCCGAGGTTCGAGCGGTTGACCACACCGACATAGGACAAGGTCCCGCCCGGCGGCTGGGCATCAAGGCGTCCGCCGACGATCCGTCCGCCGTTTTCGTCGAAGATCATCGGCAGGACGCCGTCGAACTTTCCGGTCGCGGCGATCTCTTTGAAGCCGAGCGTGTCGACGAAGGTCTTCGCATCGAGCCCTACGACTTGGAACGTCAGTCGCTTTGCGGTCGGGCGATTGAAGTTGAGCACCGTCTCCTGAAGGATCAGGCGGCCGCCCATGAATGGCCATTCTCCGCGCTCGATCTTCACCAGCTGGCCGGGCAGCAGCTGGTACCGAATCACGCCATTCTCGACGAGGATACCGGGGTTGATCGACCGGGCGTTTATCACCTGCCCCGGCGGTGTCGTCATGCCGAGAAGGTCGTCGAAATGGATCGTTCCGCTCAAACCCTCAACCGGCCCGAATGGAGCGGCGAGGTCGAGGTTGGCGGTCGTGAAATCTCCGTCAGAAGTGACGTGACCGGAAGCATCCCAATTGATCCGGCCATGGCCGCTGATCGAGCCCTGCACGAGAGCGATGACGCCCTCGGTAAGGCGCGTCAGCTCTTCCGGCTGAAGCCCCTCGTTAAAGGTCAGGCCTGGCACATTCAGATCCGCGTGACCGGTCCCGGTCGAAAGCCGATGTTCGATGTCGACGTTGGTCACCAACGTGTTCGATGCCGGATGACGCAGCCCGCCGGTCGCCCGGACATAATCGCCGCCGATGGTGAGCTTCAGATTGTCACTGCGCAGCGGATAGAAACGCGGGTTGGCGTCGCGGTCGGCGACCATCGCGCCGCCGTTCACGCTGATGTCGCCATTGTGGAACAGCCACTTGCCGTTCGCGTCGCTCAGCAGCAGCGGGACATTGCCGATCGTCGCCTTGCCGCCGTTGAACGCGCCGCTGATGCCCGGGCCGCCGAAGGTACCGGTCAGGCGCGTTGCGTCAAACGCGATCGGTGATGCGGATTTGCCCAACCGGAGCGCCAGCGCGTTCATGCTGAACTGCTTGCCAACGATCTGGCCACCGGCCGCAGCTAGGTGGAACGGAGATGTGCCGAGGCGCCCGTTGAGCACCGGACCGTTGAAGCGGGCGCTCGCCAGCAACGAACCACCAGGAGCCTTCGATACGATCGCCGGGCCGACAGGGCAGACCGGCAACCGCGTCGCTCCCAGCTGCAGCGCGGCCGTCTTCAGATAATTGAAGCTGACGACGGCGCAGGACGTACCGAAAGCAAAGCTCCCGCCGCGGCCAATCCGGCCATCGATCGGGATCCGGAGCGCCTGAACCCGGCCATTCGGGAACGGTCCGTCGAGTTGAGCCAGACTATGGACCTCGGTCGAACCGTCGCGGGCAGCGGCGAAGCGGATCGGCGCCAACGCCAGCCGCGAACCCTTCGCCACATAAGGATCGAGGTTGGCGACACCGCTCATCGGCCCGCCGGCCCTCGCCTGGTGCAAGGTCACGCGGCCGCTGGGCAACCCGCCGCCGCCCATCTGAATGTTGCTGTCGATGCGAAGCGCGCCGGCCGGCCAATAATAAGTGACGCCGCTACCACCGGCGACCTGCGCACGGGCGCCTTGCGGCCCAATGATGTCCGCACTCTGGATTCGGGCCGCGCCGCCGCCCGGAAAGTTGACGACCTGGATCTGACCCGACGCGTTGAAGTTGTTCGCGGTTCGTCCGATCGCATCCTTGATCGCGCCTGCGATCGGCCCGATCGGAGTCTTGGCGGCGGCGGCGAGCGGCTGGGTCACGCCCGCCAGCATCGATGGATCAAGCTTCGAACTTTCCGCCGCGAAGTCCCCGACCAGCGAGAACGTGCCCGCCCGCGAGCCAAGCCCGTAGGCCGCGTTCAACCGCGTGCGGTCGGCGTAGATGGTCGCCATCCGCGACTTCTGCGCCGACAGTGCAACCCGTCCACGGACGTCGCTGAGCGGGCCTTTGAAGGTCAGCTCACCGCTGAAATTGGCAAGGCCGTTGGCGCCAGCGATGAGCGTCTGCATCGCCATCCGGCCCTTGCCGTCGACGCTGGTGAAGGCTTCGTTGAAGCTGCCGTTCGCGTCGAAGCGCGGGGCGACGACATCGAACTTGCTTGCCGGGCAGGTGAAGCGATCGAGTGCAATCGGCCCGTCGATGCCCGGCCGCCGGCCGACGACGGCCACCGCAACATTCGCATGCAGGTTGATCGCGGCACACCGGCCGGGGATTAGGCGCGGGCTGGCGACTGCGGCGCGGCCCTTGAAGCCGCCGCTGAGCTTGCCATTGCCCTGAAGAGCGACGCCCACCGGGCCGAATGGCGTCGACAGTGCGATGCTGCTGTCCGCCACGTCGAGCACAAAATCGGGCAATGCGAACGGCTTGTTGCTCGGCGGCGGAAGCAATTTGTCGATCTGGCCCCAGCTCACCTTGCCCTTGATCATCCGCCCGCGCAGCCGGACCCCGCGGGCAACGATCCGATAAACTTCGAAGCCGCCGTTCCACTTCACCCGCATCTGCACGATGGCGCGCTTGGCGATGAGGTCAGGCTTTTTCGGGTCGCCGATGACGAGGTCGCTGACCTCCTGCGTGCGCAGGCCAACGCGGTCGAGATGGTAGCTCGCCTGGACCCCGCGCCGCTCGAATTCGCTCTTGAGGTAGTGCGTCGCGATTGGGCGACGCTCGATCCAGATACCGGCGATGATGACCACCAGAAGGATCATCAGACCGACCGCGATCCAGCTGGCGACACGCGCCCAGCGCGGCCGGCGCACAATCACGCGCTCGCCGCCAGCAGGCCCCTCGACTGTCCGCCGCTCGTCCATTGGGCTTAAGTAACCATCCCCGCGCCGCACCGTTCCAGATGCGGCATGACTGCTTTCGCTCGCCGCGCAAGTGTGGTTGAACGGGCACGCTCGGTCCGCCACCTCGAAGAGGAGCGGCATGGACGCGCGCGCCACCAATGACGACGAGCCACTTTCCGGGGGCCACCGGGCGCGCCTGCGAAAGCGCCTGCTCGATGCCGGACCACGCGGATTCCATGATTATGAGCTGGTCGAATACCTGCTCACGCTGACGATTCCGCGGGTCGATACGAAGCCACTGGCGAAGCGGTTGCTCCACGATTTCGGCGGGATTGGCCCGCTTCTCACCGCGAGTGCCGACACGCTAAGGAACGAGGGGCTGACCGACCCCACCATCGCCGCGCTGAAGATCGCCGAAGCCACCGCACTCAGGATGCTGGAAGCGCGTGTCGAGGACCAGCCTGTACTTTCGAGCTGGGACGCGCTCGGCGATTATCTCCACGCCGCCATGGCCCACCGCCGCACCGAGGAAGTCCGCATCCTGTTCCTGAATGCCAAGAACGTCCTCATCGCCAACGAGGCTCTGTGGCAGGGCAGCGTCGACGAAGCTTCGGTCCACGTTCGCGAAGTGATCGCCCGCGCCATCGCGCTCGGCGCCACCGCGATCATCATCGTCCACAACCACCCGAGCGGCGATCCGACACCGTCACAGCAGGACATCCGCCTCACCCGCGACCTGGTTGAGGCCGGCCGGCACATGAAGGTCACGGTGCACGACCACGTCATCGTCGGCGCCAGCGGTCGCAATAGCCTGAGAGCCATGGGCCTGATTTGAAGGCTGGCAGCGGCTCTGCTAGCCGCCTTGGCCATGGTTCCTCGCTATTCCCGTCCCGACATGACGGCCATCTGGGCCGCCGAAAACCGCTACCGCATTTGGTGGCAGATCGAAGTCTTCGCCGCCGAGGCGATGGGCAAGATCGGCATGATCCCCGCCGACGACGCCACAACGATCCGCAAGGCTTACGACAATGATGCGCTGGGCGAGATCGACATTGCGGCGATCGACGCCATCGAGGCCGTAACCAAGCATGATGTGATCGCCTTCTTGACCTGGGCGGGGGAGAAACTGGGTCCCGAGCGCCGCTGGCTGCATCAGGGGATGACCAGCTCCGATGTGCTCGACACCACGCTCGCGATTCAGCTGAAGCAGGCCGCAGAGCTGCTCATCAAGGACGTCGATGAGTTGCTCGCGGTCCTGAAGCGACGCGCGGAAGAGCATAAGCTTACGCCGACCATCGGGCGCAGCCACGGCATCCATGCCGAGCCGACGACTTTTGGGCTGAAGCTCGCCCAAGCATATGCCGAATTCGCCCGCAACCGCGATCGCCTCGTGGCGGCGCGCGACGGCGTTGCGACCTGCGCGATCTCCGGCGCAATCGGCACCTTCGCCAACGTCCCACCCGAGATCGAGCAGCATATCGCCGACGAGCTTGGCCTGTCCGTCGAGCCCGTCTCCACCCAGGTCATCCCTCGCGACCGCCACGCGATGTTCTTCGCTACCCTGGGCGTTATTGCGTCCTCGATCGAACGGCTAGCGACTGAAGTCCGCCACCTTCAGCGCACAGAAGTGCTCGAGGCAGAGGAATATTTCTCGCCCGGACAGAAGGGCAGCTCGGCGATGCCGCACAAGCGCAACCCGGTACTGACCGAAAACCTCACCGGCCTCGCCCGAATGGTCCGCGGCTACGTGACGCCGGCCCTCGAGAATGTGGCGCTGTGGCATGAGCGGGACATCTCCCACTCCTCGGTCGAGCGTTACATCGGCCCGGATGCGACGATCACGCTCGATTTCGCGCTCGCCCGCCTCACCAGCGTGATCGACAAGCTCGTCGTCTATCCCGAGCGCATGCAGAAGAATCTGGATCGCATGGGCGGTCTGGTGCACTCGCAACGGGTCATGCTCGCCCTGACGCAGGCGGGCCTTAGCCGCGAAGAATCCTACGCTCTGGTTCAGCGCAACGCGATGCGGGTGTGGGAATCCGATGGCAAGCTGTCCCTACTCGACCTGCTCAAGGCCGATGCGGACGTCACACAGAGTCTGTCGGACGAGCAGCTCGATGAGTTGTTCGACCTCGGCTACCATCTGAAGCACGTCGACACGATCTTTGCGCGCGTCTTTCACTGACATAAGGTTCGAGGCGTGACCGACGGCATCCAACCCTGCGGCTATTACCTCGAGCTGTCGCCCGACTGGATCGTCGAGCGCGCCTCGGAGAATGTGCATCACCTTCTGGGTGAATCCCACGTCACCCTAATCGAAGAGCCCCTGGGCCGTTTCGTTCACGCGCAGGCGCTCCACGACATCCGCAACCTCTTCTCGCGGTTGAGCGGGAGCACAGGGGTCGCCTGTGTCTATCGAGTCCGGCTTACGAACGATCCCGACTTGTTCGACATCGCTTTCCAGCAATCCGACGATCGAGTCCTCCTGGAGGCGGTTCCAAGCCCCGAAGAGGGACTCGGCGAATGCCTCGGAGCGGTCGGCGGATTGGCTGCTGGAATGGCCCGCGATCGTGGCTCGGCATTGTTAGAGTCGGGCGCGCGCCGAATGCGAGCGCTAACCGCATTCGACCGTGTGACGCTTCTTCTCGGCGAAGCGAAAGCGACTAGCAGCCGCACGGGCGTGCCCTTTCGGGCAGGTGCAAACGCCAGCCTCAGCGATGATTTTCCTCCTCTCGTGCCCGACTGTGCGGCCGCCGCCGTCTCGGTTTTTCCGCGCGAAGACAAGAATTCGGAGATTGCGAAGGCGTTGTTGTGCTCGCCGACGACCGATCAGCAAGCTGAACTCTCCGAACGCGGTTTTGCGTCGACAATGCGGATTCCGATCAATGTGGATGGAGAGAAGGTGGGCGAGTTCCGCCTCGCCCACACCAAAGCGCGCCGGCCGAGCCTGGAGCTTCACGCCGCAGCGGAGCTGTTCGCTCAACTCTTCGGCATGCGGTTTGAAATTGATGGGCTGAAGTCGGCTTAGCCCAGAACGATTTCGCGACCGCGGCGCTGATTTGGCCGTTGACTCATTGGTTAGTGAATACTAACGGTAAGTCATGACTAACGCGAATCGCATGTTTGCCGCTCTTCACGATCCGACGCGCCGCGCCGTTCTCGAGCGCCTGCGCGATGGGCCACGACCGGTTGGCGAAATCGCGAAGGGCCTGCCCGTGACTCGTCCCGCAGTGTCGCAGCATTTGAAAGTGCTGAAGGAGGCCGGTCTCGTGGATGACCGCTCGGAAGGCACCAGGCGCATCTATCACATCGACCCGAGGGGCCTCGGGGCAATGCGCGCCTGGCTCGACCAGTTCTGGGATTCGGCGCTGACCGCGCTTGCTGCTGAAATCGAGAAAGACGCCAAGAGGGACACGAAATGAGCGCTCAGATTCGCCCCGCCCCGGTTCGGAAGAGTATCCGCGTCTCGGCTTCGCCAGACCGGGCCTTCGAAGTCTTTACCGCAGGCATCGGCCGCTGGTGGCCCAAGTCTCACAAGATCGGGCTCGCCGACCTTGACCGGCCGGTAATCGAACCCCGCGCCGGTGGCCGCTGGTACGAACTCGACGTCGACGGCTCGGAGTGCGAGCTTGGCAAGGTCGCGGTCTGGGATCCGCCAGCGCGGCTCGTGCTCATCTGGCAGCTGACGCCCGAGTTCAAATACGACCCCGACCTCATCACCGAAGTCGAGGTCACCTTCACGGCGGAGGGCGCCGGAACACTTGTTGAACTCGAGCATCGCGACCTCGAGAGGCTGGGCGACAAAGCTGAAGCGATGGCGGAGACCGTCAGCGGCCCGGGCGGCTGGCCTGCACTTCTCGCTCTCTTTGCTGAAGAATCCGCGAAACAGGGAGGCAAATCATGAGCACGATCAATGTTTACGGAATTCCGGGCAGCCCCTTCCTTCGCAGCGTCGAGATCGGGCTTCACGAGAAGGGCGTCGATTATGAGTTGCACCCGCTCGCACCCGGTGAGCACAAGGCACCGGAGCATCTCAGCCGCCATCCCTTTGGCCGCGTTCCAGCCTTCGACCATGACGGTTTCGCGGTCTACGAAACGCAGGCGATCCTGCGCTATCTCGACGATGTCTTCCCAGCGCCGCCGCTGACGCCGGGCAATCCCCAGCAACGGGCGCGAATGAACCAGGTGATCGGCATCATCGAATGGTACTTCTTCCCGAAGGCGAGCGCGCCGATCGCCTTCAATCGAATCATCGGGCCGAAGTTGCTCGGGATTCCTGGTGATGAAGCCGCGATCGCGGATGCTTTGCCGATGGCGGAGACATGCTTCGCTGTTTTCGACGGCATCCTCGGCGACAAGGATTATCTGGTCAGTGACAGCTTGAGCATCGCTGACATCATGCTTGCCGCGCAACTCGACCTGCTGAGCGAGACACCGGAGGGAAAGGCGTTGCTTGCCGGTTCGAAACTGGAAGGCTGGCTAAAGCGCGCCGTCCAACGGCCGAGCTTTGCTGCTACTCAACCGCCGGCAATGCTTCGCCAGGCGGCTTAGCCAAAATAGTCGCGGACGCGGCTGAAGAACCCCTTCGACGCGGGGCACTCTTCGCCAGTTTCGGTGTCGCGAAACTCTTCAAGGATCTGTTTTTGCTTCGCGCTCATCTTGGTCGGAGTCTCGACCAGGATGCGCGCGACCAGGTCGCCGCGACCCCGGCCATTGAGGACACTCATGCCCGACCCGCGATGCCGCAACTGCTCGCCCGATTGGACGCCCGCAGGGATCTTCATCTCGACCTTGTTGCCGTCGACGCCGGGGAGACCGATCGACCCGCCAAGCGCTGCAGTGGTGAAGCTGACCGGCACGTCCGCGATCAGATTGGTTGCCTCCCGAACGAATATCGGGTGCCGCTTCATATGGACGAACAGATAGAGGTCACCGGCTGAAGCTTTGCGGATTCCCGCCTCGCCTTCTCCAGAGACGCGAATCCGCGTCCCTTCATCGACGCCGGCCGGGATTTTGACTGCCAGCCTGCGCTGGTTGATCGACCGACCCTCGCCCTGGCAAACCGGGCAAGGATTGCTGATCGTCTCACCGCTGCCGCGGCAGGTTGGGCAACCGCGCTCGACGGTGAAGAAGCCCTGTTGAGCGCGGATCTTTCCGGCGCCACCGCAGGTCCGGCAGGTGTCCGCACAGCGATCCGTGCTCGTGCAACCACGACCCTCACAGCGCTCGCAAGTCGCGAGGCATTCGATCGTGATCGTCTTGTCTGTCCCGGTAAACGCTTCTTCGAGCGTCAGCTCGATGTCGTAGCGCAGGTCGGCTCCTCGAGCGGCGTTCTGCTGGGCGCCACGCGGATCCATGAACTCGCCGAAGATGGTCGAGAAGATGTCGGAGAAACCCTCGAACCCGGCGTTTCCGAACGGGTCCCCACCACCGCCGTTGGTGAAGGCAGCCTTCCCGAAGCGGTCGTAAGCCGCGCGCTTCTGCGGATCCTTGAGGACATCGTACGCCTCATTGATCGCCTTGAAGTGATCCTCGGATTCCTTGCACCCGTTCTTTCGGTCGGGATGATGTTCCTTCGCAAGATTACGATAGGCGGCCTTGATGGCCGCCTCATCCGCCCCGCGCGGAACACCCAATAAATCGTAATAGTCCTGCTCGACCATCACGCCTCCCCACGACGCTTACTGGTGGCGCCGGCCCTCCCGCAGGCGCGGCGCCACGCGTTCATCAGCCCTTGTTCTCTTCGTCGACTTCGGAGAATTCGGCATCGACGACGTCTTCGTCGGCCGGCTTTTCTTCCGATGCGCCAGCTTCACCGGCCTCTCCTGACGCGCCCTGCGTCTCGGCCTGCTGAGCCTTGTACATGGCTTCGCCGAGCTTCATCGCCGCCTGAGTCAGCGCCTGGGTCTTCTCGGTCATCTGATCGGCATCGCCGCTCTCGACCGCAGCCTTCGCTTCGGTCAGCGCAGTCTCGATCTCGCTCTTCACCGACGCATCGACCTTGTCGCCATGCTCAGCGAGCTGCTTCTCGGTCGAGTGGATGAGGCTCTCGGCGTTATTCTTCGCCTCGGCCGCACCGCGCCGCTTCTTGTCCTCTTCGGCGAACTGCTCGGCTTCCTTGACCATCTTGTCGATGTCGGAATCGTTGAGACCGCCCGAAGCCTGGATTCGGATTTGCTGTTCCTTGCCGGTCCCCTTGTCCTTGGCGGAAACGTTGACGATGCCGTTGGCGTCGATGTCGAACGTGACTTCGATCTGCGGCACGCCGCGCGGAGCCGGCGGAATGCCGACCAAATCGAACTGGCCGAGCACCTTGTTGTCCGCGGCCATCTCGCGCTCGCCCTGGAAGACGCGGATCGTCACCGCATTCTGATTATCCTCGGCGGTCGAGAAAACCTGGCTCTTCTTGGTCGGGATCGTCGTGTTGCGGTCGATCATCCGGGTGAACACGCCGCCCAGCGTCTCGATGCCCAGCGACAGCGGCGTCACGTCGAGCAGGAGCACGTCCTTGACGTCACCCTGCAGGACGCCGGCCTGGATCGCCGCGCCCATGGCGACGACCTCGTCCGGGTTCACGCCGGTATGCGGCTCACGCCCGAAGAATTCTTTCACTTTCTCGCGGACGCGCGGCATACGGGTCATGCCACCGACGAGAACGACGTCGGCGATATCCTTGGCATCGAGGCCCGCGTCCTTCAGCGCCTTCTTGCAGGGTTCGATCGTCCGCTCGATCAGGTCCTCGACCATCTTTTCGAGGTCGGCGCGGCTGATCGTCTCAACCAGGTGGAGCGGCGTCGTCGCGCCGCCTTCCATGCGCGCAGTGATGAAGGGCTGGTTGATCTCGGTGGTCGCAGCCGAACTCAGCTCGATCTTCGCCTTTTCCGCAGCTTCCTTGAGACGCTGCAGCGCAAGCCGGTCGGTGCGAAGGTCGATGCCTTCCTTCGCCTTGAACTTGTCGGCGAGCCAATTGACGATGCGGGCGTCGAAATCCTCACCGCCGAGGAAGGTGTCGCCGTTGGTCGACTTCACCTCGAACACACCGTCGCCGATCTCGAGGACGGACACGTCGAAAGTGCCGCCGCCAAGGTCGTAAACCGCGATGGTCTTGCCGTCGTCCTTCTCGAGGCCGTAGGCGAGCGCGGCAGCCGTCGGCTCGTTGATGATGCGCAGGACTTCAAGGCCCGCGATCTGGCCGGCGTCCTTGGTCGCCTGGCGCTGCGCGTCGTTGAAGTACGCGGGGACGGTAATAACCGCCTGGGTGACACCCTCGCCGAGATAAGCCTCGGCGGTTTCCTTCATCTTCTGGAGAATGAACGCGGAGATCTGCGACGGGCTGTAATCCTTGCCCGAAGCCTGCACCCACGCGTCGCCGTTCTGGCCCTTCACGATCTTGTAGGGCACCAACTCGGTGTCCTTCTTGGTGATCGGGTCGTCGAAGCGGCGGCCGATGAGGCGCTTCACTGCGAAAATGGTGTTGTCAGGATTGGTGACCGCCTGGCGCTTCGCCGGCTGTCCGATCAATCGCTCGCCGTCCTTCGTGAAGGCGACAACCGAAGGCGTCGTACGCGCGCCTTCCACATTCTCGATGACCTTGGGTTTTCCGCCTTCCATGACGGCGACGCAGCTATTCGTCGTGCCCAAGTCGATGCCGATGACCTTGGCCATAATTTATTCCCTCTTATCAGCCCCTGTTCCGGCCCCTTCGAAGAGGCCGAATTGTTGATTTCCCGGGCGATATAGGGGGCGTTTAGGGAACAACAAGGATTGTCGCGCTAGGGCTCACCACGCCGAACCGGAAGTATTCGTCGGAGTGTTGCGTTGCGAGTTCTGGCCTCTGGCCAATGGTTGAGCCGCGAGCGGGTCGTCCGCGTCGCCGCCATCAGTGGCTTCACATCTGCGCTTTGTATCTTTGTCCTGGTGGCTACGGCCCACGGCACACTGGATTATCGGGGCCGCCCGCTCGGCACCGATTTTTCGAATGTCTGGACTGCCGGCCGGATGGCGTTGGATGGCGCTGCGGCCAAAGCCTGGTCCTGGCCCGACCATTTCGCGGTTCAGCGAGCAGTGCACCACAAGCCTGACGTCGACCTGTTCGGCTGGCATTATCCGCCGCCCTTCCTGCTGATGGCAACTTCGCTGGCGACACTCCCTTACGTGTGGGCGCTGATTGCCTGGCAGCTGAGCACGTTGGGCCTTTTCACGGTGACGATGCACCGGCTCGTCCCGGCGCGCGAGGTCATACTCCTGACTTTGGCAGCGCCGGTGACGCTGATCTGCCTCATGCACGGACACAACGGCTTTCTGACCGCCCTCCTGCTCGGCGGCGGCTTGATGCTGCTCGACAGGCGCCCGTTCCTCGCCGGACTGCTGTTCGGCTGCCTCGTCTACAAGCCGCAATTCGCGCTCGTAATTCCGGTCCTGCTGCTTGCCGGAAGATATTGGAGCGCAATTGCCGGCGCGGCTCTGTCATCGACACTGCTAATCGGTTTAACGCTGGCGATCTGGGGATGGCCTGTGTGGCAGGCGTTCCTCGATAGCCTGCCCCTCACGACGCACGTCGTGATCGAGCAGGGATCGACTGGATTCCATAAGATCATGAGCCCGTTCGCGGCCGTGCGCCTATGGGGCGGAGACATCGCAACGGCTTACGCCTTGCAGCTTATTTTTACAGCCGCAGTTATGGGCGCAGTCGCATGGCTGGCGTGGACCAACCAGCGCTTCGATCTTCGCAATGCGTTGGTGTGCTCAGCCGCGGCCCTCTCGACGCCCTACGCCCTCGACTACGACCTCGTCGTACTGCTTCCCGCGATCGCCTGGCTATACCTCGACGGACGCAAGAATGGCGTCCTTCCGTGGGATATTACACTTTTAGCGTTCGTCTGGATCGCACCCCTCATCGCGCGCACCGTGGCCGAATGGACGATGGTTCCCCTCGGTCTCATCAGCGTTGTCGCGGTCGCCTCAACCGCGCTTCGGCGCTGGATCAGAGCATTGCCATTCCGCCATTCACGTGCAGAGTCTGCCCGGTGACGTATCCGGCTTCCTTTGATGCAAGGTAGACGCAGGCCGCGCCGATATCGTCACCGCTGCCCATTGAACCGAGCGGAATGCGACTGAGAATGCCTTCGCGCTGCTGATCGTTGAGCGCGTCGGTCATCGCTGACGTCATGAAACCAGGCGCGATCGCATTGACCGTGATCCCGCGGCTCGCGAGCTCCTGCGCAACCGACTTGGTCATTCCGATCAGCCCCGCCTTCGACGCGACATAGTTCGCCTGGCCCGGATTTCCGGTGACGCCCACGACTGAGGTGATCGAAATGATCCTGCCGAAGCGTGCCTTCATCATTGGCTTCGCCGCCGCGCGCATCAGCCGGAATGCGGCTTCGAGGTTGATCCGGATGACGTCCTCAAACTCCTCATCCTTCATCCGCATCAGCAGATTGTCGCGCGTGACGCCGGCGTTGTTGATTAGGATGTCGAGCTTGCCCAAGGCTTCGACCGCTTGCGGCACGAGCTGGTCGACTGCCGCGCCATCCGACAGGTTGCATGGAAGCGCGACATGATCGCCGCCCAATCCTGCGCGAAAACTCTCCAGCTTCTCGACGTTGCTCCCCGATACCGCCAGCCGAGCACCCTGCCCTGCCAATGCCTTGGCGATCGAGCTTCCAAGCCCGCCTGAGGCGCCAGTTACGAGCGCCGTCATTCCCGAAAGGTCGAACATTTACGCGATCTCCTTCGCCAGCGCTTCGATGTCTTCGATCGTCACCACGCTCGTGACCTTCACGTCCGGCGCAATGCGCTTGACCATTCCCGCCAGCACCTTGCCGCCGAGCTCGACGAATTCGTCGACACCCCCAGCAGCCATGTTGGCGACACTTTCGCGCCAGCGGACCATTCCTGTCACCTGCTCGACTAGCTGATTTCGGATCGTGTCCGGATCGATCTCGGGCTGCGCAGTGACGTTGGCGTAGAGCGGCACGACGGGCGCCTGCACGACCACATAGCTAAGCGCGTCCGCCATCGCGTCAGCGGCCGGCTGCATCAGCGGGCAATGGAACGGCGCCGACACCGGCAGCGGTAGCGCTCGCTTCGCACCCATTTCCTTCGCCAGTTCGATCGCCCGGTCGATCGCGCCCTTGTGGCCCGAGATCACGACCTGCGTCGGGTCATTGTCGTTGGCGACCGTGCAAACTTCGCCCTGCGCCGCCGCATCGGCGATCTTCTGCGCCAGCTCCAAATCCGCGCCGAGCAGCGCCGCCATCGCGCCCTGCCCCACCGGCACCGCCTGCTGCATCGCCTGCCCGCGCAGCTTCAGCAGCTTCGCCGTCGTCGCGAGATCGAACGACCCCGCCGCACACAGCGCCGAATATTCGCCAAGACTGTGCCCAGCGACGAAATCCGCGTGATCCGCAAGACTGATTCCCCACGCCCGCAGCACCGCGATCGAATTCGCCATGATCGCCGGCTGGGCATTCTCGGTGAGCTTGAGCTCGTCTTCCGGCCCATCGCGCATCAGTCGCGACAGATTCTGCCCAAGCGCCTCGTCGACCTCGTCGAACACATCGCGCGCCGCGCGGCTCGCGTCGGCAAGCGCCGCGCCCATGCCGACCGCCTGGCTGCCCTGCCCTGGAAAAAGGAATGCGCGCATCTTCGCCCCTGCTATGAACCGAGCGGGCGACTAGGCCGACGAACGTCGATTGCCAAGGTTGGGAGAGAGTGTGACCGAAGATCGCGAACAGCGCCTGCTCGGGCCGTGGCTGACCTTTGCACTGGTGATCGGCGGGATCGTCGGCTCAGGCATTTTCTATCTTCCGGTGGCGCTCGCGCCGCTAGGCGGGAGCGTTCCGATCGGCTGGCTGATCAGCGGCATCGGCGTCATGTCGCTTGCCTATTGCGCCTCGCGCATCGTCAGTCCTGATGGCGGCGGCCTGCAGGCTTATGTCGAGCACGAGCTTGGCCCAGCCCCCGGCTTCCTGGTCACTTGGATGACCTGGAGTTCGTCGTGGATCGGTGTCCCGGCAGTCGCGCTTGCAGTCGGCGCGGCGCTTGCACGCGTACTCCCTGGCCTGACCGACCATCTCGTTGCACTCTCGTACCTCTTCATCGTCGCACTCAGCCTGGTGAATTTGCGCGGCATCAAGGCCGCCGGAGAGCTCAATTTCGTCACCGTGCTCATCAAAGTCCTGCCGCTTATTGCCGTCGTCGCAATTGCTGTGGCGCTAGGTCTCCGGAGCGAGCCGCTTCAGCCGATCACAGTCCCGCCGCCCTCATTCGCCAACGTCGCGACTGCGTCGGCACTGTGCCTGTGGGCACTGACGGGTTTCGAATTTTCAATGTCGCCGGTCGGAAAAATTCGCGATCCGGAGCGCAACCTGTCGCGTTCGCTGGTAATCGGGGTCGGCGCGGTCGCCATCGTGTATCTCCTCGCAACTACCTCGCTCAGCCTGATCCTTCCCAATTCGAAGATCGGCATGGCAAGCGCCCCGTTTCCCGATGCAATCGGCATTTACTGGGGTGAAGCGCCGGCGATGCTTGCGGCACTAGCCATGGCCATCAGCGCGTTCGGGACGCTCAATGTCGCCCTGCTCGGATGCGGCGAGATGCTTTATTCGATGGGACTGCGCGGAGATATGCCGCGTGTCTTCGCCGGCACGAACCGGTTCAATGCGCCGTGGGCCGCGCAATTGGCCAGCGTCGTGCTGGGCTTCGTCCTCCTCGGATTAAACGCGACAAAGGGGACGACCCAGCTCTTCACCTTCATGACTTTGCTCGCGAGCAATGCCGTGCTGTACCTTTACTCGGCTGCCGCGATCGCAGCGGTCATGAAGGACAAGAAGCCGCTGACGACCTTCGCCTGCGTCGTCGGCCTCGCCTTCGTCCTGTTCGCGTTCTACGGTTCGGGAGTTGAGGCCTTCCTGCTGTCGCTCGGGCTGATGGTCGTCGGCGGGTTGATCTTCCTTGTTCGAAAGCGCTGGATTTCGCCGCCGCAGGACACCGATCCGGCATCTGCCTTTCGATAAGTTGCTACTTCGCCGGTTTTCGTGAGACGCTCCGTTCCATGAGGGGGGCCTCAGTCGAAAAGATCGGCCTCATGACGTGCCTGTCGCTCGTCATTGGTTCGATAATCGGGGCGGGCATCTTCGTGCTCCCGTCCACGCTCGCACCGCTCGGTCCCAACGCCCTGATTGCATGGGTTATCAGCGCCGGCGGCGCCCTGTGTCTCGCTTATTCGCTCGGGCGCCTGGTCGACCCCGATGGCGCTGGAATTTACATCTACATCCAGCGCGCCTTCGGCTCGCATGTCGCCTTCGTTGCGGCGTGGGCTTTCTGGTGCGGCATCTGGACGACCAACGCGATTCTTGCTGTGGCTACGATCTCCGCTCTTTCCCGGGCCTTTCCCTCGGTCGGCAACCCGGCCTGGACCTACACCCTCGCAATCGCAGGCGTCTGCATCCTCACTGTCGTGAATGCGCTTGGCATTCGCTCCGCCGGCCGACTTCAATCGCTGACCGTCGCGATCAAGGTCCTCCCGCTGCTGGCGGTCGTTGTCATCCTGGCGGGAAAGGCGGGTCAGGGAGTTCCGCTTCAGCACCTTGCGCCGGTCGCCGTGACTCCAGGCAACGTCGCATTGGCAGCCACGCTGACGCTGTTCAGCCTGACCGGCTTCGAAAACATGACCACACCCGTGGGCAAGGTGGTCAATCCCGGCCGGACTGTCCCGCTGGCGATCATGGTGGGCACGACCATCGTCGCCATTCTCTACCTGTCGTCCAGCACGGCGGTCGCCCTGCTCCTGCCGGTGAATCAAGTCGTTGGATCGAGCGCACCTTATTCGGATGCAATCGCCGGCGCCTGGGGCGAGGGAGCTGCGCGCGCCACCGCCCTGTGCATCGCTGTAAGCGCCTGGGGCTGCCTCAACGCCGGGACGCTCGCGGCCGGGGAGCTCGTCCTGGCCATGGCCAACAATCATGACTTGCCACGCTGGCTCGCCTGGACGCGCAAAAACGGGACGCCAGTGCCTGCGCAAATCTTCTGCTCGGCACTGACCATCGTGGTCGTCCTTCTGAACAGCTCGAAGGACCTCGCCGGGATTTACACCTTCGTCATCCTGCTCGCCACCGTGGGCACGCTGACGATGTATTTCTTCGGTGCACTGGCGGCGTTCAAAAAGACGACGGGCTTGTTGCGCGAGACGGTCATCGCGCTCGGACTCGCCTTCGCGATATTCGCCTTCTGGGGTTCCGGCGCGACGGCGCTCGGCTGGAACATCGTTTTGATTGCCGGTGGACTGGCGATCAGGGCGATCGTGAAAAGCGTCAGCTCGCGTTCGCCAGCCGGCTCCATCCAGCCGGAGGTGGAGACCCCAGCCTAGCTTCCGGGATCATCTTCCTGAGCTTCTTCGCAAAGCTCCTGAGGCACACTTCGCTCACCCCAAGCGGCCCCGCCTCATAGCTCGCCGACTGCATCCCGTTCTGCACGCGAGTGATCAGCTCGGTGTCCTCGGCATTCACGCGCCGGTTGATCCGCCAGTTGAGATAGCGAACCGCCTTCATCTCACGCCGGTCGTCTGGCAGCGCGTAGCTGATCTCGCGCAGCAGCGTCTCGGTCGAGCTGACCGGAATGAACTGCATGAAGTCGACCTGGTCGGGATAGATGTCGAACGCGATGTTCGGGAACAGCTTGTAATAAAGCCACTTGCGCCGGTGGCTTTCGGGCAGATGCTCCGCCTCCGGCATATAGCGCTGATACATCCGCTCCGACGGGTTCGCCGATTCCCCTTCAACCAGGTCACCCTGCATCCGGTCGGCGAACGGCTCGGCGTCGATCCGGTAATTGCGACCGAACAGCCGCGTCAGGCCCGGATGACCGACCGGGATATGCAAGTGATCTGAATAATTGTCGCACAAAGTCTTCCAGTTGAGCTGCCGCGGCCGAACGGTGACCCGGCCGAGCACCCGCAAGTCCTCGAAGCGGTACGGCTCAACCTCATGCTCGTAAGGCGCCATCATCTCCGCGACCGAGGGAAGCCCCGGCTCGAGCGTCACGAACAGGAACCCGCGCCAGTTCTGAAGTTCGACCGGCTTCAGCCCCAGTTCTTCCGTCTTCAGCCCGGAATATTCGTGCCGATGCGGAACCCCGACCAGCCGCCCGTCCCGCGCATAACTCCAAGCGTGGTACGGGCAGGTCAGCACCTTGGCACAGCCACCGCTGCCATCGACGATCCGCGAACCACGGTGCCGGCAGACGTTCGAGAATGCCCGCACCTCGCCATCGTCGCCGCGAATAACGATGACGCTCTCGCCAAGATATTCGAGGCTCCGCCACTCGCCCGCCAGCGCGATCTCGCTTTCGTGGCAAACAACCTGTGGAGATGCGCGCAGGAACGCCGCCTTCTCCGCCTCGAAGAACTCCGGGTCGTAGTAAAGCCAGCCCGGAAGGCTCATATCGTCGAGTGGATCGGCGGTCGGTTGGACCGATTTCAGCTGCGTCGCCATAGCATGACACTTGCCATTTTGTACCATTTGCGGCAATGGCCGCCCCGCTGGCGCTCGGGCTTCGCTCGGGCGTCAGTTTAGTTTGAACGACAGCCGGAGGGGCGTCCGCATTGGGCGGCGTCAGCGATCGGCCAAAAGAGAGACGTAAAACATGCCGCTCTACGAGCATGTTTTCCTCGCGCGTCAGGATTTGGCTCAGGCCCAGGTCGATACGCTCGCGGAGAACGCCAGCAAAATCATCACCGACAATGGCGGCAAGATCGCCAAGACCGAGAGCTGGGGCCTTCGCAGCCTCGCCTATCGCATCGCGAAGAACCGCAAGGCGCACTATGTCGCTCTCGACATCGACGCCCCGGCCGCCGCGATTGCCGAGCTCGAGCGTCAGTCGAACATCAACGAAGACGTGATCCGCTTCCTCACCATTCGCGTCGACGAGCTCGAAAAGGGCCCATCCGCGATGATGCGCCGCGGCGACAAGGAGCGTGAGCGTCGCTCCGACCGCGACGACCGCCCGAACTTCCGCGCCCGCGAAGAGGAGGCTGAATAATGGCCCGCGCTTTCTTCCGCCGCCGCAAGTCCTGCCCCTTCTCCGGCAAGGATGCGCCAAAGATCGATTACAAGGACGTGCGCCTGCTCCAGGGTTTCATCTCGGAGCGTGGCAAGATCGTCCCGTCGCGGATCACCGCGGTGTCCTCCAAGAAGCAGCGTGAGCTGGCGAAGGCGATCAAGCGCTCGCGCCACATCGGCCTGCTTCCCTACATCGTGAAATAAGGAGCTCAGGACATGGACGTAATCCTGCTTGAGCGCGTCGAAAAGCTCGGCGGCATCGGTGACGTGGTGAAGGTGAAGAACGGCTTCGCCCGCAACTACCTGCTGCCGCGCAAGAAGGCGCTTCGCGCCAACGACGCCAACCGCAAGCTGTTCGAAGCGCAGCGCACGCAGATCGAGGCCGACAACGCCAGCCGCCGCAGCGATGCGGAAGCAGCGTCAAAGGGCATCGACGGCAAGACCGTGCAGCTCATCCGCCAGGCGTCGAATACCGGCCAGCTCTACGGTTCGGTCAGCGCCCGCGACATCGTCGAAGCCCTCGGCTCCGACGGTGCCAAGGTCACCAAGAGCCAGGTCATCCTCGACCGTCCGATCAAGGCGATCGGCGTGCACGAGGTGAAGGTCGCGCTCCACCCCGAGGTGAGCGTTACCGTCAAGGTCAACGTTGCCCGCTCGCCCGAGGAGGCCGACCTCCAGGCGCAGGGCGTCGATGTCCTCCAGCAGATGTTCGAGGAAGAAGCGGCTCCGATCGCTGCTGAAGAACTCGCCGCTGCTGACGCGACCGAGGAAGAAGCTGCTGCTCCGGCCGAGACCAAAGCCGAGGAAGCCCCGGCTGCTGCCGAGGAAGCTGAAGCCCCTGCCGAGAGCGAAGGCGAAGCCGAGCAGGCCTAAGCCAGCTCCCATCGCCAAAGAAATCAGGCCGCTGGTCCCACCGGACCGGCGGCCTTTTTCATTGCGCCAAGCGGTTCGTCGCAAAGCTTGTTCGCGCCAAGGAACGGCGAGCGGGTCGCCCTTGTTTAGCACTCCAGAGCAAGCGGGGCCTTGTGAGGGAGTAATTCGCAATGGCTAATGAGCGCGACGAAAACCAGTTCGGGGAAAACCAGGACAACAACAGCGGCCAGCAGACCAGCGGTCAGCAGGGTCAACAGAGTGAATTTGGTCAGCAGCAGAATCAACAGAATGACCAGTTCAGCCAGCAGCCGTCGATGAGCGGCGACCAAGGCGGCTCCAGCCAGGGCAGCGAAGGCAGCTTTGGCGGCCAAAGCTCGAGCGGCCAGAGCCAGAGCGACACCGGCAGCGACACGCTGACGTCCGACCAGAGCGGCGGCCAGAGCTCGACCGGTCAGTCCGGCTCGCAGGGCGAAGGCTTCATCGGCTCGCAGGACGAAAGCGGGTCCGACGATTATCTTCGCGAAGACGGATCGTCCTCGGACTCCGTCGAAGGCTCGGACTTCGCCAAAGAGGGCCAGGGCGCGCTCGACGACGAGTCCGACACGGACGACAGTGGTTCTTCGGGAAGCACTTCCGGCGGCAGCGGCATCTAACTCCGCGCCCGTCTAAAGAAGGGCGCCGCGTTCCTCACCGGAGCGCGGCGCCTTTCTTATTGGAGGCTCACCGTATGCGATAGAAGTCCGCGACGCGGTCGAGCGCGAAGGTCAGCACCAACTTCCCGGCCCGCGCCGGCCAGCCAAGCGCGGTCTCGGCGTCGCGCATGCCCTCGCCCGCGCAGACCACGCGCCACAGGATGTCGGCCAGCCCCGGTCCGGCCTTGTCCACTGCCGCATTGAATCGATCGCGGGCATCGATCTGAGCGCCGGTCAGGTCCGGCTGACTGCCCGACCCGCCCTTGCCTCGCACAACCGGCGCGGCGCTCCATGACATCGTGACTCGCGGCGATAGTTGCGCCCGCTCCCAATCGGCGCGCAGCCGCTCGCCAGCCTCGAACTGCCGGAGCGTCACCAGTCCGCGCGAGAATAGCCATCCCAACGGGGACTCGGCCAGGTTCACGGTCACGCTTCGCCGCGCCTTCGATGTGGCTCTCGCGGCGGTTATTTCTCCCTCGATCGCCCGTTCTTGCAGCAGTCGTTGTCCTGCTTTCACCATCCGCCTCTCCCATTTTGAGTCGAATCCGGCTTGCCACATCGGCGAAGCTGTAGGACAGTGAAGAAACCTTATTGGTTCGCTGGGAGGCGACGAATGATCACTCGAATCCGGGAAGTGCGCCGCGCGCGCAGTATGACACTGGATGATGTCGCGCAGCGCTGCGACCCGCCGACGACGCCTCAGACTATCGGCCGCCTCGAAACCGGTACCCGCACCGTCTCGGTCGGCTGGCTCAACCGCATCGCGGCCGCCCTGGGCGTCGAAGCGCAGGACCTGGTTGAAGGCGGCGCGAGCGGCGAGATCAAGGTCGCGGCGATCCTCGGTCCCGGCGGCGCCACCGCTCCAAAGCGCGCGGCAATCGTCGTCCCGCCGCGGGTCGACGACGGCCTCATCGCCATCAACGTCACCACCAGCATCGGCGACTACCGCTCCGGCGATGAAATCTGGTGCAAGTCGCTTCGCCCCGAAGACTACGCGCAGGCGCTGAATCGCGACGTGCTCGTTCCGCGCCCGGCCGGCCGCTTCCTGTTTGGGCGAATGATCAACCGCGATGACGAAAAGCTTCAGATCCTGCCGCTCGAAGCTGGTGGAAGACAGCAAATTGTCGCGAACCCGGCGTGGCTCGGCGTCGCAACGAAGTTAGTCCGAAGCATTTAATCTTTCCGGCGCCCGCCGGGCGTTCATCCCGCTTTGCAGATGTGAAAGGGGCCGGCACTTTCGCGCCGGCCCCAGGAGATTATCCGCGCTCGCCGGACCGCTTGATCGGTGGCGGTGGTGGAGGCGGAGGCAGCGGACAAGCCGTACCCGCATTCACCATCGTTCCGTCCGGGCAGCTGGTCATCGGCGGCGGCGGCGGAGGAGGTGGAGGCGGCGGCGGTGGCGGGGGCGGGCAAGGCGTCGTCAAAGCGACAACCGACCCGTCTGGGCAAGTTTGAGTTTTGGGGGTCGTCGCGCAGGCCGCTACGGCAACCGTGGCCAAAGCAATGAGTACGATCCGTTTCATTCGCCTCTCCCATTATTACGCGCCTTCAACGACCGCGCTGTCGCCGTGTTCCAACAACAGAAGCAATGCCAATTCGGCGCTTCAATGGCCTCTCAAAGGGCCTTGGTGGGCGGTGACGGGTTCGAACCGCCGACCCTCTCGGTGTAAACGAGATGCTCTACCAACTGAGCTAACCGCCCGCGTGGGCTCCGTGGCATGAGCCGGCTCAACCCGCAAGCGCGGCTAGATCGCTGAAATCTTTCCGACCTCGGCGAAATAACGTCTGAGCGCGTAGCTCGTGTCGGGTGCCAGTTCGACGAAAACCCGACGCCCGTCATGCGGATCGGCCTGACGCGAGAATATGCCTTCCTCGACCATCGTCTTTAGCCAGCGCAGCGCCGTCGTCGCGGGAACGGCAGCCGCTATGCACAGGCTCGATACCGGCACCCTAAGCTTGGTTATTTCGGCCTGCAGCAGGTCCAGCAGCATGTCCCAGGCAGGATCGGCGAAGAGGTCTTCGCGAAAAAAGCGGCTTCTCAACCGACGCGCGCGGATCACACCCCTGACCGTGTCCAGCGATATCTCGGGCACATCGGCGCTCGTGTCGGCCTGGGGCCGCCGGACAATTTCTCCCGGACCCGTCGAAAGCCTGGCAAGAGTGGCCGCAATACGACTGACTTCGTCGCTGAGTTGGCGAAGGCGCACCGCGCTTTTATCGCCGGAAGCCTCATTGACTGTGTGCACTCCGATAGCGGCCACGGCTATCCCAAGCGCTGCGGCGCGTTCACTCTGATTCGCATCAACGATGATGTCGATGTTCGAGTCCAGAGCATGGGCTTCCACGGACTCCAGAATATCGCTGCGCACTGACAGCACCGCGCGATATCGCTGATGGCTGATGTCACTCGCCACACGGCTCAGAACGATGTCTAACCTTGGATCTGCGGCTTCAATCTCTATCCACAGCGCGGACGCTGACACTTGGCTCAAGATCCGTTCTTCGGCCTCGGCTACGCCGACAGCTCCGGCCGTTCGCAGGCCTGACAGCGCGACGGTCGAACAGGCACGCGCGCGAGCCTCGCTCGTATCGCCAATGATCAGCACAGGAGCCACAGCGAAATTATTCGAACTGTTATGGTTGTTACTCAGATAGCTATCCATGGGTCTACTTCCCGAGAGAGCGGAACCGAGCACGAACTTGATAACGCGCATAGCGGAGAAAAGTCAGGCCATTTTCGAGTCCATTTTGGATGCAATCGCAACGGCCTGCTAAACGCCCGTGCATAACGGGTGGCTGGAGGAGTCACCGTTGTACCGCGCCCCAACCCACGCCGATGTCCTTTCCCGAACCCGCTGGCTCGATGAGCTCGCCCAGGCGATCGGCCAGGCTCAGCGCCTGGCCTGGAGTCTCGGCGTGGAAGACGGCGATTGTGAAGAGGCGCGCGAGATCTACACGCGCTTGGAAGCGGCTCGAACCGAGGTCGAAGCGCTTCGTTACGGCGACTGGCTCGATGTCAGAAAGGAAGCGGATCCGAACTGGCTGTCTGGCCTTCTGGGTGCGACCGGGCTCTTGAGTGACTTGAAGTGATCAAATCCCTTGAGGGATATCGCCGCCGCCGGAGAAAGGCTCAAGATAAGGCTCGAGCGCCGGGGGCTTCCAACCAGACGTTGCAACAAACCCGCGGTTGAGAAACGCCCGCTTGCCATAGCGCAGCGCCTGACCGTCGATCCCGTCGACAAGCCCACCCGCGGCTAGCAACACTGCATGGCCCGCAGCCGTGTCCCATTCACTCGTTGGAGCCGCGCGCGGATAAATATCCGCTCCGCCTTCAGCAACGATGCAGAACTTCAGCGATGAACCGACAGAAACATAATCGCACTTGCCCGCAGCGGCTTCGAGATAGTCGATTGTTGCCTGGTTGAGGTGCGACTTTGAGGCAACTGCAGTAGTTGCCCCGCGGCGCTGACGCGTCTGGATAGGTCCTCGACCTTTTCCCTCGTCGAGCCAAGCTCCGGACCCGACGATCCCTCCGTGAAGCCGCTTGGTGGCCGGTGCAAAAACGACCCCCAGTTTCGGGGTCAATTTCTCTACCAGCGCGATGTTGACTGTATAATCGTCACCACCGCGCACGAACTCTTTGGTCCCGTCGAGGGGGTCGACAAGGAAGAACGTGTCCCCATGTGCGGGGATTCGACCCGCCGCGACTTCCTCCTCGGCGATGACGGGCACACCCGGCGCTGCTCGCGCGAGTGCTGCCAGCACGATCAATTCAGCTGCCCGGTCGGCCTCGGTGACGGGTGAGCTGTCGCCCTTGCGCTCGACGTCGAACCCACGCCGGACCACCTCAAGGATTGCTTCCCCGGCCTCTCGCGCAGCCTCGGCGATATCGTCCAACAGTCGGTCGTATTGGTCGTTTTCGATCAACGCGGCGCCATTCGTATGCCGCCGTCGAGGCGGATCGCTGCGGCGTTCAGGTAGGGATTCTCGACCATGAAGATCGCGAGCCGCGCATATTCTTCTGCCTGTCCTAACCGCTTGGGGAACGGCACCTGCGCGCCCAGCGCTTCCTGCACATTGTCCGGCATCATCGCGACCATCGGCGTTTTGAACACGCCCGGCAGGATCGTGTTTACGCGAACCCCGTCGTTCATCAGGTCGCGCGCAATGGGCAACGCCATGGCCAGCACGCCGCCCTTCGACGCTGAATAGGCTGCCTGGCCGATCTGCCCGTCCTCAGCCGCCACTGAAGCCGTATTGATGATGACTCCGCGCTCACCGTCGGCCAGCGGCTCAAGGTCGACCATTCCGAATGCCGAGTTCGCGATGCACCGGAAGGATCCGATCAAATTGATACCGATCGCCAACTCGAACTGCTGCATCGGGTAGCGCTTCGCAGTCTTCGTTTCTTTGTCGCGGCCGACGGTCTTGGCTGCATTAGCGACGCCGGCACAGTTCACCAGCACGCGCTCCTGGCCATGCGCCTCGCGTGCCCTGGCGAATGCCGCCGCTACTTTCTCGTCGCTCGTGACGTCGACTTCGCAGAATACGCCGCCGGTATCCGAGGCGACCTTTTCCCCGCGTTCGCTATCGCGGTCGAAGATAGCAACCTTTGCGCCTCGTTCCGCAAGCGCCCTCGCCGTTGCCTCGCCCAAGCCGGACGCCGCGCCCGTGACGACAGCAGCAATTCCCTTAATCTCCATGCTTTCCTCTTTCTCGCTTCGGCATTGCCTATGCGATGAAATCGACCGCAGACCAAGGGTGGCCCAACTTGTCGCTCGCAGGCAACAGCCCGCCACCGAGAAGCAGGTTCATCGCAAATCCAGCTTGGATAATGGATAAGGTGCGCTAGATTCGTGGGTATTCCACATCATGTTCATGGGGGAACGATGGTGATGCGTCCTAAAATGCTGGCTGCTACCGCAGGATTGGCCTTGCTCGCCTTGGGCAGCTCTGGTGCTGCCCATGCCCAGTCTGCAGCAGCCGCCAGCAGCGCCGGCACGTTCGCCAATTGGACGGCTCCGAAGATCTGGTTCAAGTCAGGCACCGCCGATCCGGCAGTCGGCCAACTGGTCGCCATTCTGAAGCGCGCGCCGTTCGACGGCCTCGCCGCCGGTCCACAACTTGCGGCACAGGTCGAAGCTGCCGTTGCACAAGCGCAGAGTGGAAACCCACAGGCGGTCGCCAACGCTGAGCAGGTCTTGTCATCTGCCTGGGTCGCTTATGTGCAGCAGGTGAAACGCCCAACGACGGGCATGATCTATGCCTACCCGGTCCTTCAGCCCCAAGGTTCTCGGCCGGAGCTAATCCTGTTGACTGCGGCCGCGGCACCGTCGCTCGGCGCATATCTGTCGCAGGTTTCCAACGTGAACCCGATCTATTCGCAGCTTCGCGACACTGCTTGGGCAGAGGCGCAAGCAAGCGGGAATCTCACGCCAGACCCTCGCCTGCTTGCCAACCTCGATCGCGTCCGGTCGATCCCTGGAAGCGGCCGCTTCCTTGTCGTCGACGCCGGATCGTCGATGCTTACCTTGTATGAAAATGGACGGCCTTCGGATTCGATGAAGGTGATTACCGGCACCAGTGAGCTGCCGACCCCGCTGATCGCGAGCTACATGTACTACATCACGTACAATCCGTACTGGCACGCGCCCGATCATCTGGTTCGCAAGACGATCGCACCGAACGTGTTGAAGCTAGGGCTCAGCTACTTCAAATCGCATGGCTATGATGTGATTGAGGATTGGGCGAGCGACAAGGTCGTCGATCCCAAGAGCATCGACTGGAAGGCTGCGGCCGCGGGCTCGCTGCACCTCAAGATCCGTCAGGACCCGGGACCGCTGAACTCGATGGGAATTCTGAAATTCCCCTTCCCCAATCCCGAAGACATCTATCTTCATGACACGCCGGATCATTCGAAGTTCGCGTTCACGAACCGGAACCTCAGCAATGGATGCGTACGCGTCGAGGATGCGAAGCGCCTCGGTCGCTGGCTACTTGGTGCCGATCCGGTCACTCCCGGCAAGGATGCGGAAATTCGCGTGCAACTACCGCGCAGCACACCGATCTACCTGACCTACATCACGGCTCAGGTCCGCGATGGCAAGCTCAGCTACATCAAGGACATCTACGGCTGGGATAGTTCGCCGCCGACGCAATTCGCCAGCGGTTATCGGCCCCCCGTCACCGGGCAATAACCCAGCGGGAAGGTCAGCTCGCCCGCGAGCGGCTTTCATCTACTTCGAACAAAGAAAAACCGGCCCGGGCGAATGCCCGAGCCGGTCTCTCTTTCGTAGCGCCGGTTAACCGCGCTCTGGCGCCGGAGGCGGCGGCGGAGGCGGAGGCGGCGGAGCCGGACATGTGTCCGTCGCCAGGATCACCGAGCCATCCGGGCACGTCTGCGTCGCCGGAGGCGGCGGAGGCGGCGGGGGAGGCGGCGGCGGCGGCGGAGGCGGCGGAGGCGGCGCGTAGAAGTTGTAGATCACGCTCGCCAGAAGGCTGTGCGACCGCCAACGGCTGTCGAGATCGACGCCCGGTCCGCTGAACTTAAGGTTCGGGACGTTGAAGAAGCGATACTTCAGGCCAACGTCGATGTTCTGGCTAACCGGATAGCGAATGCCGGCAATGGCCTGCCAGGCGAGACCACTGTCCGTATCCGAGAACGCGACCGCGCCGAAGGGCGGACCACCGTTGGCAGGGCCATCGGTTGCAGCGCTATACTTGACGCTGGCGAGACCGACACCGGCGCCAGCATAGCCGTTAAGGCCATCGTCGTTGCCGAAATCGAGCAGCAAGTTGATCATGCCCGAGAGAGCGCGCGCGCGCCCGCTGGCGTCGTACGCATCGCCCGGTCCGCCGCCCGCGATAAGCGGATCGATGCGGAGCTGGTTCACGCCGGCGCGCTTGTAAGCGACCTCGCCCTCAAGGCGAAGCATGCCGAAATCGTAACCGGCGATCAGATCGACGTCATATCCGACATTGTGAGTAACCGTGATGGCATTGGCCAGGTTGAGGGTACCGTCGTCATAATCGACGTCGGCGTCCTCCACCCACATCACGCCGCCTTCGAGGCCTACATACGGCGAATGGTCCCGAGCAAGAGCGGGTTTCGCCAGGGCCGTCGACGCGAGCGCCACCGCAATGGCCAGCTTGCGCATAATTATCCCCTTTCACATGCGTTCTAAGATTGAACCGCCCGAACACATTATGAGAGGGCCGGTTGCCGCGCAAGCGCACGATAGAGGCCGAACTGTTGCGAAAAAGCCGCAATGCAAATCGAGCAATTTTGCAAGTATTTGCGACATCAAGGTTTTTCAGACGTCGATCAGACCGTGCGTCCGGAGCGCTCCAAGAATTTGCGCGACAGCCATTCGGACTTCAGCGTCTACCGTTGCTCCTCCGGACGGCGAAGGGATTGCGGCGGCACGGCGTCCGACCACCTGTTCGCCGTCGATAAATAGGCTCGCGCGGAGCGAACGTCCGTCGATAAATCGGCTTGCGACGACCGTGGTCCCGGGCGCGCGATAAGTCGCTGTGACGGTCGATCCACGAGTGGACGCGGGTAGCGGGATCGCCTGCAGGGCGGATGCTTCGATCAGCAGGAACAGCTCACCACTTGCATGCGTCGACGTTGCCGCCTCGGTCGCGAAGCGCCCGCGCAACAGCTTGGACAATCTGAATCGGCCCGGGCTGATTGCTGTGACGTCTGAGAACTGGAGCAGTTCGTCACCAATCAACGCTAGGTTCGCGCCTGCCGCCAGCGCATCGTCATCGCAACTCACTAGCCACTGGCTCGGATCGATCAGCTCGACCTCGATCGAATTGACGGTGTCGATGCCATCCGTTGGACCGGCCCCAAGCGCGTCCGCAGTTCCCAGAACCGACTTTCGGGGAGCGGTCCGGCAGCCGATGGCGAATTGATCGTTGCTGATTTCGACAGGTAGGCGCTTCCATACAGCCGCTGACGTCGTGGCCGCCAAATAAACGGTGGGTGTTGAACTCGCACTACCCGTCAGATCAGGTAATTCGACTAGGCCGAGCGTGACATGCTCCATGACGACATCGCTTGACGGAAGCGCCCTCCCCGCTTCGGCTGCGACTAAAGCGTGCGACCGCCATTCCGGCTTCAACTCCAAAAGGACCGCCATCCCGTCGATCGTTGAGCCGGTTACCTGCCATCTGACGGGCGAGCCGGGAACGTCGAGAACGGCACCGGGCTGCAACTCGATGAACTTCGGCGGCAGGCGCAGCACAAGTTTGTCGCGTTGAGCCCACCGCCTCGCCATGACTTGCTCGGCTATCGCCCGAGCGTCGCTCGTTTGGACGACGGCCGGAAGTTCGATCTTCTCTTCGGTTGCCGATTGGTCAACGAGATCGCTTCGGGCCTGTCCAATCAAGTAATCACGAGCGGCGTCGTAATATGTGACCAGCACCGACGCGGGGAGAGACGAAGCCGACGATTGCTCGCGCTCCATTCGAGCCGCCGATTTCCCTTCTGCACTGCTTCCGAGTTGGTCCTCTTCTACGGCCACCCGTGATTCATCGAGAGGAGAGCGCAAAACTACGCCTTCATCGACCAGGTCGATCACGAAAGCCTCCATCAACGGTGCAATCGCGTCTGCTATCGACCTTCCAATGGCTGCATATCCGGCAATCGGCGACAATACACGGCAATCGATTGTCCCGTCAGCGACGTCGTTCAGAACCGCTCCGACTGTTGTCGTCAGGTCTGCAACGACTTCGAAAGTAAGAAACGGGATCCGGTTGCCGAATTCGCCGAGCTCCAGATTTTCGAACACCGCTATCGCCATCCCACGATATGCGGGCGTCGCGTCGATGCCTTCGACCGATCCGATGAGCGGGTCGACAAGTTGCGTCTCGTCTCCGGCGTAAAAGCGGAACTCGGTCGGGACCTTGAAGTCCCCGGCTTCACCCCGCAGCAGCTTACCGTCCGCCCAGATCCGCCGAACCTCGATCAGCGGCCGCGAAGAAAGTGCCACGGCGAATGAAACTGAGTAGCTGAACGTCTCGTCAGGCTGCCCCTTGGCGCCGTTCAATTGGCTGCTCTCGACGAGGTCGGTAGACCAGATCACGCTGCCGGCGACCCGCATCGTGCCGTAGATGCGTGGGATTTGCGTACCGTAGGACGGCGTCTGGACCGCGAGATCCCCGAGCCTCGGCCCGCGCGAAGCCGGCGCGAATATCTGCTGGTCAATCGATTGCCCGACCAGGCTTCCGATGGCGCCACCGACCGGTCCGCCGAGCATCGACCCGACGGTACTAAGAATAAGCGTTGCATCACCTCGTGGCGTTCGCCCCTCACTTTCTTCCGCATCGCGCTTCTTCATCCTCTGGAGTTTCTGGACGATCCGCTGGCGGATCTCGTCGACGTCTTCGGTGGGCATCTCGCTCTCGGCCTCGGCCGCCGTCTCCCGATGCAATTGCAGCAATCGCAAACCAAGCTGGTTCGGATATTCAATAATCCGCTCTTCGCTGCCATCGCGCCGTCTGATCACCTTTTCGGTGCCGTTGAACGCGCGCTCGAGCAGCATCAGCTCGAGCCTTGAGTACCCAACCGCGATCGCGTCCACCCAGGCCGCGCGAAACGCCGCGTCCATCTTCCGCCGGCGATAGGCGACCGTCATCGGCACCTTGGTCTGCCGGCACGCTTCGCTGACGTTGCACGTCTCCGCGAGCACGCCGAGGAAAGCCTCGGCCTTCGCCTTCGACCAGTCGCGGGTGGCTTTCTTCTTCTGCTGCGGCTTCTTCGCAGCAACCAGCGTCATCTCTTTCTTGCGCGGCACGGCGCTCCCTCCCCAATGAAATCTTGATGGTGTAAACAATGGCGCGATGTCTCTGCTGGTCGTCGCCGGTCTCTTGGCTGGAGTGTTTTTTGTGCTCCATCTCATACTCCGCAGAAGCGGGAATGAAGGACGTTACAACCGAGCAAGCGTGATTGGCGCTGCCATCGTCATTGCGATTGCCTGGGGTCTCTTTGCAGCAACCCATCTCGGCTTCATCACCGATCACGCGCCCTGATCAAATCGCGGAGCAACTGCCATGAAGAGCGTCATCCGAAGCCACGCCAGTGAGGACGGCAAGCAAAGGCTCGATATCTTCCATAACGGGAACGGCTTCTATTCGTTCGAAGAGACTTGCGAGGCGGTCGAGGACATCCCCGACTACGGCCTCCTCAACTTCCAGAAGGTCGTTTTTGAATCGGGCCTCTACGAAAGGCTCGAAGAAGCAGAACGCGCCGCGATGGCCCGCGCGAGCTGGCTCGGCTCACGAACTCCTCCGCAAAAGAAAAGGCGGTCCGCCCGAAAGCGCGCCGCCCGTCCCTGGCCCCTCGAAGAGCCCGAATCACAATTCTTCACGGTGCCTACCGGATAGCCAAACAGCGTCACGCTGTCAAGAACTTTTTACCTATATGGTTAATTGACGACCCCGAAGGTGCGCCGCATTCCGGCAATGGCCCTGCGCATTCTGGGGCCGAAAATCTCAGACGGTTTCTGTAACCCTGACCACGTCGCGGAACAGGACCGTCCCGACTTCGCGGCCGCACTCATCACAAATGATAATGCGATGATTGAGTACCCAATGGCCTTCGCGGATGGACTTGGCTCCGATCGCTCTGGCCGCGTTCGTGGCGCACTGCAACGCAGTGGCAGCGTTGGGCAGTTCGACGCCATCTTCGTCGCGGCATTCTGCATCATCGTAGAGATGGAAGAAGAAGCGCGACATCTAGCCGCCCGTGGTCGCCGGACTGAGCCCCTTGCGTTTTGGCTTTTTACGGGGGGCGGAGTTGGCACCCGAGGGCAGAGTATTTGCGCGGTTTCTCTTCTTCGGACTGGTCGGCGCGCGAGGCTCCTTTGGAACGTGAGCAAGCTCGTTTGCGACGAGTAGCTCGAAGCCGAACTCCAGTGCGGACATCTTTTCAAAGAGGTCTAGATCGCTGTCCTGAGTCACACCCGGCCCTTCGGAGAGGTTGGGTGAGACTCGTTGGAAATCCTGGAAGGACGACGAGTCTCAATGCCGATATACGTCAGTTTTTCAGCGTGTTAAACTATTGTTTAATCCCGCGATGCTGCAGTTCCCGTTGTCTGAAAGCTGGCGTTGCCTTGTGCCGCCCCCTTCCTGATCACGAACCACGGAAGCTCAGCGTCGGCTTTCGACTATTGCTGCCACTAGCGCGGATCGAACAACCACTTGGCTGAGAGCGCAGCGGAACCCGCGCCAAGCAACTGGGCAACGATGAATAAAGGCACGTCGTTTGGAGCGATCCCGGCAAACGTATTGGTGAGGCTCCGCGCTACGGTAATCGCAGGGTTGGCAAAGCTCGTGGACGACGTGAACCAGTAAGCCGCGGCGATGTAGAGCGCGACGCTCGCCGGCACCCATTCGCGCCGATGGCGGACGGTGCCGAGGATGGTCAGGATCAAACCGAAAGTGGCGATGAATTCGCCGGTCCATTGGCCGATCCCGGTTCGCGCCTTCACCGACAGCTGCAGCGTCGGAAGGTCGAACATCAGATGCGCGGCCCAGGCGCCGAGGATTCCGAAGGTTAGTTGCGCGAGGATGTAGGCGACGGCGTCGGCCCAGCTCAGCTCACGCCGCGTCGCGGCAACCAGGCTGACAGCCGGGTTCATGTGGGCTCCGGAGATCGGCCCAAGCATGGTGATTAGCACGAACAGGATCGCGCCGGTCGCGAGCGTGTTGCCGAGCAACGCAATCGCGTCGTTACCGCCCGACAGGTTCTGCGCCATGATCCCCGACCCGATCACGCAGGCAAAGAGGAAGAAGGACCCCACGCCCTCCGCCGCAATGCGCCGCGCGAGCGGCGGCGTGTCAGGCTGCATCGGGCGTGTTGTCGCGCGTGCGGCCGATCTCGCGCAGCTTGGTCTGCAGGCTCATCTGGTCGATGCTTTGGAGCGGCAGCGACAGGAACAGGCCGATGCGCCGTTGCAGCGAATAATAAGCGTTGCGGAACGCCTGCGGCTGCCTGTCGCCTTCAACGGCAGCGGGGTCTTCGATGCCCCAGTGCGCGGTCATCGGCTGGCCCGGCCAGGTCGGGCAGACTTCGCCCGCGGCATTGTCGCAAACGGTGAAGACGAAATCGAGCGGCGGCGCGCCCTCGGCGGCGAACTCGTCCCAGCTCTTCGAGCGGTAGCCGTCGGTCGGATAGCCGAGCTCGCGCAGCAGGTTCAGCGCGGCGGGATGCACTTCGCCCTTGGGAAAGCTGCCGGCCGAATAAGCGTTGAAGCGGCCGGCCCCGTCCTTGTTGAGGATGGCTTCGGCGAGGATCGAGCGGGCGCTGTTCCCGGTGCACAGGAACAGGACGTTGTAGGGTCGCTGGGTCATGCGGCTTTCATCCCTTTTGGAAGACAGCACTGGTTCTCGGGGAGGCTGTCCGACAGCGTGCCGAGCGCCGGGTTTTCGCCGTAGGTCGTCGCTTCGCCGTTGGTGAAAAAGGCTTCCCAAACGACGCCGTCTGGATCGGCGATCCAGCTCTTTTCCGACTTGGCGTAGCAGCAGGTGGTGTTGCCTTCCTCGAGCACCGGACGGTCGGCGGCCTTGAGGCGGCCGTAGACCTCCGATAGCTCTTCGGTGCTTTCGGCCTGGATGCCGAGATGCTCGATGCCCTTCTTGGCGTGATTGTCCGCTGAGATCGCGAAGTTCACCCGCGGATCGTCGAGCATCCACTTGGCGTAATCGTCCTTCACCACGCTCGGTTCGGCGGCGAAGAGGGCCGAGTAGAAACGGATCGACTGGTCGAGGTCGTCGACCCCGACGTGGACGTGCAGGCGCTTCATGCGGATTTCCTTGTTTGGGCTGGAGATTCGCAAGCCGATGCCCCGGTCCCGCAGTCGGACCCGGCGCAGCAATTTTCGGTAAGGAAGCCGACGAGCGCGTTCATCGCCGGATAGTTGGCGCGATAGATGAGCGAACGGTGCTGGCGTTCCTGAAGGATGAGGCCCGCATTGCGCAGCTGCGCAAGATGGAACGACAGCGAGCTGTTGGGAACGCCGAGCTTTTCGGCGATCGCGCCCGCCGCCATGCCCTTGTCGCCCGCCTGGACGAGCAGGCGAAACAGGGTCAGGCGATGTTCCTGCGCCAAGGCGCTCAGCGCTTCGACGGCGTTGTCGGCGCGCATCCTAGCGGAAATTCGCCTGCATCGCGGTTGCACAGCACGGCACCGGCGGGCGGGTGGTCAGAGCTTTCAGAAGAGTGCGGAGGAGCGCCATGATTCTTCCTTTCGAGAAAACTCGAAATGACAGCACACAGGCCTGTTGTCAATGAAGTTTCGAGAAAAGTCGAAACGACCTCATGCTGGCAGTCGCAACGATAGGCATTGGCCGGCGGGGCTACGATCGTGTTCGGACTGCGAAAGGTTTGAGGCCCGCCAAAGGAGTGCGCGGGTTCCACACCAAAGCGCAGGGGTAAGGGCGGGCCTCACATCCCTTATGAATGACATAGATTAAGAAAAGTCTTCTACTCGACACAAAGGCGGCCCAGCCAGAGGACACATGGCCGGGCCGCACTGTTCGGCACCTTGGTGGTGAGCTACTCCGTGGTGACGAGCTTTAGCTTGCCGCGAGCCTCGGCCGCCCTCACCTCCCGCAGGCGGAACGCGTAGGCATCGGCCAATTCCAGATGTCTTAGCCGAACGCGCGAATCTTTGGTGGCGATCGCCGCGACCAGCTCTTCCGCGGCTCGGGCTTCCAGATACTCGGTGTCACTCATACGAGCCCCCAGGTTACGCAGGGGCCAGTTCGGCGACTCGCCCATGGCCGTGAAGATACACCCGTCGCGCCATTGGGCATTTCACTTGGGTTACACTGTGTGGAGGTCAATCTCAGACCGCGTGCCACCTGAAGATCGGCTTCTCGCGCGGCCTCGCTTCAAACTTCACGAACTTGTTGTCACGCGGGGATCGACCGAAACTTCCCCGGAAGGAGCCGAGGCCGGTATCCGCGGCATGCTCGGCAGCGATCCGGCTCGCCTCTTCGATGCTGTCCCATTGACCGCATTCGGGGCAGACGGCTTCGACCTCGCCGTTCGGCCTGGCGACCAGTCTCGGCCCGACCTGACACTTGCCGCAAACAACTTTGGCCATGATACTCTGCCAAAAAGTGAAGAGCGCCGGATGGGGCCGACGCTCTTCGGGAAGAATCATAAGCTAGCGGCCAGCGAAAAACCCAACAGCTAGCGAAAGTTAGTATGAGCAATGGGCCGCCGAGCAGCGACGCCGACGCAAAGCGTCGCGGAGCAGCGTCGAAGAGACGGCCCATGCCGGCCAGCGGGTCAGCGCAGCTGAGCCCGACTGACGACACGGGATTCACTCCCGTGACGGCAGCATGCGTCTCCGAACTCCCAACCTCAAACAACGTGTTCGTTATGCCCGTAAACCAGGATCGTCATGAATCCGAGCCGATGCTCGCCCGCGGCGGCCGCGGCGGCGGTCTCGAACTTCTCGGCCGCGGCTTCATCGCAGCCATAAGCCACGCCGGTATCGCCCGACGTGTCGACGACTCGGCAGCCACTGACTTTGCCGGCGTGATCGATCGCGAGTGCCATCACCTCCCCGCCGAGCAGGGTCTCGCCAGTAGCGAGATCCGCCTCAGCTGGCTTCGCCGTGCCCGGGGTGAACCGGCGCTCGAAGGTGATGGTGGTCGTCGTGCCGTCCTTGGCCGCGCTTTCGGTCGGCGACGAGGCGGCCTGTGCGGCTACCGCGCTGGCTTCCTTCTCGACCTTGCAGTCGGCGCCGTCGCTCTTGCCCACCCGGCTGGTGGTGTACTGGCAGGCCCGGGCTTCACCGTCGCCTGACATCTTGATGGTCACCTTTTCCCACCAGGCGGCATTGGGCAGCGGGGTGGCGGCGTTGGCGATGACGGGGACGGCGGCGAGGGTGAGCGGGATGATCCAACGGAGCACGACTTCAAACTCCTTCGCCCCGCGCTCCAGCAGCCCGATTGCTGCCACCACCTGTCCCGCCAAACGCGCAAACGCGGTTCGGTTTCCGGCCGTTTGTCGAAGAGGTCGCGTCGCCCTCGCGCGTCAACGCCGAGCCGCCATGCCGATGCGATGGAGTGAAGTTGGGGAGAGGGAACGGAAGAGTGTGCGGGCGACCCTGAGGTTCTGCCTTCCATTTGCCGAACTCCGGATCGCCAAAATGGAAATGGGGGCCGGCATTGCTGCCAGCCCCCACTGCGCCGAGCGAAGGATCTGCCGGTGTTCGTAACCTGGTTGAAACCCGAAGGCCCCTACCCGCTCTCGATCCTGGCTCACCAGCTCAGGCGTCGCTTCCAACCGAACCGCTCTCTCTTGCGAGAAGCCAAACCGGTCTACCGAATGACAACCCGGAGGATCGTCTTTCCTTCAACCTGTCCAGCCTGACCGAAGTCAAAACCGTCCGATGTTCTGCGGCCCTTCTTGGGTCCGATCCTCTCGCGTCCCGCTTTGCTCTCCACACCGAAATGCTTCAAACCGCGTCGCGCTAGAAAAACCGAACTCTTCCGGCGCCTCGTACCGACCTGCCCCGCATCCGCTCCGAAAAGCCTCAACATTGCCTGCCGGCGGAGATCGGATCTTTGGTCCTGCCGCTCTCTTCTTGCCGTTGCCGACTTTCCGAGTGAGGCCGGAACCGCCGTCCCGATCACCTGATCACCATGCACATCCGTTCCGAGTCGCAAAAGCAAAAAATTCGGTGAGAAGCCTGTGGATAACGTGGATATCGTGAACAACCTTCGGAACCATTTCGCGAGTCGCATTCGCCGCGCCGGCGAGGTTGCCGTTCCGTTCTCCTCCGCCTACCTCCGGTAAGTGCCTGAATCGCCTGCTCCGACGACCGAGCCCCCCTATCTTCAGGGGCTGAATCCGCCGCAGCGCGAGGCCGTGCTGACGACGGAGGGCCCCATCCTCGTCCTCGCCGGCGCCGGCACTGGAAAAACCGCGGCACTAACCGCCCGCCTCGCCCACCTCATCGCGACTCGCCTCGCCTGGCCGAGCCAGATCCTCGCAGTCACCTTCACCAACAAGGCGGCGCGCGAGATGAAGGGGCGCGTCTCCGCCATCTCGGGCGGTGCAATCGAGGGCATGCCCTGGCTCGGCACCTTCCACTCCGTCGCCGCGCGTATGCTCCGCAGCCATGCCGAGCTCGTCGGGCTGCAGTCCAACTTCAACATCCTCGACACCGACGACCAGCTGCGTGTCCTCAAGCAGTTGATCAGCGCCTCCAACCTCGACGAGAAACGCTGGCCCGCACGCCAGCTCGCCGGCCTCATCGACCGCTGGAAGAACCGCGGCTGGACTCCGCAGCAAGTCGACGCCGGCGAATCCGAAGCGTTCGCCGCCGGACGCGGCGCCGAACTCTACGCGCAATATCAAGAGCGCCTGCGCAGCCTGAACGTCTGCGACTTCGGCGACCTTCTCCTCCACATGCTCGTCATCTTCCGCACGCACGCCGACGTCCTCGACCGTTACCGCGAGCGCTTCCGCTACATCCTCGTCGACGAATATCAGGACACCAATCAGGGCCAGTACGAATGGCTGCGCCTTCTCGCCGAGCCGCGCCGCAACCTCTGCTGCGTCGGCGATGACGACCAGTCGATCTACTCGTGGCGCGGCGCCGAGGTCGCCAACATCCTTCGCTTCGAGAAAGACTTTCCAGGCGCGAAGATCGTCCGGCTCGAACAGAATTATCGCTCGACCTCGCACATTCTCGGGGCGGCCGACGGACTCATCGCCAACAATGCCGGCCGGCTTGGCAAGACCTTGTGGACCGACGCCGGCGACGGCGACAAGGTGAAAGTCACCGGCATCTGGGACGGCCCGGAGGAAGCACGCCGCATCGGCGAGGAAATCGAATCCCACCAAATCCGTGGCGGCAGCCTCGACGACGTCGCCATCCTCGTCCGCGCCCAATTCCAGACTCGCGAATTCGAAGAACGCTTCATCGCAATCGGCCTCAACTACCAGATCATCGGCGGCTTCCGCTTCTACGAGCGCGCCGAGATCCGCACGCCATCGCTTACCTCC
>Ga0268266_10000316_pt1 | contig 76523 bp, 80 predicted proteins | sample KBSS13metaG_FD_190356 | JGI IMG/M metagenome (GOLD analysis project Ga0268266, IMG submission 190356) | Switchgrass rhizosphere microbial communities from Kellogg Biological Station, Michigan, USA - KBS S1-3 metaG (SPAdes) (version 2) | ecosystem: Host-associated > Plants > Roots > Rhizosphere...
CCACTCTGGCTTTGACGGTTACGCCGGCCATCGCCCAAAGAGGGGCTGAACACGGCAGAGCGAGCGGCTCAGGACATGGAGCAACGTCAGCACCGCCGCGCGGAAATGCGGGTTGGAGCGCATTTCACCATGACACCGCGCCTGCCCGGATTGCGCCTCATCGTTATGGAAGCACAAACCTGCCCAGACCCAATGGCTGGCGCGGCGATGTGCACCGTTTCGATGCGCCGGTCTGGCAAAGGGGCGCGTGGCAGCATGTCGTGCATGGCGGCCGGCTTGGTTGGTGGTGGGTCGTCGGACCTAACTGGTATCCTTTCAACGCGCCCGTCTATCCGTATCCGGGTCTTTACACGCCATATGACCGGCCGTTCGGCTGGTGGTACTGGTGTGATCCGTATCAGGAATACTATCCCTATGTGACCACCTGTCCCACGCCCTGGGAGAGCGTCATGCCGCGGATTGATGCCGGAAACGCTGGCTGCGTCACGGTCCGCCTAGGCTGTGAACCTTTGCAGACGTTTTGCTACCTCTAGGAAACCGGTCGACAACAGACCCGCAGAGAAAGCGACGAGCAGGTGGCGCCAATCCAGCGGGGCAAAATGGAAGGCCTCCTGTGCGGGCGGCCAGTAGAGCGCGAGGCTCAACACCAGCAGGACTGCCGCAACAAGAGACCAGAGCGCGCGATTGGGCCGCGCCACGTCCTGCAGCGAGGCGTGGAACGACCGGTTCACCAAGATCAGCCCAATGTTCACCAGCACCAACACTGAAAAAACCAACCCACGCAAATTGGCCTCTGGCATCTGGAAGCGGGCGCCCAAAAGCAGGACCGCTGCAACAACGACAAACGCGACCAACCCCTGCAACATGGCCCAAAAGAACTGGCGCCCCGGCAGCACCGGCATATCGGGCGGCCGGGGCGGACGCTGCATGACATCAACCTCCTCCTTTTCCGACTCGAAGACGATGGAGCAGGCTGGATCAATCAACATCTCCAGGAGCGCAATCTGGACAGGCATTAGCATCAGGGGCAGACCAGAAACGAGCGGCAGGAGCGCCAGGCCCGCAATCGGAATGTGTACCGCCACGATATATTCGATGGCCTTGCGCAGATTGTCGTAAATGCGCCGGCCCAGCCGGATGGTGGCGACGATGGAGGCAAAATCGTCCTTCAGAAGCACCAGTGCACTGGCCTCACGCGCCACATCCGTGCCGCGGCCGCCCATGCTGATGCCGATATGAGCGGCCTTCATTGCGGGTGCGTCATTGACCCCGTCTCCGGTCATCGCGACGATTTCCCCGTCGCGCTTCAAGGCTTCGACCAGCCGCAGCTTCTGACCGGGACGGATGCGGGCGAAGATATTGGTCTGGCGTATCGACTCGGCAAGCGCCGCGTCGCTCATCGCTTCCAGCGCGTCGCCGGTAATCACGGTGCCGCTGTCAATGCCTGCCTGGCTGGCGATGGCCCGCGCCGTAGCGGGATAATCGCCGGTTATCATCACCACCCGGATGCCGGCGCGCTGGCATTCGGCCACTGCGGCCGGCACCGTCTCGCGCAAGGGATCGGCGAAACCGATCAAGCCCAGATAGTGGAATGGAATGTCGCGCTGGCTTTTCGGTCGCGAGCCGCCGTGCCAGGCCAGATGCACCTGCGCCACCGCCAGCAGCCGGATGCCTTCACACGCGAAGCGGTCCACCTTGTCAATCAAGTCAGCGCGGGCATCCGGTGAAAGGCCGCAAAGGTCGGCGACGGTTTCGGGCGCGCCCTTGGCATAGGCGATGGCAGAACTTTCCTGCGGTCCATTCCAGATGTTGGTGGTGGCCGTCAGTTCGGGCATCAGGCCATAGCTGTGAAGAAGATTTTCGGACATCGCGAGTTCGGCGGCGAGCGCGGCTTCATGGATGGCGCGGTCCATGGGATCGGTGGCCAACGGCGCACTGGCGCCCAGGGCGCCGTGCAGCACGGCTTCGCACGTCTCGCTCAGTTTGTTATTGGGTCGCCACTCCTGCCCATCTGCCGCGACGAGCACCACCCGCATATGGTTTTCAGTCAAGGTGCCGGTCTTGTCGGTGCAAAGGACGGTGGCTGAGCCCAAGGTCTCAATGGCGCCGGCGTTCCGGGTCAGCACCCCCGCGCGCGAGATGCGCCAAGCACCCATAGCCATGAACACCGCGAGGACGAGCGGAATCTCTTCGGGCAGCATCGACATGCCGACGGCGATGGCGCCCAAGCCGGCGTTAAGCCAGGAACCGCGCGAAAACCCCAGCAGCAATAGAACAAGGCCGGCAACCAGAAAGGCCCCGATGGCGAAATCGCGCACCAGCCAGTGAAGCTGCCTGCGCAGCCGCGGCTGCTCCAAGGTGATGGAGGCGAGCGCCTGGCCGATCTTGCCCATCTCGGAATGAAGGCCGGTAGCGGTGATCGAGGCCGTGCCGGTGCCGCGCACGATCAGCGTGCCGGCGAAGGCAAAAGGGAGGTCTTCTCCGCCCGGCGGGGCATGGGCGTACCCTTCCAGCGCGATCTTCTTGCGCACTGGTACCGACTCGCCGGTCAGGAGGGATTCATCGGCCATCAGGCCGTCGCCGCTTACCAGCACCGCATCGGCCGGTACCCGGTCGCCTTCGCTCAGGAGAATCAGATCGCCGGGAACAAGCTCGCGGGCAGGGATGCGCTGCTGCTTTCCGTCACGCACCACCAGGGCGTGCGGGCTGGCCATGCTGCGCAGAGACTCCAGCACTTTCTCGCTGCGGCTTTCCTGCACAATCCCGATCGAGACCGAAAGTGTGGCGAAGGCCGCCAGAACGATGGCATCCAACGCCTCGCCCACCAGCAGATAGATCACGGCGCCGCCCAAGAGTAGCGCGAACATGGGTTGGCGCACCACGCCCCAGACGATCCCGCCCAAACTGCGCCGCTCGGCGCTCGGAAGGACGTTGGGCCCGAACCGCTTCAGGCGCTGGGCGGCCTCGAAACTGCTCAGTCCTTTTTGCTTTTCCATGACCGCCGGTTCAGAAAGGCAGGCGCTCCAGCTGCGCCAACATGGCCGCTGTCAGGATGGTAATGGCGAAACCCAGTAGGGCCGCGACGCCGTCGCGCATGAGGAGCGCCACACCGAAGGCGGCGAAAGCCAGGGCGGGCAAGGTCGAAACCAGAGGCGCCAGCTCCAGCAACGGCATGGTGAGGGCCAACAGCGCGCAGCAAAGGGCAATAACCGTGAGGAAAGGCCCCTGAGTGAAGGCGGTAAGGCGCATTCCGAACCAGCCGTCGGCCCTGGCGGCGAAGGGCTCCAGCCACCGCAGCGCTTTCTTCAGGCGGTCAGCCGGCACGGCGCGGCGGGAGATGACACGGGGAAGCCACAGCGATTTTCGCCCCACCAGCATCTGGCCAGCGGTCAGGCAGACAATTGCGCCAAAGGTGCTGGGTAGGGTTGGAATGCTGTCGATCGGCGTGATCGCAATCAGGCCGATCGTGAGAATGATCGGGGCAAAGGAACGTGGTCCCAGCAGCGTTACAACATCTTGCACAGAAACTTGGCTGCCGTGGTTCCGAGCGCACAGCGCTTCCAGCGACAAGATGAGCTGCTGAAGCGTGTGCGGCGTGGGAAACACATCCAAGCGCTTGGGCAGGGCTTTGCTCATGTTCGTAGAATAACCGCCGGATTTCGCAGGCTATTGAGGCGGATCAAGGGGCGAGCCCAATTGATCCTTCGCAAGGCGCGGCCCCGGCTGCATTTCCAAAATGTTCCTGGATTGAGGAGAAGACCATGAAAGCAAATCCCATTAGCATTGGTGTCACCCTGGGCCTTGCCTTGGCTGCGTTTCACGCCGCCTGGGCAGCGTTGGTAGCCATCGGGTGGGCCCAAGGCCTGATGAATTTCATATTCTGGGCACACTTCATTGTGCCGGTTTATCATGTGGAGCCCTTCGAAATTGAGCGGGCCATTGTCCTGCTGGGGGTCGTATTCGTTTCCGGCTTGGTTTTCGGTACGACCGGTGGATGGCTTTGGAACAGGGTTGTCGTCCGCTGAAGGGGCCGCCCCCTTGTGATTACTGGTTGGCTTCCTTTGCAGGGATTGATCAGCCGCAAAGCAAACACCTGGTCGGTGCGCCATTCTTTAAAGCGTGAGGAGGTAGCGATGAACGATGTACCACTGCCGCTTTCGATCGCGATATGATCTCGCTTGAAGATTGCATCGCACTTTGCGGGCTGAGTGAAGCCGAGGTCGCCGCTGTCGCGGAGCATGAGCATCTCCCAGAGGTTGCTGCCGCGGTACTCGGTCAGTACTTGCTGCATCAAAAGCATGGTGCGGACCGGATACGGGAAATGATCGTCGATGACATGCGGGCTGCACTTAAAGCGGGGGACACATCGCATGCTGGCGAATTGTTGGCCGCGCTGCGGCACTTTCTTGCCACACATGTTGGAGAGTTGCCGGCCGCGGTGAAACAACGCGCTTCAGGCGGCGGGACAATGGCATGATGCAGGTTTCAGTCTGGGCTTTTCGACCAGGATAGTCCTGTTGGCCATCACTTCGATGGCGCGGGTCGGCGGCTTCATTGCGAGAGGCCACTGAAAATGGGGCCTGAGCCCCAGATGTCGTGCCGTTAGGGGATTTGCGCCTGATCAAGGCAGGCGACGCTGAACAGCAATCTATTTGCCCTATGGATGCTATCCTTCAAGGCGCGAAAGATCCAACACATGCCCATGTGCGTCTTGGAGCGCTGATCGGGCGTTGCGCCGGGCTTAAACCAGCGCGTACAGCCGTCGTTCATCCTTGCGACGTGCCGTCCGTGGTTGCCGCGGTAGAGGCCGCGCACGAAAAGCTTATCGAGCCTGTTTTCGTCGGGCCGGAAGCGAAGATCCGCAGCGCAGCTGAATCCGCGAAATTGGATATATCTGCGTTCCGTCTTTTGCCCACGCCGCACAGCCACGCGGCTGCAGAGCAGGCCGTAAAGCTCGCCGCGACCGGCCAAGTGGATGCGCTTATGAAGGGCAGCCTCCATACCGACGAACTGATGCATGAGGTGGTGAAGCCTGGTTCTGGCCTTGCCACCGGACGGCGCGTCAGTCACGCCTATCTGTTTGATGTGCCCGATTATCCTCGGCTGCTCCTGATCACGGACGCTGCTGTCAATATTGCACCTGGCCTCGCGGAAAAGCGCGATATCTGCCAGAACGCGATAGACTTGGCACACATCATCGGGATCGCGGAACCCAAGGTGGCGATTCTGTCTGCCGTCGAGACCGTATCGGACAGATTGCCATCCACGGTGGACGCGGCGGCTCTCAGCAAGATGGCGGAGCGCGGCCAGATTACAGGCGCTCTTGTTGATGGGCCCCTGGCTTTTGATAACGCGGTCAACCCGGAAGCTGCGACGATCAAGGGCATTCGCTCGCCGGTTGCCGGCCAGGCCGATATTCTTGTGGTGCCTGACTTGGAATCCGGCAACATGCTGGCAAAGCAGCTCACCTTCTTTGATCATGCGGATGGGGCAGGGATCGTGCTGGGCGCGCGTATTCCAATCATCCTGACCAGCCGCGCCGATCCGGAGCGTACCCGCTTGGCATCCGCAGCACTCGCTCTGTTGCTGGTGGAAGCCATGCGAAAAATTAAATGACTTCAACAGCGGTCCTGACGCTGAACTGCGGCTCCTCAAGCGTCAAATTCGCCTTGTTCGAGCGCGGTGGGGGCCGCCTTCTTTGGGGGAGGGTCGAAAATCTGGGATCCGAACCGCATCTCCAAGCCTGGAACGCCGTTGGTGTCTCGATCGCAGAAAAGAAACGTAAGACCGGTACGCATGAGAGTTTCTTCCGGCAGATTTTCTCCCTTGCCGACGATCATCTTGATGGTCGATCGCTGGTGGCAGTGGGACACAGGGTCGTTCATGGCGGCGACCAGTTCACAGCGCCATGTCTGCTGACCGATGCGGTGCGCAAGGCGCTGAAGAAGCTGGAGGGTCTGGCGCCCTTGCATCAGCCCCACAATCTTGCGGCGGTTGATGCGGTATCCCGGATTCGCCCTGGCTTGCCGCAAGTTGCCTGTTTCGACACCGCCTTTCACCAGACCATGTCCCCTACCGCAAGGCGTTTTGGATTGCCCATGGTCCTGGAGCGCGGTGGGCTGCGCCGTTACGGGTTTCACGGCCTGTCGTATGAGTTCATTGCCGGCCGGTTGAAGGAGCTTTCACCCGAAGTCGCGAGCGGACGCGTTCTGGTCGCCCATCTGGGTAGCGGCGCGAGCATGTGCGCCTTGCACAGGGGGCAGAGCGTGGACACCAGCATGGGTTTCTCCGCGTTGGACGGCCTGGTGATGGGTACCCGCTGTGGCACGCTTGACCCCGGCGTTCTGCTGTATCTCCTGCGTCAGGGGCTGCACCCGTCCGCCCTGGAAAATATGCTCTATTCCCAGGCCGGACTGCTGGGCGTCTCAGGCGTGAGCGCCGACATGCGGGTCCTGCTAACAAGCAAGAGCGCTGATGCCGCAAATGCGGTCGATCTCTTTGTTTTTCGCGCCGCCCGCGAGGCCGCCGCGCTGATTTCCAGCATGGGCGGCCTGGATGGAATCGTCTTCACGGCAGGCATCGGGGAGAATTCCCCGGAAATACGTCAGCGCATTTGCGAACGGCTCATCTGGTTGGGACTGGTCCTCGACCCGGCGGCGAACCGGGAAAATCGTCTCGAGATCCAGGCACCCTCCAGTCGTGTCCGCGTGTGGGTCCTGCCCACAGACGAGGAACTGACGATCGCGCGTCACACATTTTCCCTCGTCGCTTGAGGCAGATCAACGCGTCGGCGGGCGCCGGGAGCCAGGCTGAATATGATGAGAAGGAGGTCCCAATGACCTACAAAAGCATTTTGGTGCATCTCGATTTGAACGGAGACAATGCCGGGGTCCTGAATATTGCGGGACAGCTGGCGGAACAATTTGATGCCCGGGTGATCGGCATCGCGGCCGCGCAGCCGCTTCAGCCCCTGTACGAAGAGGGCTACACGATGATGGACGTGGTCGCCGAAGACCGTTCTGAACTCGCCCGCGAGCTACTCGAATGCCGCGATCAGTTCAATAGTGCGCTGAAGAATCGCGCCAAACAAACGGAGTGGCGTTCAGCCATCACGTTCCAGACGCTGTCCGAATATATCGCCGACGAGGCTCGGTGCGCCGACCTGATCATTACCGGCAAAGACATCGGCGCGTCGCTGTTCGACAATAACCGGCGGGTCAATATCGGCGATCTTGCGATCCGCGCGGGCCGGCCTGTCTTGATTGTGCCGCAGGGCATAACCAAACTGACCATGCGCCATGTCTTTCTTGCCTGGAAGGATGCACGGGAAGCCCGCCGGGTTGCCGTGGATGCGTTGCCGCTATTGGAGGCCGCCGGCCACGTCACTGTTCTGGAAGTTACGAACGAAGGCGCTGCGGCTTTGGCCGACAAGCGGGTCAAGGACGTCGCCACATGGCTCAAAGAGCACAAAATCTCGTCAAACCCGCTGGTGGTGGGGACGGCCAGCGAGCATGCAGGCTATCTGCACGCCGAACTGCTGAACCACAAATGCGATCTTCTTGTTGCCGGCGCTTATGGCCACAATCGGCTGGGCGAATGGTTCTTTGGCGGCGTCACTAAGGATGTCTTGCTGGATCCGGACTTTTGCGTGCTTCTAAGCCATTAGGCGCGATGCGCGCCATGGTTCTGCGGCGGCCGGGTCGGCCGCTGCAGGAGGAGGTCTTGCCTCTGCCGCAGCCGGGAGCCGGCGAAGTGCGGGTTCGGGTGACGGCATGCGGCGTGTGCCGCACAGACTTGCACGTCGTGGATGGAGAACTGGCAAAGGCGAAACTTCCGATTACGCCCGGGCATGAAATTGTCGGCCGAGTTGACGCGATAGGCGAGGGCGTGACGGAGTTGCGGCTGGGCCAGCGCGTCGGTATTCCCTGGCTGGGCAGCACCTGCGGCACCTGTTCCTACTGCGTAGGCGGACACGAAAATCTCTGCGATCGGCCACTTTTCACGGGCTATACGCGGGACGGGGGCTTTGCGACCGCCGCCGTTGTCGACGCCAACTACGCCTTTGATCTGGGGGAGGAGGGAGAAGACGTCTCGCTCGCGCCCCTGCTTTGTGCCGGCCTGATCGGCTGGCGTTCGCTGGTCATGGCGGGCGAGGCCCCGGTGCTAGGGTTTTATGGTTTCGGCGCCGCCGCCCACATCATTGCGCAGGTTGCGCTGGCTCGCGGGCAACGGGTCCTGGCTTTTACCCGTCCCGGCGACGAGAAAAGCCAAGCCTTCGCTCGCAGTTTGGGAGTGGAATGGGCTGGCGGGTCGGATGAAGCTCCGCCCGTCCTTTTGGACGCGGCGATTATCTATGCTCCGGATGGAAGACTGGTGCCATTGGCGCTCAGGGCTGTTCGCAAAGGTGGGCGCGTGGTCTGCGCCGGCATCCACATGAGCGATGTTCCGTCTTTCCCGTACGAGCTATTGTGGGAGGAGCGCAGCCTGTTGTCGGTGGCCAATCTCACCCGTCAGGATGGGCTGGATTTTCTGGCCCTGGCCAGGACCATCCATATTCAGACCCACACGACCGTCTATCCGCTTGCCAACGCCAACCAGGCATTGGCGGACCTTCGCGGCGGCTTGATCGATGGCGCCGCTGTGTTGGTGCCCTGAGGCCTCAGATCAGGCGCGAAATCGTGCCAATAGTGCTGCCCGGCTCAATGACGCTGTTGATCCGCGATGCGATATTAAGTCTTCCCTTTCCCGGGGCGACGATATTATGCAGCGCTCCCTCAATGCGAACCGCGGCGACCGGATCTCCTGCCTCAACCGAAGCGTCGTCGGCGAAAATCCAGCGTTCAAGTATCCCTTCGGGCAAAATATTTGTGCTCCACAATTCCGCTGGCACCTTGATATCCGTGGTGAGCTTGGTTCGCCGCATAGCGATCTCCATCATTTTAATATAGCTGGATTCATCCGATGGGCTGGGGACCGGTCAAATCCATGGTTCCACCGTTGACCGCGCAGCGATGTTATGTAGGCGCTTATGGTGGCGAGGTCCTCCCGGGTAAACTGTTGCTCCCGCATGGGATGGCGGGGTGCCTGTATGAAAGCCTTCAAATCGGCATCTCTTCCCGCATAACGCCTCGCGATCATGTCAAAGGACGGCGCGCCCACGTTGATCGCTTCGTCCGGGTCATATACCGGGCCTGGCGGCCTTTGTTTTTTGGCGACTTGATGGCAGGCAGAACATTCCAGCTCGGCGGCCTGCAAGCCCTCTGCTACCAGATTTGCAGCCCGCGCGGGTCCCACCAGCCCGAGGAACAGGATCAGGATGCCCAACCGTTGGGTAGCGGCAAGGACGGTCATGATAGCGTGTCGCCCACCATTACGGCTTTGTTTGTTTTCTTGGGTCCGATCCAGCTGAGAGCTATTTCCTTGCGCGGCATCGCGGGTGGTCGGGCCTTGGGATGGCCCACCACAATGGGAGCCAGGACCACTTTGTCGGGCGCCAGATTGAGAAGCTCTCGCCCTTCTTGCGAGGTCAACCAGCCCTGTGCAAAGCCAATCCAGCATGTGCCAAGGCCGAGATTCACCGCGGCAAGCATAAGATTTTGGGCCGCCAGGGCGCAGTCTTCAGTTGCCCATCGCTCCGTGGCTGGCGCCGAAATGACGATCAGAGCCGGCGCATGATAGAAAAGGTGGAAATTGGGGTCGGCGAACAGGTCACGGAAATGCCCTGCCTGACGCAATTGCGGCATATTAGCCAGCATCCAGGCCTTTGCCCGGATTGAGACCTCGTCCAAAAGCGCTCTATCGGTCACCACGGTGAAGCGCCATGGTTGATCATTCATCGCGCTGGGAGCCCAGCTCGCGGCCGAGGCAAGTTCACGTAACTCGGCTTGTGAAACCGATTGCGGAGTGAAATCACGCACCGCCCGACGTTCGCGTATGGCCTGCAGGAGCTCCACGGCTGTTCAGACTTCGCTCAGGAATGCCGCTGCTGGCAGCGCTTCTGGAGCCAGAGATGGAGCTCACCACCCCCGTAGAAAGTGCACAGGGCGCCTGCCGCAAAGACGACGGCCATGATATTCGAGGACGACATGCCTTCCTCCTGGAAATTCTCCGTCAAGCAGCCAACATCTCAAGGGCGTAGCGATTTTTGATGCGCACGTGGCGCGCTCCGGCAAGGGCGATCGTGCCGACGCGTTCGAACTGTGACATGCTGCGAGATACGCTCTCGATGGTCAGGCCGAGATAGTCGGCAATGTCCTGGCGGGACATGGCCAAGTGTAAGACGCCTCCTTCGGTAGCCTTCGCAATCCAGTCCAGCAGGAACGCTGCCACCTTCTCCGCGGCCCCACGCCGGGCAAGAAGAAGGGAATGGGATTGGGCTTGCGCCAGGCTCCGCATCGCATGCTGGAAAAGCTGGCGGCTCAGAGCCTGGTCGCTCTTCGCCTGCTGCTCCACGCTATGGCGTCGATAGACAATGAAACTGCAGTCGGTGATCGTTTCCGCCGACAGCAGGCGTTCAGCACCGAGCTCCAATCCGAAAATCTCCCCAGCCACATGGAATGCTTCGATCTGGCGGCGGCCATCATTCAGGAATTTGCAAACTCGCACGACGCCGGACACGACCTTGTAGAACCTGTCGGTGTCCTGGCCTTCGGCGCAGATTTCCCTTCCTTCTGGGACCTCCATGACCGTTCCGGTCGGGCGGAAAGCCTCATCTTCCTTGGCCAGCCAAGCTGTCCGTGCGGCTAGCGCCTCGGCGGGGGAGAAAGCGGTTGCAATCCTTGCCTGGGCTTTCATGTCGGCCTCCTTACCTTGTGAGGCTTTGGTAGGCCTGCAACGGTGGGAAAGTAATCCGGTTAGTTACCGAGGGATTCTACCTAGTTCAGTAGAGCCGGTTCAGTCTGGGGCGCGAGCTCGGACTGCCGTTTGGGGGCCAGTGGGTCAGGGCGAGGCCCGGCCAACCGAAGGCCCAGACAGGATCCGGGCCTCGGCCACTATGGTCGCGGCGGTCTTCGAGCCGGGTGGCTATTGCCACCGATTTTGCCACCGGACGAGCCGCCGCAGCCCACAAATGGGCGATAAATTTGTGGCCCTCGACACCGGTCGTGTTGGCATCCTAGATGCCAGCTGCTCGCAAGTGCTGCGAGATTGCGGACGGTGATTGCGTATGATTCGCACCAATCCTGTCCGCGATGGTCTATGATCGCTAACGAAAATGGGAACAGGCATGGCAAACAATTTGCGGCCGGGCAGTTACGGGCCCATAGCCAAACTTTTTCATTGGACGATTTTTCTTCTGCTCGCGGCCCAGTATGCTGTGGGCTCGATCATGCCGCATATCGGCCGCAAGACCCTTAACGAGGGGTGGGTCAACTGGCACCTTTCGCTTGGCGCTCTTATCCTGGCAGTGATTGTAGTGCGCTTCGTGTGGCGGCTGTTCCATCATGTTGAATTGCCCGATGACATGCCGGGCTGGGAGGTCGCGCTATCGCGTTTTACCCATCTGACGCTCTATGCCCTGGTCTTTGCGATGACGGTGCTGGGCTGGGCTGCGGCCAACTACCGCGGCTGGACGGTAAAGATCGCCGGTGTGATCCCGCTGCCGGCGCTGGCGGCGAAGGGTTCGCCCTGGGCGCATGAGGCGGGCGATATCCACAATATCCTTGTTTACGTACTGCTCGGTTTTATCGGCTTGCATGTCGCGGGCGCCGCCTACCATTATTTCATCCTGCGTGACCGCGTCTTGCAGCGGATGGGAATGGCATCGAATACATAACGGTCGCACGCCACTGCAATGATCGCAGTACTGTCAGCGGGGGGTATGTTCACTTACCACTGATACGATAGCCTCGCCACGCCGCCACTTGGCGTTACGCTCAGTGAAGTGTCCACGTTATGGCGCTTATAGCGTGTCCCCAGAAGATAGCTGTAGCCCATTGCTATGCCAGAGCTGGCTAGAGTGTCGTACCAGCGATGCTGCCGGGCCTGCACGCGGCTGTACGAAACAAATTCGGTCAATGCTGTGGCAGGTAAGCCGTATTCCCACCCATACCGTCGCCATAAGAAAGAAGATCCAGAGGCCGCCAGCGCCGTTGTGTCGGATGGAAATGATTGAAAATCCGAACCGTCCGGACGTTGTTCTCGAACAATGTTCTTGAGGGCAAAAGCCGTTCCCACCGTCAGCGCGGACTCCACCAATAACTGAGCGACCCCTATCCGGTCGTTTTTATACAGCGCGATACCACCCGCCGTCAGAGGCAATGCAATCGCTATCCCCGTACCAAGCGTCTCAATATTGCTCTCGGTGGACGTTAGCGGCGTCTTATTCACCGTAAAAGCAAATGCGGGCTCTGCGAGAAGCGCTAAGCTCAGCAAAGATGCAAAACAAAATCGATGACTGCCCATATGGCTCTGATCCCAACTATTGCAGTGTCACCGAGGCGCCTGCCAAGGGTTTGGCCAAGCTGGCGGACTGCGCATTGTAATAGCCGAGGAAGCGCTTGGGTTCGAAAGCCTGGTACGCTTCAAGGTTATGCGCCCAGCGATAGCCGATAGATTCATAGAGCAGCTCGACTGAGATGCGGTAGGGCCCGCGTCCGTTCGGTACGGCCACGCTGTAGCTCACTGCAGCGGAACCGCCGGTGAAACGTGTATCGTCGCGAGCATCGCCCACCACCGCGATGCTGGGATCGGCCGTTTCCTTGTCAAAGCCCTTTGGCAGGATGCGGTTGTCCTTGAGATAGTGATTGCCGTAGACCAGCCCGGTCGTGACGCGATTCTTGAAGTCGCCCATGATGGATTCAAAGATTTCCACCTGTTCAGGCTCGGTGATGTGACGATAGTGCGGCTCGAATTTGCCCGCATCCGCGTCGTTGTCATTGCCCACGATTGAGCCGTCCGGCCGGACGGCGCCGGATTCGAACACGACCGCGCCTTGTGCGTCGCGGATCGTGACATGCAACCAGGCGCGGCGGGCGGGATAGGCGGTGGGCAGCTTGTGGCCGGTCCGGTTCACCACCGACACGTCGAAATTCAGCCGGCCGGTGTCTTCGCGAGCGTTCTCGACCGCCACCGTGGCGGTGTCATGGGCCAGCAGCGCCTCGCTGCGGCGGGCTTCGGTCTCCAATTCCTCGCCCGTGGCGATCACGCCCAGTTCGCCGGCATGGTCCTTCAGCATGCGCAGCAGCGTCGCATTGCCGCCCACAAAGATATGGCGGTAGACGCCGTCATGATTCTGGGCATGGATCGAAGTGATGGGCGCTTCGCCCTTGACCTGGGTCATGTGACAGCCCTGGCAGCTGTCGGTTTTGACGTAATCGCTGTGCTGCCACTCCTGATAGGGCATTTGCTCTGGCAGGCTGCCGGCCGGATTGCCCTTGTCGTCCAGCGCATCGGTCAACAGCGTGTGACAGGAAGCGCAGAGGGCGGAATCGCCCAGATAATCCACTTTGCGGGGCGTGAAGCCAGTGGCGGAGTGCATCAGCCGCTGACGTCCCTTGTCGGGATCGTCGAAAGGCCCGAACATTTCCCGCTCTTCATCCTTTTTAGTCACGTCGATCAGAAAGCCGCCGTCCAAGCTGGAGCGCTGGCCGAGATTGCTGCTCTGGATCTGATGACAGACGGTGCAGGAAACACCATCGGCGGCGAGGGTGGCCTTGGGGTCTTTGGTGTCCTTGAGTTCGCCTTCCGGTTCTTCCAAGGCCTCGCCGCTGCTGACACTGGCGAGATATTTGAGCACCTGTCCCTTGAGGCCCTCAGCCTGCGCCTGATAGCGCTGCATCGGCATGTGGCAGGTGGAGCATTTATCCTCGATGGCCGCGGTCGCCGCCGGATGATCCATGGTCTCGCGCCGGATGGAGGCCTGCCAATAGGGATCGCGGGAGGAGTTGGCCATGACCGAGCCGCGCCACTGAAAGCCGATAGAGATGTCCTCGCCGCTCGGCGCATGCACCTGACTGTGACAGGAGATGCAATGGCTGGATGTGGCAAACAGAAAATGACCCACCGGCATGCGCGGAACTTGCGCGGTCTTCTCCTGCGAGGGTTGCGCGCGCACGATGACGATGCTTCCCGCAATGATCAGCGCGCAACAGAGAGCCAGCCTCGTTCTGTATTTGCGGATCATTTGCATGTGCAGTCATTTCCGACAGACGTGACGCGAGTTAGCAGCGTGCGCGTTATTGCGTCAACGTAGGTGATGGCACTATCAGTATTTCATCGCCAAAGCCGAAGGGGATATTCGTGCCGCGCGCATCACGTCTGCTGTCCGCCTTTGCATCTTTCTGCGGACTCGCATTTATGACGCTGTTGCTGATGGCCGCGGCCCCTGTTGCCGAGAAGCCGCCTGCGGCTCTGGATGGACATGCTCTTTTCACCGAGAACTGCGCCGCCTGTCATGGCGCGGACGGCGTCGGCGACCGCAAGCTATCGGACTTGGGTTTTTCCGGCTTCGGCATCAAGATGCCCAACTTCACCGATTGCAGCTTTGCCACCCGGGAAGCGGACGTGGACTGGGGATCCACCATCCATCGCGGCGGCCGGGCGCGCGCCTTTCCCCGCGCCATGCCGGCCTGGGACCAGGCGCTGAGCGATGATGAAATAGACGCCATCATCGGCTATCTGCGTACTAAATGTGAGAAGTCGGGCTGGCCGCGCGGGGAGTTCAATCTTCCCCTGGCCATGTTCACCGAAAAGGCCTTTCCCGAGGATGAGTTGGTCAACATCAACGAGATCAACACCAAGAATTACGGGTTCACCTCAACCTCTATCTTCGAGAAACGCTTCGGCAAGACTGGCCAGCTGGAGGTGAATCTTCCCATCTCCAGCGTGACCGGCCCGTTGGGCCATGCTCAAACCGGCATTGGCGATATGGGCGTCGCCTGGAAGCAGAATCTACTGGCTGATGTGGACCAAGGCACCATCTTCAGCGCCCTGGGCGAAGTCGTGCTGCCTACCGGCAATTACGCGCGGGGGCTGGGCAGTGGTACCTGGGCGTTCGAGACGCATGCACTGTTTGCCCAGATCATGGGCGACTATTTCCTGCAGGGCGATGTGTTCGGCGCTTTCCCCGCCGGCAAGAACCTTCCGAAGGAAGGGCATGGCAACTTCGCCTTCGGCCGCACCTTCGCGGAAGACGAGGGCTGGGGCCGTTCCTGGACACCGCAGGTCGAGCTTCTGACAACACAAGCTTTTGCCTCCGGCGAAAAACTGCAGTGGGATATCGTTCCCCAGCTGCAGGTCAGTCTCTCCTCGCGCCAGCATGTGCTGGCCAGTTTCGGCGCACGCATCCCCTTGAACGATCGCGGGCCTGAGCGCCAGACCCAGTTCGTCTTCTATCTGATCTGGGACTGGTACGACGCGGGGCTGCTGCAGGGCTGGTAGTTGGTTGCGCGCCCGGTGACATGAAGCTAACTGGTTATCGCACTGTGCAGAGGTGCAGCGTAAAGCGGCTGAGGTGGCACGAAAACAAAAAGACATCGAGCGCGAGAGACATCCTTCCGATACGCGGCGGGCGGGCGGCAACACCGACCGATAATTGGCATTGCCGCGGGCCCGCACTCTGCGGGTTCTTAGGTAGGACAAATGAACGCTTCTGACCCGAAGCGGCGATCTGGATTGGTAATTTGCTCATTCAGGCAGCGATAATTTCGACGAAAAGTCAGTGAATATCGTGGCGTGGTTGCAAAGCGGTTTATGGAGTCACGGCTTTGCCGCCGGCCTCCAGCCGCTTCCATCCGCCGCCCCAGCTTCTCCGGCGGCAAACAGGCTTTCCAGGTGTGCTTGATCGAAATCCGATGAATCGTCCTTGACTGTGGAAGGCAACGAGGCGACGGAAAGCGCGCAGCCAATACGCTGGCAAAATTGAGCTGTTGATATGACGATAGAACGGACTGCTGCCTTACCTCCAGCATCTATCGTGCGTTCGAGGATCGGAATGGTACTGCGGGGCGTAACAGCGAATTGGCCGTCAACCCGGCCGTTGATGATGATGAACAAGTTAGCGTGGAACGGTGGCGGCGTGACAGGGCTGGACAAGAAGAGCGCTTGCGGGATAGCAAAAAAAGCGGCTTCGGTTTGGCCGTCGACGTGCATTTCGCTGAAGGCATGGCCGCCGCTCTCAACTTGAATCATGCTGGGCGCATAGACGCCCGGAACACTGGCAGACGCGACCAGCACAGTTGCGAATAAGTCTCGCGCCTCAACACCGCCCTTGGCGGCGATCGCTCCCATATCCCATATAACTAATTGTTCCGTATCAAGATTGGTGGTGCCGACCAGAAGACGGCGGCCCTTTGCGTGCTCCGCGGCGATCGCCTTGATCAATCTGTCGGAAACAAGGCTTCGCACCAAGTTTTCCAGAGGCGCCTTGTCGTAGAGGCCCGGCGTCAAAAGACTTAGCAGCCGAGGTTGCCTAAAATGGGCGAATGTTGAGCCGGAATAGGCCTGGCGGAGTTCATTGTTCCACGCGAGCCCCAAAAAGGCGAAGGGTGCGAGTAGTGCGCCGGCGCTTATCCCCGTGACAAGTTGAAAGTCGGGCCGGGGGCCTTTCTTGGTCCAACCATAAAGCAGCCCCGCACCGTAGGCGCCGTTGGCTCCGCCTCCGGAGATCGCCAAAGCATCTATTTCTCCCTTGTCATCCGGCTTCAGGGACCGTCTGAGCATGAGCGCCAAGCTCTCATCCTCGGCCGCGTAGCGAACTTCCCCAAATCCGGGTGGAGAAGCTGATGCTTGCTCTGCCTGTGTAAAGGGAGTGCGAGGTAACGTGACGCAGCCCGTCAGCACGGTGCAGAGGGCGACTAAGCCCACCACGGAATAAAAGCTATCGCGCAAGCTCAACATGCTCCCATTGGTCCGCGATATAGCCGACTCGGCGGACTTGCGACGGACCTTTGTGAGAATATCGGTAACCCGGAATGTCCGCTATTGGCGCAATGTGGACCTGGGCGGCATCAACAGATACCTCGGCTAGGGCCCGTCAGCATCATTGGTGGTGGATCCGACCGGCGGCTGGCTCTGGAAGAGGCTTGCAGCAGGCCTCCCGGCACGCAGCTCAGCGAGGCGTGATTTCGACGCTCGCCGCCGCCAGTCGCTTGAACAGATTGCGTCGGCGCACGATGGGCCACCAGTCATAAAGAAAAATCTCGATGGGCCGCCAGTTCGCCACCCATCCCAGGATGATCAGCCCTTCCCGGGCGAGGGCACCGAACGGTCCCGCACCGGGCAGCCGGGCGATCAGCTGCGCCAAGGTGAGGCACGATGCCAGCATCAATACGCCGATCAACAGGGAATAACGGCCAAGCCGGAAAAGCTCACTCAAGCTTCCCGCCGCGCTTTCTGCGCGGTAGCGGAAATATCGAGTAAAGGTTTCCTGCAATAGCCGGGCGTGTTCGTGAGATGCCTCCGAGGCCGGCATGTGCAGTCGAATGTGTATGGGAGCGTGGCCCGGCAGTTCCCGTGCCCATCCCACGATATATTCCTCGGCGTTGCGGTCCAGGTCCCGCTCGCGGAACGGCATCGGATCAAAAGTCTCAAACAGCTGACCGATCTTGTCGATCTGAAGCTCTATGGTGGACTGCGTTTCAGCCATATCAAACAGTAGCTTGATGCTGGTCTCCATGACTTGAGCGGAATCAAGGAAGGGGAACCGCCGTATCCCTAGGCTGCACGAGCGAATGAGGAGCGGTTTATGCTGATACGCCAGGCACTGTTGTCCCTTCCGAGCTTTCCGGATGCCGTGTCTGAGCGCACGATGGAAAGTGCGTTCACGCTGGTGCAGTTGCTGGGCGCCGGCTTGACGGTGCGGCTTGACCAACTCGACAGCGACCGGTCCAAGTGGCCAGTCGTGTTCGGGTCCTTCCCATTGGATTTCCCGCAGTTGATGCAGGAAGCGGTGGTCATGAGCGAGGCCAATGCCGGTGCAGCCGCCGAGACGCTGCCGGGGCTCGCCGCCCATTACGGAGTCACGCTTGACCTGCGCCGCGTCCTGACCACGCCTTATGGCTCGCAGGCGGGGCTGGTAGACCTCGCGCGGCTACACGACATGGTCATTCTGCCCGTGCCGGAAGCCGACGCTTTCGATCGTGCTTGCGTTCAGGAGGTGCTCTTCGGCAGCGGCAGGCCCATGACCCTGCTGCCTTCGCAACATAAGCGGCTGAACCGGCTCGACCGCATCGTCGTGGCGTGGGATTTCAGCCGGGCGGCGGCGCGTGCCCTGTCGGATGCCCTGCCGATCCTAGCCTTAGCGCGCGAGGTGCGGGTGCTCACCGTGTCCGGCGAAAAGCATATTCGCACGACAGCAGTCGCGACTGATCTCGAAAAATATCTTTCGGCGCACCGGATCAAACATAGTGTGCGCCAGGTCTCGCTCGAGGGTGAAAGCATCGGCCGCTTCCTGATGGACTATGCCGTGGGCGTAGATGCCGACCTGCTGGTGATGGGCGCCTATGGCCATTCCCGGATGCGCGAATTCGTTCTGGGCGGGGCCACGCGGGAGATCCTGCGCGAGCCGCTGCTGCCCGTGCTCTTATCTCATTGAGGAGACGTGATGCCCCAATCCATTCTCGCCTCGCTGACCGGCCTCGGTACTGACCGTGCAGTGATGGAAACCGCCATCGCCGCGGCGCGCATCGCGGGCGGCCATCTCACTTGCCTGCATGCTCGCGTGGATACGCTCGGTGCGGCGGCGATGGTGGAGACGACCTTTCCGCAGACCAGGTTCGATCCCAGCCAGCTTCACCTGATGAGCGAGGAGGACACTCTGCGGACGGCCCATGCGCGCGCCGCTTTCGACAACGCTGCCCGCCAGCACGGTCTTTCGGTGTGCGATGCGCCCGGCGAGGCGCCGGTCTCCCTCGGCTGGCTGGAAACCCGTTCGGTGATGGATGAGACGGTGGAGGAGGCGTGCTACTACGACCTGGTGGTGATGGCGCGCGAGCCGGAGCTTTCCGGCGAACGCATCCGGTCGGTTTTGATGCAGTCGGGCCGGCCGCTGCTGCTGGCGCCGCCCAAGTCGGAGCCCATCTTGGGCAGGAATATCGCCATTGCCTGGAAGGCCGGTGCGGAGGCCGCGCGGGCCGTGACTGCCGCCGCAGCATGGCTCGAACGCGCCGAACGCATCTTTATTCTGAGCGTTTCGCGTCACCCCGTCGGGGACGACCGTGACCATCTCTCAGCGGAGCGCCTGGCCGCGAGCTTGCGGTGGCGGGGTCTTAACGCCGAGGTACAAACCGATTATGCCACGGGACCGGAAGCGCGGACGCTGGAGAACATGGCCTGCGACAAGGATGCCGATCTTCTGCTGATGGGTGCCTACGGTCACAGCCGGCTGCGCGAATATGTGCTTGGAGGCGTCACAGAGAGCATGCTGCTCGGCTGCTCGATTCCGGTGATGATGTTCCGATAATCGCATGCACGGCCTTGGGTGGCACCGCGTTGTAATATGTGCAACTCCTCCGCGCCGCGAGCTAAGCCTATTGCTGCTTTCTGAGGCTGAATATGTAGGCTGTCAGCTGCCGTATCTCTTCACGGGTGAGGGTGTAATCGGGCATGCGTTGATGTGAGGTGCTGAGCCAATTGGTGACATATTCAGGAGTCAGGCCCGGTTGTTGCGCGATCCAAGGAAGGGACGGCACACGGTCCGTCCGCACAAGTGGTCCTTGAGTGTCGACCACATGGCAGTTGATGCATAGTGTATGTGCCAACAACCCACCTTCTGATGCGGCGATGGACGATGAATCCGCAGGTATCGAAGGTTCAGCCTTTGCCCGAAATAATGCACCAACAATAATCAGCAAAATTACGGTGATAATTGCGGCGCGGGTTCGGCCGATCATAGCTCTCTCCTTGTGAATCTTCCGCTAGAACCGCAGACATGCAATTACTCGACTGGGTCAAAGCGGCTTTAGGCTTGGGGTCTTCCTGTTAAAGGTTGCGATGCGCAGCCAGCCGCAGGGACATGTATATGACCGCGCCCACCCCAAGGCCGCTGCCGATCGCGTAGGAAAGATCAGTTTCATCGGCTAGACGTAGACTGCAGCGAATGCCAGTACGGCCGCCAAGGCGGCTAAAAACGCTTTCCTCCTTGAACCAGGAGTCGCTCTTTCTGGGGCGACGGCTGGCATGATGGATAGTGATTTTCGCCTCCTGTCGGGGCGCTTCGAGCCTTGACCATACGTATCTATGCGGAACAGCAGAATTTGCGTTGATTTCAATCAAAACGATATCAAGGCGGCAATTGCGTCAGATCAAAGTGGGCCCGGGACAAGAGTTGTTTCCTTGATCCGGAAATTAGGTGTGATCAGCCCATGCGCAACACATTCGTCTTGGCATTGACGGCGGGCTTGGCTGTAGCCGCAGGTAGTGTTCGTGCCGCTGAATCCCCGCCCGCTCTTGCCAAATGTCAGGCCTGTCACAAAATCGACGGCAACAGCCCGTCCGCCGACATGCCGCGACTGAACGGCCAACCCTGGCCCTACCTGGCCAATCGGGTGCGAAGCTTCCGTTATCCGACGCAACAGACGCCCCACGCGACATTCTTCATGATGGACGTCAATTCAAGCGTGAGTGACGCAACCTTGGTGGAGCTGGCAAAATATTTTGCAGGCCAGAAGCCGACCGAAGCTTCTCACGAGGGCCCCCTGGCCGAGCAGGGCCGCAAGCTCTACCAGACCGGCGACGGTCGGTTGCCGTCCTGTCAAAGCTGCCACGGTGCAACGGGCGAGGGGCACGACAGCATCCCACGCCTGAACGGCCAGCATGCGGTCTATCTGCGCAAGCAGCTGGAGAATTTCTCGATGCTGACGCGCGTGAACCAAACGATGAATCCGCATATCCGCAATATGACGGCAGAGCAGATCGCCAGCCTAGTTGCCTTCCTTGCCAAAGATTGATCAACCGCAAAGTCAGCGGCCGGCCGTTTCGCCATTCTTCAAAGTCGTGCACAGGAGGAAGAAAATGAGCGATATAACTCTGCGACAGAACATCGTTGATGAGTTGGAGTTCGAGCCGGCGGTCAACGCCGCGCATATCGGCGTGGCAGTCGAGAAGGGGATCGTTTCACTCAGCGGTCATGTCGGCAGCTACGCGGAGAAGCTGGCAGCCGAAAAAGCCGTCAGACGCGTCAAGGGCGTGCGCGCAATCGCCGAAGGCGTGAAGGTGCGCTTTCCAAGCGACAGGAAAACAAATGACGACGAGATCGCTCGCCGGGCCCTCAATGTTCTGGAATGGAGTGCCGTGGTCCCGGAAGGCCGGGTGATGGTCAAGGTGCAGGACGGCTGGGTTGCCTTAAGCGGCGAGGTTGACTGGCAGCATCAGCGCGTCGGCGCCGAACATCTGGTCCGCCGGCTTTCCGGCATTCGCGGCGTAATCAACACCATCACGTTGAAGCCGCACGTCGAACCACGCGATGTGAAGGACAGAATCGAAGGTGCGCTACGGCGCAGTGCTCACATCCAGGCCGAACAGATTCAGGTGTCCGTGGAAGATGGCCGTGCGGTCATGCTCGACGGCTCGGTTCACGATTGGGAAGAGCATGAGGCGGTGCAGCGCGCCGCATGGTCGGTGCCGGGTGTGACCCGCGTAATCGACCGGCTTTCTATCGCAATATGACATAGCGGGCGGCGATGTTCGGACTAGTGCCATGATCTCTATCGAGGATTGCATCGCGCTTTGCGGCCTGACCGAGGCCGAAGTTGCCGCCATCGCGGAACATGAACATATGCCGGAAGTCGCCGCCGCAGTGCTGGGCCAGTATCTGCTGCATCAAAAGCACGGCCCCGATCAAATCCGGGAGATGCTGGTGGAAGACGTCCGGGCGGCACTGAAGGCGGGCAAAGCTGCTCATGCCAGCGCGTTGCTGGCGGCGTTGCGGCACCTGACAACGAGCTACAATGCGGTGCTGTCTCGTAGACCGGAGACGTGCCATGCTTGAGCCTATGCAGCGGCGTACCGCGTGGGCGCTAATCACTACGGCTTCCCTATCGCTGGCAGCCTGCGCAAGCCAACCCGAGCCACATGGCGATGGAGCCGGCTTCCTGCTGGGGCTTTTTCATGGGCTGACTGCCTTGATCGCACTGCTCGCCAGTCTCTTCATGCCGGTTCGGCTTTATGCTTTTCCCAATCTCGGCTTCTGGTATGATGCCGGCTTCAGCCTGGGCTTTTCAGCCAGCATCACCCTGCTAATCGTCGTTTCGATAGCGCGAATCGGCGGTTTCATTACGAGGGGGCATTGATGGCGTTGCCGGTCCCGCAGGCGTCAGGACAGGGCGGCAACCTGTTCGAGACCATCATCAGTGCTCTTGTGATCGCGATAGCACTGGCCTTCGGGATTTATTTCTTCGTTCAGACAGGAACAGGCCATTTCGGGAGCTATGCCTTGCGCACAAATATGGCAGACGCCTCGGGCCTTTCTGCCGGCAGTGAGGTGCGACTATCCGGTGCTAAGATCGGGTCGGTGAGCACAGTTTCGTTGGACAAAAAGTCCTATCGGGCGGTGGTGGAGATACGGATTCGCGACGATCTTTTCGTGCCCGTGGACAGCACGGTCACCGTATCCGCGTCAGCCATGGGTGAGATCTATCTGGCTCTGAAGCCGGGCCATTCCGATATAATGCTGCCTAAAGACGGCGTCATTGGTACGCCGCTGCAATCGCCTCGCGGGAAAAGCCCAATGCGCCTTAGCGAAAGCTCGCCAGACCGGCCAGGATTGCACACACCGCCGCCGCACTGAGGATCGAGCCCAGCCGCCAGCCGCCAAAAACCTGAGCCAGGACAGCCTTGGCCAGGAGATTGGCCGCTGCCGCGACCAGGATTGTTTCGGCGGCGAGATGCGCCGCGACCCCTTTATCTGCGAGGCCCGCCATGGACAATGTGATCGGGTCCACATCGACAATGCCTGACAGGCCTCCGAGGGTGAGCAGGCCGATCTGCCGGCTTGTCGCCAGTTTTGCCAGCAGCATGATCGCCACCAGCAAGCCGCAAAAACGCAACATCAGCGAAAGCTCAAGCGGATCGCGTAAGGTGAGGGTATGGGGGTGGGAGCGTGACGCAAAGCGATAAGCCACGGCCGTTGCGATGGCCAGGAAGCCGGCTGAGCCGGAAATTGGAATCGCCAGAGGCATGAGTAGCGACGGGCTGATCGCGACAGCCAGAGCCGTCATGCGCAGCAAAGAGACCACCCAAGCCGCCAGAACCGCGGCGAGGACATTGTCACGTAGCGATGGGTCCTGCCGGGCCATTCGCGCGAAGGTCCATGTCACGGTGGTGGAAGTAACCAGTCCACCTACGGCGCCCCCGAAAAGCAGGCCCTTATCCGGTCCGGCCAGCCTGATGGCGACATAGCCGGCGTAACAGATCCCGCCCACCATCAACGTCATCAACCATATCTGATGGGGATTGAGGGCATTCCATGGGTCAATTGTGCGGTCCGGCAGCACCGGCAAAAGGACCACCGTCATCACCAATAGCACCAAGGCCCCGCGCAGCTCGACCCACCGCAGACGCCGCAGAAAGCCATGCAGGACACGCCGCTCCGCAAGGACGGCGGCACTGACGACGGCGCAAGCTCCCGCCACCAGCATGTTACCGGTCGTGGCGTAGGCGCCGAGCGCGAAGGTGAGGAGCCCGGCGACAAGATTGGTTGCGGAAAAATTATGAGCGCGGTGGATGCGGCGCCAGTCGAGAACGGCAAAGGGAATTGCAAAGGCAAAAAAATAAAAGCCCATAGCAAGCGGCGAGGACCGCGCCAGAAAACCGCATACTCCGCCAAGTATGCCGATAAGGGCGTAGGTGCGAATGCCGGCCACGCGCCATCCAGACCGTTCCTGGCGCTCCTGCCAACCGCGCTCAATGCCCATGAGCAGCCCGATAGCGGCCGCCAGTCCGGCCCGCTGCAATTCAAGATCCAGCATCAGAAGGTACCCACCAGGCCGTAAGCGATCAGGATCCCAACCACGGCAATGACGCCGGCCAGAACGATGAGCAGGCAGGCCACCATCCCCAGGCTCGGGCGTCGCTGACCGACACTGTTCAATTTGGGCTCAAAACTCATAGAACCATTGTCCATACCGGGCCGGGTAAACGCGTTGCGGCAGATCAAAAGTGGAAATTTGCGCTGGATCAAGGCAATCGGGAACCGGCGGCATATAAAGCGAACATGGTTTTCCGCTATTCAATCCCGCTTGTCGCGGCCCTATTTCTCGCGACTGCCCCGGTTCTCTCAGCGCCACACGCTGTCTCGCTTCAGCCCCGGGAAGAGACATTGCCGACGCCGTTGCTGAAGCACGACAAGCCGGAGCATGGCAGTGCCGGGGGCTTTCTGGCCTCCTGCCTGGTTCGGTTTGCCTTAGGCGATTTGAAGGGTGCGGAACAGACTTGCGGCGAGGCTATCACCCTCGATGCCCACCGCGCGGATGCGTACAAGCTTCGCGCTTATGTCTATCTGCTTGAACAAAGATATGAGCATGCCAATGCCGATTTCCTTACCGCCATGCGTCTTAAGCCGTCCGACGATCAAGCTGTGGCGGGCTTTGCGCAAAGTCTCAGCGATATGGGCCGCTATTCCGACGCCGTAATACAGTTTCACAAGGCCCTGGCGCTTACCCCGGAGAAGCCCGCTTACTGGAATGGCCTGTGCTGGTCCCAAGCCGCAACCGGCAAGGAGCTCGGAGAAGCCTTGAGCGCTTGCAACAAGGCGCTCCGGATCGAGCCGGAGGCCGCCGCCGCTTACAACAGCCGCGGGCTTGTCTACCTGCGCATGCAGCGTTTTTCCGCCGCCATCGCGGACTATAACCGCTCCCTTCGCATGAGCCCCGAGCAGCCATCGGCCCGTTTCGGTGTTGGATTGGCCAAGCTGTTCGGAAAGGACAGTACGGGATCCCGGGACATTCGGCAGGCTCGCCAGTTGGAGCCGGCTATCGACCAGCTGTTTATCGGTATGGGCGTGCTCCCAAATCGCTGTGACGCCCCGGCCCAAAAACCCTGTCCACCTGGCTTTCCCTCCGCCCCGACGCCGCGCCGCGCCAATCCTCTGATCGCGAAATTGGACCAGCCTAGGCGCCAGGAAATCATACGAATGGCAGGGCTCACTCCGCGTTGACCTCGCGCCTGATCAAGGCTTTCGGCGCGAGAATGATCTAACCATCAGATGCACGACGGAAGATGCGTCGACACAAGCAAGTATGGGCTCTTTCACGTTGGATGGTCTGGTAGGGAGTAATTGCTGCGGCGCGCTCGATCCGGCGACGCTCGCACGCCACTCATTTTCTTTGGCCCCTTGAGCCGGATCAACCGTCCCTTACGCGCCCATGGCTAGGTTGGAGTAACGAGAAGGAGGTCTCGATGACTTATAAGACCATCTTGGTGCACCTCGATTTGAACGGCGACAATGAGGGGGTCCTGAACATTGCAGGGCAGCTCGCCGAGCGCTTTCGGTCCCGGGTTGTGGGAATTGCGGCCGCGCAGCTCACCCATCCGCTTTATGAGGAGGGCTATGCGATGGTGGATGTCCTTGCCGAGGAGCGGTCCGAACTTGACAGCGAGTTGGCGGAATGCGGCGCCCAGTTTCACAGGGCACTGGAACATCGTGTGAAACAGATCAGCTGGCGTTCGGCGGTTACTTTCCAAACGCTTTCCGACTATATCGCCGACGAGGCGCGTTGCGCGGACTTGATCGTCACCGGCAAGGATATCGGGGCGTCGCTTTTCGATAATGGTCGCCGAGTCAGTGTCGGCGATCTTGCGATCCGCGCCGGACGGCCTGTCCTGATCGTACCGCAAGGGATAACGCACCTGGCCATGGAGCACGTTTTCCTGGCCTGGAAAGATGCCCGGGAAGCTCGCCGCGCCGCCTTTGATGCCCTGCCGCTACTCCAGGCCGCCGGAAATGTGACGGTCTTGGAGGTGACCTCGGAAGGCGACCGGACGCACGCCGAGTCGCGGGTTCGGGATGTCCGGCTTTGGCTGGAACAGCACGACACTCCCGCGACCGGTCTGGCAGTGGGAACATCCAGCCAGCATGCCGGCCATCTCCACGCCGAACTGTTGAACCGCAAATGCGACCTTCTCATAGCCGGCGCCTACGGTCACAATCGCCTCGGGGAATGGATCTTCGGCGGCGTTACCCGGGATGTCTTACTGGATCCGGAATTTTGTGTGCTTCTGAGCCACTAGTTGCGGCGTCGGCGCCCGTCGCGCGAGATAATAGGAGATTAGCCAGGTTCGAGACCTGCGCGCCGGTCTAGGCCGTCCGCTTTGCGCCAGCCGGGCGTTAACTCCTTACCCACCACTGTAGCGCGGTGGATGATCGGGTACCGATTGTGGGGCGCTCTCCGCTAAAGGCTGGCCTGTCGTCGACAATACTGATAGGGGCCTGTCGTTCTCTTCATTGGTGTTAGACGAAGCGAGAAACAGTTCCAATGGCGCTTCCCGGCTCGATCACACTATTCGGCCAGGATGATATGTGCAGTCGGCCTCTGCTGGGCGCCATAATGTTATGCAACGCGCCTTCGATACGCACCGCGGCCACGGGGTCGCCAGCTTCGACAAGGGCGTTGTTGGCGAACACCCAACGTTCCAGCAGTCCTTCCGGCAAGATATTCGTGCTCCAAAGCTCGGCCGGGACTGTGATGTCGGTTTCCAGTCTTGTTCGCGTCAAATCAGCCTCCCTGGTTTTCAATTATTTCCAACCAGCATCCCTTTAAACATGAGGCGCCGAGCCCCGCATGCGGTCGATCCGATGGAAGAACCGGCGAGCAAAAGTGTGCAATTCATCGTTGCCGATATCGTCCAACGCCGCCACGGCCACAACGCGCTCGTGGAGGGTCGGCCTCTTTTTTGCGAGGTACGCCTTGAAAATCTGTTTGGCTTGGGCGGGCCCGGCGATCAAAATCTCTTCCGGCTCACGCAAAGCATCCACCACCTGGTTCAAAAAATATTCTGACATTGGTTCGTGGCCCGCCCCTGGCGTGCCGGCGCGGTGATGAATATGGCCACGGCCATCATCGGGGGCATGCAGAGTGACCAATTCGGTCAGCTCACGTTGCGTAACGGCGAATATCCGGGCGATGCGATGGTCAATCCAGACCATGCAATGAAACGGCTTACCCTGCGCACTTGTCATGAATTGTCGTCTCCTGAACTAGTGGACGGGATGCGGGCTGCCATGATCTTGAATGTCCTTGGGGCCGATCCAACTGAGCGCAATGGCTTTTCGCGGCATTAAGGCGGGCGGCGCTTTTGGGTAGCCGACGGCTATGGGCGCGACCACCACCTTGTCGGGCGCCAGATTGAGAAGTTCTCGGCCTTCCTTCGACGTCAGCCAGCCCTGGGCGAAACCGATCCAGCATGTGCCCAAGCCCATATCCACGGCCGCGAGCATTAGGTTCTGGGCGGCCAAGGCACAGTCTTCCGTGGCCCACTGCATTTCAGCAGGCGCGGAAATGACCACCAGGGCGGGAGCCCGGTAAAACAGATGAAAGCCCGGATCGGACAGAAGGTCACGGAAATGACCTGTCTGACGCAACTCCGGCATGTTGGCCAGCATCCAGGCTTTGGCGTGGGTCGAAATCTCGTCCAGGATCGTCTTGTCCGTCACGACGGTGAAGTGCCAGGGCTGCGCATTCATTGCGCTCGGCGCCCAGCTTGCAGCCGAGATCACCTGGCGCAAAGAGGCTTGTGAAACCGGTTGGCTGGTGAAATCACGGACAGCGCGCCGCTCCCGGATGGCTTGGAGAACGTTCATATCCTTCCGCGCGTATCGCGGCTTTCCATCCACGATGCCCAGCCCAGCACGCCGGCGAACAGCAGAAGGGCGCCAACCACCAGAACGAGGAATGAAATCTCTTGCGTAGACATGAAAGCCCCTTATGGATTTTTTCGTTGATCACGCCGTCGTGTCTTCGAGCGCGGTCTGGTTGAGAATGCGTATATGCCGGGCGCCCGATAGCGCGATCGTGCGATCGCGCTCGAACTGCGACATGCTGCGGGAAACCGATTCGATGGTGAGGCCCAGATAGTCCGCAATATCCTGGCGGGACATGGGCAGGTGCAGCGTATTATCTCCGGCGGTCTTGCCCATCCAGTCCAGCAGGAAGGCGGCGACCTTCTCGGCCGCCCCGCGCCGGCTCAGCAGAAGTGAGTGGCACTGCGCCTGGGACAAGCTCTGCATCGCGTGCTGGAACAGCTGCTGGCTGATCGCGTGATCGGTCCTGGCCTGTTGCTCGACGCCGCGGCGCCGGTAGGCGATCAGGCGGGAGTCGATGACAGCCTCGGCGGACATCATGCGCTCGGCGCCCAGCTCGAGGCCGAACATTTCACCCGCGACATGGAAAGCTTCAATCTGGCGGCGGCCGTCTGCGAGGAAGCGGCATACCCGCACCACGCCGGACAGAACCTTGTAGAAGGTCTCCGTTTCCTGGCCTTCGGCACAGATCTCCTGTCCCTCCGGCACTTCGATGACGGTACCGGCCGACTTCAGGGGCTCGTTCTGCCTGCCGAGCCAGGCGGTCCGCGCCGCCAGGGCCTGTGCTGGGGAAAGGTCGGATTTCATGGCCTGTTGCGCTGTCATCGCTGCCTCCGTGGCTGGGGTGAGCGCATTGGTAGAGGTGCAGGCAGGGCCGCGAAATTGGGTTTGTTCCTAAGGGATTCTACGTAGTCCCCGGGGTCCTATGGGGCCGCGATCAGGACCTTGAGAGCGCCGGTTTCCGCAGCCCGGCCGAAGGTGTCATAGGCGTCCAATATCCGGTCGAGGCTGAAACGATGGGTAATCAACGAGGTGGGCGCCAGCTTTCCCGACAACACAGCCTTGAGCAGCAGGCCGGTCGTGCTTGTATCCACCAGCCGGGTCGTGATGGCGATATTGCGGTCCCATAGCCGCTCCAGATGCAGGTCGCATTTGTGACCATGGACCCCGATGTTGGCGATGGTGCCGCCAGGAGCCACCAAGTCCTGGCACAACTCGAAGCTGGCGGGGACACCGACGGCTTCGATGACCGCGTCCGCGCCTTTGCCGCCAGTGAGGGAGAGCACCAGAGCGGCTGCGTCCTGCCGGCTATTGTTGATTGTGTCGCTGGCGCCAAGCTGGCGCGCGATCTTGAGGCGGTTGTCGTCCTGATCGATCATGATGATGCGCGCGGGCGAGAAGAATTGCGCCGTCAACAGGGTCGCAAGGCCGATGGGGCCGGCGCCCACAATGGCGACATTCATTCCTGGCTCCAGCTTGCCATTCAGAACGCCGCACTCGAAACCGGTGGGCATGATGTCGCTGAGCATGACGAGGGCCTGCTCATCCATGCCCTCTGGAATGTGATACAGGCTGGTATCGGCGTGCGGAATGCGAACATATTCAGCCTGGGTGCCATCGATGGTATGGCCCAGAACCCAGCCCCCGCTCTCGCAGTGGGAATACATGCGACGCCGGCAATAATCGCACTTTCCGCAGGACGAAATGCAGGAAATCAGGACGTGATCGCCGGCCTTGAACCGGGTGCAGGCTGGTCCAACACTATCAACAATGCCGACACCTTCGTGGCCCAGGATGCGGCCGGGCGTGCAGCTGGGCACATCGCCTTTCAGAATGTGAAGGTCGGTGCCGCATATGGTCGTGCAGGTCACCCGCACGATCGCGTCATCTCCATCCTGCAGAACAGGTTTGGGCCGGTCTTCCAGCGCCTTGAAGCCGGGACCGCGATAAACCAGCGCCTTCATCGGATAATCTCCCGGGTTGCGCTTTGAACATTGGCGCAGGGCAGAAGGCACCGCCTTGAGGCGAATCAACCGCTCTGGCGGTCGGTGGAATGGCTGGCTAGGATCGACTCATGACGAAGGGAGACGGGAAACCAGCAATGCTGGGCGGACGCGATGTCGCGTCCCGCCTTGCCGCGATCGTTTCCTCATCCGATGACGCGATCATCGGCATGACTCTGGGAGGGTTCGTCACCGACTGGAACCGCGGCGCCGAAGAGATTTTTGGCTATGCGGCGGAGGAAATGATCGGAGGTTCCATCTCGCCGCTGCTCCCGCCGGGGCACGAGGCGGAAGAGGAAGAGCAGATCCTGGGCCGCATTCGGCGCGGGGAAAAGGTCGATCATTTCGAGACCCGGCGGCGGCGCAAGGACGGCACCGTCATTGACGTCTCGGTCACCGTCTCTCCGGTCTATAATGAAAGCGGCCATCTGGTGGGTGCCTCGAAGGTATCTCGCGACATCACGGCCACAAAGAGAGCGCAAAGCGCCTTGCTGGAGCGGGAGGCGCACCTGCAGTCGGTGCTCGATACCGTTCCGGATGCGATGATCGTGATCGACACGCGGGGTGTCATGCAATCCTTCAGCGCCACGGCGCAAAAGCTCTTTGGTTACACAGCCGCCGAAGCGACAGGACGCAATGTCAGCATGCTGATGCCCGAACCCTATGCCGGTCAGCATGATGGCTATCTCGCACGGTATCTGGCGACGGGGGAGCGGCGCATCATTGGTCTCGGGCGCCTCGTCGTGGGGCAGCGTAAGGACGGCTCGACCTTTCCGATGGAGCTGGCGGTGGGCGAGATGCGGTTAGGAGACCGCCGGTTCTTCACCGGCTTTGTCCGTGATACCACGGAGCGCCAAGAGGCTCAGCAGCGTCTTCAGGATCTGCAGGCGGAGTTGATCTTCATGTCCCGGTTTACCGCACTGGGGGAGATGGCCTCGACCTTGGCCCATGAATTGAACCAGCCACTGACGGCCGTCGCCAGCTATCTCAATGGCGCCCGCCGGCTGCTAGACCGGGGCAGGCCGGAGGACAAGGACCAGATACGGCAGGCCATGGATAGCGCGGCCGACCAGGCATTGCGCGCCGGCCAGATCATCAAGCGGTTACGGGAATTCGTGGCCCGCGGGGAAAGCGAGCGCCATGCCGAGGATCTTCGCAGGCTGATCGAGGAGGCGAGCGCCTTGGCGCTCGTAGGGGTCAAGGAAACTGGCATCCGCGTGACTTACAAGTTCGATCCGCGCGTCGGCCTGGTCATGGTCGACAAGATTCAAATCCAGCAGGTGATTCTCAATCTTATGCGCAATGCCCTTGAAGCCATGCTGGAAGCCGGTGGTCGGAAGGAGATGCATATTTCGACTCGTCCCTTGGACGGCAATATGGTCGAGGTGGCCGTGGCCGATACGGGCCCGGGGATTGCGCCCGAGATAATGGCGCGCCTGTTTCAGCCCTTCGTTACCAGCAAGGCGCAAGGCATGGGCGTGGGCCTGTCGATATCCCGGACGATCGTCGAGGCGCATGGTGGTACATTGACGGCAGAACCCGCGCCGGGAGGCGGTACCATCTTCCGGATGACGATGCGGGCCATGGACGAGCGGGAGCTGACATATGCCTGAGGGGGTGCTGGAAGGGGCGCTGGTCCATCTGATCGACGACGACGAGGACGTGCGACGCGCGCTTGCGTTTTTATTGGGCACGGCTGGGCTGGCGGTGAAGGTCTATGAAACCGCTACGGGTTTTCTATCCGGCTTCAAGGATGGCGCCCAAAGCTTGATCCTAAGTGACGTACGTATGCCGGAGATGGACGGCCTTGAGCTGCTGCGCCGCCTGCGGGATCGTAAGAGCGCCTGTCCCGTCATCATCATGACCGGCCATGCTGATGTCTCTATGGCCGTGGAAGCCATGAAACTGGGGGCGGCGGATTTCATCGAGAAGCCCTTCACGGATGACGCGTTGATTTCCGCCATCGAGGCTGCCTTAGAGCGCCGGAAAGGCGAGAGCCGGATGGGAGTAGTCAATGAGGCCGCCCGACGCTTGGAATCACTGAGTGACCGCGAAAGAGACGTGCTGCACGGCCTTCTAGCGGGCCATCCCAACAAGACCATCGCCTATGATCTGGGACTCAGTCCCCGCACGGTGGAGGTCCATCGGGCCAATGTCATGACAAAGACCGGCGCTTCCAGCCTGTCAGAGCTGGTGCGAATGGCGCTTCTCGCCGGCTATAGCTGACCGTGTGGGGGCTTCCGGAAGCGGCCTGACATCCACGATCTTGAAGGGGCGAGCCACCCCGTCCTCCTCGGTGATCGTCAGATAAAGATTTTTCTCGATCTGGTGACGGTCGAGCCGGGATATCGATTCGTCATTGCTGGTGCGGCCAGGCAGATAGTCGAAGAGCCAGCCTCGGCCATTGTGGCGCAAACTTCCTCGATATTCGGCTTGGTGCGGGTGAAACCGGTGAACCGCGCAGCGGTCCTTTTGGGCCTTCCACTCCACTGGGTCCAGATAACCCTGGCCATCCAGCGGCGCGACAAATTCATAACCGTGGCGCGGATCGCCTTGCGGGTGATCGGGCGTGCGGCCCAGCTCAAGCCTAATTTTCATGAGCGGCATGTTCGTCCTTTCCAAAGTGCTGGGTTACGGCTTCGCGTACATCTTTCAGCCGTGCTTCGACAAAGAAGGGGTTCGTTCCCGGTGTGATTCCGCCCACATGAACGTGGTCCAGGGATGTCATGCCGCACAGGTCGGCGAAACACTCGTCGAACACAACGCACAGCGCATCAAATGCGCCGATCTGTTTAAGCCAGTCGATGGGCGCACCGCTGGAACTGAAACTGATGAACTTGCGCCCGGTAAGCAACGGATTGTAGCTGCGTCCACCACCGCCATAGGCAAAACCAAAGCCGAATACCCTTTCGAGATAGCCTTTGAGGATTGCGGGCGGTGCGTTTAACCAGAGTGGGTAAAACAGCGCGAAAACATCGCAATCAGCCAGTAAGGCTCGCTCCGCCAGAACGTCTGCCGCGGGCTGGAAATGCGCATCGCCGGGAATTTCCTGGGGCTTTAAGCACGGATCGAAGCCCATTCGGTAAAGGTCCCGGTAGATCGTTTCATGCCCCAGCTTCTCACAGGCCTGGCTGTAAGCGCCGGCCGTGGTCGCCGTGAAGCTCTCAAGTCTTGGGTGGGCGATGATCAACGCATGTTTCATTTCTGTGAAACTAGCGGCTGTGAATCGGATCGCCTTGCGTCAGATCAAGGTCTGCCGACACCGAACCCGGCAAGGTGCGTCTATGTTCCGGTCATTTGTTATGAGCCTCCTTGGCATGTGCGCGATCTGGGCGGTCCCAGCGATGGCGGGCGCCGCAGTGCAGCCCGGACCTTCGGAGGTGCTCGAAGTTCAGACTTTTTACCAAATCAGGCATGGCGCGCCGGCATGGGACGGAAGTACCGCGAACCACGCGAATGCCCGGATCGCACTCGCCGTCCTTGCTGATGCGGCGCGCGAAGGGCTTGATCCCGACCGTTATCGCGCGCTCCCCGGTGATCCGCGGGGTTACGAGGCCGCCTTGAGCACGGCCGTTCTTGCCTACATGCACGATGTGGCCGAGGGGCGATTGGAGCTGCGCTCGATTGATGCGGATATTGCCCTGCCGGCACGCAACACTGACATGGCGGCCTTGCTTGATCAGGCGTTGCAGTCCGGCACCCTCGGCCAGAAGCTGGCGGACCTGGCGCCGGCGCACCCCGGTTATCTTGCATTAAAGGCTGGGCTCACGAAAACGCCCGATCCGCATCAGCGCGACATTATCGCGGCCAACATGGAGCGTTGGCGCTGGTTGCCCAGGCGACTGGAAGCAGACCGGATCGAGGTCAATGCCGCGAGCGCTGAGCTGACCATGTGGCTGGGTGGGCGCCAGGTGCTTTCATCCCGCGTCATTGTTGGCAAGCCCGCGACCCGCACCCCGATCCTGCGCGCCGAAGGCGCCGGCATTACCGTCAATCCCGTCTGGAACGTGCCCCATTCCATCGCGGTCAAGGAGATATTGCCCAAACTGAAGCGTAACCACGCCTGGCTGGCCAGCCAGGACATGGTGCTGCTGGATGGCCCGCCGAATGATCCCCAGGGCCTTCATGTGAACTGGCGGGCCATCCCGGCCGGCACCTTTCCCTATCGCGTGCGGCAGGCGGCCGGGGCCCGCAATCCGCTGGGCCAGGTCAAGCTGGAACTGCCCAACCGCTTCGATGTCTATCTCCACGACACGCCCGGAAAATCGTCGTTCAATCGGGCCAGCCGCGCGCTCAGCCATGGCTGCATCCGGGTCGAACAGATCCTGCCGCTGGCTTCCTACGCCTTGTCGGCCGATCAGAGCAGCGTGGCGCTGATCCAGGATGCCATAGGCCAGGGTGAAACCCGTTTGCTGCCCCTGAGCCGGAAAGTACCGATCTATGTGCTGTATTGGACGGCGATAGCCGAGCCCGATGGCAGCCTGCGGCTCGTCCGCGACCTTTACGGTCGCGACCAGCGCATGATTGCCGCGATGCATCGCCAGACGCTGCGTGTTGCTGCCGCAGAGCCCGGTTGCCGGCGGGCGTGAGGCAGACGTGATGCTGCAGAATCTGGCTGCCGGCTCGGTATTGGTGGCATTCACGGTCCTCATACACACTGTCGGTCTGATCGCGATTGCGGCCGGCACGCCGCGGCTGGCGCGCTGGCTGGGATTCCACAATCACGATGTCGGCCGCACCTTGATCATGACCGGGACCGTGCTGGGCATTCTGGTCATCCTGACCTTGGAAATCTGGAGTTGGGCGGCGGCCTATGCCCTGCTGAATGTCACCAATGAATTCGAGGACGCGCTATACTTGTCCACGACCTTGTTCTCCACTGTCGGGTACGGAGTTTTACCCTTCCACCAGGACTGGCGGTTGTTGACCGCATTGGAAGGCATCAACGGGTTTCTGATGATCGGCTGGTCGACGGCCTATCTGGTGCGGGCCTCGACGCTCCACGGGCCGTTCCGCGAACATCATTTTTGAAATCAAGCGGACAGGGAGTGTTTGCCCACGCCGGTTTGCAGATAGGTGTCAAATAACGAGGCAAGAATGCGGGCAGCCGCTTTCTGGGTCCTCGCGACTGTGATGTGGCGGCCTTCCACTGTGACGGCGCCGCATTCCTGCAAGGGGCCAGTCAGGGCAAGCACATCATCGAGACTATCGGCCCGCCGGCCATGAGATTGGTTCGCCGCGCCGAGATCGACGTCCAGATAGGACATGATCTGCTCGATTACGTCCCGCCGCAGCCTGTCTTCGTCCGAAACGAGTATGCCTTTGGCGACCGGCAACCGGTCTTCATCAAGGGTTTTGCGATACAGGGCCGCGCTGACCTGGTTCTGGACATAACCTTGGGGCAGGGCGCTGATCGCCGAGGCGCCGAAGCCGAGCAGCGCCGGCGCGGCATCTGTCGTATAGCCCTGAAAGTTGCGATGAAGGGTTCGCCGCTCCGCCGCGATCGCCAGGTCATCGCCGTCAAGAGCGAAGTGATCCAGCCCGACAGGCTGGTAGCCATTTCCCGTCAGGCAGCCTTCGGCGAACGTAACCATGGCCAGCCGTTCCTCGATGTCCGGCAAGGCTTTCTCGGGGATCAGGGCCTGATGCTTCTTGAAGAACGGCACATGGGCATAGCCGAACAGCGCCATGCGCGACGGCCGCAGTTCCATCGCCAGTTCGAGGTTACGCTCCAACCCCATCAGGGTTTGATACGGAAGCCCGTAGACCAGATCCAGGTTCAGCCGGTCTATGCCGCGTTCCCGCAGCAGGCCGGCTGCGTTGCGCAGATCCCACGGGCTTTGCAGGCGGTTGATGGCCCGCTGAACCTTCGGATCGCAATCCTGGACGCCGATGCTGGCCCGCGTCATGCCCGCCTCGGCAAGTGTATCGGCCTGTTCCGCGTCAAAGCCTCTGGGATCGATCTCGATCGCCATCTCTGCACCGGCGGCGACGTCGAACGTGTCTCGAAGCAACCGGTTCAGGCGAAGCATGTCCTGCCGCTCCAGCATGGTTGGGGAGCCGCCGCCGAAATGAATGTGGCTGACCGGATGATGGCCCTTCAACATTCCACCGATCAGCTGGATCTCGCGCTGCAGTCGTTCCACATAGTCCCGTACGGGACCATAGTTGTTAACGACTGTGGTGTGGCAGGCGCAAAACCAGCACAGCGTGTCGCAGAACGGAATGTGCAGATAAAGAGAGAGCGGCATGCCCGCGGGCAGGGCGCCCAGCCATTGCCCATATGCGGCGCCATCGACGCCCTTGTGAAAATGCGGAGCGGTCGGATAGCTCGTATAGCGCGGTACACGCGCAGAATAAATCTGCAGCGGAGTCATACTGCGATCTTTGACTCATCTGCAAAGTTAACGCGTTGATCTGACGCAACTGCGGCAAAACCGCCTGTCCATTCCGGCCTTGCGCGCGATCAAATCGTCGGATCGAGCTCGATGAGACACAGGATCTCATAATAAAGATGGGATCCCGATTTCATGAGAGTTGCAGTACTTGCACTGATGGCCGCCATGATGGGGGACGCAGCGCAGGCCGAAGAAGCCTTCCCTTCACTCGGCACGGCCGGCCATTTCCAGGCCCGGCTGCGGGGCGCGGCCGTCTTGCCGGACGCATCCGCGACCATTACCGTCGCCGGCGCCAATATCGGCGGCGCCACGTCCGCCAGCGATTCCTTCATTCCGGAAGCGGATCTGACCTATTTCATAACCGATCATATTTCGGTTGAAGCCATTGCGGCGGTGACAAAACATACCGTGAGGAATTCAGTCGCAGGCACGATCTCAAATGTCTGGCTGCTGCCGCCCACAATAACCGCGCAGTACCAATTCGATCCGACCGGTGTGATCCGGCCCTATGTCGGTGCAGGCGTCAACTATACGGTCTTCTACGATCCGCGTAGCGCACTGGCCAACATCAGTTTCAAAAACAGCTGGGGTTGGGCGCTTCAGGCCGGGGCCGATGTCCCGATCGGCGATGGCCCGTACTTTCTTAATGCCGATGTTAAAAAGATTTTCCTCGGTACCCATGTCCGGGCTGCCGGTGGATCGGTTCAGGCGTCGGCGCGTCTCAACCCGTGGATAATCGGGGCAGGTATCGGGATCAGGTTCTGATGTTCTGCTGTCTGTTGGCCGCGGCCGTATTGGGACCCCTGGGTCTTTGGGCCGTACCGGCGGCTGACAGGTCGGGTGCTGTCTGTTGCGCAAATCGCCGCGCGGCGATTTTTGTCACGGCAGCCGGCATTCTCGCCGCAGGAGCCTGTCTCCTGCTCCTGACACTGCCGCAGAGCGCGCCATTTCATCACATCTGCCGGTTCATCGCGGCGCCCGGTTGATCGAGCGCAAGGTGGCCCTGCCGCAGATCGCACAAAAATAGCGAGGCTGAGGAGGATCTACGTGCAAACCGATATCGCAGTTTCGTCGCCACCCACGCGCTACGACCACTGGTTCGTGCCGGGGGTGATATTCTTGGGGCTCCTGGCTTCGTTGATCGAAGCGGCGCGCTCGCCCGATCCGCGCATGGTGGCGCAGGCCTGGATCTTCGGCACCTGCATGGCGATCATCGGCGCCTGGTACATGTGGATGTATGTGGGCCGCACGCCTGCCGACGAAACGCGGCCCTATGCGGATGCGGTGATCAAGGCGGGCGTGGCGGCATCCATGTTCTGGGGCATCGCCGGCATGCTGGTGGGCGTCATCATCGCCCTGCAACTGTCCTTTCCGCATCTGTTCTATTTTCCCGATCAGCCTTGGACCAATTTCGGGCGGATGCGGCCGCTTCACACCTCGGCGGTGATTTTCGCCTTTGGCGGCAATGTGCTGATCACCACCTCCTTTTATGCCGTGCAGCGCACTTGCAAGGCGCGGCTCTGGGGCGGCTCCCTCTCCTGGCTCGTCTTCTGGGGCTACAACACCTTCATCGTCCTGGCGGGCACCGGCTATCTGCTGGGCATCAGCCAGAGCCGCGAATATGCCGAGCCGGAATGGTATGCCGATATCTGGCTGACCATTGTCTGGGTCTGCTATCTGCTGACGTTCCTTGGCACGCTGTGGAAGCGCAAGGAGCCGCACATCTATGTGGCCAACTGGTTCTATCTGTCATTTATCGTCACCATCGCCGTGCTGCACCTGGTCAATAATGCGGCCGTGCCGGTCTCGCTCCTGGAGAGCAAGAGCTATTCGGCCTTCTCGGGCGTGCAGGATGCGCTGACCCAGTGGTGGTACGGCCACAATGCCGTCGGGTTTTTCCTCACCGCCGGCTTCCTCGGCATCATGTACTACTTCATCCCAAAGCGGGCCGAGCGGCCGGTCTATTCCTACCGGCTCTCGATCATTCATTTCTGGAGCCTGATCTTCATCTACATCTGGGCGGGGCCGCACCACCTGCTGTACACGGCGCTGCCGGAATGGGCCCAGACCCTGGGCATGACTTTTTCCATCATGCTGTGGATGCCCAGCTGGGGCGGCATGATCAACGGCCTGATGACCCTGTCAGGAGCTTGGGACAAACTCCGCACCGACCCGGTGCTGCGGATGCTTGTGGTCTCGGTGGCCTTCTACGGCATGTCCACCTTTGAAGGCCCGGTCATGTCGGTCAAGACGGTCAACGCCCTGTCGCATTACACCAACTGGACCATCGGCCATGTGCATTCGGGCGCGTTGGGCTGGGTCGGTTATGTGAGCTTTGGCGCCATCTACTGTTTGGTACCCTGGCTGTGGAAGAGGAGGCTCTACTCCAATGCGCTGGTGGAGTGGCACTTCTGGCTCTCCACCCTGGGCATCGTGCTCTACATCACATCGATGTGGGTGGCGGGCATCATGCAGGGTCTGATGTGGCGCGCCTATAACGAGTTCGGCTTTCTGGAATATGCCTTCTCGGAAGTCGTTCAGGCGATGCATCCCTACTACATCATCCGGGCGCTTGGCGGGTTGCTCTATCTCGGGGGCACCCTGGTGATGGCTTTCAACCTCTGGAAGACGATCAGGAGCGGTGTGCCAGTTGCGGCGGCCGCGACGGCTCCAGTTCTCGTGGCGGAGGCCGCGGAATGACCCACGCATGGCTTGAAAAGAACTCGATACTGCTCCTGATCGGCATCATCATCGTGATCGCGATCGGCGGTCTGGTGGAGATCGCGCCGCTCTTCTGGGTCGGCGGCACGGTCGAGAAGGTGGCGGGCATGCGGCCCTACACCCCGCTGGAGCTGGAAGGACGCAACATCTATGTGCGCGAAGGCTGCTATGTCTGCCACAGCCAGCAGATCCGCACCCTCCGCGACGAGGTCGAACGCTATGGCCATTACAGCCTGGCGGCGGAGAGCATGTATGACCATCCCTTCCAATGGGGATCGGAACGCACCGGCCCGGACCTGGCGCGGGTCGGCGGCAAATATTCCGACGACTGGCACCGGGCCCATATGGCTGATCCGCGCTCAGTGGTGCCGGAATCCATCATGCCGCCTTACAAGTTCCTGTTCGACACGCGGCTCGACTATCGCGACGTGAAGAAACTGCTGGTCGCCAACCGCGAAGTCGGCGTGCCCTACAGCCAGGGCCAGATTGAACATGCCAGGGAAGACCTGGAGGCGCAGGCCGATCCGAATGCCGACGGCACGCGCGATTTCCAGAAGCGCTATGCCAAGGCACAGGTCCGCGACTTCGACGGCGATCCGCAGCACATCACCGAAGGCGATGCCCTGATCGCCTATCTGCAGATGCTGGGCACCTTGGTCGACTTCAAATCATACCAGGCCAGCGCGGCCGGCCATCGGAGGTAGTGATGGAACGCTGGGCTTATGAAGACGTGTTGGCCTTCGCTCAAAGCTGGGGCGCGGTCTATTTCACACTGATGTTCCTGGTTGCCTTTGCCTATGCCTGGTGGCCGAAAAACCGCCAGCGCTTTGATCAGGCCGCGCACATCCCGCTTAAGGACGAAGACTGATGTCCAAAAAGGAAATCGACGAGATCTCTGGCACCTCGACCACCGGGCATGAATGGGACGGCATCAAGGAACTGGATACGCCGTCGCCCCGTTGGTGGCTTTTCATCTTTGTCGCCACCATCATCTGGGCGATCGGCTATTGGATCGTCTATCCGACCTGGCCGGGGATCAGTGGCTATACCCATGGCGTGCTGGACCATTCCCAGCGCGATGAGGTGACGGCCAATGTCGCGGCGTTGAAGGCCGCCCGCGCGATGCGCGAAAAGGCACTGACCAATGCCTCGCTGGCCGATATTCAAAAGAATCCCGACCTGCTGCAATTCGCCATGGCGGAGGGAAAGACGGCATTTGGCGACAATTGTGCGCCGTGCCATGGCGCGGGCGGGCAGGGGGCGCATGGCTATCCCAACCTGAACGACGATGTCTGGTTGTGGGGCGGCAAGCTCGGGGATATCCAGCACACCATCACGGTCGGTGTGCGTTCGACGGCCGAGAACACTCACAAGTCCCAGATGCCCGCTTTTGGCCGCGACGGCATGCTGAAGCCCGAGCAGGTGGGTGACCTGACGGAGTATGTCGTGCATCTGTCCGGCCGGTCCGCAGACGCCAAAGCGGTGCGCCGTGCGGCCCAGTTATTTGCCGACAATTGCGCGGCGTGCCACGGCCCGCAAGGCAAGGGTAGCCGCGAATATGGCGCGCCGAACCTCACCGACAATGAATGGGAATATGGCGCCGACCGTGATTCCATCCACGACCAGATCTGGAATGGTCATGGCGGCGTGATGCCGACCTGGGGTGGACGCCTGCCGCCGGAAGAGATCAAGGCTTTGGCCGTCTATGTCCACAATCTGGGTGGTGGGGAATAAGCCACGGCGCCATGACCATGCACACCGCGATCTCCCGTGACAAACGCCCGGTTCTGGCAGCCGAAGGCGTGATCAAGTCCGATGCCGAGGCCACCAACAGCGCGGCCAACCGCAAACTTTTCAAGGCGCGGGCGCCGATCTACCCGAAAGAGGCGGAAGGGACCTATCGCTCCATCAAATGGGCGATGATGGCGATCACGCTCAGCATCTATTATCTGGTGCCATGGCTGCGCTGGAACCGCGGCACTGGCGCGCCTCATCAGGCGGTGCTGGTGGATCTGGCGCATGAGCGGCTCTATTTCTTCTTCATCGAGATATGGCCGCAGGAAGTCTATTACATTACCGGGCTGCTGATCCTGGCGGCGGTCTCGCTGTTCCTGATCAACGCTTTGTTCGGGCGGCTATGGTGCGGCTATTCCTGTCCCCAGACCGTCTGGACCGACCTTTTCATCTGGGTGGAAACCAAGATCGAAGGCGACCGCGGCGCGCGCATCCGCCTTGCGGCGGCGCCCTGGACGGCCGGCAAGATCGCCAAACGCGTTGCCAAGCACGCCGTCTGGCTGGTCATCGCTGTGGCGACCGGCGGCGCCTGGGTTTTCTATTTCAGCGACGCGCCTACGCTTTTGCATCTGTTGATCACCGGCATGGCAAGCGTCGGGACTTACGCCACTATCGCGGGCCTGGCCTTCACCACCTATTGTCTGGGCGGACTGATGCGAGAGCAGGTCTGCACTTACATGTGCCCATGGCCGCGCATCCAGGCGGCCATGACCGACACCGAAGCTCTCAGCGTCACCTATCGACGCGACCGGGGCGAACCCCGCGGACCTTATCGCAAGGGTGACTCCTGGGATAACCGCGGCAGCTGCATAGACTGTAATCAATGCGTGGCCGTGTGCCCCATGGGCATCGACATTCGCGACGGCATCCAGTTGGAATGCATCAATTGCGGCCTCTGCATTGACGCCTGTGACGACGTGATGAAAAGGATCGGTCAGCCGACCGGCCTGATCGCTTTCGACACTGAGGCCAATATCAACCGGCGCCAGGCCGGCAAGCCTACCCGTTTCCGCTTCGTCCGGCCGCGAACTGTCCTTTACGCGTCGGTGCTCGCCATCGTTTCTGGCGTCATGCTTCTGACCTTCAGCTTCCGCCATACGCTGGAGCTGGACGTCTTGCGGGACCGCAACCCGGACCATGTCACCCTGGCTGATGGCGCCGTCCGCAACGGTTACACGCTGAAACTGATGAACCGCATGGAGAAGGGCCGTGCTCTGCGGCTGTCGGTGTCCGGCATCAAGGCCCGCCAGGTCAAACTGATCGGTGATGGCGAGATCCATCCGTCGGTTCTTCTGTCGGTGGAGGCCGACAAGGTGCGCACCTTGCGCGTTCTGGTCACAGTGGCGAAGGCGGATCTCAGGGACAGCACCGGGCTGATATTCACGCTTGGCGACGCCGAGGGAAGTGAGCAGCGTTCGGCTGCGGCGGTTTTCGTTTCCGGAGAAAAGCCATGACAAGCAAGCTGACCGGTCGCGGTGTTCTAGTATTGTTGGCAGGATTTTTCGGCGTGATCATCGCCACCAACGCGATTTTCATCACGGCAGCGGTGCGCACCTTTCGCGGCGAAGACGAAGCCAAACCCTATCTGCAGGGCGTTGAATACAACCACACCCTGGCTCGCCGCGCCGAGCAAGCCAGGCTGGGCTGGCGGGCCAATATCGGCGACCAGCGCCTTCCGTCCGGCGCGGTCCTGCTGACGATTGACGTCTCTCAGCCTGACGGCAAGGCTCCCAAAGGGTTGTCGTTGACGGGCGAGTTGCGCCATCCCGCGGACGAGCATCGGGACCGCAGCCTGCGCTTTGCCGAAACCGCCCCAGGCCATTTCGAGACCGTGTTGCGCAACCTGACACCGGGCCGCTGGGAAATGGTGGTGAGCAATGGTCAGGATAAGCCTTTCCAGGCCGAAAGGCGGCTATGGGTGCCATGAGGCTCTTGGTGTCATGAATCTGGCCGCAACATCCGTTGATCTTTCCCGATTTATTTCCCGGCGGCCGGATGGGGCGATGACCTTCGACGCCCTGGTCAAAGGTGCTCATTGTGCCGGTTGTCTGGCCAAGATCGAAAGGGGAGTCGGTGCGCTGCCCGGCGTGGCGAGCGCGCGGCTGAACCTTTCTACCGGCAAGCTGGCTGTGGTCGGCGGAACAGGTCTCAAGCCCGACGGTGTCCTGCAGCGGCTCCATGATCTCGGTTATGAGGGCGTGCCTTTCGAGGCGGGGGCCTCTCTCGACGAGGATGCCCGTGAAGGCCGTTTCCTGCTTCATTGTCTGGTGGTGGCGGCGTTCGGCACGGTTTTCACCATGGGGCTGACGGATGCCATCTGGTACGGCGGCGACATGGACGTCGGTCTGCGCCGCTTGTTCTTCTGGCTTGCAGCCACGGTGTCGGTTCCCGCGACGCTTTATTCGGGGCAGCCCTTTTTCCTGTCTGCCTGGAAGGTCCTGAAGCAACGGCGCACCAATATGGACGTGCCGATAAGCCTGGCGCTGGTTCTGTCGCTCGGGCTCAGCGTGTGGCAGACGGCTGAGGGCGGCGGCCATGTCTATTTCGATGCGGCGGTCATGCTGAGCTTTCTGCTGCTGGCGGGCCGTTATCTCGATTTCCTGCTGCGCAACAAGGCGCGCGGGGCGGCGCGGCATCTCCTAGCCATGCAGTCGGTGCTAGTCCGCCGCCAGGCGGGTGGCGAGTTGGAAACTGTCGCGGCGGCTGATGTCAATCCCGGAGACCGTATCCTGCTGACCAGCGGTGAGCGGTCACCGGTGGACGGCGTGTTGGAAGACCGCGGCACCGAGCTGGACCTGTCACTGGTTACGGGTGAAAGTGTCCCGGTCGTTCGAGCTGCCGGCGCTGCCGTCAATGCTGGCAGTATCGTAACCGGCGCTCCCGCCCTGTTACGCGTCACCGCGCGGGTGGAAAATTCCCTGGTTGCCGATCTGGCGCGGCTGCTGGAAGCCGGCCGGCAAGGCAAAAGTCTCTATGTCACCCTGGCCGACCGCGCGGCCCGGGCCTATGTGCCCTTCGTTGCGGCTACCGCACTGGCGGTTCTGGCGGGATGGCTGTGGACCGGCTCGGGTTTTGCGCATGCCCTGACCAACGCCGTGACGGTCCTGATCGTGACCTGTCCCTGCGCACTGGGGCTTGCCGTGCCCGCTGTGCAGGTGGCCGCCACCGGGCGCCTGTTCCGGGACGGCATTTTCGTCAAGTCGGGTGACGCATTGGAGCGCCTGGCCGAGATTGATCACGCGGTATTCGACAAGACCGGCACGCTCACGCTGGGCAAGCCGGTGCTGGAGAATTGTGATGCGATCGCGCCGGCCATTCTGGAGCAGGCCGCAGGACTGGCGCGCGCCAGTTCGCATCCTCTCGCCCTGGCACTGGCTGCCGCTGCGGGAGAGGGACCGGTTACCCCCGGTGTCATCGAAACAGCAGGTTCTGGGCTTGAGGCGCCCAGCCCGACCGGCATCCAGCGCCTGGGGAATGCCGCCTGGTGCAACGTTGCTCATGACGAAAACGGCGCCAGCCTGTGGTTCCGCGATGGCTCGGCCGCGCCCGTGCATTTCATCTTCCGCGATCAGATCCGCCCCGAGATCCGCCAGATGGTGGCCGACCTGCACCGGCGCGGCATCGTGGTGGAGATGCTGACTGGTGACCGGTCCATTCCGGCCGGAGAGATCGCGGGACAAGCGGGAATTCCGCTCTGGTGCGCCACCGTCGGGCCAAAGGAAAAGGCCGATCGGCTTCGCGCGCTTGCGGCGCGCGGTCAGCGCGTGCTGATGGTGGGTGATGGCATCAACGACGCCGCGGCCCTGGCGCTGGCGCATGTTTCCATCGCGCCCGGCACCGCGACCGACATCAGCCAGCGCACCGCTGACATGGTCCTGCGCGGCAGCACTTTGTCGCCGCTGGTGGAAGCGCTGGATGTGGCACGCAAGGCGCGGCGGCTGGTGGTTCAGAACTTCATCCTGGCGGGGCTGTACAACGCCGCGGCAATCCCCCTTGCTGCCCTTGGGCTGGTAACGCCCTTGGTAGCGGCAGCGGCAATGGCCAGTTCGTCGCTGCTGGTGACGCTGAATGCCTTGAGGCTGGTGCCCTGGAGGGCCCCGTGAACGGCATGGCCTTGATCATTGCCGCGGCCCTGGTGATGGGGCTGGTGGGGCTCGCGGTGCTGCTGTGGGCTATCGGTAGCGGTCAATATGACGACCCGGAAGGGGCGGCAGCCCGCATTTTGCTGCGGGATGACGATTGATCCTGCTCAATTCCCCACCTGAGGACTCGTCAGACAATGAAACAGGTATCGGGGCCGATGGTGGACTGGGCGATATTGGGGGAAGAGCAGTGAATACAAATGCTGTCGCGCTGGACAGGGTCCGTCACACGGATGCCTGACGGATCGGCCTCTGCGCATCGTTACCGTCCCAAGCTCGCGACCACGCTGCTGGAGGGATATGGCTGGGCGAAATTTCGCGCCGACGCCATTGCAGCCCTCACCGTCGCCGTTGTGGCTTTGCCGCTTTCCATGGCCATCGCCATCGCCTCCGGGGTCTCGCCGGAGCGCGGTCTCTACACGGCCATCATTGGCGGCTTCCTGGTCTCTGCGCTGGGGGGGAGCCGGTACCAGATCGGGGGACCGGCAGGGGCCTTTATCGTGCTGGTGGCCGCGACGGGCGCCAAATACGGGCTTGAAGGATTGCTGCTCGCCGTCCTGATGTCGGGAGCCTTGCTGACCTTGGTCGGCGCGCTGCGCCTGGGTCTTTTGATCGGCAAGATGCCCCATGCCGTGACCATCGGCTTCACCTGCGGCATCGCGGTGACCATCTTCGCAAGCCAGCTCAAGGACCTGGCAGGTTTGACACTGGCTGGCCCTGAGCCAGGACCCTTGGTGGAGAAACTGGGGACGCTCTGGCAGGCCATACCCAGCATGAACCTCGCCGCGCTTTTTGTGGGTGTGGGCACAGCGGCAGCCATCGTGGCCATACGGGCATGGCGGCCGGCTTGGCCGGCCATGCTGCTGGCTGTCGTCGCGGCGTCAGCCTTTGTGACCCTGTTTCATTTCCATCTCGATACGATCGGTTCCCGCTTCGGCACGCTGCCCAGCGGCTTGCCGCACCCCCGCTTGCCGCGTCTCGGCGGCGGCCTGTGGCTGGCTGTGCTTCCCTCCGCCTTGTCGTTCACGCTGCTCGGCGCGATCGAGAGCCTCCTGTCGGCGAAGGTCGCCGATGGCATGACGGGACGCAAACACCGCTCCAACATGGAGCTGGTCGCGCAGGGCATAGCCAACCTGGCTTCGGCCTGTTTCGGCGGCATCAGCGTAACGGGCACGATCGCGCGAACCGCGACGAATGTGAGGGCAGGGGCCTGCAGTCCCATCTCTGGCATGATGCACGCCGGTTTTCTGCTCCTGTTTTTGCTTTTCCTGGCCCCGATGGCTGGCTATGTACCGCTGGCCTCTTTGGCTGGGCTTCTGGCAGTCGTCTGCTGGAACATGATCGAAAAGAAAGAGGTCCGGCATCTGCTGACGCGCTGGCCCGAGACGAGCGTGTTTGCCTGCACGCTCCTGTTAACCCTGCTGCGCGATCTGACTACCGGCGTCCTGGCCGGCTGCCTCTTTGCGGCAGTCCTGCATCTCACGGGCCGAAAACTTGCCAATGAAACCTCGGCCGCTCCACCGACGGCTGGCAAGGCAGACCGGGCCGGATAGTGAAAATCGCTCGACGTTTCAATCCAGCTGCCTTACGCCTGTGCACACCCATCGACGGCGTCTTGAGCCGGGTTACAATAGAACGGAGTGAATATGCGTTCTCGGATTGCCATTGCGCTTTCGCTGCTGATGTTGAGCGCGCCCGCGGCTCAAGCGGTGGAGATCGTCGTGATTTCGCCAGGCACGATGGGCAACGCGCTTCGTGCGCTCGGCGTCGAATGGGCCGCAAAGACTGGCAATAAAGTGACGGTCAAGGGCGGTACGGTCGGCAGCGTTGCTATGGACGCGGCCGGCAGCATGCCGGCCGACATTGTCGTGCTTCCGCGCGAGGAGCTGGCGAAGATACCTGCCAGCCTGAAGCCGGGCACGGTTGCTGTCGGGCTGGCGCAGTTTGGCCTTTCGATGAAAGCCGGCCTGCCAAAGCCCGACATTTCCACGCTTCCGAAATTCATCGCTGTGCTGAGAGCGGGCGGCGCGCTCGCATTTCCCGACCCGGCCAGCGGAAGCGGTTCGGGCAAGCGGGTCGCCGCGATGCTTGAACGGCCAGATTTCGCGGGCATCCGGCCGGTGCCCTCACAGAATCCGCCTCGCAAGCCTGTCCTGGAACAGGGCGTGCCTTATTCCGGCGGAACCATGAGCGAGCAGATCAAAATCCCGGGGATACAGGTGGCTGGTACATTTCCCGCGGAGTTGAATATCGACATCCACTATTCCGGCGCGGTGCTGGTTCGCACCGCTTCTCCCAAAGAAGCGGCGTCATTCCTGCGTTTTATCTCGCGGCCGGAAGCGGCAACTACACTGGTAAAGACCGGGATAGCGGCGCCGAAGGGCTAGAGAACTGGCGCAATTACTGGCGCGATTTGAAAACCAGATACCGTATGCTCTTGCCTTTTTCGACGCTGAAAAGATGGGGCAAGCCCGAGGGGATCACCACCACATCTCCGGCATGAAGCGTCATGGATTCTCCGCCCGTGATCGCCGTGCCCCGCCAATTTCCAGGTTCGATTTCTCTGCCCCCTGTCATTTTCCCGCCATAGGTGAGAGTCGCTTCGCCCTGCTGTACGACGATGTTGTCGTTCCAATGATCATGCAATTCCACTTCGCCATTTTTGCCGCGCGACAAGGTCTCGATCCAGAACGTCTCGTGATCGCTGAGCACCGCTGATTTGTCACCGACGGTGAGACCGAGAAGCTCTTTGTCGGTCCATCGATGAAATGAATCGACAGGTGTTTTGTGCACCGTTTCGGCCGCGGCAGGAGTGGCCAGGAGAATGGCGAGGATCAATCCTGCGGATTTTGTTTTGGTTTTCACAGTGGGCTCCAAATTGAGTTTCGATTCTGATGTTGGCCAGCTGAAAGCGATGGGCGCATCGCTCTTTAGCACGGCCGGGTTGAGTTGTTCGCGCCGATGTCAGGCGACCTTGGGCATAAATCCTGATGCACGCCATCGCAGATACACCCCCGGCATGTTGCGCGTCGCAACATAATTGGGTCAGGCATTGGGTCGGGCCGGATTTCGCGGAGCAGATCAGACGGCTTTCCAGTATACCGCATAACGGTCCTGGCATTCGCTGATCGGCTTGAGGACAATGTCGTGACCGATGCCGACCGTGCGGTATGTCAGCGGCGCGGCTTCTGGTTTCAGCCATTCATGTGGGGCCTTGGCGGCAATCGCCAGTTCTGGAACGGGGAATGGGTGTTGCTGCAAGTCGGGGCCATGCTGCTTGGTTGGCGCCGCTGGAATCTCGCCCTTGGGAAACTGACCCGCCAGAACGATGGGTCCCACCGTTACCGCCTGCCATGACCGATCATCGGCGAAACTTTCCGTCCGCAAACTCATGGGCATTTCCAGCACGACCTCGTCGCCCTTTTTCCATTTGCGCGGGATCCTGAGATAGCTGCCGGGCGTGGCGCCCGCGTCCAGCGGCCTGCCGTTGACCAGCACCCGCGCCACCTCGCTGGTCCATCCGGGAATGCGGAGATTGAGCGCCCAGACATCCGCGGGCGCCTTTTCCACGATCAAGCGGGTCTTGGCTTCGTGGGGGAATTGGGTGTGCTGCGCGATCCGGATGCCGCGGTCCTTCCAGTCCAGCGATGAGTCCAGGAACAGGTTCACCCAGACATTCCTGTCGTCATGGAAATAGATGGTGTCGGAGAGCTTGTTGAATTCCTCGACCGCGCTGCCGTTGCAGCACCAGAAGGTGTCATCCTCCCCGCCCATGATGCGGTAGGAGCCGGGCGTGATCGCCAGGAAATACTGGCTGAGGCCGGTGCCCGCCTCGATGGTGCCGAGGCGGTGGTTGAAGAGATTGCGCTCATAATAATCCATGTAGTGCGCATCCGGATTCCAGCCGAACAGATGCCGGGTCAGTTTGAGCATGTTGTAGGAACAGCAACATTCCTGGTGCGACGAGGCCTGGACGAATTCTTCCGACAGGCGGCTGGGATTGGAGAGCCAGTTCTCGCGGTTGGAAGAGCCGCCGGTGACATAGGTGCGATTGGTGGTAACGGTATTCCAGAAGAATTGCGCCACGTCGTGGAAGCGGTGGTCGCTTGAAATCTCATAGCGTTTGGCCGCGCCAATGATCTGGGGCACATGCGTATTCATGTGCAGGCCCGCCAGATGGTCCTGGGCGGATGCCAGGGGATTGAACACGCGCTTTTTGGTGAAGCGGTCGCCGACCTTCGCCCAGCGATCGTCGCCCGTGCTGTCGGCCAGATTGTAGAGGCTTTCCTGCATGCCGCCGAATTCAACCTCGAGGATCGCCTGTTGCATGTGCTCCTCGCTCTTGCTGGCGGTCCAGCCATCGACCCAGCCGGCCATGCCGAGCAGCACCTTCAGCGCCTGGGCGTTCCCTGCCAAAGTGTGCATGTCATAGAGGCCCGCCAGCATCTTGTGCATGGTGTAGAATGGCGCCCAGACATAGACGGCATGCTTGTCGAGACGGTCATAAAATTCGGTGGGATAGGCGCTGAGATAGCCGCCCTGATTCAGTTTGGTCTGGCATTCGGCCAGGCCCGCCACCAGCGCATCGCCGCGATGCTTTAACTCCGCATCGCCCGTGCTGGCATAACCCAAGGCGCAGGCCGAAAGATAATGACCGGTGAAATGTCCCCGCAATTCGCCGGTGGGTTCTTCCCATCCGCCCAGCGGCTGGGCATTGGAGGTGATGCCGGCGTTGATGCGGAAGGTATGCAGCAACCGGTCGACGTCGAGCCGCTTCATATAACCGGCGTTCCAGCCTTGCGCCGCGCGGAAGGGGCCTTCGCCCAGGCGCACATCCGTCAATGCGAAGGGTTTCAATTTGACCGGAAAGTGGCGCCGTTCAAAGACGAGTGGTGACGCGAAAGGTTCACCGCCAAGCTTGGCGACAACCGCCGAGATACTGTCCGGCTTTATATATCCGGCGCTGCCGGCGCCGCCCTGTGGCACTGGTCTGACGGGTGCGGGCGGTGGCGCCGGGAGCTGGGCTGCTGCCTTGCCGGAGGCGAGCGCCATGGGCATCGCTGCGGTGGCCAGAGCAAAGCCTCTGCGGCTCAATTTGCCTTTCATGCGCGGCCTCCCTTTGACCCCGGTCCTTTTATTTGTCGGAGTATTGGCAGGACGGGAAAAAAGGGCAACACTGCCGGCGCATAGCGACAACGATTTCGGGGGGCGTCATGAAGATTTCGCGCAGAGGCGTGCTGGCGGCGTCCGCGGCCGCGCCGATGATCATGAAGAGCGGGTCTGCCCGGGCGGCGACCGCCAGTATACAGCTGCACAGCCGGCGGCATCGCGGCGCGATCGACAAAAAGATCTTCGGCAATTTCATCGAGCATCTGGGGCGCTGCATCACAGGCGGGATTTTCGACGAAGGTTCGCCCCTGTCGGACAAAGAGGGCTTCCGCAAGGACGTCATGGCCGCGGTCAAGGACATGAATGTGCCTTTCCTGCGCTGGCCGGGCGGCAATTTCTCGTCGAATTACAACTGGCGCGACGGCATCGGGCCGCGCAACCAGCGTCCGCCGCGGCTGGAAATGGCCTGGGGCACGGTGGAGGATAACCGCTTCGGCACCCATGAATTCATGGAGTATGTCGAGCAGCTCGGGGCCGAGCCTTACATCTGCATGAACCTTGGCACCGGCACCTGGACCGATGCGCAGCAATGGGTCGAATATGTCAATGGCAGCCAGGACACCGAGATCACCCGGCTGCGCAAGAAGAACGGCCGCGACAAGCCCTGGGGTGTCAAATACTGGGGCCTCGGCAATGAGATGGATGGCTATTGGCAGATGGGCCATCGTTCGGCAGCCGATTATGCCGCCTTCGCGCTTGAAACCGCCAAGCTGGCCAAGCTGACCGATCCCAGCGTCAAGCTGATCGCGGCGGGCGCTTCCAACTATCGTGCCGGCTCGGACTGGATTGGTTGGAACCGCACCGTGCTGGAATCCCTGCGCGACTATGCCGATTACATCTCGATCCATCTCTATGTTGGCAACCAGGCCAGCGACTATGCCGATTTCGTCGCCAGTCCCCTAGAAATGGACCAGAAGATCGAGACATTGGCCGGGTTGATCAATGCCGCCATGTCCCAGCGCGTCGATCATGTCACCGGCCAGCCGATGCGCGATGGGCGCAAGCTCTATATCGCCTTCGACGAATGGAACGTGTGGTACCGTGCGCGCGGCGACAGCCAACGCGGCCGCCGCATCCTGGAAGAGCATTACAATCTCGAGGATGCCCTGGTGGTAGCGGGCTTCCTCAATTCGCTGGTCAATCACGCCGATACGGTGAAGATCGCCAATCTGGCGCAGCTGGTGAATGTGATCGCGCCCATCTTCACCAATGACAAGGGCCTGTTCCTGCAGACCATCTATTATCCGCTGCAGCTGTTCAGCCGGAATGTGAAGGGCAACAGCCTGGACCTGCTGATAGACAGCCCGACCTACAAGTCACGCCGCTTCGACGTGGTGCCATATATCGACGCTTCGGCGTCGCTGGATGGCAACGCCCTGGTGATCAATGTCGTCAATCGCCACCAAGATCAGCCCATGGAGGTGACGATCGGGCTGGAGGACAGGGAGTTCTCAGGCGCGGTCACGGTTTCGGAAGTCAACGGTCCGGATATCAAGGCGGAGAATGATTTCGGCAAAACGCTGGTCAGCGCGCACCAGAGCAGCGCCAATGCCAGCGGCCGCACGCTGACGCACAACTTCCCGGCGCATTCCTACACCCAGTTGCGCGCTACCCTGGCTTAAGCCGCGCCGCCACGATTGCGGCGATCGTCTCGGCGGTCGCCGCAGCCAGGGTCCAGCCCAGATGGCCGTGGCCGGTATTGTAGAAGACGCCGGGCTGCTTGCCCGCGCCAACCTTCGGCATCAGGTCGGGCAGCATGGGGCGCAATCCCGCCCAGGGCACGGCCGCGCTGGTGTTCACCTGCGGCATCTCCCGGCGCACCCATGTCACCAGGGGTTCGATGCGGTCGGCGCGGATGTCGTAATTGTAGCCATTGAACTCGGCTGTGCCGGCGACACGCAGACGATCGGCGGCGAGCCGGCTGGAGACGATCTTCACCGAGTCATCCATCAGGCTGACCCAAGGCGCCGCTTTTTGGCTGGTCTCGTCAGGCAGATCGACGGTGATGGAATAGCCTTTCACCGGATAGATGTTGACCCGGTCGCCCAGCTGCGCCGCCAGCGTCCGGCTGCCGACCCCGGCGCAGATCACCACGCCATCGGCCGTGATCTGCTCGCCAACCGTATCGCCGTGGGGACCCAGATCCAGCGTGATCTCGATGCGAGAGCCCGTGTGGCGCAGCCCGCGCACGTCGGCTTCCTGCAGGAAGCGCGCGCCGGTGCAGGCGGTGGCCAAGCCGCGGGTGAAACGGTGAATGTCGCCGGTGGCGTCATCGGGGGTGAAGATGCCGCCATAATAATCGTGGGTCAGCGCCGGCTCGATGGTGCGCATCTCCGCCGAGGTGACGGTGCGTCTTTCAAGCCCGCCTTCCTTCAGCAGCCGGCTCACCTGAAGGCCGTGCTCGAAAGCGGCGCGGTCATTGTAGAGATGCAGGATGCCGCGCCGCTCCAGGCCGAAATCGATCTTCTCTTTTTCCGCGATGTCGAACAGCAGCCGGCGCGCATGGATCGCCAAGCGGGTGGTGGCGATGGTGTTGGCGCGGTAGCGGGGAATGGCGGCGATGAACTCGGCGAACCAGGAATATTTGTGCCAGCCGGGCGAGGGGTTCACCAGCAGCGGGCTCGCCGGGTTGGTCATGTCCAGAATGCCGTGCCAGACGGTGGCCCAGCGGTTCCAGACTTCCGCGTTGCTGGCGGAAAGCTGGCCGCCATTGGCGAAGCTGGTTTCCATCGCCGGATAGCGCTGGCGGTCGATCACGGTCACGTCATAGCCCCGCCCCAGAAGGGCATAGGCCGTGGTGACCCCGGTTACGCCCGCTCCGATGATGGCGATGCTTTTCAGTCTGGCCTCCAATCATCAGGAAAACGCGGCCGCCTCGCGAACCGCTGCGCGGGGGAACTCTCAGCCTAGTTGCGGCGTTCGCCTGTGGCTACTTCTCGGGAATGACGGATGCGCAAAATGTTGCTGACGGGCCTGGCCCTCTGCGCCTTGGGCGCCTTGTGGAAGGCCGAAGAAGAGGAAGACGGCGTGGCGGTGGCGCTGTCACCTTTCCTGGCGGCCTTGGCGATCGAGGCCGGCATTTTTCTGTTGCGGCGCCACCAGGGCTCGCTGCTGGGCGCGGTGCGGCCAACCTATCGGGACTAGATCATGGAAAACCAGAACAAGGGGCGAAAGCCCCGCATGGCGCCGCAGAAGGACGCCCCGCCCGGCCTGGAGCAAGACGGCTGCGGCCGGGTGATTCCCTTCGATCAGCGCACAAAAGAAGACCAGGAAAAAGCCTTGGGCGACCATAAAGACTAGTTCCGGGGCGCTGGCCCCGCCCCCGCCCTTCGGCTAAAAATGGGCAAAAGAACGGGGCGAGGCCAGGAATGATACCGCTGCGGAAGAGTCTGCTTTTGGCGCTGGGCGCGGCCTTGGGTCTGGCCCCTCTGGCAGGTGGCGCGGCTGCGGCCACCCGCTCGATGCTCTATGTCGCCAACAGCCAGGGCGATGACATCACCATCATCGATCTGGCCACCCAGAAAGTGGTCAAAACCCTCAAGGTTGGACCGATCGTGCATGGCGTCTGCGCCCAGGCCGATGGCCGGCGCGCCTTTGCCACCATCGAATCGGAGCACAGCCTGAAGGTGATCGACACCAAGACCAGCACGGTCACGGACACGATTCCCCTGGGCGGCCAGCCCAATGAATGCGCCGCCACCAATGATGGCCGCTATGTGGTGGTGCCGCTGCTGGCGCCGGTCAACACCTCGGTGGTGGTGGATGTGGCGCAGAAGAAGATCGTCAAGAGCTTCCCGACCCGCCATCCCCATAACTGCTTCACCCCGGAAGGCGGCAGCAATTCCATCGTCTATTGCGAGGAACGCGACGCCTTCCGCATCCACCGCATCGATCTCGACAAGATGGAAGTCACCAACGAAGTGAAGGTGGCGGGCGACCCCCGGCCTTTCGCGATCACCAAGGATGAGAAGACGCTTTACACCGCGCTCAGTGGTCTGCATGGCGTGGCCGTCATCGACATCCCGAACCAGACCATGGCGCAGATTGCCCTGCCGCCCATGCCCTGGATGAACTGTAAGGTCGAGCCGCCGAACACGCCGGTGCACGGCATCGGGCTGACGCCGGATGCGAAGAAGCTCTGGATCACCTCGGTGTCCGATGCCGGCGTCTATGTCTATGACATCGCCAGCAAGAAGCTGGGCAAGAAGATTACGGTCGGCGCCTGTCCCAACTGGATCGGCTTTTCGGCGGACGGCAAGTATGCCGGCGTTTCCAATGCCGACAGCGACGATGCGTCCATTCTGGACGTGAAGGCGGAAAAAGAAATCGCCCGCGTGAAAGTGGGGACGGCGCCCAAAAGGGTGCTGGTGATCGAGGTCCCGCAGGACCAAGTAACAGCCAACTAACAAGATAAGTAAAAGGGGCATTCATGCGCAAATTCTGGGTTGTGCTGGCCGCAGTGCTGGCATCTGGTGGGGCATTGGCCGCGGACGCGGTGAAAAAAGACCAATCCATTCTGGACCGGCTTTACGCCAATACCGGCGTTTATCACCGGCCCGCCACGGCCCACACACCGAACTTTGTCTCCGATCCGGGCTGGCCGGCGCCCTTGCCGCACAACTGGCAGCTGGGCCAGATCGGCGGGCTCTATGTTGATCCCAAGACCGATCACATCTGGGTCTATAACCGCCCGCGCACCATGACCAATGACGAAGCGGCGCTGGAAACGCGCGGCGGCGGCAATGGCAAAAATGGCCTTGGCTTTGCCCGTCCCAATGGCCCTGTGGCGGACTGCTGCAATGCCGCGCCCTCGGTGCTGGAGTTCGACACCGCCGGCAAGCTGCTCCAAGCCTGGGGCGGTCCCGCCGATCCGGGCTGGCTGGAAAGCCACTGCAAGGCGGCTGACGGCTGTATCTGGCCCAACAGCGAGCACGGCATCTATGTCGATCACAAAGGCAATCTCTGGCTGGCCGGCAATGGCGCCAAGGCCGGAGACCCCAACGTGGGCTGGACCACAAATACGCAAGGCGGTGACGGTTTCGTCCTGAAGTTCGATCAGAAGGGCAATTTCAAGATGCGTATCGGCGGCACGCCGACCGCGCCCAACAGCAATGACACCAGCGGCGGCATCAGCGGAACACCGGTCCTCTATCAGCCGGCCGACATGGTGGTGGATCCCAAGACCAACCGCCTCTATGTGGCCGACGGCTATGGCAATCGCCGCATCCTCATCGTCGATGCCGATACCGGAAAATATATCGGTCACTTCGGCGCCTATGGCTCCAATCCTGTGGACGATGCCGCTGCCGCCGCGGGCAGCCGCTGGGTCACCGACCGGTTGAAGGGCGTGAAGAAGCCGGCCTTCTTTCGCAATCCGGTGCACTGCGTGAAGATCGCCGATGACGGCAAGCTCTATGTCTGCGATCGTGGCAATGACCGCATCCAGGTGTTCGACAGCAAGGATCCCAGCCTGGGCAAGCCCTGCACCAATCCGGACGGCGCGGCGGGCAAATGCGGCTTCCTGGCGGAGCAGGCAATCAGCCCCAACACCGAGACCCTTCCCGCCATGCCGGGCACCTCGGTGTCGCTGAACTTCTCGCAGGATAAGGCGCAGAGCTGCCTCTATGTCGGCGACAACTCCAACATGACGATCTATGTCCTGAACCGCAGCAATCTCGAGGAGCTGGGACGGTTGGGCCGCATGGGCCGCAATGCCGGCCAGTTCCACTGGCTGCACCAGGTCAGCCTGGACAAGGCCGGCAACATCTATACGGCCGAGGTCGATACCGGAAAGCGCATCCAGAAATTCGTACGGTACGGTTCGGCGGCCTGCAGCGGCACCGGATCGGCGACGGTGGGCGGCCCGGCGGAATAAGAGGCCGGGGCGGCGCCTTTTCTATTGCAATTGAGAGTTAGTCGCAAATACTATGGCCCGGTATCCAATCCGGAGCAGGGCCATGGCACAGGCGAAAGAACGCTCGATCCCCCATTATGACAGCCACCTCTGTGCCGGGCATTTGCTGGTCTGGACTTGGCGCAAGATGGTCGGCGGACAGGGAGAATGTCCGGTCCTGACGCGGGAATATGACCGCTTCGCGGGGATGCGGGCCGACGCGCTGCTGGCAGCCTTTGCCACCTTCTTGCTGCTCTTGGGCCGGGGCAGCCGGCGGGTATTGAATGTGGGCCCACCCCATTGCGCCGGGCTGACAGCCGACGAAGAGCGGATGCTGCGATTGATCGCGGCGGCGCAGGCGGGCGAAAGGGATCTGGCGGCGGCGCATCTGACCTGGCTGGTCCGGCGCGAAGCTCAGGAGGGTGTCATGCAGGCGTTGGAAAAGCTGACGGAGGCTCTGACCAAGGCCGGGGTGATCCTGCCACCGGTGCGGACCTGCACCCCCGCGCCATCCGCGACCCTGGACCGGATGAGCGCCCAGGGCTGGATTTAAAGGCTTTTAGTGCCGGGCGACGGCTTGGGGATGGGCGGTGGCCAAGGTCATCGACACGGCCATGCCGGCGCTGGCTAGGCTGAGCATCAGCAAGGCGGCCCCGATGATCTTCATGGCTTCTCCATGGAATCTGCGGAAGAAAAGCACGAACCACGGAGTTCGTTCCGTTGCCCCCGAAACGACTCGATCATGCGCCGGAGAAATAAAGGAAGCCTTAAAGGGTACTGGTAAAGCGGGCCTCAGTCTTGGCCTTCACCTCGTCCAGGGTGACCCCCGGCGCCAGCTTGATCAGCTTCAGGCCGGTCTTGCCCCGTTCCAGGGTGAAGACGGCCAGGTCGCTGATGATCATGTCGACGCATTGGGTGCCAGTCAGCGGGAGGGTGCACTTCTTGAGCACCTTGGATTCGCCCGCCTTGTTGGTGTGCTCCATCACGACCACGATCTTCTTGACCCCGGCCACCAGGTCCATCGCCCCGCCCATGCCCTTGACCATCTTGCCGGGTATCATCCAGTTGGCGATGTCGCCGTTTTCCGACACTTCCATGGCGCCCAGCACCGACAGATCGATATGGCCGCCGCGGATCATGCCGAAGCTGTCGGCGGAGGAGAAATAGCTAGTGCTTGGCAATTCGGTGATGGTCTGCTTGCCGGCATTGATCAGGTCGGGGTCTTCCTCGCCCGGATAGGGGAAGGGGCCCATGCCCAGCATGCCGTTCTCGCTCTGCAGGGTCACTTTCAGGCCAGCCGGAATGTAGTTGGCCACCAGGGTCGGAATGCCGATACCCAGATTGACGTAGAACCCGTCTTTCAATTCGCGCGCGGCACGGGCGGCGATGTCTTCACGGCTCCAGGCCATTACACGCCTCCCGTGGCGGCATCGCGGGGACGCGTCGTCACCCGCTCGATCGGCTTCTTGTAATCGCGGCCTTGAAGAATGCGCTGCACGAAGATGCCCGGGGTGTGGATCTGGTTGGGGTCGAGCTGCCCCGGTTCGACCAGTTCTTCCACCTCCGCGATGGTGATCGCGCCCGCGGTGGCCATCACAGGATTGAAATTCCGCGCGGTCTTCCGGTAGATCAGGTTGCCTTCGGTGTCGCCTTTCCAGGCCTTGACCATGGCGAGGTCGGCGCGCAGCCACCGTTCGCGAACATAGGTCAAACCATCGAATTCTTCGGTGGGCTTTCCTTCCGCCACCACCGTGCCGACGCCGGTGCGAGTATAAAAGGCGGGAATGCCGGCGCCGCCGGCGCGGATGCGTTCGGCCAGGGTGCCCTGTGGGTTCAATTCCAGCTCCAGCTTGCCGGTGAGGAAGAGCTGTTCGAACAGCTTGTTCTCGCCGACATAGGACGAGATCATCTTTTTGATCTGACCGTTGTTCAGCAGCACCCAAAGACCCAGGCCATCGGCGCCGCAATTGTTGGCGATCACGGTGATGTTCTTGACCCCGTCTTCCTTCAAGGCGGTGATCAGGTTCTCGGGATTGCCGGAAAGGCCGAAGCCGCCGGACATCACGGTCATGCCGTCGAAGGTGACGCCTTTCAGCGCCGATGCGGCATCGGGATAAACTTTGCTGGACACTTTCGCGGCTCCCCTTCCGTTCAAGTTAGTTCGCATTGCCATATGCGGTGACGCAAGCGGTAAAGCAGGTTACTTGTAAGGCCTTGATATATAATATTTTATGATCGGGTGGGGCATTTCCTTGCCGCCCCGGCGGGGGGCCGGTACAACCCCCGCCATTCTCAAAAGATTCCCTCATGGCTTCGCAGAAACCCACCCGACCCAAGGCCAGGCTGCCGCGCGGATTCCGCGACCGGGGCGCCGCCGAGATCATGGCCGAGCAGAAGATGCTGGCCATCATTCGGGCGGTTTACGAAAGCTATGGCTTCGAGCCGCTGGAAACCCCGGCCTTCGAATATACCGACGCGCTGGGCAAGTTTTTGCCCGATGTGGACCGGCCCAATGAGGGCGTCTTCTCGCTCAAGGACGATGACGAGCAATGGATGAGCCTGCGCTATGACCTGACGGCGCCGCTGGCGCGTCATGTCGCGGCCAATTTCCAGAATCTGCCCAAGCCCTTCCGCCGCTATCAGACCGGCACGGTGTGGCGCAACGAAAAGCCCGGCCCGGGGCGTTATCGCGAATTCACCCAGTTCGACGCCGACACGGTGGGCACCGCCACCGCCTCCGCCGATGCCGAGCTGCTGATGATGCTTGCCGATACCTTGGAGGCGCTGGGCATCCCGCGCGGCGGCTACATCATCAAGCTCAACAATCGCAAGCTCCTGGACGGCGTACTGGAAGTAGCGGGCATTGCCCTGGAAGACCGCGAGCGGCGCGGCATCGTGCTGCGCGCCATCGACAAGCTGGACCGGCTGGGGGTGGACGGCGTCTCGGCGCTGTTGGGCGCGGGCCGCAAGGATGAATCCGGCGATTTCACCAAGGGCGCGGGCCTCAGTGCCGACCAGGCGCAGCGCGTGCTGGCCTTTGTGGCGCCCGATGCCAAGGACGAAGAGGCGCATCTGAACCAGATCGCCACTCTGATTTCGTCCAGCAAGATCGGGGCGGAGGGCCTCAATGAGTTGGAGCAGATCGTCAAGCTGCTCTCGGCGTCCGGCTATGGGCCCGACCGGGTGATGTTCGACACCGGCGTGGTGCGCGGTCTGGATTACTACACGGGCCCGGTCTGGGAAGGCGAACTGACCGGCGCGGTCACCAATGACGCGGGCGAGGAAGTGGTGTTCGGCTCCATCGCCAGCGGCGGCCGTTATGACGATCTGGTGGCGCGCTTCACCGGCCAGCGCGTTCCGGCGGCCGGTATCTCCATCGGTGTCAGCCGCCTGTTGGCCGCCCTCAAGAACAGTCAGTCCGCGCTTTCGCCGCTGGTGGTGGTGACGGTGTTCGACAAGACCGACGCGGCATCGTCTTTCGCGATGGCGCAGGAATTGCGATCCGCAGGGATTCGTGCCGAGGCCTATGTCGGCAACGGCAAGATGGGCGACCAGTTCAAATATGCCGACAGGCGCGGCGCCGCCATTGCCGTGGTGGAAGGTCCGGATGAGCGGGCCCGTGGCGAAGTCACGCTGAAAGATCTGGCGCTGGGCGCCGAGTTGGCCAAGGATGTGGCCAGCCGCGCCGACTGGGTGGCCAACCGCGAAGCGCAGAAAAGTGTGCGCCGTGACGCACTGGTCGCTGAAATCAAGGCGATGTTGCCAGCCAATGGCAAAGGCAGGGTGTAGTGCCTGCTTTTCCTTATTACAACACACAAGCCATAGCAGCGTTGAACGACCAGGCCGTGGCGCTGCTGAAGTTGTTTGCGGAGCGCGGCTATGTCCGTGAAGAACCCTCGATGCTGCAGCCGGCGGAGATTTTCCTGGACCGGTCCGGCGAGGAAATCCGCCGCCGCACCTTCACCCTTATGGACCCGTCCGGCCGCGAGCTGGCGCTGCGTCCCGACCTCACCATTCCGATCTGCCGCGAGGCGGTCTTGAGCAAGCGCAGTTTCCCGGCGCGCGTTTCCTATAATGGCCTGGTCTTCCGCCACCAGCCGGGCGAGCCGCAGCGGCCGACGCAATTCTTCCAGGCGGGCGTGGAATTGCTGGGGCTGGAGGACCGCGCCGCCGGGGAACGCGAAATCCTGTCGCTGGTGATCGCGGCGCTGCGCGCCGCGGGCCTGAAGGATTTTTCCCTGCGCATCGGCGATGTGGCGCTGTTCGGCGCGCTGGTGGACTCCCTGTCGCTGCCCAAGCAATGGCGCTGGCGCCTGAAGCGGCATTTCTGGCGCGCCGGCTATGTCGAAAACCTGATCCAGTGGCTGGCCCAAGGTGGCAGCCACAAGGCGCCCACCCGCGCCGAACTGGAAGCCGCGTTGGACAGCGAAACCGAGGCGCCGTCCGCGGGCCGCTCGCGGGACGAGATCATCGCCCGCGCTCTGGATCGCGGTGCCGAAGCGGCGGCGCTGCACCTGGACCCCAAGGTCTCATCCGCCATCATCAAGCTGCTGGATATTTCCGCGCCAGCCGATCGGGCGATGCTCGAAATCCGCGCTTTGCTGAAGACGGCCGGCATCCAGCTCGAGGCGCAGCTTGCCGCCATGGATGCGCGCCTCGCGGCCCTGAAGTCGCTGGGTGTCGAACCGGGGCAGGTGCAGTTCGCCGCCCATTTCGGCCGCAATATGGAATATTACACGGGTCTGGTGTTTGAGTTATGGGCGCGCGACCGGGAAGGTCCCGTGCAGATCGCTGGCGGCGGCCGCTATGACACCTTGCTGGAAACGCTGGGCGCCAAACAGCCCGTCAGCGCCATCGGCTGCGCCATCCGCACCGAACGCGTCCTGGCCGTGAAGGGGGCGGCGTGATGCTGACGCTCGCCATTCCGTCCAAGGGCCGTCTCAAGGACAATTGCAATGCCTGGTTCGCCGAGCGCGGGCTGGTGCTGGAGCAGACTGTCGGTGCGCGCGGTTATCGCGCCAGCTTCGCCGGCTTTCCCGACATCGAAGTGATGTTGCTGTCGGCCGGTGAGATCGCCTCCTCGCTGCTGACGGGCGATATTCATCTCGGCATCACCGGCGAGGATCTGCTGCGTGAGGAGGCGCCGGAACTGACGGGACGCATGCACCTGATCAAGGGGCTGGGCTTCGGCTTTGCCGATGTGGTGGTCGCGGTGTCGCGGTACTGGATCGATGTCTCCACCATGGCCGACCTGGACGATGTCTGCGCCGGCTATGCGCATCGCCATCGCCGGCGGCTGCGCGTCGCCACAAAATATGCCCAACTCACCCGGTCTTTCTTCGCCCAGGCGCGCATCGCCGACTACCGCATCGTGCCCAGCGCCGGCGCCACGGAAGGCGCGCCCGCCGCCGGCACCGCGGAAGTGATCGTGGACATCACCACCACCGGCGCCACCCTGCGCGACAATGGCCTGAAGGTGCTGGAGGATGGCGTGATCCTGAAGAGCCAGGCGCAGCTTGCGGCCTCGATCACCGCCGACTGGGACGCGTCCTCGCGCGCGGCCTGTGAGAAGCTGCTGGCGCAACTAAAAGAAGCGCCCGCCTGGACCGCGCTGGCGGCGCAGCTTCCGGCCTAGGTTTTTCTTTTCAGCATGGCCTCATAGGCGGCTTCCAGTCTGCGCGAGAAGCCGGTCATGTCGAACAGCGCTGCGGTGGCGCGGGCTGCCGCGAGCTTCTCGCGCAGGGCTTTCAGCCGCGCCGGATCGCGGGCCAGCGCCAGCGCGGTCGCTTCATATTCTTCCGCTGACTGTGTGATCAGCTCCGGCAGGCCTGCCGCGGACAGCAAGCTCGCGCCCACGCGGCCGGCAAAGGTCTCGCCCGTGCGGGTCAGGACCGGCAACCCCGTCCATAGGGCGTCGGCGGCCGTGGCGTGTGCGCCATAGGGAAGAGTGTCCAGGAACAGATCGGCCAGCGCATGCCGGCCCAGATGCACATCCAACGGGGCACGCTCGGCAAGGATCAGCCTGGCGCTGTCCACGCCCTGGTCCCGCGCATACCGCTTCAGGGCGGCATCGGCGCCGGGCCGGTAGGCGCGCAGCCACAGCACGCTGGCGGGCACGGCCCTGAGCAGCCGCAGCCAGATATCGAACACGGCCGGCGTGATCTTCCAGTTGCGGTTGAAGCAGCAGAACACAAAGCCGTCCGGCGGCAGCCCAGCCTCGGCCCGCGTCGGCGCCGGGCCCATGACGCGGCTGCTGTCCAGCGGAAAGAAACTGCCCGGCAGCGGCAAGATGGTCTCGTCGTAGAAGGGCTGATGCGCCGATGGCGTGACGATGGCATCGCCGATGATGAAATCCATTTCGCGGGCGCCGCTGGTGCCGGGATAACCCAGCCAGTTTGCCTGCACCGGGGCGGGCCGCCACTCAAAAGCGCCGATTCGGGTGCCGTGGGTATGGCCGCTCAGGTCCACCGCGATATCCACTTCCAATGCACGCATCTGTTCCGCAACGGCGCGGTCGCTCACCGAACCGGTGTCGTGAAACTGGTCGCAGGCCGCGATGATGCGGGCGCGGACGGCGCTGTCATCGCTGGGGAAGGAGGAAATGGCGATCAGCTCGAAGCGCGAACGGTCATGCCGTTCCAGCAACTCGACCAGCTGGAAGCCCACCGCATGGGCGCGGAAATCGGCCGAGACATAGGCCAGCCGGATGCGGTCGTGGCCGTAGGCCTCGCCCTTCCACAAAGGCGGCTGCGGTTCGGGCGCCGCCTCGCGCATCACGGTGCGAGCGCATGCCTGCAGCAGGTCGTTACCGCCGCCATACGCGGTCACGGTCCAGGGATCGAGACCCAGCTCGCCCGCCCGCACCCGCGCCGGCATCTCTTTGCCGATCTCGCGCATGCGCGCCCAGTCGCATTCGTAAAGGGCGGCCAGCGCGATCCTGCCGAAAGCCCGGGGGAAATCGGGAGCCAGAGCGCGTACCCGTTCATACTCCGCCAGCGCGCCGCCAAAGTCGTCCATCAGCCATAGCGCCGAGGCCCGGTTCATCCGGAAGGAGGGATTGTCCGGTTTGAGCGCGATGGCCCGGTCGAAACAGGCCAGCGCCAGGCCATGCTGATCCAGTTCTATCAGCGCGCTGCCCTTGTTTGACAGGGCCTCTGCGTGATCGGGCAGGATCGCCAGCGCCCGGTCGAAGGCGGCGATGGCGTCTTCGTGCTGGCCCATGGCCTCCAGCAGGCTGCCGCGATTGTACCAGGCGAGGGCATGTTGTGGCGCGATCTTTAGCGCTGCATCGAAACTGGCCAGCGCGGCGTCCTGCTGCTTCAGCGCGATCAGGGCATTGCCGCGATTGTTCAGGGCGTCGGCGGAATCCGGCTTGCGCTTCAGGGCCGCATCGTAACGCGCCACGGCTTCTTCAAAACGCCCCAGCGCCTGCAGGGCGTTGCCCAGGTGCAGCAGCACCGAAACATTGTCGGGTCCTATCCGCAGCGCAGCTTCCAGCAGGGCGATCGCTTCGGCGCTGCGGCCTTGCTGGATGCGCAGCACACCACGCAGATACAATACCTGAGGATGACCCGGACGAGCCGCTTCCAATTGACCGATCGCGGCCTCTGCCCGGGCCAGGTCGCCGGACTGCAACGCCGCCCCGGCCAGCTGGTTGAGCGCCTTCAGGTCCATCAGGGCAATTGTGCCGTGTCCCGGATGTCGGTGTCGGCGATGTGCTCCTTCTTCCAGCGCATCGCCGTTTCAATGCGGGTGCGGCCGGAAGGATGGTCATAGAAAATGACCTCTTCCCAGTGGCCGGGCTCCAGCTTGCGGTAGGTGGAAAGCTTGAGGATCACGGTGGCGAAGGCGTCGGGCTTTCTTACCGCATCCAGCCCGAAAATATCGGCCTGATATTCGATGGTGCGGGAGATGGAATTGCTCACCGGCGTCGCCAGGAACAGATAAACCGTGCCCAGCGCTGCCAGCAGCGGCAGGCCGGCGACGTCGGCCACTTTGCGCACCTGCCATTGGCCGCCAAAAACCTCCACGGCCCACAGATAACCGAAGTGGATGAAGGCAAAGCCGAGCAGGATCACCAGCGCCTCCAGCAGGATCTGGCGGGTGACATGGCCCATCACATAATGGCCCATCTCATGGCCCATCACGGCCAGCACTTCGTCTTTATTGCCCTGTTTCAGAAGATTGTCGTTCAGGGTGATGCGAGCCGTTCCCAGAAAGCCGGAGACATTGGCCGATACGCGGCTCGACTGGCGCGAGGCGTCGACCAGCCAGACATTGGCCGCCGGCACGTCATTGGCGCGCGCCAATGACAGGATCTGCGCCTTCAGCGGGCTCTCGGGCAGCGGCGAATAGTGATTGAACAAAGGCGCGATGAAGACCGGCCAGATCACCGCCACCAGAACATCGAAGGCAATCGCCAGCGAGGCGCCCCACAGCCACCAGCCTTCGCGCGACCGGCGGACGGCGGCATAGAGCAGTGGCAGCAGCAGCACCGCGGCCACCAGGGTCAGCGCAAAGCCAATGCCAAAATCCCCCAGCCATTGCAGAAAGCTCTGGTTGGAGAGGCCGTACATATGCTCGCGGATGAAGCCCTCATAGATGGTCAGGGGCAGGGTGAGGACGGCGACCAGCGGCACATAACAGGCGACATAGAGCATCACCTGACTGGTGCGGCTGTGGGTTCGTTCCTCGGCCCAGTCACGGATGCGGGTGGAGATAGGCGTGAACAACAGCAGCGCCGCCACACCCAGGGCGTAAAGCAGGTCCACAAGTTGCAGCCAGTAGCCGCCCTCGAAATAGGAATCGGAGCGGGCGCGCGCCGCGCCGCTGACATGGGACAGATATTTTTCCGTGGCCTTGGCCGTATCAAAGGATGGCGTGGTGTCCATGGTGGGCAGAGTTCCCACCTGCACATGGGCAGTTGGGGCGGCACGGGGACCGAGTTGCGCCTCGGCCGGCGCATCCTGGCCCGCCGCTGCGCCGGTCAGGGTCAGCAGCAGCAATGCGGCGGCGGCGATACGTTGAAAAACCATGCGTTCCCTCTTGGGCGGTACCCTAACAGGATTTCATCGCCGCCAAATCCTGTATTGCTGTTACACTGCCGTGTCATGCGCGTCACACTGCCCATAGCCCTGTTTGTTGGGATTTTTTCGGCCTTTGCGGCCGCGGCCGCCGTACGCGGACCATCGGCCCCGGCGCCACGGGGACCATCGGACTCGGTGCATTATCGCCGTTGCCTGATCGACAGCAACGCCAACCCCGCCATCGCGTTAACCGACGCGGAAATCTGGGCGAAATCGGGGGGCGGGGTGCCGGCTCAGCATTGCGCCGCGTTGGCGCTTGTCACGCTCAAACGCTACGCCGAAGCCGGCACGCGGCTCGACAAGATAGCGGCCGATCGCGGCGTGCCCGACATCTCTTTCCGCACGGCGCTTTATGACCAGGCCGGCAATGCGTGGCTGCTGGCCGGCGATGGCGCCCGCGCGGTGCAGAGTTTTTCGGCAGCGCTGGCGCTGTCGGCCGGCGATGCCGACTTGTTCGCCGATCTGGCCCGCGCCCAGGCCATGCGCAAGAACTGGCATGAGGTGGACCTGGACCTCAACGCAGCGTTGCAGCTGTCGCCGCGCCGCACCGATTTGTTGGTGCTGCGCGCCAGTGCGCGCCGGGCCCTCAAGCGCTACGAAGATGCGCGCAACGACCTGGAGGCCGCGCTCAAGGCCAAGCCTGGCGATGGCGATGCGCTGGTGGAGCGTGGGCTGCTGCGCAAGGACCTTGGCGATCTGGGCGGCGCGCGGAAGGATTTTCAGGCCGCCCTGAAATCATCCGATGGCGAGACCGCTGCACAGGCCAGGGAAAATCTGGCCACTCTCAGCCCCTAGTCCACTCGGCCAGGACTTCCGGTTCTGGTTCGTTGCCATGGCGCTGTGCCAGCTCGATAAAGTCCGCGGCCGGCAACAGTCGCGACAGCGCCCACACCGCTGCGGCGCGCACCAGCGGTGAAGCATCCGCCAGCGCGGTGCGCGCCGGCGGGATCAGCGCCGCATCGCCGCTGTTGCCGATGGCGATCATCACGTTGCGCAGGAAGCGGTCGCGGCCGATGCGCTTGACCGGCGATTTGCGGAAGAGAGCGCGGAAGGCCGCATCGTCAAGCCCCGCCAGTTCGGCGAGGCGCGGTGCGTTCAGTTCCTGGCGCGCCTGCAGCGCCATTTCGGAGGCGGCGCTGGCGAACTTGTTCCAGGGGCAGACCGCCAAACAGTCGTCGCAGCCGTAAATACGGTTGCCCATCGCCTCACGGAATTCACGCGGAATGGGCCCCTTATTCTCGATGGTGAGATAGGAGATGCAGCGCCGCGCATCGAGCCGATAGGGTGCGGGGAAGGCGTTGGTGGGGCAGATATCCAGGCAGGCATGACAATTGCCGCAATGATCTTCGTCCGCCTGGTCCGGCGGCAAGTCGAGGGTGGTGAAGATGCTGCCCAGAAACAGCCAGGACCCGAAATCGCGCGACACCAGATTGGTGTGCTTGCCTTGCCAACCGATGCCGGCCTTCTGCGCCAATGGCTTCTCCATCACCGGCGCTGTATCCACGAAGACTTTCACTTCGGCCTTGGTGGCCTGAAAGATGTGCCCGGCCACCGCCTTGAGTTTCTTCTTCACCAGGTCGTGATAGTCGTCGCCGCGCGCATAGACCGAGATCGCGCCCTTGTCGCGCGCGGCCAGCACGGCCAGCGGATCGTCCTTGGGGCCGTAATTGATCCCCAGCACGATCACGCTTCGTGCTTCGGGCCACAGGCTTTTGGGATTGGCGCGCCAGGCCTGGCGCTGCGCCATCCAGTCCATCTCGCCATGATGATCGGCGTCAAGAAACGCCTGCAGCCGGACGGCGTTATCCGGCGCAGCTTCCGCCGAAGCGAAACGAATGACGTCGAAGCCTTCGGCTTTCGCGCGCGCCTTGATCTCGTCAGAAATCGAGTTCGGCATAGTGGGCGACCGGCGGCTGGCCTGGCACGCGGTCCGACAGGATGGAACGGAAGGAGGGCCGCGACTTCATCCGCACATACCATTCCCCTGCGGCGGCAAAGTCCTGCCAAGGCACCTCGCCAAAATAATCCAGCGCCGACAGCTGCGCGGCGACAGCCAGATCGCCCAGGGTGGTCTCGCGGCAAGCAAGATTGCCGTTGGTTTCCGCGGCATGCCCGATCGCGGCCAGCGCGGCCTTCAGTTCCTCGCGCCCAGCGCGGATCACATTCATGTCGGGGGCGCGGCTGAAGCCGGCGCCAGTGAAACGGGGCGCGGCTTTCTCATAAACGATGCGCTGGGTGACCCGCTCATGAAACGGACCCATGGCCCAGTCCAGCCAGCGCAGGGCCTGGCGCCGCGCCGTGTCATCGGCCGGGGCGAGAGGATAATCGGGATAATTGCCCTCCAGGTGATCCAGGATCGCCCAGACACCCTCGGCCCGGGTGCCATCCATGTCCACGAAGACGGGCATGGACTGTTTGGGATCGTCCGCGATCGCCGGATCGCAGGCGACGCGCTTTTCCGCCACCATCAGGCGGGCCAGGCGGCAACTCGGCGACAGCATCAGGTGGATCAGGCGGCGCATCAAATCGGCTTGTAAAGAAAGGCTCTTACGAAGGCAAAAGGGGGTGAAGGCAAAACTAGCGAAGGCAAAAATTAAGGCCATCGCGCACCACCATGGCGCTGCGGCCCTGGAGCATGCCGGTGCGGCTGCGGACATAGCGGCCGGGATGAACCGCCTTCCATTTGTGGGGATTGGGCAGGATGGCGGCCAGCCGCGCCGCCTGGGCGCTGTCCAGGGAACCGGCATCTGTGCCGAAATAGGCCTCGCTGGCCGCTTCGGCGCCGAAGATGCCGTCGCCCCAGTCCACCAGGTTCAGATAGGCGTGCAGGATTCGCTTCTTGGGCCAAAGCTGCTCCATCAGCACGGTCAGCCAGGCCTCAAGTCCCTTGCGGATCCAGCTGCGCATGGGCACCAGGAACAGGGTGCGGGCGGCCTGTTGCGAGATGGTGCTGGCGCCGCGGACAGGCTTGTTGGGGTGGCGCTTGTGGTCTTCCATGGCCTTGTTGATGCTGACCCAGTCGAAGCCGTGATGGGTGCAGAAATTCTGGTCCTCCGCCCCGATCACCGCCCGCTCCAGCCGCGGGGAAATGTCATCGGTCCAGCTATAGCGCGCGCCCTTGCCCTCGATCAGGCTGACCAGCATTTCAGGCGTGCCGGGCACGGGAACGAAGCGGTAGAGCAGAAGCAGAATCACCGGCGCCGCCACCAGCAGCACAAACAGCGAAACGGCCAGCTTCCATAGCCAGCCGCGCCCCCGCCACAGCCCGATTCCCCATGTCATCAGGCCTAAATATAACAAGTTTTATAGAGTGCACGAACCCGGCGGCGATGCTACCTGTCGGACAGCGTTTCGCGAGGGGCTTTGGTCCATGCATGACATTATCCTGTCCATCATCCTGGGGGTGGTGGAAGGCATCACCGAATTCCTGCCCATTTCCTCCACCGCGCATCTTCTGGTGACCGAGCGGCTTCTGGGCCTGGGCGATGACTGGGAAGCCTTCACGGTGGTGATCCAGCTGGGCGCCATCCTGGCGGTGGTCGCGATTTATTTTCAGGTGTTCTGGAAGGCCTTGATCGGCCTTCCCAGTTCGGCGGATGCGCGGCGTTTCGCGCTGGGGCTGATCGTGGCGTTGCTGCCGTCCGTCGTAGCCGGGCTGGCGCTGAAGAAGCTGCTGGATGAAGTGCTGCTCAATCCCGCCACCGCCATGCCGTTCATTGCCGGCTGCTGGATCGTGGGCGGGCTGATCATCCTGGCCTTCGAGCGCATCGCGCCCAATCCGCGCTGGTTCGAAGGCGACAAGCTGCCCTTGATCAAGGCGTTTCAGATCGGCTGCTGTCAGGTGTTTTCGATCATTCCCGGCGTGTCGCGCTCAGGCGCCACCATCCTGGGCGGCGAACTTCTGGGCGTGGACCGGCGCGCGGCGACCTTGTTCACCTTCTATCTGGCGGTGCCGACCATGCTGGGCGCCACGATCCTGGAGCTGCATCACAAAGCCGGCGCGCTGAGCCAGCATCAGAGCCTGGACATCGCCGTTGGCTTTGTCGTCTCGTTTATCGTCGCCTTCTTCGTGATCCGCAGCTTTCTGCGGATCGTGACCAAGCACGGCCTCAAGCCTTTCGGCTGGTACCGGATAGCTGCTGGCCTGGCGCTGGGCGCCTACCTGTTCATTCACTGAGGCGAGAGGTTGGCCTCGCGACGTTCCTGCGCGCTGGCATATTCCCCCTTGGGGTGGAAACGCCAGAGATAGGACGGGACCACCGCTTCAACTGACGTGGCTGTGATGCCCAAATCCGTCAGGCCGGGCGCGGTGGACGAGACCACATTGTCCGTCTTCAGCAGCCGCACCTGATCCATGGTCAGAAGCGGCTTGGGCAGGATCTGCAGGAACGCGGCCTTGAGCATGGCCAGGCCGAAAGGCATCGGCACCAGCAGCCGGCGCCGGCCGGTTTCGCGCAGGATCAGCTGCAGCAATTCCTTGAAGCTGTAGACGGCGGGGCCGCCCAGCTCATAGGTGCGGCCGTCCTGCCGCGACAGGCCGGTGACGATGGCCCGGGCCACATCGCCGACAAAGACCGGCTGAAAACGGGTGCGGCCACCGCCGATCAGGGGCAGGGCGGGCAGGAAACGCGCCATGGCGGCGAACTTGTTGAAGAAGCCGTCTTCCGGTCCGAAGACGATGGACGGGCGCAGGATCACGGCTTTCGGGAAGGCCTCGCGCACCGCTTCCTCGCCTTCAGCCTTGGTTACGGCATATTCGGAATCCGATTCGGAGTCGGCGCCCAACGCCGAGACATGCACCAGCGCGCCCAAACCGGCGGCGCTGGCCGCTTGGGCGACATTTGCGGCGCCATCGGCCTGCAGGTCCTCGAAGGTCTGGCCGCCCTGAAACAGGATGCCGCACAGATTGACGGCGGCATCGGCGCCGTGGAGGGCGCGCGCCACCTGGTCGGGATCGGTGATGTCGCATTTGATAATGTCGATCTGACCCACCGCGCCCAAGGGGCGCAGGAAGAAGGCGCGGTTGGGATGGCGCACGGCGACGCGAATGCGCCAGCCGGCCTTGGCCAGGGCCCGCACCGTGTGGCGGCCGACAAAGCCGGAGCCGCCGAAAACCGTCACGAGATTGGTATTCATGTCGTCAAATCCTTGAAGCTTGCCGCGGGGTGGGGCGGCGCGGCGTTTGTGGCGGCCAATTTAGAAGGCTGGCGTGGCCCCGAACAGGGGCTTTTTGACCCGCAAAGTCAGGCGATTGACTTGTGGTTGACTTGTGATTGGCCTGGGGTTGACTGGGGGAGGCGCGGCCCCTAAACATCGCGCCCCTACCGGATGGCCTTTGGCTATCCCCGTGCCCAGATGGCGGAATTGGTAGACGCACTAGTTTCAGGTACTAGCGCTTCACGGCGTGGAGGTTCGAGTCCTCTTCTGGGCACCATTAAAAAAGCCGCCTGCGATGCAGGCGGCTTTTTTAATGCAACGGGACGCCGTCTAATCGGCTTGTGGCCTCGGGCAGTTCGGCGCAAATCGCGGCAGAGACCTGAGCGGACACGCCTCGAGAAACCGCAGTCTCAGTTACCGCTGTTGTTGGCCTGCCGCGTACCGGTCTCGTGCGCCAGCCACGCTTCATGGGCCTTGGCGTCGCCGATGGCGAACTGGTTGGTGGTCTCCACCAGCTTGCCGTCGCGGAAGGTCATGGCCAGCACTTTCTCAGCGGCGTGGATGGGCCGGCCATATTCGTCCTTCATGATGCCGATGACCCGGTGGGCGCGCACATCTATGATGCTGCCGTCGCCGACAAAGGCGGTCTTGCCGTCATTGGTCATTGAGATCCAGCTCGACCCGATGCCCGCCTGGATCGGTACCGTCTTGGACGGGTTGTAGACCGGGTTGCGCCCGTCGCCCGGATTGTCCCACACCTGCCAGGCATCGTTGGCGGCGTCCGTCACCCAGATTTCGCTTTCATCGGGCGTCATGCCGATGCCGTGACTGGGCAGGCCATGGCCGAAATGATGGGCATTGGGATCGGCCCATTTGGCCTTCCACATTTCGCCCGGCAACTCGACCCTCTTGATCATCTTGCCGGTCTTGGTGTCGCCGATTTCAAAACCGTCCAGATTGTTTACATTGGCATAGACCAGGCTGCCGTCATGATTGATGGTAATCGGCCGGACCGCATCGCTGAAATGGATGTAGCGCAGCACGGTCTTGTTCGGCAGATCCACGACGGCGACACCGGCGGTGCCTTCCTTGGGACCTGACAGGGTGGCGAGGATCGCCAGCTTGCCATCGGCGGTGACAGCCAGATTGTGGGAGCGTGGCGTCTCGGGCGTATCGATGCGGCCCAGCTGTTTGCCGGTTTCGGCGTCGATTAGATACCACCAGGCATTATAGGCAGAGGCGACCAGCAGGGTCTTGCCGCCCGGCAACGTATAAGGCCGTTCGCAGCAGCCATCTGCCGCCGAGCCGCGGCGCTGAAGCTTGACCGGCGTCTTCTCGCCCTTGAAGGTCCAGGCGATCTTGTCGGTCTTGAGATCGAAGGCGATCATGCTGCCGCCATCGGTGGTGACATAGATCTTGTTGGCGGGGATGCTCGAGGTCATGCCGGAGATCTTGGGACCCGGCAATTCACTCGCCGCCAAGCCATAGGGAATGCGCTTCACAAAGCGGTAGTCATGATCGGCATCCAGGACGATGACGCCGGATTGATCGTCGGCGCCTTCGTCTCCGGGCGTGGCGATGTAGAGCAGGTGCCGGGGCGGCATTTGAAACGGCAGGAGCGGTGCACTTGCGGCCGCGGGGCCGGCATTGCGAGCTCCATTATTCTGTGCCGAGACCGAACCGGTGACGCAGGCCATGATGGCCAGGCTTGCGGTTGCCATAAGTGCTTTGCGCGTTTGCATGGCCTTCTCCCCCGAATTTTCTGGAATGGAAAACGACGCCGTTGTGTGATGCGAGTAAATCGCAGCGACAAAAAAGGATTTTACTGGTCCTCTGGCAGGCGGTCAAACAACAGACGGGGCGCGATGCTTTCAATGCGGGTCTTGTCCACACCGGGTATCGCTTCCAGGTCGGCCGCGGCCTTGAAGCGCTGGTCCGTGCGGCGCTGCACAATGGCGATGGCGGTCTTCTCATCAATGCCCAAAACGGCCGACAGCTCATCCTCGTCGGCATGATTGACGTCTATCAAGGTCAGGCTGTGCTGGAAGTATTTGTGAATATGGTCCCATTGCTCGGGTGTCGCGGCGGCGCCATAGCCGCTCATCTGGTCGAAAATGCCCTTCCATCCCGACCAGGAGCGGGAATGCAGGAACATCTCCGGCGTGTGGCAGCGGGTACAGACCGGTTGCACGAAGCGGTAGTCTTCCGCATCCAAAGCCGATGCCTTGGCGTTGAGGGCGGCAAGATCAGTGTCCTGAGCCCGGACGGAATTTGCCAGGCCGACCATGGCCAGAAGACCGGCCAACAAGGCCAAAATCGCCGCCAGCCGCATCATGGCTCTCCGCGCGCCGTCGAGATCGTTGCTTCGACCAGCACGTCCAGGGCGTCAACGACGAGGCAATCGGTTTTCGCCGGCGGCCCGATGACGGAAAATTCTGTGCAGGCGACCAGAAGGGCGTCGGCGCCTGCGCTCACCAAATTTCTCGCGACCTTGTCATAGTCCTGACGATGCCTGCCATCCAGCCGGCCTGCCTTGACCGCTTTTATGATGGCAAGAAGCGTTTCTTCGTCTCGAGATTCTGGAATGAGCGTCTGCAAGCCCGCCTGTTCCATTCGCGCTTTGTACAGGCCGACCATGCGCACAGCGGGAGAAGCCAGCATGCCGACACGCTGTGGTTTGGCCGCAGCCAATTTCTGGATGGCGAGCTGCACCATGTCCAGCACCGGAATGCTGACACTGCGCGCGATCGCCGGCAGGTAATAATGTGCGGTGTTGCAGGGCATGACCAGAAAATCCGCGCCCTGTGCCTCAAGGCCCCTGGCCATGTCGCAAAGCGCGGGCGTCGGGTCTTCGCCGGTTCCTTCTATCAGCGCGGCAATGCGGGAGGGAATTTTCGGATTGTTGTCCATCAGCACATGCAGGTGATCGGCATCGTCGCGAGCCGGCGTGTGCGTCACCAGACGGTGCATGAAATCCACCGTCGCTTCGGGGCCCATGCCGCCGATGACACCCACGATCTTTTCAGACATAGCCGGGCAGGTCGAAGGCGTCAGGATATCCACACAAGGCTATCGCGCCGCCGGTGTGCAGGAACACCACGTCGCTATCCTTGGCGAAGAAGCCCTTTTTGATCTGGTCGATCAGGCCATCCATCCCTTTGCCGCTATAGACCGGATCCAGAAGAATGCCCTCGGTGCGGGCCAGCAGTTTCACCGCTTCGACCATTCCCGGCGTGGGAATCCCATAACCTGCCCCGACATAGTCGGAGTTCGCCACGATGTGCTCGCGCTTGACGATGCCGGGTGCGCCCAGATGATCCGCGGTGCGGCAAGCGAGGTTGAAGACGGATTCTTCCTGCTTTTCCTTCGGCGCGCGCACGCCGATGCCCAGCACCGGAATAGCGGAGTTCATCGCCACCAAACCCGTGACCAGTCCTGCCTGGGTGCCGGCGCTGCCGGTGGCGTGCACGACATGGGCAATCTTCAGCCCCAGCTCGTTTGCCTGCGCCACCAGTTCCAGCGCGGCATTGACGTAACCGAGCGCGCCGACCGGGTTCGAGCCCCCGCCCGGAATGATATAGGGCTTCTTTCCCTTCGCGCGCAGATCCGAAGCCAGTACTTCCATCTCCGCATTCATGTCGGCGCCGGCCGGCCGTTTGGAGACCGTGGCGCCATGCAGCCGGTCCAGAAGCACATTGCCGTTCAGGGTGTAATCCGGCGATTGATTTCCAGTCCGGTCCTCCAGCAGCAGGTGGCACGCCATGCCGAACTTCGCCGCCGCCGCCGCGGTCTGGCGCGCATGGTTGGATTGAGTCGCACCCTGGGTGATCAGCGTATCCGCGCCTTTCGTGGCCGCGTCTCCCAACAGGAATTCCAGCTTGCGGGTCTTGTTGCCACCAGTGGAAAGGCCCGTGCAGTCGTCCCGCTTGATCCAGAGGCGCGGCCCGCCCAGATGCCTGGACAGCCGCTCCATCGGCTCCAGGGGGGTGTTCAGATGCGCGAAGCGAAAGCGGGGAAATCGGGAAAGATGCATGTCGGCCCCTGCGTTGGAAGGGGCGCGTGGGTAGCGATCGCCCGGATTTCCACCTCTAGGCTATCAGCGCGGCCTGAATTTGGAAGGCCGCCCGCCGCGCATTTTGCGAGCCCGGATGGCGCAAAGGGCGGTCCTGAACTAGCCTCAGGTAAAACAACCGGCTGCCGCTGATTTTCGGGGAGCTTTCGTTGCGTGCATTGAAGCTCTCGCCGCCGGGAATCGTGCTGGCAATCCTGTGCGCGATGTATTTCCTGTACTTCGTCGATCGCACCAACTTCGCGATCGCCGGGCCTGTCATGAAGGCCGATCTTCACCTCAACGACACCGACCTTGGAATTCTTTTTGCCGCCTTCGGTATTCCCTATGCGCTGCTTCAGCCTTTGGGCGGCGCTGTCGGTGACAGACTGGGCCCGCGCCTGACCCTTGGTCTTTGCGCCATGGTCATTTGTGTGGCGACGGCATGGGTGGGACTGGCAACCGGCATGGTCTCGCTGTTTTTGGCGCGGCTGCTGCTGGGTATCGGCGAAGGCTTTGGCTTTCCGACGGCCACACGCGCCATGTCCGCCTGGACCCCGCGGGGGCGCTGGGGCTTTGCCCAGGGCATCACCCACGCCTTTTCGCGGGTCGGCAATGCGGCGACGTCTCTTATTGTGGTCGGTCTGATCGCGGTCTCCTCCTGGCGGGCCGCCTTCTTCGTTCTCGTCGCCGTCACCTTGGCCTGGGCGGCGGTCTGGTTCTGGTATTTCCGCGACGATCCGGCGAGCCATCCTTCGATGACGCCTGAAGCTCTGGTGCAGCTCGCGCCATCCAAGCGCGCGGCCGTCAAGCGCGCCATTCCCTGGTTGCGGCTGGCGCGCTGGATCGCGCCCGTGACAATGGTAGATTTTTGCTATGGCTGGTTTCTGGTGGTTTTCCAGACCTGGATTCCCAGCTACTTCATCCAGAATTTCGGTCTCAATCTGGGCAAGACGGCGCTTTTTTCCGCCGCCGTTCTGCTTGCAGGCGTGGTCGGCGATACTTTCGGTGGCGTCCTGACCGACGCGGTGCTTCACCGCACACAGAATGTCGTGCTGGCGCGGCGCGGGGTCATCATATTGGGCTTTATGGGCGCATGCCTGTTCATGATCCCGGTCGTGCTCACGGCCGATCTGATGACGGCGACGATCTGCCTGGCGTTCGCATTCTTTTTCGCGGAATTGATCGTGGCGCCCATTTGGGCGGTGCCTATGGATATAGCGCCCGGCTATGCCGGCACGGCCAGCGGGATGATGAATTTCGGCTTCGGGGTTGCGAGCATCGTCTCTCCGGCATTTTTCGGCTACACGATCGAACGGACCCGCAATTGGACCTTGGCCTTCACCGTCACCATCGCTGTGCTGCTTTTGGGCGCTTTGCTCGCCTCCCGCCTGCGTCCCGACAAGCCATTTGTCGCGGCAGACCAATGACGCAGGTAGGAAATGCGTTGAATTATGAAAGCTGATTTGGTCTCATCGCCGGCAATAGGCCAAGCCTGATAAAGAAGAACAAACCACGGGGAGGTCCATGCCAAAAATTGCGATCATCGGATCAGGCTTTATCGGACGGGCCTGGGCGATCAGCTTTGCCCGGGCGGGTTACACGGTTGCGCTGTGGGACGAGAAGCCGGGCGCGGTGGACGAGGCGCTCCGCTACATCGCGATGCTTTTGCCGGACCTGGCCGCCAACAAGCTGCTGCAGGACGCCAATGCAGACGAGGTTCGCGCCCGCATGCGGGCCGCGCCAAGCCTGGAAGACGCGGTCGCCGGCGCGGTCCATGTTCAGGAGAACACGCCGGAGAATGTGGAGCTGAAGCAAAAGGTCTTCGCCCGGCTGGATGGATGCGCCGGTCCGGATACGGTACTGTCCAGCTCGACCTCCGCAATCCTGCCGTCGCGCTTTACAGAAGGCCTGGCGGGCAGGGCGCGCTGCATCGTCGTCCATCCCCTGAACCCACCCTACCTCATTCCGGCGGCTGAGATCGTTCCGGCGCCATGGACGGATGCGGCGGTTGTGGCCAGAACCGCCACGCTGCTGCGCGGCGCCGGACATGCGCCCATCGTCATGCAGCGCGAGCTGGATGGTTTTGTGATGAACCGGCTGCAGGGCGCGCTGCTGGAAGAGGCATTCCGGCTGGTGGCGGAGGGCTATGCCAGCGTCGAGGACATCGATATCGGGTTGCGCGAAGGCCTGGCGCTACGCTGGTCGTTCATGGGGCCGTTCGAGACGATTGATCTCAATGCGCCGGGTGGCGTGCGGGACTATGTGGAGCGGTATGAGCAGGTTTATCGGGGAATCGCTGAAACGGCGCTTCCCCGGCCCGATTGGCAGGGCTCTTTCCTGGATGCGGTGGAAACTGAGCGGCGCAAAAAGCTGCCG
>Ga0268266_10000318_pt1 | contig 76400 bp, 83 predicted proteins | sample KBSS13metaG_FD_190356 | JGI IMG/M metagenome (GOLD analysis project Ga0268266, IMG submission 190356) | Switchgrass rhizosphere microbial communities from Kellogg Biological Station, Michigan, USA - KBS S1-3 metaG (SPAdes) (version 2) | ecosystem: Host-associated > Plants > Roots > Rhizosphere...
GGAAGACCTCGCGGCGTTCACGAACGACCTTCACGGCTACCTGATGTCGGCTGGTGCGGTGAAGCCGCGCATCGGTGGCGGTACGCCGAAGGGTGGAACGCCGACCCGCGCCGCGACCGCTCCGAGCGAGCCGGTCCGGACCCCGACTCCCGCCAAGTAATTGCAGTTCCAGGTCTGGCTTGAGCGATCGGGCCAGACCTCACTTGGTTGAAGTAGAAGAAAGAAACCGGCCCCATGGCAGGACAAGTCTTAGAATCGGAAGAAGAAGCACTGTCGGACATCAACGTCGTTCCCTTGACTGACGTTATGCTAGTGCTCCTGATCGTCTTCCTGATTACCACGCAGGTGATCAAGCAGGCGGTGCCCATCAAGCTTCCCAACGTTCGTTACGAGCCGACGGTTACGAAGCCTGAAAACGTGTCGTTGACCGTTCGCAATGGACCTGGCGCGACGTGTGAAGTTTACTGGGGCGTCCAGAAGGTGACTCAACAGGAACTGCTCGATCGCGCAGTCGCAAAGCTTAAAAAGCTGATTGCGGACGTCGGCGGCGTTGCGAACGTTACGGAAGAGAATATGCCCGAAGCGCATATCCGTGGCGATGTGAACACTCAGTACAAGTGCATCGGCGCAGCGATCATCACCATGCAGCAGGCTGGTTTCCAGCGTGTCGGCTTCATTTCCGAGCCGCCGCCGCTGGCCGGCTTCCGCGCCGAATAGGAGTCTTTCGCCATGTCAATGCAGACCGCCGGCGATAATGCAGCAGGCGAACCGATGCTGGATATGAACGTGACGCCGCTCATCGACGTCATGCTCGTCCTTCTGATCATGTTCATCATCACCATCCCGATCCAGACCCACGCCGTGAAGCTGGACTTGCCGGTCAACCAGCCGAACCAGCCGCCGCCACCGATCGAGCCGCTCAAGAACACCGTCGTGGTGTCCGCGAACGGGCAGATCTTGTGGAATGGCTCGGCGGTGTCGCAGCCGCAGTTGCGTCAGTACCTGGACACTACGCAGCAGATGAATCCGATTCCGGAGCTTCACCTGCAGCCGGACGCGACCGCGAAATATGAGCTGGTCGACGAAGTGCTCGCAATCACCAAGCGTGCGCACGTTCAGAAGATGGGCTTTGTCGGCAACGAATATTATATGAACGTCTTCTAGGCGGAAGGCTTCCGCTGACGAAGGAGAGGGGCGGTCCCATGAGGGGGCCGCCCTTTTTCTTTTGAACGCTGCATCGAGAAATGATATGATGTAACATCATATATCGGAGATGCGGCTTATGGCTCAGCTTTACGTTATCCCCGAACCCAAGCCGATCTTCGACCTGAACACGACGCCGCTCATCGACGTGATGCTGGTCTTGCTGATCATGTTCATCATCACGATTCCGATTCAGACGCACGCGGTGAAAATCGACATCCCGGTTTGCAAGGGCTGCCCGCAACCCCGCCAGATAAGCAACGAGATCAGGATTACGCGGGCCGGCGCGATCTTGTTCAACGACCTCGACGTCGGCGAAAACGGCTTACGCTACGAGCTTGCGCTCACGAGCCGCATGCGCCCCGCGCCCGAGCTCCACCTCAGGCCGGACGCCGAGGCGCGTTATGAAATCGTCGACAAGGTGCTTGCCGATATCAAGCGCGCCGACATCAAGAAGTTCGGCTTCATCGGCAACGAGGCATACGCGCGCTGGTAGAGCCGTGGCTCTGGCGCTTCCCTAAGCGCCATGCCATTGCTCGCCGCAATGACCGATACTCGTCGTTTTGCCGTAGTGATCCTTGCCGCCGGGCAGGGCACACGGATGCGTTCCGATACCCACAAAGTGCTCCACCCAATCGCTAGCCGGCCGTTGCTCCTGCATTTGCTCGATCGGGTTGATGAAGTCGGCGCAGACAAGCGCGTGGTCGTCGTCGGGAAAGGCCGGGATCAGGTCGAAAAGGCGATTGCCGGCCGCGATGTCAGTGTCGCGATTCAAGCCGAACAGAAGGGCACGGGCCATGCTGTCCAGCAGGCCGAAGCGGCGCTCAGTGGCTACGACGGACCGGTGATCATCCTCTACGGCGACGCGCCGTTCGTTGAAGCCGCAACGCTCGGCCGAATGGTCGATCGATTGAACGGCGAGGGCGGCCCGGGCGTCGTGGTCTTGGCGTTCCGGCCGGCCGATCCGCTGAAATACGGACGGATCATCCTGGCCGACGGTGATCGCATCGCTCGGATGGTGGAATTCAAAGATGCGAGCGAGGAAGAGCGTGCGGTCACCCTGTGCAATTCCGGGGTTATGGCCGTCCGCTCGGCCGACTTGTTTGACTGGTTAGGTAAGGTCGGAAACGACAATGCCGCCGGCGAATATTATTTGCCGGACATCGTCGGCATCGCGACGAAGGAGGGCCGCGAAGCGGTCGTCATCCAGGGCGACCCCTACGAAGCCGCGGGCGTCAACAGCCGCGCCGAACTTGCCCACCTGGAACTCGAATGGCAGCGCCGCCGCCGCGAGCAGGCGCTCGAAGAGGGCGCCACCTTGATCGATCCCGAAAGCGTCTGGTTTGCGTACGACACCAGGCTCGGGCGCGACGTGACGGTCGAGCCCCACGTTGTCTTCGGTCCGGGCGTTAGCGTCGCGGACGGCGCGACGATCCACGCCTTCAGCCATATCGACGGCGCGAGCATTGGCGCGAAGGCCAGCATCGGCCCGTTCGCTCGGATCCGACCGGGGACGGTCCTCGCGGACCGGACCAAGGTTGGCAATTTCGTCGAACTGAAGAAAGCCAATGTGGGCGAGGGCGCCAAGGTCAATCACCTGTCCTACGTCGGTGACGCCGACATTGGCGCGAAAGCGAACATCGGCGCCGGTACCATCACCTGCAATTACGACGGGTTCGGCAAGTACAAGACGGTGATTGGCGTCGGCGCATTCATTGGCTCGAACACCGCCCTGGTTGCGCCAGTCACGGTCGGCGACGGAGCGATCGTTGGCGCGGGTTCTGTCATCACGTCGGATGTCGAGGCCGACAGCCTGGCCGTCGAGCGCAACGACCAGCGGGGAATTGCCGGCTGGGCACGCCGATTCCGGGAGCGCATGTCGGCGATGAAGCCAGGATAGAGGCTGCGCGCGGCACTTTGTGCTTTCCTACATGCCCCGTCATGTGATCCAATACCGTCAATGGGGATCGCGCCAACACGAACCGCGGACAATTGCACTGTGTGACCAGAGCTTCGCTCGACGTTGCGCGCAGCGTTCGCCCATCTAGGGTGACAAAGTGGAGGAAGTGGAGGGAGACCCGATTCTTCCACTTCGCGCCGACACCATCGGGATCTTTTTCCAGTCGACACCCGGGTTTGCGTCAATTCGGGTCCAAAGCTACGGCTCCCGCAGCCGGGTCGGACCGTGCGTCCAGTGAGGGAATATGTGCGGAATTGTCGGAATTGTCGGCAAAAGCGACGTTGCGCAGCGGCTCTATGATGGGCTGAAGCGGCTCGAATATCGCGGCTACGATTCCGCCGGCATCTGCACCATCGACAATGGTCAACTCGTCCGGCGCCGGGCCGAAGGCAAGCTTGATAATCTGGCGCGCGAACTGGCCGCGGAGCCGCTGCACGGGGTAACCGGGATCGCTCACACGCGCTGGGCAACTCACGGCGCACCGACTGTCGGCAATGCGCATCCGCATATCGTCGGCCCGGTCGCGCTGGTCCACAACGGCATCATCGAGAATTTCAAGCCGCTTCGTGATGAACTGATCGCCGAAGGCCGGACGTTCGAAAGCGAGACCGACACGGAGGTCGTCGGCCATCTCGTCGCGCGTGAAGTCGAAGGCGGCGCCAGCCCGCAGGACGCGGTCGCGGCGGTGCTTCCTCGCCTTCACGGTGCGTTCGCAATCGCTATCCTGTTTCGCGATCATCCCGACCTGATCATCGGCGCGCGGATGGGTGCGCCTCTGACGGTCGGCTATGGCGACGGCGAGAACTACCTGGGCTCGGACGCGCTAGCAGTTGCGCCGTGGACGCAACGCATTGCGTATCTCGATGAGGGCGACTGGGCGATCGTTCGTCGTGACCGCATCGAAATCTTCGACAAGGCCAATCAGCCGGTGGAGCGAGAGATCGTCGAGTCAGGCGCATCTTCGGCCCCGGTCGAGAAGGGCAATTACCGTCATTACATGCAGAAGGAGATTTTCGAGCAGCCGATCGTGGTTGCGCAGACTCTCCAGAGCTACGTCCGCGCGTTCGAGGGCGAAATCGCGATGCCGGACTTCGACTTCGATCTTTCCTCGATCAGCCGGCTGACGATCGTCGCGTGCGGAACCAGCTTCTACGCCGGCCTCGTTGCAAAATATTGGTTCGAGCAATTCGCGCGCGTCCCGGTCGACATCGATGTCGCTAGCGAGTTTCGTTACCGCGAGCCAGTGCTCGAGCCGGGTGGGCTCGCACTCTTCATCTCCCAGTCGGGCGAGACGGCGGACACGCTTGCCGCCCTTCGCCACGCCCGGGCCGAGGGCCAGAAGATCGCCGTCGTCGTCAACGTCCCCACCAGCTCGATGGCGCGCGAAGCCGACTTGCTTCTTCCAACACACGCCGGACCCGAGATCGGGGTCGCCTCAACCAAGGCGTTCACGTGCCAATTGGCAGTGCTCGCCGCGCTCGCAGCAAACTTAGCGCGGGCAAAAGGGCGTCTGAGCCGAGAAGAAGAGCAGGAGATCGTCGCTCATCTCCAGGAAGCGCCCGCCTCGCTAAATGCCGCGCTCAACCATGACGAAGACATCGCCGCGATGGCGCATTTCGTCGCGCCGGCACGCGACGTGTTATATCTCGGGCGCGGTCCTGAGTTCCCGATGGCCATGGAAGGTGCGTTGAAACTCAAGGAGATCAGCTACATCCATGCTGAAGGCTATGCGGCGGGGGAGATGAAGCATGGGCCGATCGCATTGATCGACGACAATGTGCCGGTGATCGTGCTCGCGCCGTCAGGGCCGTTGTTCGAGAAGACGGTGAGCAACATGCAGGAAGTCCGCGCGCGTGGCGGCAAGATCGTGTTGATCAGCGATGCCAAGGGCATTGGCCAAGCCGGTGAGGGCTGCATGGCGACCATAGAAATGCCGGAGGTCCACCCGCTGATCGCGCCGCTGGTTTATGCCGTGCCGGTGCAACTGCTTGCGTATCACGTGGCCGTTTTGAAGGGCACAGACGTCGACCAGCCGCGCAACCTTGCCAAGAGCGTTACGGTCGAGTGATGGACGGCGATCGGGCACTTCCGCCAATCCAGATCGCCTACAATCTGGCCGATATGTTCGGAGTGCAGTTTCACTCTCTCGCGCGTTTCGTCCGGATATTCGTGATCGTCGAATTACTCTGGATCCTTCTCGTTGTCGGCGCGGATCTCATTGACGGCACGCCATTTTCATGGAGCTTCGCCCATCTCCCGTGGAGGCTTCTTGGGTGGGGGGCGCTACTGATCGTTGGATTCTGGTTCGGGCTATCGCCAGTCCTTGCCTACCTGCGCGTCAGGCGCGCTGGAGCAGGCGGGCCGAACACATTTGCGCTCACAGACAATGGCATCCGTCTCCAAACGGCGAACTCGGAGTCGGTGGTCTATTGGAATGCCGTCCGCCGGACGTCCCATAGTCGACAGCGCCTGTATCTATTTTTCTCCAGCGCGGGGGCCCTTGTCGTTCCGAGGCGAAGTTTCGCTAGCGATGCTCAGTTCTTGAGCTGGATCGACGAAACCGAGCACCACGTCAAAAGCGCCAAATCAAATCAGGCGGCGGCCGCCTTGGCCTCCAACTGATGAACGTGGTGGCTCAGTCGCTCATACAGGAAATCGATGACAGCCCGGACGCGCGGTTCGTGACGCACCCGCTCATGGGTCAGAAGCCACAACACGCGGCCATGTCCGTCGCGCGGCGGGATGCAGCGGATCAAATCAGGGTCGGCGTCACCGACGACGCAAGGTAGGACCGCGACGCCGAAGCCGGAACGGATCGCAGTTAGAAGCCCGGTTGAACTAGCATGATGCATTGCGACCCGGTCTTCCAGGTCCATGCTGTGCAGCCATTCCTGGTAATGGCGCCACAATTTCTCGCCGCCGCCGCCAACGATCGCATGCTTCTTCAGCTCCTTGATTGAGGTCGGACGGCCGTGGCGGTCGGCGTAGTCACGGCTGCAGTAGAGCGTCCAATCGTCGACACCGAGGCGTCGGCCCACGAGGCCCGCGGGCTGTTCCTGCGTGCTGCTTCGAAGTGCAATGTCGGCTTCACCTTCGCCGAGGTCGCGTAGGGTGCTGGTGGTGTCGAGCTCGACGATGATCTCCGGGTGCTGTTCGTGCAAATCACGAAGGAGTGGCGAAATAAGCGACAGCGCGTAAATTTCTTCGGACGTAACCCGGACGATGCCGGCGAGGTCGCGGGTGCGGGCCGAAGCCGCATCGGCAAACGCGGTCGCTGAGGTTTCGACCTTTCTGGCTTTGTCGAGCAACTCCTCACCGGCAGGGGTTAGTGCGTAGCCGGCCTGACGCTTTTCGAAGAGCTGGATGCCGAGTGCTCGCTCGAGCGCCGCGATCCGGCGGGCGACGGTGGTTTGGCTGGTACGAAGCGTTTTCGCGGCAGCGAGCGTGCTGCCGTCGCGGGCGACCGCGAGGAAATAGCGAAGGTCGTTCCAGTCCAGCATCGCTGCTCAGTCTAGCTCCGCCATGCATACACATGGTTCTGCAATTTTGCAGAATAATAGCACGAACTCGTTGCTCACGTAAGTTGCGAATCGGGACTAATTAGTAGGTAGCACTTCAAACAGGGAGGCGACCATGAGCGCCATTCGGATCATCATCGCGTCGGCACTGATCACTACTGCAGCCATCAAGGCCGGCCCGGTACTCGCCGAACCGATCGCGTCGGACACCAATACAAGCATCGTTCGAACTGCGGACCTCGACCTATCAACAAAGACGGGGCAGCGCATCCTGGACCACCGGCTCGTTCAGGCTGCAAACGAAGTCTGCGGGACAGCAGCTGACGTCGATCTCGTCGGCCATAACAAGGTTCGGGAATGCCGCCATTCTGTGCTCTTAGACGCTCGGGCCAAGGGCCAGCGGCTCGCCAGCCGTGGTGCCGCAATCATAGTCGCCTCCCGCTAAGCGAGCCGCGTTCACTCCCCGAAGGGCGCCGCCTTGCCCGCGGCGCCCTTCTTCGTGCTAGTCAGTCGGGAATGAAGGAGCGCGGCGGCTGTCACTGCGGAGCAATCCGGTTCGAGGCGGAATTGCCCGAGCCGCCGGTGCCCGCGCTCGATTGCAATTGCTCGGTGTGCCGGATGACGGGTTTCCTCCATGTCATGGTCCCGCACGACCAATTCGAGTTGCTGAGCGGCAGGGACGCGCTGGTAACCTATAGGTTTGGAACCGGGGTGGCCGAGCATCTTTTCTGCAGAAAGTGCGGAGTGAAGAGCTTCTACCAACCGCGCTCCCATCCTGATGCGTGGAGCGTCAACGCGAACTGTCTCGATCAGCCCGTCGACCTTGCCATCGAACAGTTCGACGGACGCAATTGGGAAGCCGCGAAGGCCAGCCTCGACGCGCAGGATTAGCGCGGTTACGGCGAGCCTTATGCATCACGCGCTGCGACTGACGGTCGACCGGACCGCGATCCAGGAGAATTGGCGTTGGCTCCAAAAGCAGGCCGGCGCTCCCGCTGGAGCGGCGGTGAAAGCCAATGCCTATGGCCTCGGCGCGCGCGAGGCGTCGTATGCGCTGTATCAGGCAGGCTGCCGCGATTTCTTCGTTTCCACATGGGCCGAGGCCGAAGCGCTTGGTCCGTTGCCGGTAGGAACGAGCCTCGTCGTCCTGCACGGTATTGGGGAGAAGGATCCCTCGACGGCGTTCGCGTCGCTCGCGCGGCCCTGTCTCAATTCAATCGAGCAAGTTGCGCGGTGGAAGGAAGTCGCACCGAACCGCGCATGCGACGTGATGATCGACACCGGCATGAACCGGCTGGGACTTCGGCCGACCGAGATCGAGGCGCTTGATGGCCTCACGATCGACACGCTGCACAGCCACCTTGCCTGCGCCGACGAGGATCATCCGCTGAACGGTATGCAACTCGAACGCTTTCGCGCCGTCGTGTCGGCGGTGAAGGCGAAGCGCTCCAGCCTGGCCAATTCGGCGGGCATTTGCCTCGGCAGCGATTACAGCTTCGACCTCGTCCGCCCGGGGCTGTCGCTATATGGCGGCATTCCGCGGGTCGAGGCGGAGGGGAATATCCGCCAGGTTGCGAGGGTCGATGCGCAGATCGTTCAGCGCCGCACGATCCCGGAAGGCGAGACCTGCGGCTATGGCGCGACCTTCGTTGCCAAAGCTGACACCGAGGCGGCGATCCTCAACGTTGGATATGCGGACGGATATTTGCGCGGCTTCTCCTCGCACGGGTCGGCCTTTGCCGGAGAGTTCGCGCTACCGGTAATCGGGCGGGTGTCGATGGACCTGATCGCAATCAGCGTCGATGCAGCGCCGCGCCTTAAGGAAGGCGACTGGGTCGAGCTCGACTACGATTTGCCGTCGGCTTCGAAGCAGTCCGGGCTTTCGCAGTACGAGCTTTTGACGACCCTCGGGCAGCGGTTCGAGCGGCTTTGGGTTTGACGCGCTCGCCAGGCGGCGGCGTCTTCGGCTTGTAAGGGCACAGATCGATCACCGGACAGCGCCAGCATTCGGGAAGCCGCGCCTTGCAAGTGTAGCGGCCGTGCAAAATCAGCCAGTGATGAGCGTCGCGGCGGAAGGGCTGGGGCACGATCTTCTCGAGCTTGGCTTCTACCTGGTCGACGTTTTTTCCGGGCGCGAGGCCGGTGCGGTTGCATACTCGGAAAACATGGGTGTCGACGGCGAAGGTCTCCTCGCCGAACGCGGTGTTGAGAACGACGTTCGCGGTCTTGCGGCCGACGCCGGGTAGTTGTTGCAGAAGTTCACGGTAACGCGGCACTTCCCCGCCGTGCTGGTCGATCAGCGCCCGAGAGAGCGCGATGACATTCTTGGCCTTGGTGTTGAACAAACCGATGGTTTTGATTGCGTTTCGCAGCGATTCTTCGCCGTATTCGACCATTTGCGCGGGCTTCTTGATCGTTTTGAAGAGGGGACGCGTGGCGATGTTGACGCTCGCGTCGGTCGCCTGCGCGGACAAAACGACCGCGACTAGCAGCTGGTAGGGGTTCGAGGATTCGAGCTCGGTCGTTGGCGCGGGGTTGGCCTCGGCCAGCCGCCGGAAAAATTCGAAGACGTCGTCGCGTTTCATCGCAGGTCGTCGAGCCCGCGACCGAGGCGAGTGAGCGCTTCGGAGAAGATTTCGGTCGGAATGCCGAAGCCGACGCGGAAATGGTCGGGCATCTCGAACCAGCGGCCGGGGACGACCGCGCATTCGTAATTGGCGCGAAGATGGTCATCGAGGCGCTGCGTGTCGCCGCCCGACCAATGCGGGAAAGCGGTGATGCCGTACTCGGCTGGTGCGGAGGCGATGTCGTCGCGGGTCGCGAGGAAGTCGTCGAACAGCTTGCGGTTGCGGTCGAGCATTGCCGGCATCTCGCCGACCACCCGGTCGAGATGGTCGAGGGTGATGCAACCGAGCCGTTCGGCCTGGTGCGCCTGGTTGACGCCGAACAGGTCGTTGAGGCGCCACATGCGCTCGGCAAGCTCGGGTTCGGCGAGGATCCAGCCGCAGCGGAGGCCACTAATGCCGTAGACCTTGGTCAGGCTGTTGGTGATGACGAATTCGGGACTGAGATGGACGGCAGTTCGCTGCGGCGACGCGTCGAGGTAAACCTCGTCGATCAGCACTCGCGCGCCCAGCTGGCCGATCGCGCGCAATTCCTCCTCGCTCGCGAGCGTCCCACTCGGATTGTGGAGGTTGGTGAGAACGACGAGCTTTGTTCGGTCCGACATGGCCTCGCGGACGATGACGGGATCGAGCCGGAATGCGTCCGACGCCTTGCGCTCGAACCGTTTGATGTCCGCGCCGAGGAATGAGAGCGCGCCGAGCATCGGGTCGTAGGTGGGATGTTCGACCAGCACTTCGTCGCCGGGCGAGACCAGGGCCGCCATCGCGAGGAAATTCGCCATCGAAGTGCCGTCGGCTGCTACGACCTGGTCGACCGAAACGCCGTAGCGCGCGGCAATCCGCTCGCGCAGCGGCAAGTAGCGCGGGTGGCTCGCGCCATCTAGGTCGAGGTCGGCGATCGTCCAGTCGAGCGTATCCATCCGAAAGTGCGGCACTTCGCTCGACGTGAGCTGGTAGGGCACCGACTTCTTGAACTTGGCCCAGTGCATGTAGTCGGACTGCATGGTCCTCATGCGGCGGCGGATCGGTTCTTGCGTTGCCAGTAGAGGCAGGCGGGGATGCCCGCGGCGAGGATCGCGTAGCCGATCAGGCTATTCACCGGATTGTTGATGACGGTGACGACGACGGTGACGATGCAGGCGATCACGAACAAGCCGGTCGAGATCGGATGGAGCGGTGCATTGAAACTCGCGGGCCTATCGCCATCGCGCTTGCGAAAGACGAAGAGGGCGGCGCCGGTCAGGCCGAAGAAGATGAAGTCGACCGAAACGACGTAGCCCAGGATCTGGCCGTAAGTGCCCGACAGGGCGATGGCGACCGCGGCCGCGCCCTGCAGGATGATGGCGATGACTGGCACGCGGGTCTTCGGGTTCACCTTGGCGACCTGGCGGAAAAACAGGCCATCCTCGGCCATGGCGAAATAGACGCGCGGCGCCGTCAGCATGCCCTGGCTCAGAAAGCCAAGGGTCGAGATGGCAATGCCGAGTGCGATCAGGGTTGCGCCCTCGCCGCCGAGCGCGGCGCGCATCACGTCGCTGGCGGGTGTCTTGGACGCGGCCAGCCCGGCCGGCCCGAGCGCATGGACGCAGACGAAGGCGACGAAGCAGTAGAGCAGGATCACGCCGAGAACGCCGAAGAGCAGGCCGCGGGCAAGGTCGCGCTGCGGGTTCTTCATCTCACCCGCGCAGAAGCTTGCCGTTTGCCAGCCGCCGTAGGCGAACATCACGGGCGTCAGGGCGGCGCCGATGGCGCTCAGCGGGGTCGAAGACGTGAAGATCGGATAGTTGGTCGAGGGGCTGCCGGGCGCGAGCCACCAGCCAACGACGACAAGCATGCCGATAGCGGCGATCTTCAACACCATCAGCGCGCTCTGGACGTTGCTGCCCGAGCGCACGCCGAAGCAGTTGATGAGCGTCAGGAGCGCGAGCGCGGAGACGCCGACGACGCTGTCGGGAATGGCGGTGTGCGCGAGCTCATTGAAATAGCGCGCGAAGGTGATCGCGACGGCGGCCATGCCGCCTGACTGGATGACCAGGAGCAGCGCCCAACCGTAGAGGAAGGCCGGCATCGGGCCGTACGCATCGCGGAGGTAAGCATATTGGCCGCCGACTTCGGGACGGCGAGCGGCGAGCTCAGCGTAGACGAAGGACGCGGCCAGCGCGACGATCCCGCCCAGCACCCAGACGCCGACGATCCAGGTCGGATCATAGACGTGGCGGGCGACCTCGGCCGGATTGACGAAAATGCCCGCGCCGATGATCCCGCCCATGACCAGCATGGTCGCGTCGAACAGGCCGAGGCGGCGGGCGAGGCCCTGATTATTGCCCGCGGCGTCCGTCACAGGCCGCCGATCACGTCTTTCATCGTGTAGAGTCCAGCCGGCTTGCCCGCGAGGAACGACGCGGCGGCGAGGGCGCCGCGAGCGAAGATCATGCGGCTGTCGGCGCGATGGCCAAGCTCGATCCGCTCGCCCTCGGTGGCGAGGATGACGACATGCTCGCCGGCGACCGAGCCGCCACGAAGCGAGGCATAGCCGATGGTGCCGGGCTCGCGAGCGTGGGGATGCTCGCTGATACGGTCGAAGCGGCTCAATTCCTGGACGGTCGAGCCGCGGCCCTTTGCCGCCGACTGGCCGAGCATCAGCGCCGTGCCCGATGGTGCATCGACTTTGTGGCGATGATGCATCTCGAGGATTTCGATGTCCCAGTCGGGCCCGAGCCGCGCGGTTGCCTGCTCGACCAGGTCCTTCAGAAGGTTGATCCCGAGCGAGGTGTTGGGCGCGTGGATGATGGCGACGCTCTTCGCCGCGTCCTCGATCATCGCGTGGTGCTCGGGCGTCAGGCCGGTGGTGCCGACGAGGATCGGGACGTTCGCTGAGATCGCGCGATCGAGGCTGGCGCGAAGCGCGTCGGGAGCAGAAAAATCGACGAAGACGTCGGCATGATCCTGGTCGATCGCGAACCGGTCGTCGGCCTCGACGGCCTTGGCGATGGATTTCCCCATCCGGCCATCCGGCGCGATAAGGCTAATGCGGATCGGCTGGTCTTTGTCGCGCATTCGCTAGTGCTAGCGAAGCCGCTCCTGCAGCGCCAGCGCTGCGGCGGGGGCGCGGACTTTGGCACCGTTGATCAGGAAGACGTACGCATCGCCCTTCGCCTGCCAGTCGCGGGCCTTTGCGGCGAAGCCGTCGAGTGAGGCGTCGTCATAGCCGGTGACGATGTCCTCGTTCATCCGCTGCAACCGCGCGTAATGGAAATCGGCGGTATCGGCCTCGATCAGCGGATATTCGTCCGAATCCTCATAGACGACGGCGATATTGCGCGCGCGGCAGAGGTCGAAGAATTTCTCGTCGCGGAAGCTCTCGTGGCGTGGCTCGATCGCATGTCGAAGCGTGATTCCGTCGAGCTCGTGGGGGAGCAGGTCGATGAAAGCGGCGATGTCATCGCGGTCGAAGCGCTTGAACTTGGCGAACTGCCACAGGATCGGGCCGAGCTTCGGGCCGAGCACCTGGAATCCCTGCCCGAAGAAGTTGGCGATGCTGTCGGCGCTTTCGGCGAGCTTCGAGCGGCTGACGCAATAGCGCGAGCCCTTGATCGCGAACTGGAAGGCGTCGGGCGCGACCTTCTCCCAATTTTCCCAGCTTTTCGGCTTCTGTCGGCCGTAGAAGGTGGCGTTGATCTCGATCGCGGTCATCGCCCGCGTGGCGTATTCGCACTCCTTCGCCTGCGGCCATTTGTCGGGGTAGAACACCCCGCGCCACGGCGCGTAGGTCCAGCCGCCGATCCCGACGCGAATTTGGCCTTCACTCATCGCTCGCTTTTAGGGTCGGCCGCCCATCGTGCGCAACGGTGGAGCGCCGTTCGACCATAAGCCTGCCTAGGGGAATCCCGCCTCCGATTGATTGGAACGGCCACCGCGACCTTCCTACCAGAGCCGCCGTGTAAGCTGTTGCGTGCGTTCCCTCGGTGGCTCTGCCGCCATTTCGCCTTCGATTGCGAAGGCCCGATCGAAGGATCTTCAATGGTTTCCACTACAGACGGTGCGAACGTGCGTTTTCCTCCTCCGCTGATTTACCTGGCGGGGATAGCTCTAGGCATGGCGGCACAGCGCCTTCTGCACCTGCCGGACCTGGGACTTGCTCCAGTCACCAGAAATGTCGCCGGCGGCGCGCTCGACCTGATCGGCTTCCTTTTGATGTTTGCCGGCGCCGGATTGTTCATGCGCAAACGCACCGCGATCATTCCCTTCAAGCCGGCTTCCACTCTCGTGACCTCCGGCATTCTCGGCTGGACGCGCAACCCGATGTATCTGGGGATGGCGGTCTTCTACGTCGGACTGTCGATCATGCTGAACAGCATCGCTTCGCTGGTCCTGCTTCCGCTGGTGCTTGCGGTGGTTCAGACACAGGTGATTGCACGGGAAGAGGCGTATCTCGAGCGGGCGTTCGGTGCCGAATATTTGGTCTACAAAAGCCGCGTCGGGCGCTGGTTCTAGCTTGGCCAGCGCGTGTCCCGGGGTCAGCGGATGAGCGCGATTTGGGGCGTTCCGTTGCTTCGGGCCGCAGCTCGCGTGGAGATGAAGCCTTCCAGTGGCGTTCCGTCGTCATCCTTGATGAGCCAGCGATGCGCTACGTATGTTGGCTGAAGCAACTGTTGCCCCTCGGCCAGCTCTGCATATGACCGTTCCGTGCCGTCGAAGGCGATCCAGAAGATCCGGACGGGTCGGTTGCGCACGTTGATGAACAGGATCTGTGAAGGCGTGTTGGGACTGAAGTAAGTGTGACCGGCTACGGCATCGGCGGGGACGGCGTCCATTTCCTGGGCAAATGCGGGGGCGCTGATCAGACCGAGCAAGGACAGAAATACGCGGCGCAGCATGGCCTTCTCCCAAGATCCATGAACGGCCGTTCTTCATCCTTTCACCCCAAAAAGCAAAGGGCAGGGCTTCGACTCCGCTCAGCCTGACCGGTAAGGGCGGGACATGCCTCGCATCCCCAACATCGTTATCCTGACAGGCGCCGGGGTGTCTGCCGAGAGCGGCCTCGCGACGTTTCGCGGGCCGGACGGGCTTTGGGAGGGTCATCGCGTCGAGGATGTGTGCACGCCTGAGGCCTACGTTCGCGATCCGGCGCTGGTGCATGAATTCTACGATGCGCGGCGGGCGAAGCTCGGAACAGTGCAGCCCAATGCGGCGCATGAGGCGCTGGCGAGGCTCGATGCGGAATGGCCGGGCGAGCTGCTGCTCGTGACCCAGAATGTCGACGATTTGCACGAGCGCGCGGGGTCGAAGCGGCTGCTCCACATGCATGGTGAGCTGACGAGGGGTTGGTGCCTCGCGTGCGACGAGAAGTTCGGCTGGGCAGGGCCGATGGGCGAGGAGGCAGCGTGCCCTGTTTGCTCCGCTGTGGGGCAGGTGCGGCCCGACATCGTGTGGTTCGGAGAGATGCCGTACGAAATGGAGCGGATCGACGAGGCGCTGCGCGAATGCGAGCTGTTCGTGTCGATCGGGACGTCGGGCGCCGTCTATCCGGCGGCGGGGTTCGTGCAGACGGCGCGATACTGCGGGGCGGAAACGCTGGAGATGAACCTGGAGCCGAGCCTTGGCAGCTATCTATTCGGCGAGAGCCGGATCGGCCCCGCTGGTGCGCTCGTGCCACAGTGGGTGGCAGAAATACTGCAGTCGTTTGATTTGTGCTCGTGATTGGCGTATCGGCCCGCCCGCTATGAGCGCGATGACGTACATATTCGAAGTCCGTCTAAACCCCGCACCGATCGTGTAGGGGCGCGTTCGTTGCGCCCGCACGAGGGCGCAGCGTTCGCTGGTCGCGTTTTCAGAATCCGCTGAAAATTCGTCGCCGGAATACCGGTCGCCCTCCGCAAGTAAGGAGTGAGCGAAGATGAATCAGTTCAGCTACCACAAGACCAGCGGCGTCCCGCTGAAGCTGTGGGATAGCGCCGGTCCGTTCGAAGACGGTGCGATGCAGCAGCTTCGCAACGTCGCCTCGCTCCCGTTCGTCTACAAGCACGTTGCCGGCATGCCGGACGTTCACTGGGGAATGGGTGCGACCGTGGGATCGGTGGTTGCCACCAAGGGCGCGATCGTGCCCGCGGCAGTCGGTGTCGACATCGGCTGCGGGATGATGGCGGCCAAGACCAGCCTCAAGGCGAGCGACCTGCCCGACAATCTGGACGATGTCCGTACGTCGATCGAGGCGGCGGTCCCGCACGGCCGCACCGACAATGGTGGGCCGAACGACCGCGGCGCGTGGGGTGAGGTTCCCTCGACCCAGGCCGCGCTGTGGTCGGCGGAGCTCGACCAGCGTTACCGGAAGATCGTCGACAAGCACCCGAAGGCGGCGCACCGGGCGACCGGGAACCACCTGGGGACTCTCGGGACCGGAAACCACTTCATCGAGATCTGCCTCGATGAGGAGGACAACGTCTGGGCGATGCTGCATTCAGGCTCGCGCGGCGTCGGCAATCGGTTTGGCACCTACTTCATCGCCGCCGCCCAGCGGGAGATGGAGAAGTGGCACATCGACCGCTTCCTGCCCGACAAGGACCTTGCGTACCTGGTCGAGCATACGGAGCTGTTCGACGACTATGTCGAGGCGGTGCACTGGGCGCAGGACTATGCACTCGCCAACCGGCGCCTGATGATGGAGGCGACGCTGGCCGCTCTTGCGGCCCACGTCCGTCCGTTCACGACCGGCGATGTGGCGGTGAACTGCCACCACAATTACGTGGAGCGTGAGAACCACTTCGGTCAGAACGTGCTTGTGACCCGCAAGGGCGCAGTACGGGCCCGGAAGGGCGATCTCGGGATCATCCCGGGATCGATGGGCACCGGAAGCTTCATCGTGGAGGGCTTGGGCAATGCGGAAAGCTTTTGCTCATGCAGCCATGGCGCGGGTCGCAAGATGTCGCGCAACGAAGCGAAGCGGCGCATCACCATCGAGGAGCACCGCAAGGCGATGGAGGGCATTGCTGCCCGTACCGACGAAGGCGTGCTGGACGAAAGCCCGGCGGCCTACAAGGACATCGGCTCCGTAATGGCGGCGCAGCAGGACCTCGTGACGATCAAGCACCGGCTTCGGCAGGTGGTGAACGTCAAGGGGTAAGGGATGAGGCGGCGGTTATCCGTCGCCCTATTTCGCTAGTCGGCCCAGTCTAAGCCGATCTCCTTGTAGAGCCCGCGGTCCTCATCCCAGCGCGGGTTGACCTTCACGTGCAGGAACAGGTGGACCGGCCGGCCGAGATGCTCGCCGATTTGCTCGCGCGCGGCGGCGCCGATAGCCTTGAGGCGGCGGCCGCCCTTGCCGATGACGATGGCTTTCTGGCTGTCGCGGGCGACGAGGATCTGCTGGCGGATGGCGGTCGAGCCGTCGGGGCGGTCCTCCCACGTCTCGGTCTCGATCGCGGTGTCGTAGGGCAACTCCTGGTGGAGCTGGTTGACGAGTTGCTCGCGGGTTAGCTCGGCGGCGATCATGCGGTCGGTCGCGTCCGAGACGTCGTCGTCAGGGTAGAGCCACGGGCCTGACGGCATGACGTCAGCGAGCGCCTGCTTGAGGTCGGGGACGCCGTCGCCTTGCGTGGCGCTGATCATGAAGACTTTGTCGGGGGTGAGACGCTCGGTCAGTCTGGTCGCAAGAGCGAGAAGCTCGGGCTTTTTGACCAGGTCGACCTTGTTGAGCGCGAGGAACAGGGGCTGCCGGCGCTTCTCCAGGCCCTCGAGCACTTCCTCGCGAACTCGCTCGGACGCGTCGATGACCAGGAGGATCAGGTCGGCGTCCTGTGCTCCGGTCCAGGCAGCGGCGACCATCGCGCGGTCGAGGCGGCGCTTGGGCGCGAAGATTCCCGGCGTGTCGACGAGCAGGATCTGCGCCTGATCCTGAATGGCGATGCCCATGATTCGGGCGCGTGTGGTCTGCGCCTTGGGGCTGACGATGGCGACTTTCTGACCGACGAGCGCGTTCGTCAGTGTCGACTTGCCGGCGTTCGGGGCGCCGATGACGGCGACGAAGCCGGCGCTTGTGTCGGTCATTGGAGCTGCTTCAGTAGAGCCGCGGCGGCGGCGGTCTCGGCTTCCTGCTTCGAGGATCCTTCAGCGCTGGCCTCGCCGAGGCGGGCGACCGAAACCTTCACGACGAATTTGGGATGATGGTGGGCACCGGTGCGCGACACGACTTCGTAGACCGGCGGCTTGCGATCCCGGGCAGCGGCGAGTTCCTGAAGCGCGGACTTCGGATGCTGCGGAGCTCGGCCCTGGCCGGTGAGGTACGCTTTCCAGGAATCCAGGACGAACTGGCCGGCCTTTTCCATGCCGGCATCGAGGAGGAGGGCGCCGATCAGCGCCTCAACGACATCGCCGACGACATTGTCGCTGTCGTTCGCAGCATCGGCTCGTGCCTGCTTACCGACGCGAATGAGGGCGGGGAGGCCGAGGTCGCGGCCGACGTCGGCACAGGTCTCTCGCGCGACCAAAGCATTGTAGCGCCGCGACATTTGGCCTTCGGGCTCATTGGGATAACGTTCGTAGAGGGCGCGGGCGATGACGAGGCCGAGGACGCGGTCGCCGAGGAACTCGAGGCGCTCATAGCTATCTGGTCCCGTGCTCGAATGGGTTAGCGCGCGCTCGAACAGAGAGAGATCGGCGGCCGAATGACCGAGCTTGTTGCGAAGAAAGGCAGCGACATCCCCGCTCATTTGGACTTGTCGGTGTAGCCGTTGCCGATGCGGCTCCCGCGAAGCGCGGTGAACCAGGTCCAGGGCTTCACCCAGGATGCGCTCCCATCAGTCGACCAGAAGGTCACGGTGGCCCGGCCGACGATATTCTCCATCGGGACCATGCCGATGCCGCCCTCGGCCGGCGAGAAGCGGCTGTCGAGGCTGTCGTCGCGATTGTCGCCCATCAGGAAGACCGTGCCTTGCGGCACGTCGACTGCGGGGAAATCGTCCGCTGGGCCGCCGCTCAGTTGGTCAAAGGTCGTGTAGCTAGGGCCTCCCGGAAGCGTCTCGCGGTAGGCGTTGTACAGGCAAGACTGGAAGCCGTTACCGGCGAAGATGACCGGGGTTGCGCCCGGCGCGCCCTTGCATGGGCTGTTGTCGCTGATCCGGACGGCGACTGGCGACAGCTTTTCGCGCTTCACTGGCTGGCCGTTGAGGAAGAGCTCGCCGCCGCGGACTTCGACGACGTCGCCGGGAATGCCAATGACGCGCTTGATCAGGTCCGCATCTTCAGCCGGATGGTGGAAGACGACCACGTCGCCTCGAGCCGGTAAGTGGCTGAACAACCGGCCGTCGAATGACGGAATCTGCCAGGGAAAGCTGTACCGCGAATAGCCGTAGGGCCATTTGGCCACCGCGAGATAGTCGCCAATGTAGAGGGTCGGCAGCATCGATCCCGAGGGGATGTAGAAGGGCGCGAAGACGAAGCTGCGAAGCGCCCAGGCCAGCACCGCAAGCGTGAGAACGAAGCGGACGAGGCTCCAGCGCTCTTTGCTTTTCGCATCGGCGGGCGGTTCTTCGACCTCGGTCGGGGCGGCTGCGGGGTGATCCATGCGCGCCGCTTGTTTCCGCGCAGGCGCGTGAGGTCAAGCCGGGGTGGCATTTGGCGGCCCTCGCACTATGTGCTCGGCCATGGCAGCCAACACCAAGCAGCCGGCCAAGCTCGACGAGCTGTTCAAAGCCGAGCCCGATCGCCTCAGCCGCCTCACCAACGAAGTTGCTGGCCTCTACTTCGATTGGTCGAAGACACATCTCGACAAGGGTCTGATCGAGGAATCTATTGGCCGAGCAGACAAGATGGGCTTTGCCAAGGCCCGCGACGCGCTCTTCTCAGGCGCGGTGGTGAATCCCAGCGAGAATCGTCCGGCGACGCATATTGCCGAGCGTGGAAGCGGCGCTCCGGAGGATGTTGACCTCGCAACGGCTCGCCATCAGCGGACGCGGGCGCTGGTTGACGCGATCGAGGCAGGCGCGTTCGGGGATGTCACCGGCATCCTGCATATCGGGATTGGCGGATCGGTGCTTGGACCGCACTTGCTGGTAGACGCGCTGGGGCGGAAGCGATCCAAGCTCGAGGTTCAGTTCCTCTCGAACATCGACGGCCAGGCAGTCGACGATGCAGTGAAGACGCTCGATCCGGCGACGACGCTGGTGGTCGTCGTCTCGAAGACGTTCACCACGGCCGAGACCCTAGCCAATGTGCATGCGGCGTTGGACTGGCTGCGCGATGCGGGCGTCGACGATCCCGAAGGCCGGGTGATTGCGGTTACGGCCGCTCCTGAGGCTGCCGTCGACGCGGGTGTCGATGAAACACGCATCCTGCAATTCGGCGAGGGGGTCGGCGGGCGCTATTCGCTGTGGAGCGCGGTCGGCGTTTCGTTCGCAATCGCGCTCGGCTGGGATGCGTTTGAGGAACTGCTCGAAGGCGCGGCGGAGATGGATCGGCATTTCCGGTTCACCGATGGTGCAGCGAACATTCCGTTGCTCGCCGCCTTTGCCGACCGTTTCTATGTCGAGCAGGTAGCATGCCAGACGCGCGGCTTGTTCGCCTACGATGAGCGGCTCCGGCTGTTGCCGTTCTATCTTCAACAGTTGGAGATGGAATCGAACGGCAAGTCAGTCACGACCGACGGCAAGCCGGCCGGCCATACCGCGCCGGTGACATGGGGCGGCACGGGCACGGACGCCCAGCACGCGGTGTTCCAGCTGCTTCACCAAGGCACAATCACGATTCCCGTCGAGTTCGTCGCAGTTCGCGAAAGCGAGGATACGCAGGATCCCGATCATCATCGGCAGTTGCTGCTCAATGCCTTCGCCCAGGGCGCCGCGCTGATGCAGGGCCGGCAAAGCGACGACCCGCAGCGGTCCTATCCCGGCAACCGGCCGAGCACGACCATTCTGCTTGATAAGCTGGACCCGCGGACGTTGGGCGCGCTCATCGCTTTCTATGAGCACCGGACCTTCGCCAACGCCGTGCTACTGGGGATCAACCCGTTCGATCAGTTCGGGGTCGAACTTGGCAAGCAGATCGCGCGTCGGCTGTCCGACGGCGCGGACGATGACAGCCTGGATGTCTCGACCCGCGCATTGATCGAAAGGGCCGGGGTGTGAAGCGCGCATTGATCGCGGCCGCATTGGTGGCGACGGCCTCTGCTGCGTCCGCCGATCCTCTGAAATTCTATAACGGCCGGCTGTTCATTGCGGCGGACGTCAATGGCCTTCCAACCGAAGCCTTGCTCGACAGCGGAGCCGAAGGCAGCATCTTCGATCCGGCTTTTGCCAAACGGGCGAAATTCTCCGAAGGCACGCCGCAGGTGATCAAGGGATCCGCCGGAGCCGAGCAGGCCCGAATCGTCGAGGGCGTCACGATCACCACGCTCGGCGTCGAACTTCATCCCGAAGCCGTCGTCGTGCTTGACCTCAACGACCTCTCGAACCGCCTCATCAAGCGGCCGACCCAGGCCATTGTTGGCCGGGAGCTGTTCGATGCTGCCAGGTTGCAAATCGATTTGGCGGGAGGGCAGATCGCCACCGTGGGAAAGGAGAAGGCTCCGCGTGGTGTTAAGCTGCCGCTGACCGCCCACGCTGGGATCGAGGCGATTTCGGTGAAGGCTAACGGCCTGGATGCGCAGGCCGAGTTCGATCTCGGCAATGGCTCCAACGCCACGATCTCGCGCGACTTCGCGAAGAAGCTCAATCTAAAGATTCTCGGAAAGAAGGCCGGCGGCGGAATCGGCGGCGCCATCCAGCGCGACTTCGTTCGGCTCAAGACCCTCGAGATTGCGGGAAAACGCTTCCACAACCTTGAGGTCACCATCGACGATCAGCCGAGTCATAACGATATGAATGTCGGGACCGCGGTCTTGAAAAGCTTCCTGATTACGACCGACTTTAAGAACCGTGCGGTGTGGCTGGCGCCGCGCTGACTATCGAAACCATGCGCAAGAGTGATTGGAGCGCTGCGGGGCGATGAGCCAAAGCAGCGGCCCGGAGGTATCGAATGGCTGACTTTGACCTTTTCGTAATCGGCGCCGGATCAGGCGGTGTGCGCGCGGCGCGGATTTCGGCGGCGTACGGTGCAAAGGTCGCTGTGGCCGAGGAGCACAAAGTCGGCGGGACATGCGTCATCCGTGGCTGCGTGCCCAAGAAGCTGCTCGTTTATGGCGCGCATTTCGCCGAAGATCTGGAAGATGCGGCGATGTTCGGCTGGGACGTTCCTCAGAAAAGGTTCGACTGGCCGACCTTGCGCGACAATGTTCTTGCGGAGGTGAGCCGCCTCGAGGGCGCCTATACGGAGACCCTCACCAACCATTCGATCGAGATTTTTCACGAACGGGCGGTGCTGACCGGCCCTAACTCGATCCGACTGGCCGGCGGTCGTGAGGTTACCGCCGACAAAATTCTGATCGCGACCGGGGCGCGCCCATCGATGCCCGAAATCGAGGGTGTGGAATATGCCATCAGCTCGAACGAGGTCTTCCATCTCGAGGAGCTGCCGAAGCGGATCGTCATCGTCGGCGGCGGTTATATTGCTAACGAGTTCGCCGGGATCTTTCACGAGTTCGGAAGCCAGGTCAGCCTGGTCAACCGCACGGACGTGATCCTGCGCGGGTACGACCAGCAATTGGTCGACCGGCTGCTGCAAATCTCCCTTCGGAAGGGGATCGACTACCGGTTCCACGCCCAGATCGACCGGATCGAGAAGAACGAAATTGGCCGGCTTCATGTTGCGATGACGGGCTGCGACGATATCGAAGCCGACCAGATCCTGTTCGCCACCGGTCGCCAGCCCAATACAGAAGGCCTCGGCCTTAACGCGGCGGGCGTCGAGCTTGGCGAAAAGGGTCAGATCAAGGTCGACGCTGACAACCGGACCAACGTGCCGTCGATCTTTGCCGTTGGCGACGTGACCGACCGCGTCCAGCTCACTCCGGTCGCGATCCGCGAGGGTCAGGCCTTTGCCGACACCTTCTTCGGCAACAAGCCGCACCAGGTCGATTACGATTGCATTCCGTCGGCGGTGTTCAGCCATCCGCCGCTCGCCGGTGTCGGAATGACCGAAGGGCAGGCGCGCAACAAGCTCGGTTCGGTTAAGGTCTACACGTCGGACTTTCGGGCGATGAAGAATGTGCTGGCTGGCCGCAACGAGCGATCGCTGTACAAGTTGGTGGTGGACGAAGGCACCGAGCAAGTCGTCGGAATCCACATGATCGGGCCCGATGCGCCGGAAATTTTGCAGGCCGCCGCGATCGCGGTGAAGGCCAAGCTCAAGAAGTCGGATTTCGACGCTACGGTTGCGCTTCACCCGACCATGTCCGAAGAGCTGGTGCTCATGCGCTAACACCGAATCTGGCGGGGGAAATTTGCACGACGCGATCATCATCGGGGCCGGCCATAACGGCCTGACTTGTGCGTATTATCTGGCGAAGCGGGGACTGAAGGTCGCCGTTCTCGAGGCAGCCGGCAATGTTGGCGGCGCCGCAGTGACCGACGAATTCCTGCCGGGCTTCCGCAATTCCGCGGCGAGTTACACGGTCAGCCTGCTCAACCCGAAGGTGATCCGCGACCTTGAGCTGGAGCGGCACGGGCTGAAGGTGGTGCTCCGCAAGACCGATAATTTCCTGCCGGGCGATGGCGATTACCTGCTGAGCGGGCGCAATGGCCTGACGCGCAAGGAGATCGGCCGGCATCACAAGGCTGATGCGGAGGCTTACGACCGCTATCATGCCGAGCTGGAGACGGTGGTTCGGCTCCTGAAGAAGTGGCTGCTGCGCGCGCCACCGAACGTCGGCAAGAAAATGAGCGCGATTCCGAAGCTGCTGACACTCGGCAAGGACATGGCGGGGCTGTCGCTGGCCGAGACGCGGATAGTTCACGACTTCGCGGTGCGCAGCGCGTCCGAGATCCTCGAGCGGCATTACAAGGGCGACCTCACCAAGGCATTGTTCGGATTCGACGGCGTTGTCGGCAATTTCGCATCGCCGCAGGCGCCGGGCACGGCTTACGTCCTACTCCACCACCTCTTCGGCGAGGCGGCGGGCGTGCCGGGCGCGTGGGGACACGCGATCGGCGGCATGGGATCGATTACGCAGGCCATGGCTCGCGCGTGTCGCGAGGCGGGTGTCGACATCGTGCTCAACACGCCGGTTGAGGAAGTCATCGTCTCCGGCGGTCGTGCGGCTGGCGTGGTTGCAGGCGGCAAAGCTTGGGCCACGAAAAGTGTTGTCGCCGGAGTCAATCCGAAATTGCTCTTCGACCGGTTGATTCCCGAGGGTGCAGTCGATGCCGACGTCGCGGCGCGGATGCACGGCTGGAAGTGCGAAAGCGCGACGTTCCGGATGAACGTAGCGCTGTCGGAACTGCCGAAGTTCACGGTGCTGCCGAAGAAGGGCAATCACCTGACCGCGGGTATCATCATGGCGCCGAGCCTCGATTACATGCACCGGGCGTATCTCGACGCGGCGGTGAATGGCTGGGCGAAGCAGCCGATTATCGAGATGCTGATCCCATCGACGCTCGACCCGAGCCTGGCACCCAAGGGCAAGCATGTCGCGAGTCTGTTCTGCCAGCACTTCCGGTACGACCTTGGGCCGGGGCGGAGCTGGGACGAGGAGCGCGAGAAGGCGGCGGACCAGATCATCGCGACGGTGGACAGCCATGCTCCTGGTTTCGCCAAGTCGGTGCTCGGACGGCAGATCCATTCGCCGCTGGACCTCGAGCGGCGGTTCGGACTGATCGGCGGGGACATTTTCCACGGAAAGATGGGGCTCGACCAATTGTTCAGCGCGAGGCCGATGATCGGCGCGGCGGACTACCGGCTGCCGTTGCGGGGGCTCTATTTATGCGGGTCGGGCGCCCACCCGGGGGGCGGCGTCACTGGCGCTCCGGGGCATAATGCGGCGCAGGCGATATTGGCCGACCGGCGGCCGTGGAAGCGTTCGCATTGAGGCCACTCGACGGGATCAAGGTGCTCGACCTCAGCCGCGTGCTGGCGGGGCCGTGGTGCACGCAATTGCTCGCTGATTTGGGTGCCGAAGTCATCAAGGTCGAGCGGCCTGGGGCGGGGGACGATACGCGGCACTGGGGCCCGCCATGGCATGGCGAGAGTGATGCGAAGGTCGCGGCCTATTTCCTGAGCTGCAACCGGGGGAAGAAGTCGGCGGCGATCGATTTCGGGCAGTCGGAAGGTGCGGCGCTGGTTCGCGAGCTGGCGGCGGAAGCCGACATCGTCATCGAGAACTTCAAGGTTGGCGGGCTCGAGAAGTTCGGGCTCGACGCGGCGAGTCTGCGGAGTGCTAACCCGCGGCTGGTCTACGCGTCGATCACCGGCTTTGGGCAGGATGGGCCGTACGCCGATCGTGCGGGTTACGACTACATCATCCAGGGCATGGGCGGGCTGATGAGCATCACCGGCCAGCCTGACGGAGCGCCGGGAGGCGGGCCAATGCGGGTGGGCGTCGCGGTGGTCGACCTATTCACTGGTTTAAATACCTGCGTGGCCATCCTTGCAGCGCTCTACCGGCGAGAGAAGACGGGCGAGGGGGCGCATATCGATATGGCGTTGTTCGATACGCAGCTGGCGATGCTGGCGAACCAGGCGTCGAATGCGCTGATTTCGGGTAAGGACCCGCCGCGGCAGGGCAATACGCACCCGAACATCGTGCCGTACCAGCCATTCGAGGCGGCGGATCAGCCGATCATCATTGCCGTGGGTAACGACCGGCAGTTCGCTCGGCTGGCGGAGATTTGCGCGCATCCGGAGTGGACGGCCGACGAGCGTTTCTCATCCAACGCGGTGCGCGTCGCCAATCGCGAGGCGATGGTGGCGCTGGTTAGCGAGACGATCCGGACGAAGCCGGCAGCGGACTGGCTCGAGCAGCTGGAAATCGCGGGAATTCCGGCAGGGCCGATCAACCGGATCACGCAAGCGCTGAACGACGTGCAGGCGCAGCATCGGCAGATGGTGCGGAACATTGCCGGGGTCCCGCTGGTCGGGTCGCCGATCCGGATCGATCAGGAGCGCGCGGATTCCGATTTGCCGCCGCCGGCGCTTGGCGGACATACGGATGAGGTGCTGGCAGGGTTAGCGAGTGCGGAGGAACTGGCTCGGCTGCGCGCGTCAGGAGTGATCGGCTGAGGTATCGAGCTCCTCGCGGCCGTAGCGGGATTCGATAAAGCGGCCCTGCGTTTCGAACGCGGCCAGGTCCGAGCGGGCGAGCTTTTCGGAGATGTCGCCGAGGGCCGCTCGGCTCGCAGCTAGCGCCTCGACCAGTCGCTCATCGGCACTCTTGGCTTCGCCGTCGGGCTCGCTGCGGTAGGCGGCAGGCACGTTCGCATAGCGGTCGATCAGGCCGGGTAGGTGGATCGACATCAGGCGGCGGGCGTCTTGCGCGTTGGGGTCGAACGTATCGACCCGCTCGAGCGTCTGCTTGAGCGATGGCAGCACCTGGCTCAGCTGGTCGATTTCCGCCTGCGCCTGCGCGGGCAGCATCGCGCGCGTACGAAACAGATATGAGTCGAAGCGCTGGACCATCGCGCCGTTGGGCAGGTCCGTCGTCGGCGCTGCGACCGTGCGTTCTGCTGAAGGCATGACCGCGAGTACTCCGACGATGCCGATTGCGAGCCCGACGGCGGCGAGGAAGCCGAACATGCCGATACCGGTCGGCAGGACCAGGCCAAGGATGATGGTCGCGATGCTGATGGCGCCGATCGCAACCGCGATCTGCGCTGCGCGGCGCTTCAGCCCCGCATTCAGCCGCTGGCGCTCGCGCTGGGCTGCCGCACGGACGGCGCCGCTCCGCTCGTCCGCGCGGCGCATGACGGCGTCCGCGTGATCGATCGAACGATCAACCTTCTGGCTAGTCCTGGCGGCCCGCTCGAAGCTGTCGTTCGCGCGGTCGAAAATCCGGCCGAGTTCGCTGGGGTTCATTTGCTCTCGATCGGGATCAGCGGCGAGGCCGTGCCTTCGAGCTTGGCCTGATTCACACCTTCAGCGCGGGCGATGTAACCCTTCGACTTCTCAACCTCGTTGCCCAGGGTGTCGACCGTTTGCTTCATGTTGGCGAGCGCCGTCAGTTTGAACTGATCGATCTGGTCCATCGTGTCGTAGATGTTCTGGAAGGCGCGCTGGAGCGTTTCCAACGGGATCGTCGAGGACGCAGCCTGCTCGTGGATGGCGCCGCTTTGCGTCTTCAGCATTTCGCCGGTGGAATCGATCATGCTCGCGGTTGTCGTGTTGAGCGCGCTGATCTGCTCGAGAACGAGCTTCTGGTTGCTCATCGCCTGAGCGACCGTGACCGCGGTGCGGAGCGCGGACACAGTCGTGGTTGAGGCGCGGTCGACGCCCTTTACGAGCTCGACATTGTTCTTCTTGACGAGGTCGAGCGCGAGATAGCCCTGAACCGTAACCGCCATCTGGGTCAGGAGGTCGGTCGTGCGCTGGCGCGTATAGAAGAGCGCACTCTCGCGGATCGCTTTCGCCTTGGCGGGATCGGTGGCGTCGAGCTCGTTCGCCTTATCCTCGAGCCGCTGATCGAGGGTCTTCGAGATGTGGATCATCTGCTCGAGCTTATGCATCGTCTTCCACAGGCCGGCGCGCTCGGTGTCGATGGCGGCATTGTCCATCAGCAGCTCGTCCTTGCCGTTGGCGAGGCTGCCCAGGATCTTGCTGATGTGGGTCTGCGAGCTGCGGTATTTGTCGAAATAGCGGTCGATGCGGTTGCCGAAAGGGATGATCCCGAGGAATTTCTTGGGCGTGGACGCTCCCTTGGGGTCGAGCGCTTCAACCGTACGGCGAAGCTCTGTCAAGTCGGAGCCGATGCCGCTGTCCTTGTCGATGGCCTTGACCGGCCGGTCGAGGAAGCGGTTGGAAGCGCCGGCCGCCTCCGCAATCTCCTTCCGGCCCATCGCGGTCAGCTGATCGACCTTCTTGCCGAACTCGGGGCTGTTGGAATCGAGTGCGGCGAGCTCATCGACGAACTGTCCGACACGCTTATCGAGCTCGGTCGTCTCTTCCGTTTTAAGGGGAACGAGGCCAGCCGCCTCGGCCACTGGAACTGTCTGCAGCGCGTCTGGCGGATCAAGCTTCAGCTTGGTCGCGGTGGTCGTCGTGTCCTGGCCCGGTTCGGTCGCCATGGTCGCAAGTCCTTTCGTCGCCTCCGCGCCACGTGAACGGCTGTCCGTCCACGTGCAAGAGGCCATTTAGCTGTATTATAGATATAAGACACAATAACGACAAGGCGTCTCCGCAACTTATGGTGAATGCCGGTTAACCACAGCCCTCAACGGTTCGCATACCGTGAAGCGGCTAGAGCAACTCGCGAACGCGTGTGTTTTGGCCCGGGGGTAACCCAATGATCTCTTTCTTCAGGAAGCTTTGGCGCGACAAGCGCGGCAATGCTCTGGTCATTGCAGCGGCGGCACTGCCGCTCGTCATTGGCTCCGCCGGGCTGGCCAGCGACACAATCCAGTGGGCGCTGTGGAAGAGGCAGATCCAGCGCGCAGCGGATTCCGGCGCGCTCGCGGGCGTGTACTCGATCGTCGAGCTTTCGGGAGATCGCACGGGCGTGTCTGACGCGGTCACCCGCGACATGCTCTACAACAGCCATATCAAGTATACGGTCACGAAAGCCGTCAGCGCGCCGACGAGCGGCGCCTTTGCCACCGACGCCAACGCAGTTCAGGTCCAATTGTCCGTTCAGCAGAGACTCGGCTTTTCGGGCATGTTCCTTAACTATGTTCCGACGATCACTGCAACCGCGGTGGCAACGGTCGTTCCGTCAGGCCATTATTGCGTTATCAGCCTCGAAAATACCTCTGCGACCGGCATCACCGCGACCGGCAACGCGGACGTCGACCTCGGCTGCGGAATGATCACCAACTCGACGTCCCTGACGGCGGCGGTGGCTACAGGTTCGTCCGACGTGAACGCGAGCCCGATCGCGGCGGTGGGCGGTATTCCCGCCAGCACCCACTGGGCGGCCGGAACTCAGCTGATGCCATTTACAATGGCCCAGGCAGATCCCTTCGCAGCGATCAACCCACCCGCCTCGACTTCCTATCCGTCGGGCAATTGCACGAATTTCATCAACGATCACCCTCACGATGTGCACGACGCGAGCTATTGGACCGCAGGCACATTTTCGCCGATGACCGGTGCGTCAGCCGGAGCCATGTGCTTTCGTGGCGACATCAACATCCAAGGCGACGTCACCTTCCCCGCGGGCAGCGTGATCGTTCTCGATGGTGGTTCCCTGAGCGTCGGCGCTCAAGGCTCGCTCAGCTGCGCTGGTTGCACATTCATCCTGACCAACCGTGATACCTCCAGCAGCCCAACCATCGGCAATATGAACTTCAACGCTGGAGCGACTCTCAATCTGACGGCACCCGGAACGAGCGCTACCGGCGCCGCGGCCGCTTATCAGGGGATTCTGGTTTATCAGGATCGCCGCGCGCAGGATGGAACGAGCTCTGGCCAGCAGAGCCAGATGAACGGAAACGCCAGCTCTACGCTACAGGGCGCACTGTATTTTCCGAAGCAGCAAGTGCAGTTCAATGGCACCGCGGGAATGCATACGGAGTGTTTCCAGCTCGTCGCTCGCCGTGTCTACTATTCCGGTACGATGAACATTTCGAACAGCTGTCCTACCGACTCGGGAGCGCATGACTTCACCGGCAGCAAAGTGAGGTTGGTGTCATGACCCGCAACGTTAAGTCGCTCGCACTGGATGAAGGCGGCGCATCGATCATCGAGATGGGCTTGATGCTACCGGTCCTGTCGTCGCTCCTGATCGGCTTCGTTGACATCAGCCGTGCGTATTCGGCCAAGCTTCAACTTGAGCAAGCGGCCTATCGTTCGATCGAGAACGTACAGCAGTATAATGCTTCGGAGAGCACGTACGACACGATCAAGACCGAAGCTGCCGCAGCCGCGAATAGTTCTGGTTTTTCGGGCGTGACCACGAGTGACGTGACGCTCGACTTCTGGCTCGAGTGCAATGGTACTCGTCAGGCGAACTATGACACCGTCTGCTCGACTGGCCAGACCTATGCTCGCTTCCTGACCGTAGATATCAGCGCGAAGTTCAATCCAGTGTTTGCGTCGAGCAAATGGCCGGGATCGAACACGGACGGATCGTACACCCTGCACGGCCAGGCCGGATTGAGGACCCAATGAGCGTTCTGAAAATCCTGCGCCACGACGAACGGGGCGCTGCCGCGATCGAGATGGCGATCGCGCTGCCGGTCCTGCTCGTCATGATCTACGGCATTTTCCAGGTCGGGCTGGTGTTCCAGGCCAACGCCGGCATGCAGCATGCGCTCGGCGAGGGTGCTCGGTTAGAGACCCTGTGTGTGCCAACAGCGAATGGCTGTAATGCCCCGGCCGATTCGGCGGTGGTAACCCGAATGCAGAGCAAGCTGTTCGGGATGAACATCGGGACATTCGGCACGCCGACGGTGACGACTCCGGCGGCTGCAACGTGCACGAACTGCCGGCTGCTGAGCGTTACCTACTCGGTCACACCGAACTATCTGTTCTACAATGGCCGGCCGATCACGCTGACCCGCACGAAGCTGGTTCACATCGCCCACTAATTAGAGGGCTTCGCGGCTCGCTTGGCGAAGAACGCTTTGATCGCCAGTTTTACTTCGTCGGACGCAAGTCGCTCGGCGAACTGCGCGCCTTCCAGCTGCATGCGTTCGAGAATGTCTTGGCGAGCGCCGTGGCGAAGCAGTTTCTGCGTGATTCTGAGAGCTTCGGCCGGTTTGGCGAGCAGGGCTCGGACGATTTCCTGGTGAGCTCCGCTCAGTTGGGCGGTTGGTACCACATGGCTGGCCAAGCCGATTTCGAGCGCTTCCTTCGCACCGAACGGTTCGCACAATAGCAAGTAACGCGCGCTGCGCCGGCGCCCGGCGAGCCGCGGGAACAGGAGAGAGCTCGCCGCTTCGGGTACCAGCGCCAGATCGACGAAGGGCATCGAAAAGCGCGTATTGTCGGCCGCTACGACCAGGTCGCAATGCAGAAGGAGCGTGGTCCCGATCCCGACGCAATTGCCATGGACCGCGGCGACGATCGGCGTTTCGCACTCTGCGACCGAGCGAAGGAGCCGCCACACCGGGATTTCTTCATCGTCGCTTGGGCGGACGGAGAGGAAGTCAGCAAGGTCGTTCCCTGCAGCGAAGTCCTGGCCTTCACCGCGAATGGTGATGACGCGGATGGACTGATCATCGCGAGCGCCTTCGATGGCGTCGGCGAGCGCAGCATACATGGCGATCGTGATCGCGTTGCGGCGTTCGGGACGGTTGAGACTGATGGCGAGGACAGCGCCGTCCCGCTCGACCCGCACATGCTCGCTCATTGATCCCTCCCGAATCGAGTGACGGCTCGCCATCTCGCCGCTATTGCCCCGCCATCCTTAGAGACCCGGGGTTCATCAATGAAGTTTTTCGCCGACACCGCCGAAATCACAGAGATCAGAGAGCTGGCGGACACTGGCCTGCTGGATGGCGTGACGACCAACCCGTCGCTGATTCACAAGTCGGGGCGCAAATTCCTGGAGGTTGTGAAGGAGATCGCGGGGATCGTGAGCGGTCCGGTGTCGGCTGAGGTCGTCGCGCTCGACTACGACGGGATGATGCGCGAGGCGGATGTCATCAGAAAAATCGCGAAGAATATCGCGATCAAGGTGCCGCTGACCCCGGCGGGCCTCAAGACCTGCAAGGCGCTGTCGGACGACGGGCAGATGGTCAATGTCACCCTGTGCTTTTCGGCGGCCCAGGCACTGCTCGCCGCCAAGGCAGGCGCGACCTTTATCTCGCCCTTCGTTGGCCGGCTCGATGATATCGGCCAGAATGGAATGGATCTGATTTCCGACATCCGCCAGATTTACGACCAATACGATTTTTCGACCGAGATCCTGGTCGCAAGCGTGCGTCATCCGATGCATATCGTCGACGCGGCGAAAATCGGCGCCGATGTGGTCACTGCTCCGCCGAAGATCATCTGGCAGCTGTTCAAGCATCCGCTGACGGACAATGGCATCGCGAGTTTCCTCAAGGATTGGGAAGAGACCGGCCAGAAGATCGGCTGATTAACCTGCACCGGATTTTTTTCGAGGTTAACGGCCGTCAACCTTCGGGCGTAAGAATTTCTCAACCGCTCAGGGCTTAAAACCCGTTCATCCCGCAATTGTGGACCGCGGGTGAGGCATTTTTTTAGCCTCTTTGGAACCAAGGAGCTAGACCATGAGCAAGTTTCTGAAGCTGATTAAGAATAACAAGGGCGCGACCGCCATCGAGTACGGCCTGATCGCCGCTCTCATCGCCGTTGCGGCGATTGGCGCGATGCAGGGCATCGGCACCAAGCTGGGCACGACGTTCAACAACGTTTCGGCCAAGCTCTAAGCTTCTTAATCAGATTGCTGAGTTCGGGCGGCGGGGTCGAAGGACTCCGCCGCCTTTGTTTTGTCCATCGTTTCAGAAGTTTGCACCGTTTCAGTAGGAAATTAACCGGTCCGGGCGTATCCTGAGGCCATGGCCACGGTCATTAACTTCGAGGAACGCGCTGTCGCGCATTTGCGCGAGCGGCTCGGCGCTGCCGAAGAGGCCAACCAGGACCTAATCGCTTTCGCACGCGGACACTCGGGCGCTGTTTCCTCGATCCATGCTGCGGTACTTGCGGCGATGGAGACCGAAGGCGTCGACGCATTGTTGCACGTTGTCACGCAGGAGTGGCCGCTCATCCTTGGCATCGATGCGGTCGCGCTGGCGCTGATCGTTGGCGACAAGGGTTTTCGCGCTGATGGCAACGGCGTCCAGACCGTCGAGCCGAAGCTTCTCGACCGATCGGTCAAAGACATCGCGGGGGTCGACATGCGCACGGTGAAGCGCGGCCATCCGCTCTTTGGGCCGGCCTGCGACCTGATTCGGGCAGAAGCCCTGGTGCGTATCGAGTCTGATCCGCCGATGCCGCGAGGAATATTGGCGCTTGGCCAGCGCGCCGAACTCAGTCTCGATGCCAAGCATGGCTCTGAATTGCTGATGTTCCTAGGCAGCAGCCTTGGCGCTATCATCCGCAAGTGGGTGATCGATCCGAAACTGACCTGATCCATCCGGCGAGTGCGCTTGCGGCGCGCTGGTCCGGATATTTGCAGCATGATCGCCGACGTTCCGCGCACACCGTGCGCGCTTATGCCGCGACGGCGCATCGCTTCATTGAATTTGTTGGACGCTATCGCGGCGAGACCATTACCACCGACATGCTCCTTGGCCTCAGTGCTCCGGATCTTCGCGCCTTCCTGGCCCAGCGGCGAGGGGAGGGGCTTGGTGCTTCGTCAGCTGCGCGCGAGCTGTCGGGCGTTCGCGCTTTCCTGAAATATGCTGCCGAGCAGGCAGGGGTCCAGGCACAGCTGCCTCGGACTCGAGCGCCGAAGAGGCCACGGACGTTGCCGCGGCCCGCGGCGCCAGACGAAGCAATGGGGCTTGCGGAAGATGCAGCTGCAGCAGCAAGTGAGCCGTGGATCGGCGCGCGCGACCTCGCTATCCTGCTCTTGCTCTATGGCGCCGGGCTTCGCGTTGCCGAAGCCTTGTCACTGACCGGGCGCTCACTTCCGATCAGGAATACGCTGCGGATCACCGGCAAGCGTTCCAAGACGCGGATCGTGCCGATCGTGCCCGCGGTCCGGCAGGCTGTCGACGACTACGTGCGGCAATGCCCGTACCCGGTTTCGGGTGACGCGCCGCTATTCTTCGGAGCGCGGGGAGGACCGCTCAATCCGGACCTGGTCAGGCGGTCAGTTGCGGCCGCCAGACGCCGGCTAGGGCTACCCGATACGCTGACTCCACACGCGTTGAGGCACAGTTTTGCCACCCATTTGCTGGCGAGAGGAGTGGATCTCCGAGCGCTTCAGGAGTTGCTTGGCCATGCGAGCTTGTCGTCGACGCAAATCTACACGGCGGTGGACGCGGCGCGACTGCTGGACGTCTATCGCCACGCCCACCCCCGGGCCTGATACGCAGGCCGAAGTTTCGCCGCAGCCGTGCCCACAAGTGGGGTAGCCGGCACCGCCGCGACGTCGTTCGGGCTACCGGTGAGGTCTGAACGAGATGCTAAATAACCGTTCTGGATGAAATGGTTAGGCGAGCGAATCGCCAAAATCGGCGGACTTAAGCGCCGGATTGGACCTTCTTTTCGATCGCATCCCACAGACGAGCGGGCGTGTCGGTGCCGTTGAACTTGTCGATGGCGACGATTCCGGTCGGCGAGGTGACGTTGATCTCGGTCAGCCATTTGCCGCCGATGACGTCGATGCCGACGAAGAGCAGGCCGCGGTGCTTGAGCTCCGGCCCGAGGACCGCGCAGATTTCGTGCTCGCGCTCGGTGAGCTCAGTCTTTTGGCCCTTGCCGCCGACCGCCAGGTTCGAGCGGATTTCGCCTTCACCCGGAACGCGGTTCACTGCGCCCGCGACCTCGCCGTCGATCAGTACGATGCGCTTGTCGCCGTTGACGATCTCCGGAATGAATTTCTGGAGGACGTGCGGCTCACGGTAGGTGCGGTTGAAGAGCTCCATCAGCGAGGCGAGGTTGCGGCCGTCGCTGCCGATGCGGAAGACTGAGCCGCCGGCAAAGCCGTGCAGCGGCTTCACCACGATGTCGCCGTGCTCGGCAAGGAACTTGCGCGCGACGCCGAGCGAGCGGGTGACCGCAGTCGGGGGCATGAATTGCGCGAAGTCGAGCACCCAAACCTTTTCGGGTGCATTCCTTACCGCGGCGGGATCATTCACGACAAATGTCTCGCCCTGGATACGTTCGAGCAGATGCGTTGCGGTGATATACCCCAGGTCGAACGGCGGATCCTGCCGCATCAGAACGACGTCGACGTCCTTGCCCAGGTCTAGGATAGTGAAGTCGCCAAGCTTGAAATGATCGCCGGCGGTAGGCTGGACAGTCACCGGATGCGCGCCAGCATAAACGCGGCCACCTTGATAGGTGAGAGCCTCAGCAAGGTAGTGGAAAAGCGTGTGGCCGCGTTTCTGCGCGCCGAGCATGAGGGCAAATGTGGAATCGCCAGCGATATTGATGCCCTCTAGCGGGTCCATCTGAACGGCGACGCGAAGCGGCATGGCTCGCGACTAAGCAAGGCTTAGCGCTTTGTCACCCTTGCCAGACGTTGGACATGTGGATTGGCCAGCGAAACGGCACGATGAAGATGGCGTCGATCCGAACCTCGTCGACGCCGTCCATGTAACGCTCCATCAAGCGCTCGGCGGCGACCGCGACCCGGCGTAGGCGGTATTCATCGAGGGACAGCGCAGCAGTTTCGATGTCGGCGCGAGCCTTTACTTCCACGAAAGCGAGAATGCGGCCGCGTTTCGCGACGATATCGACTTCGCCGCTCGGCACCCGTGCACGGCGGGCCAGGATTTGCCAGCCATGCATACGCAAATACCAGGCCGCGATCGTTTCGGCGCCGCGACCGCGCTTCTCTGCTTCCTGCCTGGTCATTTGCCGGCGAGTTCCAGGGCGCGCGCGTAAGCGCGTTTGCGTGGAATCCCGAGCGCGTCGGCGACAGCCGCGGCCGCGCGGGAAGGGGATAAAGTCATGAGCGCGTCACGCAGAGCAGCGTCCAAATCATCGTCCGTCGCTTCGGCTTCGTCGGCTGGCGGGCCGACGACGATTACGATTTCTCCCTTTGGGGCTGCGTTTTCGTAGCGATCCGAAAGTTCAGCCAGCGAGCCGGTGACGCACTCCTCGTGAAATTTGGTGACCTCGCGAGCGACGGCGGCATCCCGCGGACCAAGCTGACTAGCCAGTTCCGCGAGCGTAGCAGCGAGCCGCGGCCCACTTTCGTACAGGACGAGCGTCGCTCGGATGGGTGCGACCTCGGCGATTGCGTCGGCGCGAGCCTTGGCCTTGGCAGGAAGGAATCCGAGAAACAGGAAGCGGTCGGTCGGTAGAGCTGCGAGAGTGAGCGCGGCAATCGCGGCGGACGGTCCGGGGACCGTATAAATTGCATGACCGGCCTCGCGCGCCGCGCGAACAAGCTTGTAGCCGGGATCCGATATCAGCGGAGTGCCTGCATCGCTGACTAAAGCGATTGCTTCGGCTCCAAGGCGCGCGACAATCGCGTCCCGATCCTCCTCGCTGGCGTGATCGTCGAAGCGCCGCATCTTCGTTTTGGCGCCGATGTGGGCCAGCAACTTGCCCGTCACCCGAGTATCTTCGGCTAGTATTTCGCCAACGCGGCTCAAGGTGTCCGTGGCGCGAGGGCTGAGGTCGCCGAGATTCCCGATCGGGGTGGCGACAATGTACAGTCCGGTAGGCAGCGGCTCGGTCATTAAATTCGCCCGATAAGCACTTCCCATCGCTCGCAAAAGGAGTCATCCTCTCACCATTCATCATCAGTGCCTGGGGAGAGGGACGATGATTGCATTGATCGCCGCTTCGGCGATGTATCTGGCTGCAGGACAGGCGACGATTGTCGCGCCTACGGCGTCGCTCAAAGATTGTCTCAAGACCACCAGCGGTCAGGCCGTCAAGGATAAGGTCAAGGGCGATGCCTACGAAGGTTATGCCCGGAACGCTTGTACCGGGCAGATTGGCGGCCTGAGGAATGCGCTGATCGCGTTCGAAGTGAAGAACGGCACCAAGCGGGCCGATGCGGCGAAAGACGCGGATCTTACCGTCGACGATTATGTGGCGAGCTCGGTCGATAAATATCAGTTCATGGCTGGGGTCGCAGAAGACAATGCCAAGGCCGAAGCTGCTGCAGTGGCGCCTAAGCCCGTTGCTCCGCCGGTCGCTACGCCGGCTCCAACGCCCGCAGCGGCTCCGCAACAGCCGAAATAGGTCCGGACAAAGCGATCTCGCCAAGGATCGCGTCGAGTAGCAGGCGTCCGCTCGAGGTGAGAGCGATGCGGGATCCGCTATGCGACAAATGGCCTGAGCTTACGAGCTGATCGATTTTTCTGTCGTCGACGATCGCGTTCAGCCCGAAACGCGCGGCTATCCCCTGCGGGTCGATGCCTTCAGCGAGGCGCAGGCCCATCACCAGGGCCTCGTCGGCCGCTTCCCGCGAGGTGAGGTCGGCTTCCTCGACTATCCCGTTCCCACTTCGGTCGATGGTGCGCAGGAAGTTCTCGGGCTTGCGATGCCGGACTGTCCGGGTGCCGAGGCGGCGGCCGTGCGCTCCCGGGCCGATGCCGGCATAGTCGCCGTAACGCCAGTAGGTGAGGTTGTGGCGGCTCTCGTGACCCGGACGGGCGTGGTTGCTGATCTCGTACGCCGGCATTCCGGCTGCCGAAGTCACGGCGCCGGTGAGTTCGAACAAGTCGGCCGCGGCGTCGACATCGAGCGGTTCGAACTCACGCCGGGCGACCATGCTGGCGAAGCGCGTGCCGGGCTCGATGGTGAGTTGGTACAATGACAGGTGCGAGGTCCCGAGGCCGAGGGCGAACTGCAGCGTTGTCGCCCAGTCGCGTTCGCTGTCGCCGGGCAGCGCGTAGATCAGGTCGAAGCTAACCCGGCTGAACCGCTTCTGCGCGATGTCGAGGGCGTTCAGACCTTCGCGGGCTGAGTGAGCGCGGCCGAGGAAGCGAAGTGCCGTCTCGTCGAAGCTCTGGATGCCGAGCGAGAGGCGATTAATTCCGGCGGAAGCGAGATCAGCAAAGCGCGAGGCCTCAACCGAGTTGGGATTGGCCTCGAGCGTGATCTCCACGTCACCGGTCGGAATCCAGTGCTCGTGAGCAGCCTGGATAATCGTGGCGACGGTCGAGGGCTCCATCAGTGAGGGTGTGCCGCCACCGAAGAAGATTGAGGTCAGCCGGCGGCCGGGAAGCAGCCTTGCTTCATGAGCCAGGTCGGCAAGCAATGCGTTGCGCCATGCATCCTGGTCGATCGTATCGCGAACGTGGCTGTTGAAGTCGCAATACGGGCATTTGCTGACGCAAAACGGCCAATGGACGTAGAGGGCCAGCGCGCCTTCGGTCATTCGTTGAGCGACGCCAGCAACTTGCGGAACGCCTCGGCCCGGTGGCTGATCGAATGCTTATGCTCGGGGTCGAACTCGCCGAAAGTTTGGTCGTAGCCGACAGGAACGAACATCGGGTCATAGCCGAAGCCGCGACCACCGCGCGGTGGCCAGACGAGCGTGCCGTCGACACGGCCCTCGAAGGTTTCGGCCTGCCCGTCGTTGGGCCAGGCGATGGCGAGCGCGCACGCGAAATGTGCGGCGGGGGCGGCGTCGGGCTCGGTCGCCTCGGCCTCCCGCCAGACCTTTTCCATCGCGCGCATCCAATCGCGGTTGCCCTCATCGTCTTCCGCCCAGCGCGCAGAGAAGATGCCGGGGCGGCCTTGAAGCGCATCGACGCAGAGGCCGCTGTCGTCCGCCAAGGCTGGAAGTCCGCTTAGGTCCGCGGCTTCTCGCGCTTTCAGATCCGCATTGTCGGCGAAGCTGTTGCCGATTTCCTCGGGCTCGGGGAGGTCGAGCTCCTTCGCGCTGACGCACTCTATGCCGAGCGGCGCGACCAGCTCGGCGATCTCGCGAAGCTTGCCCGGATTGTGGGTCGCGATGACCAGCTTGTTCCCGATCGGCCTCATCGTCCGGTGGCCTTCAGCTGGGCCTGAAAGATTTCGCCGCAACCGATGCGAGCAAGGCGGAGGAGTCTGAGCAGCCCTTCCTCGTCGAAGGTCTCGCCCTCCGCCGTCAATTGTGCCTCGCAAATCGCGCCGTCCGCCGTCAGAACGAAATTGCCATCGCTGCCGGCGGTCGAATCTTCGTCATAGTCGAGATCGAGCACAGCGTTGCCTGAGTGGATGCCGCAGCTGACGGCAGCAACCTGGGTGCGGATCGGGTCGGCGGTCAGCGCCTTCGATTCGAGCAATTTGTCGACCGCGATGCGAAGCGCGACCCAGCCGCCCGAGATCGACGCCGTGCGGGTCCCGCCGTCGGCCTGGATCACGTCGCAATCGACGACGACCTGTCGCTCGCCGAGCGCCTTCAAATCCACCACGGCCCGGAGCGAACGGCCGATCAATCGCTGGATTTCCTGAGTGCGGCCCGACTGCTTGCCCTTTGCAGCCTCGCGGTTGCCGCGAGTGTGGGTGGCGCGGGGCAGCATTCCATATTCGGCGGTGACCCAGCCCTGGCCCTTGCCGCGCAGGAACGGCGGGACCTTTTCCTCGACGCTGGCGGTGCAGAGCACGCGAGTCTCGCCGAAACTGACGAGGCAGGCGCCTTCGGCATGCTTGGTGAAACCGGGTTCGAAGGTGAGTTCCCGCATCTGGTCGGGGGCGCGTCCGGACGGGCGCATAAGGCATGGTCTCCTGATACTGGTGCGGTGGCGTCCCTAGACCGGTGACGGCGGCAATCCTAGATGCAGCGGCATGACGCAGCCAATTGGCGAACTGACCGACCGCATGCGCGATATCTTCGGGCTCGTGGTCGAGGCTTATCTCGATCGCGGGATGCCGGTCGGATCGAAAGCATTGGTGAACAGCATCAACCTGTCGCCGGCTTCGATCCGCGGCGTCATGTCGGAACTGGAGGAAAGGGGGCTGCTGACGCACCCGCATACCTCTGCTGGGCGAATTCCCACCGAAAGCGGGCTGCGCTTGTTCGTCGACGGCATTATGCAGGCATCGACGCCCGATCCGCGCGAGCGGGCGGAGATCGAGCGCCAAATCGTTCGCGACCAGCCGATCGAGGATGCGCTCGCAGCGGCGTCGGCGGCGCTCTCGGGCCTGTCGCAGGCGGCGGGTGTCGTGCTCGCCCCGAAGCAGGAACTGCGCCTGAAGCAGCTCAACTTCGTGCCGCTCAATGAAACCCGCGCCTTGGTTGTGCTTGTCGGTACTGACGGGACCGTTGAGAATCGCGTTGTCCCGCTCGATGCCGGCACCAACCCGGCAGCGCTGATCGAGGTCAGCAATTTCATCAATGCGCGGCTATCGGGACTGACGCTGGCCGAGGCGGAAGCGCGGCTGCGGGCTGAAATTCGCGACCGGAAGGAGGCAATCGACGCGGCCGCGGCCGAGCTGGTTGCGTCGGGCCTCGCGTCCTGGACACAAGATCATGCTCGCCGTCCGGTGCTGATCGTTCGGGGCCAGGCGAACCTTATCGACGAGAATGCTGCCGAGGACCTGGAACGGGTCCGGCGACTGCTCGACGAGTTGGAAGAAGCGCAGGAAATCGCTCGCGTGCTCGAAGGCGCACGCGATGCGCCGGGCTGCCGGATCTTCATCGGATCGGAGAACCGCATGTTCGCGTTGTCGGGCTCATCGGTGATTGCAGCGCCTTACCGTGGGAGCCAGGGTCAGGTTGTCGGCGTTGTCGGCGTGATTGGTCCGACGCGGTTGAACTATGCCCGCGTGGTGCCCATGGTAGATTTCACAGCAAAAGCATTGACGAGATTGATGGCATGATCGGCAAGGACGACGACCAGTTGCACGACGACGCGGAGGAGTTGCGTAAGGAAACCGCGGAGGGCTCGCCTGAGCTGGCGGAGCATGATCACGTCGCGGAGCTCGAGCAGCAACTCGAGGAAGCGAAGAGCAATGCGCTTTACCTTGCGGCCGAGATCCAGAACGTTCGCCGCCGGCTGGAGCAGGAGAAGCAGCAGGCGACCGCTTATGCGACGTCGAGCTTCGCCAAGGACATGCTGGCAATCAAGGATCACCTCGAGCGCGCGCTGGCCGCGGTGACCGAGGAACTTCGCGGCGATCCCACAGCGACCCAGTTCCTGGCTGGCATTGAAGCCACGGGGCGTGAGCTCGAGCAGGTTTTCTCGCGCCACGGGGTGAGCCGTATCCAGTCGATCGGCGAGACGCTCGACCCGCACAAGCATCAGGCGATGATGGAGATTCCGAGCGACCAGGCGCCTGGAACGATCGTCGAGGAAATGCAGCCAGGTTACATGATCCGCGACCGGCTGCTTCGGCCCGCACTCGTTGGGGTTGCGAAAAAGCCTTAGTGGACTTCGCGGTGCTGGGTCTCGCCCTTGGTGGCAAGGCTGAAGCGTTGCTCGGCATTTGTGGTGCTGAAGAGACGCTGAGCGGCGTAGCGGCCGACTTCGGGCCCGTGCTTGAAGCCGTGGCCTGATCCGCCGCCGAGCAGCAATACGTTCTCGAGCTGCGGGTGGATGTCGATAAGGAAATCGCCGTTCGAGCTGTTCTCGTACTGGCAGACTTCGGCGCCAGTGAGCTGAGCGCCGCGCAGTGCCGGGAAACGGCGGTCGCGGAAGGCGATGACCTCGTCGAGCGCTCCCTGGGTGAACCGCCGGTCCTGCGTGTCGGGATCGATCAGCGCGCCGTGCTGGTCGTGGGCGAACTTGACGCCGCGGCCCTCGATATCTGGGAAGCCGTAGAAAATGTCACCAGCGTTGAAGTCGGCCCAGCCGGGCATGACGTCGGGCAGGTAACTGCGGTCGCCGGGCGGGGTGGCGAAATAGAAGACCTCCTGGCGCGTTGCGAAGATCTTCTTGCCAAGCACGTCAGGGAAAACTTTGGGCAGCCACGGCCCGAGAGCGAAGACGAACCGGTCGGCGGAAATGTTCTCGCCCGACTGCAGCTTCACTGCATCGAGGTTCCCGCCTTGCGCCACAAGAGGACGAGAGGCGCCGCGTCGATATTCACCGCCCGACCGGACGAAACGGTCTACCAACATTTGCACTGAGCGGCGGGCCATCAGTGCCCCGAACCTGGGTTCGTGAAGGCCGACCTCGATCCCTTCGAAATCGATCATCGGGAAGGCGCGCTGGAGCTCCGCATTACCCATCCGGTCGATCGAAAACCCGAGCTGCTTGTGAACTTCGATGCTGCCGCGGAAATAGTCGTCTTCGCGCTCGCTGAAGAAGACGACGCCGCACGAGATTAGGATCGGCAGGCCGGAGATGGCGCTGAGCGCCTGCCATTGCGGCAGGCTGTCGTGAGCGAAGCGGGTATAGATGGCGTCGCGGCCGTAACCGGCGCGGGTCAGTCGGGACTCGCCGCCGGACGAGGCGCGGCTGTGTGAGGCGCCCCAAGCGTCGATCAGCGTAACGCGATGGCCGGCGTTTAGCAGGTGATGCGCGGTCCAGGAGCCGAACACACCGGCCCCCACCACAACGATATGCTCTCCGGCTGTCTTACCCATCACCTTTGCACCTAGCGGAGAAACGGCAGCGCCGCCCGCTCCGATGAGGAGCGAGCGGCGCGTTACGTTCAGTTCTGTCACTTAGCTCCGCTTAATTGCCGCGCTCACCTTGCGCCGGTGGCGGCGGGGGAGGTGGCGGCGGAGGCGGAGGCGGCGGAACCGGGCAGGTAGCGCCGACATTGACCACCGATCCGTCCGGGCACGTCTGCGTCGCCGGAGGAGGCGGCGGAGGTGGCGGGGGCGGCGGCGGCGGAGCCGCGACGTGACCGCCGAAGCTCTGCCGGACCGTCAGGCCGATCGTCCGCGGTTGCCCGATGTTGTAACCGATACGAGCACGCAGGCCGCGCTCGCGATCAAGCGAGAGACGCACGTCCTTGTCGAAGATGTTGTTCACATATCCGACGACCTCAAGACCGCTATCCCACTTGAGGCCCACAGAGGCGTTCACCAGGGTGTAGGCTGGAAGTTTGAACGTTCCGAACTCGGTCGGGATACCGCCAGGGCCACTGTCCAACCCTGTAGCCGGATCGAACCAGGTCAAACCGATAATTCCTGCCGCTTCCTGGTCGGACGGCTGGGTGAAGCGGTTGCCAATACGCTGGACACTGGCGTTGACGTACCATTCGGCGTCGTCGCTGAACCGGGTTCCGTAGGTTGCCGCTGCTGCAATCGTGTACTTCGGAACGGTCGGAAGGCGATTGCCGTCGCGAATGCCGCCGATCACATGGGGCGGATCGCCGCCGATAACGGTCGAATCGAATTCCGAGTTCAGCAAGCTGCCGGCGAGAGACAGATCGAGACCCTCGATCGGATGCGCCGAGAATTCGGCTTCGATGCCCTTGCTATGCGCTTTCGGGACGTTGAACACGATACGCGACGAGCAGGTGCCCGCGTCGAGCGTGACCTGCAGGTTCTTGATGTCGTTGTAGAAGGCGGCGGCATTGAACGTGATGCCATGGCGGGAATATTTGACGCCCGCTTCGTAGTTCCAAAGCGACTCATCCTTGTATGTCTGGAATGAGCCGAAGAGCTTTGCGTCCGGCCCGTTCGGAACACCATTGTCGCACAGCGGTAGGTTCAGCGGGTCGTTGACGCCGCCCAGCCGGAAGCCCTTCGCTACCTGGACGTTGACGCTGAGGCTACGATTAGGCTGCCAGCTTGCGATCCCGCGCGGGCTAAAGCCGTCCGACTTGGTGCTGTCGGTGCGGTCGTCGCCACCCGAGAACAAGCCGCCGGAATGGAAACGGCGCTTCTCCTTGAAAGTGTAGTAGCGACCACCGCCGGTCAGCTTGAACTGCCCGAACTTGTAGCTCGCTTCACCAAAGAAGGCGCGCTGCTTGATATCGTACGGCAAGTCGGCGTGGTAAGGATTGTCGACCAATCCAAATCCGTTGTCGGAGCCTGCCGAGACGCCTGCACCCAGCGTGGCGTCGGTAACCGCGTCATAGCCCGGCGTTGGAAGCCGCTGCTTGTAGAAGCGGTCGACGTTGCTGAGGAAGCCACCGAACACCCAGGAGAACGGGCCTTTGTCCGTCGACGCGATACGAACTTCCTGCGTGAACTGATTGAGCTTGGTGGTGTCCACCAGGTTTGACGGAAGGTCGATGCCCTCTGGCGGGAATTCGAGGTCGACGCTGACCGAGCCGGTCAAGGCCGATGCATCGCGGCTTACCAACACCTTGCGGTGCAGCTTGCTGGTCACCGACGTGATTTCCGCCGGGCCGAAGTCGTAGCTCGCCGTTAGGTCGAGCAAGGTCGTCTGATCGCGGAACTTCTCGCGCAGCTTAAGATACTGCTTGCGCTTTCCGAGATCGTCGCCGCCCTCGGTCGTGAACTCGTTGTCGTAGAGGTTGTACGTTTCCTCGCGGTTGAAGCCGTCGGCCGTTGCCTTTTGATAAACCAGCCGCGGGGTGATCTTGATGCGATCAGTGGGCTGCCACAGCAGCGAAACGCGCGTTCCGAAGCGATCGCCGTCGTTGACGTTCTTGCCCCCGGCCGGGCCCACAGCGTCGACGAAACCGCCGAAGTGGTTGTAATAAGTCACGACGCGCGCAGCCGCGGTGTCGGCGATCGGGATGTTTATGGCGCCCTTTGCGCTGCCACCCATCGACCCGCCGGAAAGGAAATTTACGCCGCCTTCGACCTGGCCCTCGACCACGCCGATCTTGGGTTGGTTGGTGATGTAACGGACCGTGCCGCCGACCGAGCCGGCGCCGAACAGGGTGCCTTGCGGACCGCGCAAGGTCTCAACACGGTTCAGATCGAACAGATCGAAGTCGGGCGTGAACAGCGAAAGCGAGACGATGCTTTCGTCGAGGTAGACGCCGACCTGTTCCTTCACGCCCGGCTGGTCACGGACGACCTGTCCGGCGGAAACGCCGCGGACCGAAACCTGGCTCTGGCCCGGCCCCAAGTTCTGGACCGTGAGGCCGGCAACGTTGCGGCTGATGTCTTCAATCGTCTGCGCATTGGCGCGCTGGATGTCCGCCTGCGTCTGCGCGTTGACCGAGAAAGGAACGTCCTGGACGGTCGAGGCGCGCTTGGTCGCCGTGACGATGATTGCCTGCTCCTCATAAGGATTAGGCACCGTCGTCTGGGTCGCCTGGTTGGATGCCTGAGCCGCGGCTTCCTGGCTCGTTTGAGCGGATGCCGGGACGGCGATGGCGAACGCGGACGTACCAATGAGCAATGCTGCCGGTATGCGCATGAGATCCCCCTTTATGTCGTTGACCGGACATATGCCTGAAACGGCTGTTAGTCCGGAAGGGGATGCTGCACTTGCGAATGCTTTCTCGTCACGCCTGTTGCAGGATTGTTACAGCTTCCATCAACTAGGCGAACGGCAGCAGGTCAGCAGGAGGGCAGACGAGGACAGGCGCACCCCGATTGGCAAGGAAACGATGGCGAACGATTTCTGCTTGTTGCTCAAGGCCGTAGCGTTCGAAGGGGCGGCCAGGCACGAGCTCGTAGGTATATTTGCAGAACGGGTGCCGCATCAGCGGCAGGTAGAATTTACCGCCCTTCTGCGTCTGCCAGACATGCGTCAGCTCGTGGATGAAATAGCCCTGAGAATGCAGCGGCTCCTTCGAAAAATCCTCCGACCAGCCCCCGCCGTCGGGATGGAAATAGATATTGCCCATCGGTGCCATGGCGGAACGCTTGGGCTGGAACCACCACCACTTACCCTTCACGAGCTGGACCTTGGAGTAATCGATCGCCGATCCGAAGACCGACCGCGCCATCTCGATCTCGCCCGGCGTGAGAGAGCGTCGCTCCATGCGTCTACAGCTAGGCGCTGTTCATCGCCGCACCAAGGGGCGCTCTTGCAGGGCATTCAGCGCATCGCTACGTGCAATCGCAAATAAGAATGGAGGAAGGTTCCAATGAGCGAGACTGCCGATCGGGTGAAGAAGATCGTCGTCGAACATCTCGGCGTCGAAGCCGACAAGGTCACCGAAGACGCGAGCTTCATCGATGATCTCGGCGCGGACAGCCTCGACATCGTCGAGCTGGTCATGGCCTTCGAGGAAGAGTTCGGGGTCGAAATCCCTGACGACGCCGCGGAAAAGATCACGACGGTTCGCGACGCCATCGAATATATCGATCAGAACAAGGGCTGATCGGGTACCGACACTGCCGCCGAGTTGCATCCGCTAAAGGCGGCACGAACGGCTTCCCGAACCAAAACGGGAGGCCGTTTGTTTTGGTGAAGCAGACTGGAGTTTAGATGATGCGCCGTGTCGTGGTGACGGGTCTGGGTCTGGTGACGCCCCTTGGCGGTGACGTCGAGACGACCTGGAATAATCTCATCGCCGGTAAGAGTGGTATCGCCGCGATCACGCGGTTCGATACGACCGACCAGAAGGCGAAGATCGCAGGCGAGGTAAAGGCCAAGGATCATCCTTATGGCTTCGATCCGGACAAGCGGGTCGACCATAAGGTCCAGCGCCAGGTCGACCCCTTCATCGTCTATGCGATCGATGCTGCCGGCCAGGCTCTGGAAGACGCCGGCCTGACCGACATGGACGAGGCGACGAAGGAGCGCGCCGGGGTCTCCATTGGATCGGGGATTGGAGGACTGCCGGGGATTGAAAGTGAATCGCTTGTACTTGCCGAAAAGGGTCCGGGCCGTGTCAGCCCGCACTTTGTCCACGGTCGGCTGATCAATCTCACCTCGGGCCAGGTCTCGATCAAATATGGGCTGATGGGGCCGAACCACTCCGTGGTCACGGCCTGCTCGACCGGTGCACATTCGATCGGCGATGCAGCACGCATGATCAAGGACGGCGATGCCGACATCATGCTCGCCGGCGGTGCCGAAAGCACCATCAACCCGCTGGGCGTGGCCGGCTTTGCCCAGGCGCGCGCTCTCAACATGAGCTTCAACGACCGGCCGGAGCAGGCCAGCCGGCCCTATGACAAGAACCGCGACGGTTTCGTCATGGGCGAGGGCGCGGGCGTCGTCGTTCTCGAAGAATATGAGCACGCCAAGGCGCGCGGTGCAAAAATCTACGCCGAGATCGCTGGCTACGGCCTGTCGGGGGACGCCTATCACGTCACTGCTCCTCACCCGGAAGGACGGGGAGCGGAACTGGCAATGCGCATGGCGCTGAAGAAGGCTGGAATGGAGCCAGACGATATCGACTATGTGAACGCCCATGGCACATCGACCATGGCCGACACGATCGAGCTGGCGGCGGTAAAGCGGGTGCTCGGCGACGACCTTCACGGCGCGTCCATGAGCAGCACTAAGTCGGCCATCGGCCATCTGCTCGGCGGCGCAGGCGCGGTGGAAGCAATCTTCTGCATCTTGGCGATCCGCGACCAAATCGTCCCGCCGACGCTCAACCTCGACGATCCCGATGAGGGCACCGAAGGCGTCGATCTCGTCCCGCACAAGGCCAAGAAGCGGCCGGTTCGAGCGGCACTCAACAATAGCTTCGGTTTTGGCGGGACCAACGCCTCCCTCATCATGAAGGCCGTGTGAGGCGATTCCTGCTGATTGGCGTCGGCGGGCTGATCCTCGCCGGCTTGCTGATCACTTATTTCCTGTGGTGGGCGCCGGGACCGAAGCGCGTGGCGCACGACGTGCTGATCCCGGAAGGCGCGACGCTCGGCACGGTTTCGCGCCAGCTTGCCAAAGAGGGCGCCATCCCGGGCAACGCCAAGACCTATTACGTGATGGCGCGGATTTTCGGCTCGCATGACGCGATCCAGGCCGGTGAGTTTTCGATTCCCAAGGGGATGGGCGGCGCGGCAATCCTCGATTTGCTGCAGCACGGCAAACCAACACAGCGTTTGATCACGGTTGTACCGGGGATGCCGTCCATCATCGTGCAGGAGAAACTGGCGGCTAATCCGTACCTGATTGGAACGCCGCCGGTGATCCAGGAAGGATCGGTCCTACCCGACAGCTATGGCTTCCAGCGCGGAGAGAGCCGCGCAATCGTCGCAAGCCGAATGCAAGGGGCGATGGCGCGTGCGGTCGAAGCCCTTTGGTCAAAGCGCGATTATGTCTGTCCACTCGTAACCAAGGAACAGGCCGTAACGCTTGCCTCGATCGTCGAGAAAGAGACGGCCAAGGCGAGCGAGCGGCCGCTCGTCGCTGGCGTCTACTGCAACCGGCTTCGTATCGGCATGCCGCTACAAGCGGACCCGACGATCATTTACCCGGTGACCAAGGGGAAGCCGCTCGGGCGGCGCATCTTGAAGTCGGAACGGGCCGCCAAGAACGATTACAACACGTACCAAATGACGGGGCTGCCGATCGGTCCTATCGCCAATCCTGGAAAGCCGGCGATCGAGGCAGTGCTTCATCCGGCCAAGACCAAAGCCCTTTATTTCGTGGCGGACGGCACGGGCGGGCATGTGTTCGCCGAGACGCTCGCCGAGCAAAATGCCAATGTCGCCAAATGGTTTGCGATCCGCCGCCAACGCGGAGAGATGTAGGTCAGGCCGGGCCGACGGCTTCTGACTTGATATAGCCGACGCGGTGGTCGGCACCGGCATATCCCCAGGCCCAGCCGAGCGTGTCGTCGAGAAGCGCAAATGACTCGCCGGCCCGTAACTCGCGAATAACTTCGGCATCGTCCGATGGTTCGAAGCGAAGTTGCCCGGTCGCGGTGACCTTTCGGTCCACCGGCTCTGCATAGTGCGAAGCGATCACCGAACCCGCCAGCGCGACGTCGGCAAGATCCTTGCGGAATGCGTGAGTGGTCGGGTCAGGCGGGTTCGATGGTCCGCTCAGCGCGAACGAGTCACCGCTGGTGAGCGTAGGCGTGAGCCTGGCCGATGACTGGCCGGTGGCTTGATCCGCCGCCGTCCCCCTCACGGAGGTTGCGCTTGAAACCTTCAAGAAATTCCGCCCCACTATTTGTTCGGACGACGAACACGTTGCGTCGGTCGTCTTGATCCCTCTCACGGCGCAGATAGCCGAGCGCGCCGAGCGTATTCAAGGCGCGTGTGACCACGGGTTTTGAAACGCCCAACACGCGGGCAAGGCCGCGCACTGTGTGAGGACCAGGGGTTAAATAGACGAGCATCAGAAGCGCCATCTGCCGGTTCGTCAGATCCGGCTCTCCCGACCGCACATAGGCGATCAGCGCTTTCATCCAGCTGGTCAGCGATACTTCGCTCATAGCCGCCAGTTACCGTCCCTTCGTCGCGTAATGCCGAAGTAAACCGGTAAGGACGCGAAATGTTGCAGGTAAGCAGCAGGAAAAGCCCTGATTTCCGGTAAACTGCTGTTTCAGCCCCGCGAATAACGGCGACGTACTGTTTCGAACACGGCACGAAGCCCGAGCGCTTCGCCACCCTTTGGACGGCCTGGCTTGGCCGGGTCGCGCCAGGCCCAGGTATCGAGGTGCGCCCAGGGTATCTCGTCGGGGACGAATTTCTTGAGGAATATCGCGGCGGTGATGCACCCGGCCATCGGGGAGCTGGAGGCGTTGGCGAAATCGGCGATGTCGCTTTTGAGCAAGTCCTCGTACGGGTCCCAGAGCGGCATGCGCCACAAGGGGTCCTCCACGTCGCGGGCTGCGGACTCGAGCTCCAAGGCCAATTCGTCCCGGTTCGAGAACGTCGCGGGCAGGTCCGGCCCAAGCGCGACGCGGGCCGCGCCCGTCAGCGTGGCAAAGTCGATGATTAGTTCTGGCTTGTCCTCGACCGCACGCGCGAGCGCGTCCGCAAGAATAAGGCGACCTTCAGCGTCGGTATTGTCGATCTCGACCGTCAGTCCCTTTCGCGACTTTACAATATCGCCGGGGCGATATGCTGCTCCCGAAACGGCGTTCTCGACGGTCGGGATGAGGAGGTGAACGCAGATCGGGAGCTTCGCTCCGACTACTAGGCTGGCGAGGGCGAGGGCGTGCACGGCTCCGCCCATATCCTTCTTCATCAGTCGCATGCCCGATGCGCTCTTGAGGTCGAGCCCGCCGCTATCGAAGCATACCCCCTTGCCGACGATGGCGAGGCGGGGATTGGTTGGGTCGCCCCATTCCAGCTCGATCAGGCGCGGCGCGCGCTCGGCGGTGGCAGCCCGACCGACGGCAGCGATGAGCGGATAACCCTCGCGAAGCTCGTCACCGGATGTGACGCGGACCTTGGCGCCAAGACGGTTGCCTTCCTCGCGGACGGCCTTTTCGATCTCGGCAGGCCCGAGGTCGGCCGCCGGCGTGTTGACGAGGTCGCGCACCAAAGCCGTGGCCTCGGCCTGGCGCACGGTTTCATCGATCCGCGCCGGATCGTTTGTGACGAGCACTCGCGCGCCGGGTCGCGCGTCGGAGCCCGAGCGATAATCGTCGAAGCGGTGCTGGGCGAGCAACCAGCCGAGCCCAGCGTGACCGACGTTGCCATCTGCGAGCTTGTATGTTCCTTCGGGCAGGCTCTCGGCCAATTTTGCAAGGCACCATGGCGATAGCTCGGCCGTGTTCTTCACCGCGCTCACCACCTCGAACTCGTTGCCGCGTGGCAGGATGACGAAACCGAACGCTTTTTTGGCGTCGAACCGGTGAGCTTCGGTAAGTGCGCGGTCCTCAGGTGGCTGGCCCTTGAGCCAAGTGTCGAACCCGGCCTTATCGACGAGGTGAATGAGGCGAGCCTTCTGGCCGCGATCGGCAACTAAAAGCGAAGCGAAATCGGTCATGGCCCTGCGCTCTAGAGGGACCATTCGTCGAGGGCCAGCATGTGAACAGTTTGTAACCGTTGGAACGTCAAGCGCGGGCCGCCCGTTAATTTGCCGGGCGGGGCAGTGAGGAGACTGCGATGAAGCGCAGCTGGGCCGCCGTTATTCTTTCCATCGTCATGGCGCTGATCGGGTTCACGCTCGCGGTAGGCGGAGGCTGGTTGCTGAGCCTTGGCGGTTCTCCTTATTATCTGATCGCCGGCATCCTGATGGTCGCGTCTGCATGGTTGCTGATGCGGGGCCGTCTACTCGGCGGCTGGATTTACATCGGATTGTTTATCCTGTCGGCCGTCTGGGGTTTCGCGGAATCGCGCGGCAACGCCTGGGCGATGGTCCCGTGGCTGGTCGCGCCCCTGGTTCTGCTCATATTGGTACTCTTGGTGATGCCGGGGCTGACGGCTGCCCGGAACCGTTGGAAATATGTGGGCGGTGGAATCGTCGTCGCGGTCCTGTTCGTGGTGGTAAGCTTCGCCGCGCTCGGCGACGGAAGTTCCGCGATTGCCGCGCTCCCCACTCAAAGCTCGCCTGGCATGACCGACCCATCCGGGGTCGCGACGGGAGCCGACTGGACTGCTTATGGTGGGACGAACGCGGCCTGGCGCTACTCCCCGCTCACCCAGATCAACCCGGATAATGTCGGCAAGCTCCATAAGGTTTGGGAACTTCATACGGGCGGGATGCCCGCGAGCGCCGACTATCAGAAACTCTACGGCACGGAGAACACGCCGCTGAAGGTCGGCAACCTGCTATACATGTGCACCGCGAAAAACATCGTGGTCGCCATCGATGCGGCGACTGGCAAGCAGGCGTGGCGAACCGATCCGAAGGTTCCGGATGATTGGATTCCGTACACGACCGCCTGCCGCGGCGTCAGTTATTACGCGGTGCCGGGAGCCGCTGCTAACAGCACGTGCGCCGGCCGGATCATCGAAGGGACGATGGACTCGCGGCTGATCGAACTCGACGCCATGACTGGCAAGCCATGCACGGAGTTCAACGGGACGGGAGAGCAGGACACCAAGATCGGCATGGGCTGGACCCCGCCGGGCTCGGTCGGGATCAACTCGCCGCCGCCGGTCGTGCGCGGGATCATCGTGGTCGGACACCAGGTGCTCGACGGCCAGTGCCGCTGCGCACCGTCTGGGGTCATCCAGGGGTTCGACGCAAAGACAGGCAAACTCGCCTGGGCGTGGGACATGCAGCACCCGGACTGGAACGGCTATCCGCCCAAGGGCCAGATTTGGGCACGAGGAACGCCGAACAGCTGGTCGATGAGTGCTGGCGATGAGAAGCTAGGCCTCGTCTATGTGCCCACCGGCAACGTGGCCGCCGATTACATCTCGGCCGGACGTACGCCGGAGGAGAACAAGTACAACAGCTCCATCGTGGCGATCGATGTGATGACGGGAAAGCCGAGATGGAACTTCCAGACGGTCAAGGCGGACGTTTGGGACTATGACATCGGCAGCCAGCCGAGCCTGATCGACTATCGCGGCACGCCGGCGCTGCTGGTCGCGTCGAAGCAGGGCGACCTGTACGTCCTCGACCGGGCGACGGGTAAGCCGCTGGCCCCGGTCGGACAGACCAAGGCTCCGCAGGGCGGACTCGAGCCGAACTTGCGTTCGCCGACGCAGATGGTGTCGCTATGGAACACGCTTAGGAAGCCCGACCTCGCCGAATCGGACATGTGGGGTATGTCGCCGATCGACCAGATGGTGTGCCGCATTCAGTACCGACAGGCGGATTACCGCGGCTTCTACACCCCGCCACGCGCCGACAAATATACGGTGCAATATCCGGGCTACAACGGCGGCAGCGACTGGGGCAGCCTGTCGGTCGATCCGGTGCGTGGCGTGGTGATTGCGAACTACAACGACATGCCGAATTACGTCCGGCTGCTCACGCGCGCCGAGGCGGATAAGCAAGGCATCAAGCCGCGCTTCGCCGAGAAGCAACTGTCTCTGAACTCGCACCAGATCGATCCGCAATGGGGCGTGCCTTACGCGGTGAAGGTCAATGCGGGCTGGCGGCTGAAATTCACCAAGCTGATGTGCAAGCGCCCGCCCTATGGTGGCATCCGCGCCATCGACGTGGCGACCGGCAAGACGATCTGGGACCGTCCGTTCGGCACGGCGAGGCGCAACGGCCCGTTCAACCTGCCGACGATGCTGCCGTTCAGCATCGGCACGCCGAACAATGGCGGCGCGGTTACTACAGCAAGCGGGCTGGTCTTCATCGCCGCGGCGACCGATGACCTGCTCCATGCGATCGACATGCGGACCGGCAAGACTGTCTGGTCGGTGCCGCTACCGGCGGGCGGACAGGCGACTCCGATCGTCTATGAGCAGAACGGTCGCGAGTATCTCGTGATCTTCGCGGGCGGTCACCACTTCATGGAGACCCCAACGGGCGACAGTATGATCGCCTACGCCCTGCCGAGCTAGCTTATTCCGGCATCACCAGACACTGCTCCCAACGGCCGTTCGCGCCCGACTCGGCGTAGGTGACGAGCGTTAGGTCGGGATGTCCCGCATAGTGGATTGTGAAGTTGCGGTTCACGAAACCACCGCGCAGCCGGGGAGCGCGGATCGGCTCGATCGAGGTTGGAGCGCCGAGCGGTCCGAGTGACGATTTGAAATCCCCGAGGACGGTGGGGTCGAAATAGTAGTTGAGATTCGCTGTGAACTTTGACCGGTCGGGCGTCCCGGCGACTAGCGCACCATAGATTGCTTGGACGTCGGCGAGGCGCCCGCCTTCCCCCGACAGCGCCGGTTCGGGGCTGTCGAGGACAATCTTCGCGATGCCGTCGGTGAGCGTGCCGGTCGCGCCGCTGAAGTCGGCATTGGTGAAAACAATAATTGCGTCTTTGGTATCGGGGTAGATCGTGTTCTGGGTGAGGAAGCCGACCGCCTCGCCGCCGTGGTCGATGATGTGCCGTTCGCCCGCGTAATGATTGGAAACGCCGAGGCCGTAACCATTGGTCTTGCCGTCGGCGCGGAGCACCGGTGTTTCCTGTTCGATCCAATCGCTTGCAGGAATCAGTGCGCGGTTCATCCGGGCGATGTCCCATTTGGCCAAGTCAGCGGCGTTCATCGATAGCTCGCCCGCTGCATAGAGCCAGCCGCGTCCCGGCTGCTGAGCAACGCGCACCGGACCGAGCGCATTGCGCTTGTACCCGGCGGGGAAGGCGGGCGTATTGGTATCGTCCTGATCGAGCACGCTGGTCATCTCCAGCGGGTCGAAGATCTTCTTGTGCAGGTAAGCGAGCAATGGCTGACCGCTGACCTTCTCGGCGATCATGCCGGCGACGACGTAACCGGTGTTCGAATATTGCCAGCGCGTGCCGGGTTCGAAGTCGAGCGGCTTCTTCGCCCATTTGTCGACGATGTGCTGCGGCGTCGTCGCGGACTCCATGTCCTGAAACGAATAATCCTGCGGCCAGAAATCCTGCAGGCCCGAGGTGTGGCTGAGGAGCTGACGAAGCGTGATGCGGTCACCGCCTGAAATGCCTGGGATATATTTGGCGACATGGTCGTCCAGCTTCAGCTTGCCCTCGTCCTCGAGCAATAGCAGCGCCATTGCAGTGAACTGCTTTGAGTTGGACGCGATCTGGTACGGCAGCTTCGGGTCTGCGGCGAGGCTTTCGTTTGCTTTGCCGTAGGCCTTGTTGAGAACGAGCTTGCCGCCGCGGACGACGGCGATCTCGGCCGACGGAACTCCAGTATCTCCAAGCGTCTTCGCGACAAGCTGGTCAATCGCCGCGACTTGGGCTGGAGGAAGCCGCTGGGCGGTGGCGGATGTCGCGACAAGCGCGAGCAGGGCGGGTGCAAGCTTGAACATACCCGCAGCCTAACGGCCGTTACGAAGCTGTCGAGAGGCTAGCTGATCCTGCGGACGAAGCCGGTCGAGCTTGCGACCTTCATTCCGAACTTGCGGACGGTAAGCTTGCTTTGGGCGCTGTTTCCGTCAGGCGTGGGAGTAAGCCATTGCTCGACCGATAGGTCGCCCTTCATCCGGAACTTGAAGCGGTAGCTGCCGTCGACTTCATCGACGGCTACCGGACCGACCGCCTCGGTCATTGTCCCCGAATAGCGGCCAGGCGCGACCTGCTTCACTTTCCACCGACGTTGCTCCGGAGTCTGGCCCTCGTCATACACCTCCTGCAAGAGCGCGAGCGAACCATCCCCAAGAATCCGGCCCTGGCCAAGCGTCTTCGACCGGTACGGTTTCTTCATGATCACTTTGACGACGGCCTGCATCTCGGTGCGGCCTTCGAAGAAGCGCAATGGCTGACGAATTCCAGCATCAGCCGAAACCGGAAGGATCGCCGCGCAAATGACTGCGCCGGCTGCGAATTTCCTGGCGTGCCCCAGGTAGCTCTCCCCAATCACGCGCCCTCAAACGCGACAGTCTTCAAATCTTTCCATCGACGGTAGCTGCCGGTAAGCCAAGCATTAATTGTGGCGGGGGCCGTAATGATCGAGTTTTTCTACAACCTTCCGGTTTGGCTGATCACCGTCGGAGTCCTGGGCCTGTCGTTGCTGGTTGGGCTCGGAACAAGCTACGGCTTGCGGCACGTTTTCCGCCTGCATTCCAGCGATGACGAGACCGAATCTGCCGTCAGCCTGATGCAGGTGGTCGCCGCTTATATCGGCATCCTCATCGCTTTTGCCGGCGTACAGGTGTGGCAGGATTTCGCTGACGCGGACAATGGCGTTCATAAGGAGGCAGCGACAGCCGCGCAGCTCTATCGTGATATGGCGACGTACGGGCCGGAGACGCTGGCGGCGCGGGCCCAATTGCGCGCCTATGCGAACAGCATCGTGACCGATGAGTGGCCGCTGCTCGCCAAGGGGCAGACGAGCGACAGGACCGACACCGCGCTCTTCCAGCTGTTCGATTCGATCGGAAAGGTGCGACCGAAGGACGGCCGCGACACAGCGATCTATACGGAGGTGTTCCATAATCTGAACGAGCTGGTGGAGCTTAGACGCGACCGGCTGATCCACAGCGATTCCGGAATGCCGCTCATCTTGTGGATCGTCGGGTTGGTTGGATCGATGCTGATCGTCGCCTACACTGCGACGTTCCCGCGATCCCGCACGAACGCGCTCATGATCGGGGGAATCTCGATCGCGCTCGGCCTCGTGTTCCTGTTCATCCTGATCGTCGACCGCCCATTCATGGGTAGCTTCAGCGTCAGCAATTCCGAACTAGCTGGACTGAACCAGAAATTCGATTCGCTCGACCGGCTTAGCGCCCAGGCTGGGATGGGCGCTCAGGCAGAGATTAGCGCTCCGCGATAGACGGCGTCCTCCAACGTTCGGCCAGCGCCGAGCGCAACGCACTCCATTGCATTTTCGGCGATCCGAACTGGGAGACCCGTCTCATCGGCAATGACTCCGCTGAGGTCCCGAAGGAGCGACCCGCCGCCGGTCATAGTGATGCCCTGATCGATGACGTCGGCAGCGATTTCGGGCTGGGTATTTTCGAGCGCCGCGCGGACGACCTCCACGATCCGGTTCACCGGCTCCGCGACGGCCTCGGCGACTTGTGCCTGGTTGAGCGTGATCTCGCCGGGAACGCCGCGGCTAACATCGCGGCCGCGGACCGTCGCGATCAGCCCGGTCCCGTCCTCGGGCGGCCGGGCGCATCCAATCTGGAGCTTTACGCGCTCGGCACTGCCTTCGCCGATGAGCAGGTTGAAGTTGCGACGGACGTAAGCCGTGATCGCCTCATCCATACGGTCGCCACCGACACGTGATGAACGGCAGAAGGCAAGGCCCTGGAGCGAGATGACGCCCACTTCGGTGGTGCCGCCGCCGATGTCGACGACCATTGAGCCGATCGGCTCGGTCACCGGAAGTCCGGCGCCGATTGCCGCAGCCATCGGCTCTTCGATCAGATGGACCTGGTCGGCACCAGCATTGGTCACCGCGTCGCGGATTGCGCGGCGCTCAACCGAAGTCGCGCCGGAAGGGATGCAAATCACGACTTCAGGTCCCCGCGAGAAACGGCTCGGCCCGCCGTGAGCCTTGCGGATGAAGTGCTTGATCATCTCCTCGGCGACTTCGAGGTCGGCGATGACTCCATTGCGCAACGGCCGAATGGTTTTGAGATTCTCGGGCGTCTTGCCCATCATCAACTTGGCATCGTCGCCCACTGCGCGGACCTTCGGCATGCCATTTTGATATTCCATCGCAACCACCGACGGCTCGTTCGCGACGATGCCCGAGCCATGGACGTAAACGACAGTGTTTGCAGTGCCGAGATCGATCGCGACGCCGCGCGATGAAAAATTGAAAAGTCTTGGAAAAGCCACTGAAATCCCCACCCGAACGAGTCGAGAAATAGCCTAGACGGATGGGTTCAAAGCGCAGCAGGCTGGCTCGGCGTTAACCATAAGCCGTTGGTCTGGCGGGACGAATGGTGGGACTACAGCGGTACGCCGTAAAGGTCGTGCTCGTCTGAGTCTTCGACGCAGACAGTGACGATGCCGCCCGGCTCGAGGCCGCCCGCGTCGCGCAGGTGGACCTCGCCATCAATTTCCGGGGCGTCGGCCTTGGAGCGCCCGGTTGCGCCGCCTTCACCGTCGACGCGATCGATGAGGACGTCGATGTGCCGGCCGACCTTCGCAGCGAGTTTCTCGGCGCTGATCCGCGCGGATAGCGCCATCACCGCTTCATAACGCTCCTGCTTGATGTCCTCGGGCACCTGCTCGTCCATTGAGGTTGCGGGCGCGCCCTCAACCGGCTCGAACTTGAACGCGCCGACCCGGTCGAGCTGCGCTTCTTCAAGCCATGCGAGAAGGTAGGCCACATCCTCGTCAGTCTCACCCGGAAAACCGACCACGAAGGACGAACGGATCGCGAGATCGGGAACTTGCGCTCTCCAATTGCGGATCCGTTCGAGCACCTTTGCGTCGTTCGCGGGGCGCCGCATCGAACGCAGAACTTTCGGGCTCGCGTGCTGAAAAGGAATGTCGAGGTACGGGAGGACCAAACCTTCAGCCATCAACGGCATGACGTTGTCCACGTGCGGGTACGGGTAGACGTAGTGAAGCCTGACCCAAGCCCCGAGCTTGCCGAGTTCGCGCGACAGGTCCGTCATGTGCGCGCGGACTTCCTCGCCCTTCCAAACACGCGGCTGGTGGCGGATGTCGACGCCATAGGCGGACGTGTCCTGGCTGATGACCAAGAGTTCCTTGGTGCCGGCGGCGATGAGCTTCTCGGCCTCGCGGAGGATCGCGTCGGGACGGCGGCTGACGAGGTCGCCGCGCAGGTGCGGGATGATGCAGAAGGCGCAGCGGTGATTGCAGCCCTCTGAAATCTTCAAATAGCTGTAGTGGCGAGGCGTCAGCTTGAGGCCGCCTTCGGGCACCAAGTTGAGGAAGGCGTTCGGTGGTATCGGGGCCACTTCATGGACAGCGCCGACGACCTGTTCGTACTCATGCGCGCCGGTGATCGCGAGCACGTCCGGGAAGCGCTCACGAATGACGTCGGCTTCCTTGCCCATGCAGCCGGTGACGACGACGCGGCCGTTCTCGGCAATGGCCTCGCCGATCGCTTCAAGGCTCTCTTCCTTGGCGGAATCAAGGAAACCGCAGGTGTTGACCAGCACCACGTCGGCGCCCGCATAATCGGGCGACATGTCATAGCCGTCTGAGCGCAGCTTGGTCATGATCCGCTCGCTGTCGACCAAGTTCTTGGGGCAGCCGAGTGAGACCAGCCCGACGCGCGGGGGCTTGGGGAGCGTTGTGACGTTCATCGGAAGGGCCGCGCCAATATAGGAAGTTTCGGGCGAAATCGAGGCCTCGCGCTGAACGCCTTGTTCATCCGGCGCGGCCACGGCTAAGAGCCAGCCCGAGCTTTCGAACTTCAGGAGCAAGCATGCGTATCGCGATGATCGGCACCGGCTATGTCGGACTAGTGTCCGGGGCCTGCTTTGCTGATTTCGGCCACAAGGTTTGTTGCGTCGACAAGGACTCGAGCAAGATCGAAGGCCTGGACGCCGGCGTGATGCCCATTTGGGAGCCAGGCCTGGAGGCGCTGGTGAAGGCCAACGTCGAGCGCGGCCGGCTTACGTTCACTACAGACCTCGCCAAGGGTGTCGCCAACGCCGAGGCTGTGTTCATCGCAGTTGGAACTCCGGCGCGGCGCGGTGATGGGCACGCGGACCTGACTTACGTGTTCGACGCGGTCCGCGAACTGGCGAAGGTCATCAAGCCGGGGACTGTGGTCGTCACAAAATCAACGGTTCCAGTGGGGACGGGCGACAAGATCGTCCAGATCCTCAAGGAAGAAGGTGCGGAGAATATCTCGGTCGCGTCCAACCCGGAGTTTCTGCGCGAAGGTGCGGCGATCGCCGACTTCAAGCACCCCGATCGCATCGTGGTTGGCTCGGAAGACGACCGCGGGCAGGACGTGCTGCGCGAAATCTATCGGCCTTTGTTCCTCAACAGGGCGCCGATCCTGATCACTGGCCGTCGGACTGCCGAACTCACCAAATATGCCGCGAATGCATTCCTTGCGGTCAAGATCAGCTTCATCAACGAGATTGCGAACTTGTGCGAAGCAGTCGACGCCGACGTCCAGGACGTCGCTCGGGGTATTGGCCTCGACAACCGCATCGGTCCCAAATTCTTGCACGCTGGGCCAGGCTACGGCGGGAGCTGCTTTCCCAAAGACACTTTGGCCCTGCTTCAGACCGCTAACGAAGCAGGCATCGAGCAGAAGATCGTCGCCACCGTCGTGAAGGTGAACGACGAACGTAAGGCATCCATGGCAGCCAGGGTTGAGCAGGCAATGGGCGGAAGCCTCGCGGGCAAGCGGCTTGGGCTTCTCGGTCTCGCGTTCAAGCCGAATACCGACGACATGCGCGACGCGCCGTCGATTCCGTTGGTCAGTGGGCTGGTCGAGCGCGGCGCCGACGTAATTGCTTTCGATCCGGTCGCCCGCGAGCAGGCGGAAAAGATTCTGAAGGGCATTGCCTACGCCGACGATGCCTATGGCGCCGCGGATGGTGCCGATGCGGTTGTCATCGTGACCGAGTGGGATGAGTTCCGGGCGCTCGACCTCGATGTTCTGGCGTCACGGATGAAGGGCAAGACGCTTGTCGACCTTCGCAATGTATGGGACCCGCACGAAGCGGAACGGGCAGGGCTGGCCTACGTGGGGATCGGGCGCGGCTCGCTGCCTGCGTGAAATATCCAATCCGGAATGGATTGAAGTTGCATCCGTAACAGCTTGAATGGCCTATAGCCGCTGACGATGCGCCATGACCGCCTTCAGCAACCAAATCGCGTTTCGCTACTGACGCGCAAGCGCTTCCAGTTCGCCGGTGCGCTGGTTGTCGGAGCTATGGTCCCGTGGCTCGCTCGCGGGCCGTTGTTGCCGGGGACGATCAATGAAGCGGCGACCATCAACACGCTGATTGCCAACATAATTGCGGTCGGAATTACCTTTTGGATGCGGCTTTCGATCGAGACCTATCCCGGAATTCGGCGAAGCTATGTTATCTTTCCGGCCGCGCTGACCGGGCACGGGCTCACAATCCTGTATTTCGTGCTGACCCGGTTCCCATACGACCGTCTTGGGCTGCTCGCGGGCTTCCTTCTCCACGTCTTCTGGCTCTACTTCCTCTACGTCTACGCCGAGCGAAACGTGGTGCGGCGGTTCGCGGTAGTTCCTTACGGCGACCTCAAGTGTCTGGAGGAGATAGAAGGCGTCGACTGGAAGAAGATGAATCGCCCCCGGCTGAGCGATATCCGCAACTGCCAAGCGATCGTCGCTGACTTCTCCGCGGACATGCCTGACAAGTGGGAAGCCTTCCTCGCCGACGCCGCGCTGGCGGGGCGGATGGTGTATCAGGTCAAACAGCTGTCGGAGTCCCTTACGGGCCGAGTGGAGCTCGAGCACCTGTCCGAAAACAGCTTCGGATCCCTGCTGCCGGCTCGCGGCTATTTCCATCTGAAGGGACTGATCGACTTTCTCGTCGCGCTCGCCATTTTGCCTGTGGCGCTAGTCGTGATGGGTGTTTGTGCGATTGCGATCAAAGCCGATAGCAAGGGCAGCGTCCTATTTCGACAGAAGCGGGTCGGTCACGCCGGCAAGCTGTTCACCGTCTACAAGTTTCGAACGATGCACGATGTCGTGGCTGCCGAGGAGCGCAACGCGGCCATTACCAAGGAAGGCGATGAGCGCATCACCAATATTGGCAAGCGCCTTCGGAAACTCCGGCTCGATGAGCTGCCTCAGGTGTTCAACATCCTGCTGTGGCAAATGAGCTGGATTGGCCCGCGGCCCGAGGCGCACCTGCTGTCGGGCTGGTACACGGACGAGATCCCATTCTACCGCTATCGCCACGTGGTGAAGCCGGGGATCTCGGGTTGGGCGCAGGTCAATCAGGGTCATGTCGCGGAGGTCGAGGATGTGCTGAGGAAGCTCCACTACGACTTTTACTACATCAAATATTTCTCCCCCTGGCTCGACCTCCTGATCGTTCTTCGGACCATCAAGACGATGCTGACGGGTTGGGGAGCGCGTTAGCGCGGCGCAGGGCCGTACGCGCTGGCTCTGAACGAGGCTTTGAACTGGTCGAGCTCGGCAGGACCGATGTCGGACACCGCCGCGAAATGAAGACCGCCGTCATTCCATTCGTCGATCGTGAAGCCTTCGGTCGTCGTGCGGCCACTACTACCGTCTCCGGGCCAGACATACAGGTTCACCGTATGCAATCGCCGGTGGTAGACGATCGCAGCGACTGTCTTTCCTTGAATTGAATCCAAGCGGCCGCCCGCGAGGGGAAACCCAGTACTGGCAAGCTCCGGAACGGGTGGGGCAAAATCGATTCGGCCGTTGAACCACGGCTTCACGATATGCTGGTTCGTGGTTTGAACGTCGGTAAGATGTCCAGGTTGGAGTGAGCGCACGTGGCTCGACACCAGCTGTTCATCGACTCCGGTCGAACCGTTCAGCGGGGCCAGCGTCACCAGTGCAAGCGACGCAGCCAGCGCTCCCACGGCCCCAGGAACCAGCCAACCGGGAAGTAGGTGGCGGGAAGGCGCCTTTTCAGAGATTTCGGGCAGGTCAGTGAGGCGCTGGCTTAGGCTCTCGGGTGCACGATGTCGCACTCCGTCCATCCGCAGCAGATTTCTCGTGGCCTGGAGCCGCTCGACCTCTTCCCGGCACCCTTCGCAGCGGGCGATATGAGCCTCGGCCAGCGCGGTATTCGCCGCGTCGAGCTCGCCATCGACGAGGCCGCCCAGAAGCAGCTCCTGGTCAGGGCACGACGCCATCACTTCGCACTCCTTGATTGTTCACTGTCCTCGCTTCGCGCGGGCAGTAGTTCTGCGGCAAGCATTGCCCGGCCTCGCGATAGACGGGACATGACGGTTCCGACCGGCACACCGGTCGCCTGCGCGATCTCGGCATAAGACATATCCTCGAGGTCACGTAGTACGACCGCCTCACGAAAGGGCTCGGGAATTGCCTCGATCGCCGCTCTCACGCGGCCGACCTCGGCCTGTTGCTGAGTGGCTTCTTCGGGCGTGGGTGCCGGATCCGGTTGCTGAGCCATCTGACTGGCGACGTCGGGACCGAGGCTGCTTTCGTGGATGACGAGAGAGAGGCGTCCCGCTGCGCCGGACTGTGTCGTTCGAGCGCAATTGCGAACAATCGCCAAAAGCCAGGCCTTGGCGGACCCACCACGAAATTGATCGAACGAGCGAAAGGCCCGGAGAATAGAGTCTTGAACCACATCCTCGCTAATCACCGCATCCCGGGTCAGGTAGCGCGCGAGGTTATAAGCCGCGTCGAGATGGGGCAGGATCAGCCGACGGAATTCGTCGGTTTGGCCGGCGCCGGGTGTCGAGAGCCCCGGCGCCGGACCTTTGCCGGCCGTGCCGAAGAAGGGGAGGGGAGAGAGTTTCTTCATCGGATCACGACCAATCCCTCACCTCACGCCTTGACGACGATCATGCCCGTCATGTGCGGGTGCAGGGAGCAGAAATAGCCGAACTGTCCGGCTTTGGCGAAAGTGAACGAGAATTTGTCGCCGGTATCGAGGACGCGCGATTTGAAGACGCCGTCCTTGCTGACGACCGTGTGCGGAATATCGTCCGCGTTGGTCCAGGTGACTGTCGTCCCCGGCTTCACTGTCACCACGGGGTTTTTGAAGGTGAAATTGCCGATGGTCACTGCGGCCGCGACAGGAGCCGGCGCTGCCTTGGTCATGGCGGCCATAGTGAACATTAGGAAGCTGCAGGCGATCAGCGCGGCCGCCTGGAATGTCAGAATGCGATAACTGCGAGTCATGTGAAGTCCTTTGGTCATGAACTGAGGGTGGAATCGATGAGGGCGATGCGGTCGTGACCGCGCACGAACATGGCGTCGGTGATGCCGAGCATGCCGCGCAGTTGCTCGGGCGGGACCTTGAGCGGACCGGGCGAAGGCGCGGTGCCTGGCGCCGGCTGCGGGAAGGCGGTCGAACGCGCGGTATGAAAGGCGATACGACCTTCGACCTTCTGCGTAATCTGGTGGATGTGGCCGTTGAGGACGGTCACCGATCCGAAGCGGGCAAGAAGTTTCAGCGCTTCGGCGGAATCGTCCGTGCCCCAGCCCCAATCGGCGTAGACCGTCCAGAGTGGGATGTGGGCGAAGACGACGATCGGGGTCGAGGATGACCGACCGGCAAGATCCGCCTTAAGCCATTTGAGCTGTTCCGCGCCGAGATTGCCCATGCCGCCTGGCTTGAGGTCGGCGACATTCACAAGCGCAATGAAATGCACGCCGCGATGGTCGAAGCTGTACCAGCCGGTGCCGAGGCTGTTCTTGCCGAAGCGATTGAGGAAGGCCTTGCCGTTGTCCGGATCGAGCATGTCGTGCTCGCCAGGAATGAAGAACACCGGGAGTCCCGCTTCCTTCAGGATCTGGTCGGCGTCATCGAATTCGTCATCGCGCGACAATTGCGAGACATCCCCGGTGTGGATCATGAAATCAGGCCGGTTGGGGAGCGCCTTCACCTTCGCGATCGCCTCGCGAAGAGTGACGCGAGCATCGGCGTTTGGTGGCTTGTTGAACCCGATATGGCTGTCGCTGACCTGGACGAAAGTGAACGGCGCTGTCGGGGTCTTGATGAGCGGGGCCGCAATTGCGCTGTCGAGCCCGATCGAACTCCCCACACCGCCGTTGAAGGCGAACAAAGCGCCCGTGCCGGCCCAGGCCATGCACTTGAGAAAACCGCGGCGGCTGTCGTCTGCGTCGTCAATCATCGAGGCGTCCTTTGTTGAGGCGTTCGATGAGGAGACTCGGCGTCCTTCGCGTTTATTCCCGGCAGTGCGAATTTATTGAGCGGGCAGGGATCCGGTCACCGTTGCATCGGCCCTACTCAAGGCCGTATCACCCACGTAACGAGGGCAAGCGGGGGCTACGGCGGTCATGGACGTCACTTACGTCCCGGTGGGTGAGGCGCTTGTGGTAGCGCCCGTTGGCCGCGTCGATGAAGCGACGTGGGAAGAATTCGGCGCTCACCTAGCGGAAGGAATCGGACACGCCGCGATTGAAGGTCGCAAGACCATGATCATCGACCTTTCGGGAATCGATTACATGTCTTCTCGCGGGCTGCGCGCACTAACCATGGCAAAACAGGAAGGCGTCGCATCCGGCGTCTCGATCCGGCTCGCCGCGCCCAACGATGTGATGCGTGAGATACTTGCCATTAGCCGCTACGACCGGCTGTTCGCCGTTGATCCGGCAGCTCCGAGCGCCGATGCATGAGCGAGCAGACGGTCGTCCGTTTTTGGGGAACACGCGGCATCCTGCCGGTCGCGGCCAACGCGCGCACCATTCGTGAGAAGATCGCCAACGCACTCGTCGTTGCGAGCCGAGAAGGCATCGAGAGCTACGACGACGCAATTCGCTTCATCGACGCGGAACTCGATTTCGCGGCCGCCGCGACCTACGGTGGGGCCACCAGCTGCGTTGAGATCGAAAGTGGCGACGAGGCCTTCTTCATCTGCGACATGGGCAGCGGGCTTCAGGAAATGGGGCGGGAAGCGTCCCGGCTGATGAAGCGGGGCCGAGCCGGCAAGTTCAACTTCTTCCTATCGCACATGCACTGGGACCACATCATGGGGTTTCCGCATTTCCAGCCCGCGTTCGACGACAATTCCGAGATCGTGATCTACGCCTGCCACGCGGACGCCGAGGAGGCGCTCCAGCGTCAGCAGGAAGAGATGTCCTACCCGGTGCCGTTCGCCGCATGGCCGGCGCGGATCAGCTTCTTGAAGATGGAGCCCGGTCGCGAATATCAAATCGACGGTCTGCGAGTGATGGCAATGAAGCAGGATCATCCGCACGACAGCTTCGGCTATCGCTTCATTGATGGGGCAGGAAAGCGCATCGTCTACAGCACCGACAGCGAGCACCGCATCGACAATATGGAGCTGGAGGACGCCTTCACTTTCTTCTTCCGCGATGCGGACCTCGTGATCTGCGACACCATGTATTCGCTCGCGGCGACCAGTTCGGCGAAGGAGGATTGGGGGCATTCCAGCAACGTCGTCGCGATCGACCTCTGCCGCCAGGCGGGGGCGAAGCGGGTGGCGCTATTCCACCACGACCCGCTGCTCGACGACGAGGAGATCCAGCGGCTGCATGAGGACAGCATCCGCTATGAGAAGCTGACCCGCGAAGGAGTGCCGGTAGAGGTGCTGTGCGCCTATGACGGGCTCGAAGTCACCCTCTAGGCTCTTGGGGCGCTCGAGTCGGGTATGGCCGGCGTGGGCGCTGATGGTGATCCTCGCGGTCCTGGCATCGGTCGCGACCGGCGAGCGGACGCGGCAGATGCTGTTCGACGGCTGGCAGCGATTGAGCCCGCGTCATGTGACAGCGCCTGACGTTCGCGTCGTTTTGATTGACGGCAAGAGCCTCGATTTCATCGGGCCGTGGCCGTGGTCGCGCTATTATATGGCGCGTCTGACGGAGGACATCGCCAAGGATGGGGCCAAGGTCATTGGCTATGACATGCTGTTCCCCGAGCAGGACCGGGCAAGGCCGGAGCTGTTCGCGAAACTCTATCCCGAGCTTAATCCGGCCGTCGCAGGCCAGGTCGCTGCCCTGCCGTCGATGGACCAGGTGTTCGGCGAGGTCATTGGCCGGTCGCCGGTCGTAATCGGGAGGGCTGGTGCGTCGGACGGCAATACCGACGGACGCACCCTGACAGTCGATGCCGAGATCAAGGGCAAGTTCCCGAAACATGTGATCGAGTGGCCCGCGGCGATCACGGCCATCCCCGAGATCGAGGATGTCGCGCTTGGCCACGGGCTGATCAACGGCCAACCCGATTCCGACGGAACCGTGCGCTCGGTACCGATGGTGATGAAGATCGCCAGAAAGCCGATGCCCGGCTTCGCGCTGGAGCTGGCGCGGATCGGCGTGGATGCGGCCGGCGTGCAGGTCTCGCCCAGTGCCGTCGAGCTGGCTGGCCGGCGTATCCCGATCGACGAACATGGAAGGATGCGCTTCCGGTTCGGCGATTTTCCGGCGGGCAATATCGTGTCGGCGTCGCGAGTCCTCGGGGGCTTCACGGCCAAGAACTATTTCCGCGACAAGATCGTCCTGGTTGGACTTGCCGCCGAAGGGACATCGGACATTGTTTCAACGCCACTAGCCGCTGAGAATTACGGGGTTCTCGTCCAAGCCCAAGCCGTCGACACGATGCTGGGCGGCGGCTGGCTCGTACGCCCCTCGTGGGCCGGAGTGGTCGAGTGGGGGTTAGCGATAGCGTTGGCGTTGCTCGCGCTCGTGCTTTCCCCGCGTGGTAGGTGGGCGAGGGTCGGGATTGCCGCAGTATTCCTGGCTTTGCCCGTCGCTAGCTGGCTCGTATTCGACCAACTTGCCCTGCTGCTGGACGCTGTGCGTCCGATGGAAATTGGCGGAGCGGCACTGGCGGGAGTCATTGTCGGGCTATTTTCCGATTCGCGGCGCGAACGCGAGCGGCTGCGCGATGCGCTAGTTCACGAGCAGATGGCGGCAGCCAAAACCGAAGGAGAGCTGCAAGCCGCGCGGGAAATCCAGATGAGCATGGTGCCGCCGCGCGATGCGCTGGCAAAGGTCCATGCGCGGCTCGATGCGGACGCCTTGCTCGAACCAGCGCGCTCTGTCGGAGGCGATCTCTACGACCTCGCGCCCTTGGGCGGCGATCGGGTCGGATTCCTGATTGGCGACGTCACCGGGAAGGGCGTCCCGGCGGCGTTGTTCATGGCGATGTCGAAAGCGCTGACCTCATTCGTCTTGAACAGCGAGAATAACGACCTCGGTGCGGCCGTCGCCAAAGTGAATGGCGAATTCCTGCGCGGTGGCGCTGAAATCCTCAGCGTGACGATGATCATCGGAATCATTGACCTTCGTACCGGCGCAGTGTCGTTGGTATGCGCAGGGCATGAAGACCCGATTACGCTGACCGAGAGCGGGAAAGCGGAATGTCACCGGCTTGAAGGCGGGCCACCGCTCGGCCTCGTTGAATATCCGTATCCAGTGGAATCGTTGAAACTCGCGCCTGGTGATGCGCTGGTGCTTGTCACCGATGGCATCACGGAAGCTCAGGACCGCGCCGAAAAGCTGTTCGGGCGCGAACATTTGCTGAAGGAAATTGCCAGCAACTCCGGGCGGGCTGCTGAAATGTGCGAGGGTCTTCGCAGAGCCGTGCGCTCATTCGAAGGCGGGATTGAACCGACCGATGATTTAACGGTGATGGTGCTGCGCTACCTCGGGCCGGAAGCGCCTATCACCTAGCGGACGATCACCTCGACACGGCGATTTGTCGGACTTTCCACATTATCCGCCGTCGGCACTTTTAGCTCACGCTCGCCGCGCCCGACCGCTGACATTATCGTCCGGTCGAAGCCCTTGCTGGCAAGCAAGTTGAGGATTTCCTCTGCCCGCTTTTGCGACAAGGCATCATTGTCTGCAGCGCTTCCGACAGTGTCCGTATGTCCGGTCACCTGGACTTCCGCGCCCGGACGCTTTGCGATCTCGGCGCGAATCTGCTCGAGCACCGGAGCCGATTCCGGAGTCATGTCCGTCGTGCCTTCGAGGAAATAGAGCGTGAAGCTTTTCGCGGCTGGCGGGAGGTCGCCCACCAGCGCCGCTTCTTCGGGTTTCAGATTGCCCAAAGGTCTGATCGATGGAGCGCCTCCGAGCGACGCCCTGCTGTTCGCTTCGGTGACGATCGCTGTGCTTGGCTTTCCGCCGGACTCCAGAATTGCAACCTGCCCGTGCCCGCCGTCTTCGTCTGGGAGCAAGACCATTGAGGAATGCGCGCAGCCGGCCAGCGCAAAAGCAAGACAGGTTGCGAAGGCCCGTCTGCTCACTTGGGGACCTCGACGATGAACCGCGTTCCCCGGACGCCGAGCAAGGAATTGGGCGTGCGGACTTTCATCGCGTCGCGGCCCGACTTGGCAATCTTGCCCGATACAATTGCGAGCGATCCGCGGTCTACCTGGGTGATAAACGCGCCCTGCTGGCGAGTGCGATCATATTCGAATTTGCTCACCGCCACGCGGCTATTGGGGCCGACCGCGAAGCGCGTATTGTCGATAAAGGTCAGGCTGATCCGTCCAGTCTTGCCTGTCTCGAGGTAATCGCCTGCCTGGAGTTCCTGGCCCGTCGCCGCGGGAATTCGGGCCGCGCCACGCTGGATCGTCGCAATGCCGCTCGCCGATTTGATTCGCGCGATCTCCGCCTGGGCGGACGAGGCCATCACGCCGATCGACAGCGCCAACAAAAGCGACCGCATAACCATCGCTCGTCTCCCCCTACTGTTGTTAACATGCCATACAAAAGGGTGTGACTTCGCGCGAATCAATTCCGGTTCCGTTACAACTCACGCTGTCGGGATCGACGGCGATTCATGACGCGACGGCCGCGGCTCGGGACTTTGCTGAAAGCGGCGGCGTCGATGAAGCAGACGTGTCGCGCCTGGCCGTCGTTGTCGAAGAACTGGTGATGAACCTTTACGACCACGGGGACGTGGGGCCTGAAGACGAAATCACGGTTGATCTGTCTCTGACCGAGGTGGACCTGAGATTGGCGCTCACGGATTTCGGTCAATCGTTCGACCCCGGCAGCGCCGACAACGGTGACCTCCCGCAGCGCGGAGGCGGGGCGGGGCTCAAGCTCGTTCGTGCGTGGGCGAGCCAGATCCGGTATCAATCGGCGGATGGCCGCAATCAGCTAGTCGTGCATTTGCCCGTTCACCGAGCTTGATCGCGGCGCTGTTTCCTTCATCCACCAGAAAATCGGCAGCACGCAGACGGCGACTAAAGCGATCATTGCGCCCGGAGCCATCGACCAGCCGGAGCGACTGACGAGCAACTGAGCGATCCACGGCGTCAGCCCGCCGAAAATCGCGGTCGCCATCGTCGCCCCGAGCGCCAGGCCAGTGACGCGTCCTTCGCCGGGGAATTGCTCAGCGGTCGAGACGGCTCCGACGGCACTGACACCGCCCGCAACGGCCGCGAGCACCACAGCACCGATCAGGGCCTGCGCCTGGGCACCGCTCGCCATTAGCGAGAACATCGAGATCGGCAGGATGGCGCTGAGCAATGCAAGCACGATAAGCACCGGCCGGCGGCCGACGTGATCTGACCACAGCCCAACTAGCGGGGTCACAAGAATAACGATCACAGCAGCGATGGTGGAGAGCCAAAGCGACACACTTTCGCTCATCGAACCGGCGCTCGAGAGGAACGATGGAACGTAGGTGATACCGACATAATAAGTGATCGAGCCCAGCGCCGAGATCGCGAAAGAACGCGCGATACCCGGTAAGTGATGATTCAGGGCGTAACGCAGCGGTTGCGCCGGAACCGTGCCCTCATCGCGTTGGCGATGGAATTCCGGGCTTTCATGCATAGCCGAGCGCGCGATCCAAACGCTGCCTGCGAGTAACGCACCGAACAAAAACGGAATCCGCCAGCCCCAACTTGCCAGTTGCGCTTCCGTTATCGACGCGACGGTGATGGCGGAAATGCCGACCGCGAGAAGCGCTCCCACTTCGCTTGCGGCGGACGCCGACGAAGCAATCAGGCCGCGCCGCTCGGGCCTGGCGCCTTCAAGCAAGTAGGCGACGACGCCCGTATATTCCCCGCCGACCGAGAAACCCATCACGCAGCGCAGGGCGAACAGCAGCCAGCCGGCGGCAGGGCCTATCCCGGCGCGTGTCGGAAGCAAGGCCGTCGCGAACATCGCGACGGTCATCAGTCCCACCGAGATAAGCAGCATGTGGCGGCGCCCGTGGCGGTCTCCGATATGGCCGAAGAACACCGCGCCGAGCGGGCGCATCAGATACGCGATTGCGAAGCCGCCGAGCGTAACAAGAAGGGCGTCGCCGCCGCTGCCGTAGAAGACCCTCGCAAGGACGGTCGCGAAATAAAGATAGAGCGTGAAATCGTACCATTCGACGATCGTCGAGAAGGCGGCGATCGCCAGCGATGCGCGCGAAACGCGATGATCGCCCTGCCCCGTCACTGTCATGTCGGCTGGATTAGCATGGCTCGCCCGACTTCACAGAGGAGATTACGACGCAATGCTTAACATCCGAATCTAACCGAATTTAAACCATGTGGGCGTATCGCGCAGGACGACCGGAGGTCTTGTGGGAAGCATCGGACGACTACTGAGAAGCGGGGGCAATTCCGTCCAGGAAGAGTCGCGTCCTCAGTCCGCCGTGCGTGCGGAGGGCCTGATCGAGGAGTTTGAAGCGAGCGGGAAGGGATGGTTCTGGGAAACCAATCGTGACGGAATTCTCTCCTACATCAGCGACAGCGTCGCCCAGGCGCTGGGACGGGAACCGGCGGACCTTGTCGATCGGCCGTTTACCGACCTGATTTCAGCGGAGACGGCTGAAGGTGCAACCGCCACATCGGAACGGACGTTGGGCTTTTACCTTTCCTCGCACGTCGCGTTTCAGGATCTCATCGTTCGCGCGAAGACGAAGAACGAAATCTGGTGGTCGATTTCCGGCCGCCCGGTCCACGACAATATCGGAAAGTTCTATGGCTTCCGCGGCTTCGCTTCCGACCTGACTAAGATGCGCCAGTCGGAAGTCGAGCTCGATCGTCTGGCGCGTCAGGATTCACTGACCGGCCTGCCCAATCGCGAGATGCTCCGGCGAGCGCTCGACGATGCCTTGATCAGCGCGGCGCGGCGGAAGAACCAGTGCTCGGTGTTTCTGCTGGATCTCGATCGGTTCAAGGCGGTCAACGATACGCTCGGGCACCCCGCCGGCGATACCTTGCTTCGCCTGGTGTCGCTGCGGCTCCGCGAACAGGTCGGCGACCTGGGACAGGTCGGCCGCCTTGGCGGCGACGAGTTTGAGGTGGTGATCCCGACGGCTCCAACCAAGGACGAGCTGGCGCAACTTGCTCAGGGAATCATCGACAGCCTCTCACGACCCTACACGATCAACGGAGCCGCGGTTTCGATCGGAGCATCTGTCGGCATCGTCACTTCGCTTTACGACGACCGTACTTCGGACGACCTGATCCGCGATGCCGACCTTGCGCTTTATGCGGCGAAGGAAGCGGGGAAGGGGTGCTATCGCTTCTTCGTTCCGGAGATGCACGAGGCGGCGCGTGAACGCTCGAGGATGGAATCCGACCTTCGCGTCGCGCTGGAAAAGAACCAGCTTCGAGTCGTCTATCAACCGAGCGTGGATGCGACGACCGAGGCTGTCATGGGCTTTGAAGCGCTGCTGCGCTGGGACCATCCCGAGCATGGACCGATAAGTCCGGCGACTTTCATCCCGCTGGCCGAAGAAATCGGGCTGATCAACGAGATCGGCGAGTGGGTGTTGCGAACCGCTTGTGCAGAGGCGGCCAACTGGCCGTCGCACACCACGGTCGCGGTCAATCTGTCGCCCGTACAATTCAAGCTGCCTTCGCTGCCCGCGACCGTTCGCGCCATCCTCGCCGACACGGATCTGCCGCCGAAAAGGCTTGAGCTCGAGATCACGGAGGGCGTGTTCCTGAGCAACGATGATCACGTTCATGAGATGATCGGCAGCCTGAAGGCGATCGGGCTGAAGCTGGCGCTCGACGACTTCGGTACCGGCTATTCGTCGCTGAGCTATCTGCTTCGCGTTCCCTTCGACAAGATCAAGGTGGACCAGAGCTTCGTCCGCGGTGCTTCCGATGCGAATAGCCGCAACGCCGCCCTGATCCGGGCGATGGTGGGACTGGCGTCAGACCTCAAGATGCAGACGACAGCAGAAGGAGTGGAAACGCAGGAAGAGCTGATGCTTGTTCGCGGTCTCGGCTGCTCGCTTGTCCAGGGCTATTACTTCGCCAAGCCCATGCCCGTCGAGGAAGCGCGCCTGCTTGCGTCGAAGGGCTCGGCGAGCCGGCCGGACGCCCATCTGCCGCAGCGCGAGCCGAGGATCCGGATCATTCGCGCTGCGCTGCTTCACTACGAGGGGCAAGTGAAAGGCGCTCGGCTGCGCAATATCTCGAGCGGCGGCGCGCTCGTTGAATGCCGAGATGAAGTTGCCGAGGGCGCCGAAATCCAGCTCGACTTTGCTGCGGGCGGGCTGATCGCGGGCACGATCATGTGGGCGAGCGGAACGCAGTTCGGGGTCCGGTTCCACGAGAAGTTCGACATGAAGCTGCTGCAGCCGCCGAAACCGGTGGCGAAAGCACCGAAAGTGGTCGCACCCAACTATCTCAAGGACGACCCAGCGCAGGCCGGTTAGGGGATCAATTCTTCCCGAAGGTCTTCAAGAGTTTGACCTTGAACTCCGGCTGATCCCGGGAGTCGTAGTCTTCCTGCACCAGCGGAGCTTCCAGGCGGTGACGATTGTGTACCGGTGTCAGTACATTCTGCGCTGTGGCGGTCACCGACAGTTTCGGATTGAAGCTGTGGGTATAGGACCAGGTGATCCAGTGTCTGGCGAATTGGTGAAATTGGAAGTCGCGTGAGGGGCTTTCGGTCTGGACCTGAAGTTGGGCGATGTCTCCAGGTGTCTTGCCGCGCTGCGGCCCGTCCCATTCGAGCGTCGAATTGGTCGTGTAGCGGAAGGTATCGTGATGCCCCGTACCCCCCGGGCCCAGGTCGATGGGCGTCCGACTTGCGAACAAGTTGAGGGTTGTCGACAGCTTCACGCGTCTGATGATCGGCGCACTGAGATCGAACTCCGCACCACGGTCGCTCTGATGGCCGGCGTTAAAAGGGGTAGCGACGTTCACATTGTCCGCGTTGACCGAATAACGCGTCGCCCAGACGTTCGCGATCTCCCGATCGTAGATGATCAGCCCGGCGTCGATCGACTTGCGATGATAGTGGAGATTGGCTTCGAATGAGTCCGTGGACTGAGCCTTCAGGTCGGGGTTGCCTCGGCGGATCGCCAACGGCCCCTCGACCACCGCAAATGGTTGAAGCTGGTCCAGCCACGGCCGGTCAATTCGCTTGCTGTAGCTCAGCGTGAGTTGAACCGTCTTCGACAATTTATGATCGACGTGAAGCGTCGGAAACAATTTGGTGGTGGAGCGCCGGTTGTCCGGACGATCTGGGCTGGAGATGTCCCAAGTGCTGCGCTCGACGCGGACGCCCGGCATGACGGTCCATGATCCAATTGGCTGCTGGAAAGTGCCATATGCAGCGAGGGTGCTGATCGACCCGGTGAACCGGTCGATCGTGTCCGGGCCAAGCGGCACGGGCGTCCCATTACTTCCGAAAGCATAGCGCCCAGTGAAGGCGTCGAATATCCATGAGGCACCGGTTGACAGCAGCTGGCCTTTGCCAAGCGGGTGCTCCCAGTCGATTTTGGCTACCGCGCCGAGCACCGACTTGTCCTCGACACGAATGGAGTAGAAATTGCCGTTATCAAAGTCGGACATTGTGTCCTTGGGCATGTCGGGCGCCTCGAAGAAAATGCCGCTCGCCTTTAACGTTTCGCCATCTCGCTTCCCCTTGTGATCAAGCGCCGCGCTGAACCGCATGAACGGCGTTTGGGAACTCGTTACCCGCTGACTCTGGGTGAAGTCATCGAAGCCAGGCGTTAGGCCGAGAAACTGACTCCTGGTGTGCGAGACGGACTTGCTTGCGCCAGTAGCGAGCTCGGCAACCAAACTGGTCTGGGCGTCGGCATCGTAAGTCAGCTTTCCATTGATGATTGCACGCGTGTTGCGATCATTCCCGCCGCCGTCTTCGGTGTTGATGATCGCGGGCCCTTCGGCGAGTTCCTCGACCGAGCGCAGCTTGTGATAGCGCGACGATGACAGGCGGCCTGTCTGAGCCCAAGTACTCGCCTCGTAAGTCCATTTGTCACGCTTGATTTTTACCGAGCCGGCGCCGTTGACGTTGCCAAGTGTGCTGCCCTCGACACTCGTACTTCCGGACACACCGTTGTCGCGCTTCTTGCGCAGAACGAAGTTGATGATGCCGCCGGTGCCGGAAGCCGAATATTGAGCCGATGGGTTGGTGATGACCTCGATGCGGTCGACATCGCTGCCGTGAAGTGTCCTCAGCAATTCCGGCCGGGCGTCGCGGCCGTCAATCTGGACGGTGACTCCCGGCGCACCGAGCAGCTGGATCTGATCGTCGGGCGAGATCGTGACTGCTGGAATTCCTCGCAGCAGCTGCACCGCGTCCTTCTGCGCCGAATTGGGCGTCTGATTCACCTGGTAGGTACGGCGATCGATTTTCAGAGTTTGGCTGGACCGGGTGCCGACGATTTCGATGACGTCCGGCTGACCTGGAGCGGGCGCCACGGCAGCCGGCGGATCAGACGCAAACACGCTCAGCTCCCATACCGCACCTTAACTGCTGTTACCGAAACGGAAATCCCTAAAAAGTTGGACTTGGAAGCCAATCCATGATGGACTGTTGTTAGCTCGGGGAGGGCGCGATGAAGCTGTTTATCGGCGTTGCGCTGTTCATTTGGTTCGTGTGCGGACTTGCTGGCGACTGGCTGCTGGAGGACGGCGGCAGTTTCAATTGGCAGGCCATTGCCAAGGGGCCAATCACGCTCATCAAGGCGATGGATCGCAATCCGCCGACATTTCGGGGTTATCCCAACTCCTGATAGACGGCCTGCCGCCCAATCAAGCGGAGGCATGGCATGGAGCGATTCACGGGCGGCTGCCTGTGCGGCGAGGTTCGAGTCGAGGCGACGGGGAGCCCGAACCGCGTTGGCCTGTGCCACTGCCTGGATTGCCGCAAGCACCACGGCGCCTTGTTCTTCGCCGCGGCCATGTTTTCGGAAGACGCGGTCTCGGTCACTGGAGCGACCGGCGAATACAAAGGGCGTCACTTCTGTCCGACCTGCGGGTCATCCGTATTCAACCGCTTCGGCGACGAGATCGAAGTCCATCTGGGGACGCTTGATGAGCCGTCGCAGCTGACCCCGACTTACGAATGCTGGACCGTTCGCCGCGAAGACTGGCTTCCGCAATTTCCGCTGAAGCACCACTACGAGCACGACCGGGAATCCTCGGGCCCGTTCGACGAGTGACGCCTGAACTTGCCCGGACACTGGCGATGGTCGCCGAGGGCGCCGCGGATGCCGCTGACCCTTGGTGGATCATCGGCAGCACCGCCGTCCTGCTCCACGGCGGCGACGTCGGGCGAGTGAAGGACGTCGACCTCATGATGTCCGCCGAGGACGCGGATGCTTTCCTACGCCGGGCCGGAGTGACGAAGCGGGGCGGGGAGGTGAGCGATCGCTTCAGGTCGAGAGTGTTCGGCACCTGGGCCAGCCCGCCCGTCCCCGTGGAAGTGTTCGGTGGGTTCGAAGTGGCGCAAGGCGGCGTTTGGCGGCCCGTAACCTTCGAGACCCGTGAGCCGGTGAGGGCCAGCGGCGCGCAGGTTTTCGTACCCTCTGCCCAGGAGCTGATCCGGTTGTTGCATTCATTCGGCCGCCCCAAGGACCTCGATCGGGCCCGGTTGCTTCAACGTTAGCTCCGGCGGTCGTCCTCGCGCCGGTCCCCCTCACGGCGATCGTCTTTTCTCCGGATCGCCCTGCGCTCGCTTCCCGTCCGGCGGTCGCCTTGCCTGCGGTCCTCGCCGCCCCGCCGGTCCGCGTCGCGATCGTCGTTGTCAGCCATCGGACTACTCCCCGCTACAGATCCTCCAATTTCACTGGAGTCAGGAACACGCCGCCGGCCTGGTCACCGAGCGCCCAGCGGATCTGCGCTGCGAACTCGACGCCATGCTCGACGCGCAAGGTGACGAATTCCGCGATGCGCGGGCCCTCGGAGACTTCCAGCCGGAAGCCTCCGCTCGACACATCGAGAATGACCACTTCGGATTCCCGACCGTCGGAATCGACCAGGATGGCCGGGCGCCGGAGATCGACGCGCGGCGCCCGCTTACTGAACCCGTGAACACGAGCCATTTCGAACGCACCCCCGGCGTACCCTAACATGGATTAGGGCCCGGTTGTAACGCCTTCCGGTTGTTGATCGATGTTGTCAGTTGCTGCGTCGGTCAATTTGCCGCGCTGAACCCTTATTTCGATATCGGCTTGTCGAGACCGGTCCAAAAGGCGACCGGACCACTCGCGATCGTCCGAATATCGACGTGCTGCTGGCCGAGCAGCACGGCACCTGCAACCCCGAAGAGGAACCACACGACAATCGCGCCGAGAATGAAGGGCTTCATCGCTTCAGCCTCCTGATCCGATCCGGCGGCGAGGGTATCGGTCATTCCTTAACATTGTTCCCGGTCGCCGCTTGCGGGGTGTCGGCAAGCTCGCTCCGCAACAGATCGAACCACTCATCGCGAACCTGAGCGTCTTCCTTGCGCTCGGCGGCGCGGTCGGCGGCTTCGCTGGCCTCGAGCAGCTCGACTTCCTCGGGCGTGCAGGCGCGTTCGTAGGGTTCCTTGTCCTCGATGTCGTCATAATCGCGGGTCTGATAGCCGTCCCAGCCCTCGGGCGGCGGAAAGTTGGTCATCCAGACTTCCTCGATATCGTCCCACCAGCAACGCGACCATTGATCGATTTCTTCGGGTTCGTCGTCGGGAAGTGGAAGATTCGGGTCTCCCTCTACTTCCTCCACTTTGTCATCTTCGATCAGGGCCAGCGCCCGGCCCACGCCTTCGTCGTCCTCATTGCGGAGAGCTTCGATGGCGAGCGCCCAATCGAAATTGCCTGTTCCCCGGCGAAGGCAGGGGTCCAGACTCTTTTGTTTGGGGGCTGGGCTCCTGCCTCCGCAGGAGCACGCGTTGCGTTCGGTGAGGCGATCGAGGCGGCGGAGGATCTGGAGGCCGAGGCGGTTGTCGAGCGTGTGGCGTTCGCCGATTAGTTCGCCGTCGCGGTAGATCTGCTCGACATTGCCCTCCATCGAACGGGCGAGGAGATTGTCGGCGAGCCGTTCCCGAGCGATGCTCAGCGCCGCGTCCCAGGCGGCGGCAAAGACATGGCTCCGGCGCCGCGCGGCGTAGGCGCCGGAGATGCCCATGCGCGCGACGGCGCAAGCCTCGGCAACGATCGCCGTCTCGGCAAGCGTATCGCAAAAGATCGCCATCTTCTCGCCGGTCCAGCCGTCGTGGCGGATGGTGGGGATAAGGGCGGGCGGCTGTGGTTCGCTGTTCTGGTTATCCATGAACCATATTGGAACATAAGACCACGGCTGTAGGAAAGTTGATTTTAGCGGCCTGTACGGCTTCAATGCACTTGGTGAGCGTAGTCGTGTCTGAGGCGGCCATGTTAGTGGCACCCGCTGAATTGCTGACCGAGCTCTTGGGCGTGGGAGTGAGGATCGCGATGAGTACAAACGCGCCAA
>Ga0268266_10000320_pt1 | contig 75616 bp, 69 predicted proteins | sample KBSS13metaG_FD_190356 | JGI IMG/M metagenome (GOLD analysis project Ga0268266, IMG submission 190356) | Switchgrass rhizosphere microbial communities from Kellogg Biological Station, Michigan, USA - KBS S1-3 metaG (SPAdes) (version 2) | ecosystem: Host-associated > Plants > Roots > Rhizosphere...
GACACTTTCGAGCGGGCGACCTGGATCGACCGTGCGTATCCGGATCCCGATCCACCCGAGTTTCCGGACGAGATCATCGAGGGCTTCTACGCCCTCTCGATGCTCGACGCACTTCAGAAATCATGCTTCCGGATCGACACCGATCAGGCCTATGGCTTCAACTACGGTCTAGATCGCGTCCGCTTCATCAGGCCCCTCTTCATCGGCGACGCGATCACCCCCCGCTTCGAGATCGCCTCGGTCGAAAGGCGCGGTGAGGGGTTCTTGATGCGTATGCTCTGTCAGCTCATCGTCGACGGGGCCGAGCCGCCGAAGATGACGGCCGAGTGGTTGGTACTGGTCTTGCCCCGCCCCACTTTCGAGCTCGCGGTATAGCGGCGCGTCATCGCGGAGGGTCGACGAGCTCGACCGAGGCAAAGCTGTGGATCAGCGCTGCTGAAGGTCCGTTTGAAAATCCGATGACCCAAGACGAGTTCGAGAGGCGGGGATCAGATCTACCGGCGGAACGGCCAGCCAACTCGAAGGCGTTACCTCCGTAGCGGCGCAGTCCAGTGCGTTGGTTCGTACCGTCAGAAAACTATCGGATATTTGTCTTGACATCCAATTCCAGACCGCTACCCTTGGGCGGGTGCCGGATGGAAAGTGGTCCGTCCGGCAGGTGAATCGGAGGGGATGACGCTGCGCGATGCCAGTCGAGTTGCCAAGCAAGCCCGGGATGGCCGTGTCCGAGGGCAGCCCCGGGGTCGACGAAGGGGCGGTGCTCGAGGCATGGAAGGACAGCGTGCTCGGCCGTTTGCCGGAGGAACTCGCGAAACGCATCCTCGAGCGATCCCGGGTGGTCAACCTCGAGGCCGGCGGGGTCATCTGCCGTGATTTCGAAGGCCAGTTTCCGTTTCTGATCGTCGATGGGCTGGTCCGTTATTACCTGCAGGATTCGCGCGGACGGCAGGTCTCGATCATCTATCGCGGTCCCGCCGACACGGCGAACCTGGTCACCGGGGCCGTCTCCGATCCGCTCGATCTCAAGCTGCGCCGGTCGTGGAGCGCCGAAAGCGGCATGCACCATGCCTGGGAAGCGATCAGGGACACGACGATCCTGCGCCTCTCGGGGTCGGATCTGCTGGCGGCGTCGCGGCATGACCTCGACTCGGCCTGGGCGCTGGTCAATCACCTCATGACCTGCTTGACCTTGGCGCAGGTCGAGCTGGCTGGCGACATCCTCCTGCCGGTGCAGTCGCGACTCGCGCGGCACCTGCTCAATCTCGCCGAGCGACGGGGAGACAGGCTGGTGGTGTACTCCAGCAACCAGGAGCTGGCCGACGCGACCGGGTCGGTCAGGGACGTCACCTCGCGGGTGCTGGGCACCTTCTCGCGCAGCGGGATCATCGCCCGGGAGGGCAGGGGACTGGTCCTGCTGGAGCCGGCCGAGCTGCATGACATCGCGATCGGTCGCACCCAAGACTTAAGTCGTAGTTAGCCCGACCTCTCTTCTCTAGCATCGCCGGCCAGTTCGCCTCCGCCGCACGGGTAGCGAGCCGAGGACCGAGTAAGGAATGCGATGCCGACAGAGCTCGCACGGGGACTAGGGAAGGGAAATGATGACGTACAACTGGTGGGCGCGTAGCTCCCTCGTAGTGTGTGTACTGGTCGTCCTGAGTGTTGCCGTGACCGCGTGCGGTTCGGGCTCCAGCAGCTCCAACAGTTCCACCTCAGGCGGCGAAGCCGAAGGCAGCGCGAACAGTTCGACGGTGAGCACGGAATCCGGCTCGAGCGGGGGAACCTTCACCGCCGGACTGGCCGATGACACGCCCAGCCTCGACCCGGCGAACTGCCCGACCACGATCTACTGCCGTCCGGCCTACAACGCGCTGATCCAGATGGGCAGCAAAGGTGAATTCGAACCGAGCCTGGCAACCAGCTGGAAATTCACGGACGCCGGCCATCAGAGCTTCGAAGTCAAACTGCGGGAAGGATTGAAATTCAGCGACGGGACCGAACTAACGGGAGCGGCCGCGGCCGCCTCGATGATCTCGTTCTCGAAAGTCCCGAGCGTCTCGACCACCAACTACTTCCCGATCAGAACGGTGAAAGCCGCCGGCAAGTACGCGTTCATCATCGAATACAAAGAACCGGTTACCTACCGTTACGCCTGCGAACAGATCTCCAGCAACGGGACGCTCGGGCGCCTGGTCGGGCCCGAAGGGGTGAAAGACCGGAAATCGTTGGAGAAGAGCAGCGATGGCATCGGTCCATACGTGCTCGACAGCTCGGAAACGACCAAAGGTAGTACCTACACCTGGGTCCCGAACCCTGACTACTACGAAAAGAGCGGGATCAAGTTCGGCAAAGTCGTGTTCAAGGTGATGCCCGAACCCGCCTCGCGCTTCAGCGCGGTGCAGTCCGGACAGATCGACTGGGCGCAGCAGATCCTCAACGAAGACAGATCGCAGGCCGAATCCGCCGGGCTCCAGATCACCCAAGGCGAACCGGGCTCGCAGCCGATGGTGATCCTCGCCAACCGCGAAAGTGGCCCGCTGTCCAAGCTGGAAGTCCGCGAGGCCCTGTCCTATGCGCTGCCGCGTGAAGAACTCGCGGTCGCGCTCTACGGCGAAGAAGCGACGCCGAGCAGCGCCCTCGTGTTCGAACACACCGAAGGCTTTGATGCCGAAGCTGCCGAACTCTTCCCATACAACGTCGAAAAGGCGAAGGAACTGCTGGCGAAAGCCGGTTACGCGAACGGCTTCACGTTGAAACTGCTTAGCGCGGGGATCTTCGATCCGAACAACTCCCTCTCACAGGCGATGCAGGCGTCGCTCGGCGAAATCGGGGTCAAGGTCGAAATCGAACCGGTCGCGCAGCTCACCACCTATACGGAAAAGGCGGCCTCGAAACAGTATGACGCGATGATCCAGAACTCCGGGGCGGTCGGGCTCTCGAGCCTGCTGCTGGTCAAAATGGGCCCCGGATCGCCGGGCAACCCTTGGTCGCTTCCCATTCCGGCCGAAGTGACGAAGCTGGCCAAAGAAGCGGCGCTGGAACCGACTCCGGAAGCCCAGGAAGAAAAGATGGAAGAAGCGAGCCTCGCCTTCAGCAAACAGGTGTGGACGCTGACGGTCGCTGAACAGCCGGTGATCCAGGCGGTGAGCAGCAAGGTCGGCAACGTCGCGCCGAGCTATCTCGCGATCCAGCCTGATCCCTTCGGCGAAGAGTGGACGCTGTCCGGGTGACCCACCCGCTCGGACAGAGGGACGCGGGCAGCGTGCCCGGCGGACGGTCGAGATGACACGCTTGATCGTCCGGCGGCTGCTGCTCGCGATCCCGCTGTTGATCGTCGTCTCGATGCTGACCTTCGTCCTCACCGCGGTCGCGCCGGGCAACCCGGCCGCCGCGGTCCTCGGCCCCGAGGCCTCGGCCAAGGAAGTGGACGCGCTGAGCCACGAGATGGGTCTCGACGAACCCCTCCCGAACCAGTACATGACCTGGGCCGGCCACGCGGTCACCGGGGACCTCGGTGAATCCCTGGTCTCCTCGGAGTCGGTCGGCGAAGCGCTCTCCTCACGCCTACCGGTGACCCTTTCGCTGGTGATCGGGTCGACCGCGATCTCACTCCTCTTCGGTGTCGCGTTGGGGATGTTCAGCGCCCTCCGCGGCGGCTCGGTCGGCCTCCTCACCGACGTGCTCGCGATGCTCGGCTGGGCGATCCCGAGCTTCTGGCTCGGGCTGATGCTGATCGACCTCGTCGCAGTCAACCTGCACTGGTTGCCCGCCACCGGCTACGTCAAGTTCGGCGAATCCCCGCTCGACTGGGCGCGCTCGCTGATCCTCCCTTGGGTGACCCTGGCCGCCCTCGGCATCACCGGGATCGCGAAACAGACGCGCGACTCGATGCGCGAGGTGATGGGTCGCGAGTTCATCGCCTCGCTGCGCGGCGGCGGCGTGCCGGAGTGGCGGATCGTCCTCCTGCACGGCCTGCGGAACGCGGCCATCCCGATCGTGACGGTCACCGGCGTGTTCGCGATCGCGATGCTCGGCGGCGCGGTCCTGGTCGAAACGGTCTTCGCGATGCCCGGCCTCGGGGCGCTTGCCGTCACCTCGGCGCGGGCCGGCGACCTGACTATGCTGCAGGGCATCGTCGTCGTGATCGCGGTCCTGGTCGTGATCATCAACCTGCTGGTCGACATCAGCTACGGCTGGCTGAATCCGAAAGCGCGCCTGGCGTGAGCTTGGGCGGCGGTCTTGCCATGGTGCGCCGGCGACCGTTCGCGGCATTCGCGCTCGCCCTGCTCGTGTTGGTGATCGTCACCTGCGTGGCGGCCCCTTTGGTCGCTCCCTACCCGCCCGACAAAACCAACCTGCTGTCCAGTCTCCAGGGCCCGTCGCTCTCGCACCTCGCGGGCACCGACAAGCTCGGTCGCGACACGTTCAGCCGGCTCCTCTACGGCGGCCGGCTCACCCTCCTCTACGCAGCGATCGTCAGCGGCGTCGCCCTGCTCACCGCGGTCCCGCTGGGATTGATCTCGGGCTACCGCGGCGGGCCGGTGGACCGGGCGATCATGTCGGTCAACGACATCGGCCTTGCCCTGCCGGTCCTGGTCGTCGTCCTGGTCGTCCTCTCCGTCTTCAGCGAATACCTGGTGATCGCGATGGCGGCACTGGGCCTGCTGCTGGCGCCGCCGATGCTGCGAACCGTGCGCGGCGCGGCGCTCGCCGTCCGGCGGGAGCTGTTCGTCGACGCCGCCGTCGTCGCCGGCCTCAGTCGGCCGCAGATCGTCTTCCGCCACATCCTTCCGCGCGTCCGCGGACCCGTCCTGGTGCAGTCGGCGATCGTCGCGGCGCTGGCGGTCCAGTTCACCGTCGGCCTCAGCTTCCTCGGCTTCGTCGCCAATCCACCCGAGGCGTCCTGGGGGTCGATCATCGCCGAAGGCGCCCAGGTGCTGTCGAAGAGCTCCTGGATGCTCCTCTTCGGCGGCGGCATCACCGCGGTCGTCGTCCTCTGCCTCGGCATCGTCGGCGACGCGCTGCGCGACATCGCGGTGGGATCGTGGACGCGTGAGTCGACCGCCGCCTCGCGTCGCCGTCGCGGCCGCCGGCGGGTCGCGGCCGAACCACCGGCGCCGGCACCTCGGCCCGCGAGCTCGGCGGCGCTGCTCGCGGTGCGCGGGCTCTCGATAGCCTTCGGCGAGGACGAAGACCTGCTCGTCGCCCGCGACGTGAACTTCACGATCGAGCCGGGGCAGGCGGTCGGGCTGGTCGGCGAGTCGGGCTGCGGCAAGACTTCGGTGGCCCGCTCGATCATCCGGCTGCTCTCCGGCGACGGCCGTGTCGTGGCCGGCCAGATCGAGTTCGACGGGCGCGACGTCCTCGGTCTCTCCGGCGCCGACCTTGCCTCCTACCGCGGCGGCTCGGTCGGTTATGTGGCCCAGATGCCGATGGCCGCGCTCGACCCGACCGTCCGGGTCGGCCCGCAGATCGAGGAGGTGCTGCGTGCGCACGAGTCGATCTCGCGCGCCGAGGCACGTGAGCGCACGATCGAGCTGCTCGCCAAGGTGCGCCTGCCGAAGCCGGCGGAGGTGGCGCGGCTCTATCCCCACGAGATCTCCGGCGGCATGGCCCAGCGGGTCTCGATCGCCCGCGCGGTCGCGGCCAAGCCTCGACTCTTGATCGCCGACGAGCCGACCACGGCGCTCGACGTGACCCTGCAGGCGGCGATCCTGGACCTGCTGCGTAACCTCGGGCGCGAACTGGGGATGGCGATCCTGCTGGTCAGCCACGACCTCGGTGTCGTCTCCGAGCTCTGCGACCGGGCGATGGTGATGTACGCCGGCGAGATCGTCGAGCAGGGTCCGGTCGACGATCTCCTCTTCGCGCCGGCCCATCCGTACACCGAGGCGCTTGCCGCCTGCCGTCCGTCCAGCACCACTGTGCGCGACCGGCCGCTGCTGGTGATCCCGGGCCAGGTGCCGGCGCCGGGGGACTGGCCACGCCACTGCCATTTCGCCGATCGCTGTTCGCATCGCACCGAGCAGTGCGTCCAGAGGCCGGTCCCGATCGAGCCGGTGGGCAAGGGGCGCGAGAGCCGCTGCGTGTACGCGACCGAGATGTTGCGTGAGGGAACGCGGGAGAAGGCTCGTGCCTAGCCCGCTGCTCGAGATCGACGACCTCAGCGTCGACTTCCGCACCCGCCGGCGGACGGTGCGCGCGGTCGCCGGCCTGAGCCTGCGGATCGAGCTGGGCGAGACGCTCGGGCTGGTCGGCGAGTCCGGCTCGGGCAAGACGACGACCGGCAGGGCGGTGCTCGGCCTGACCGAAGCGACCGGCGGACGGATCGTCTTCGACGGGCGTGACATCACCCACGCCGGCCACAAGCAGCGGCGCATCTGGGCCGATCAGATCCGGGCCGTCTTCCAGGACCCGTTCGCCTCGCTCAACCCGGCCCGACGGATCGCCGACAGCCTGCTCGAGGGGGTCACGGGGAGCCGGCTGACGCCGGCCGACGCGCGGGCTCGGATGGCCCAGCTCCTCGACCGGGTCAGCCTGCCCGCGGCGACCGCCGACCGTTATCCGACCGCGCTCTCCGGCGGGCAGTGCCAGCGCCTGGCGATCGCCCGCGCCCTGATGAGCTCGCCGAGGCTGGTGATCTGCGACGAGCCGGTCAGCGGCCTCGACGTCTCGGTGCAGGCGCAGGTCCTCAACCTGCTGCGCGAGCTGCAGCGCGAGTCGTCACTGAGCTTCCTCTTCATCGGCCACGATCTCGACGTCGTCCGTTATATGTCGGACCGGATCGCGGTTCTGTACCGCGGCCAGATCGTCGAGGAAGGGCCGGCCGAGGTGGTCGCCACCCGACCCTCTCATCCGTACACCCAGGCACTCGTCGCGGCGACGCCGGAGATCGGCGTCCGTTCGCGGCCCCACCCGCGCCTCGGGCCGGAGAGGCTCGGCGACGCGGCGGAGGAGGCAACGGCCGGCTGCCCGTACGTCGAGCGCTGCCCGTTGGCGATCGATGTCTGCCGCACCGAGACCCCGGCCCTGCGGCCGGGCGAGGCGGGCGACCGGGTCGCCTGCCACCTGCACCCAGAGCATCCGAACGTGAACACCAACATCCAAGGACAGGAGTCGAAATGACCGAAGCAGTGGAGACCGAGAAGCTCGTCGAGCTGGCGAGGGAGCTGGCCCCCACGTTTCGCGAACGAGCCAGGGACGCGGAACGGCTGCGGCGGATGCCCGACGATCTGCTGCCCCTGATCGAGCCGTTCCTCGGCGCCGTGGTGCCGAAGCGTTGGGGTGGCCAGGGGCTGGGCGCGCGCGCTCTCTGCGAAGTCGCTCGCGAGCTCGCCCACGGCGACGGCTCGATGGCCTGGACCACTTCCTTCCTGATGGAGCACAGCTGGATGGCCTGCCATCTCGCGTTCGAAGCACAGGAAGAGCTCTTCTCCGAGCGTCCCTACATCCTCGCCTCGGCGCCGTTGACGCCGGCCGGGCGGGCGGAGCCGGTCGAGGGTGGATACCGGGTCTGGGGCACCTTCCGTTATGCCTCCTGCATCGGCAACTCGGACCTCTCCTTCGCCAGCGCCCCGATCGAGGAAGACGGGGTCCGGGTGCCGCGGACCTTCCTGATCCCGCTGTCGGAGGTGACCGTCAACGACGACTGGCTGATGTCGGGGATGGCCGCCACCTCGAGCGCCAGCTTCACCGCCGACGGCGTCTTCGTGCCGGAGAAGATGAGCCTGCCGCTCGCCCAGTTCTTCTCCGCCGACGGACACCCCGGGGCCGCGCACGAGGAGGCGTTCATGCGCTACCCGGTCAAAACGATCGCGGTGATGATGGCGGCGATCCCGCTCGGCGTCGCCGAAGGCGCCGTGGAGCTGATGCGGGAGCGGATGCCGAAGACCGTCGTGATGGGCACGGTGCCGCGGATCGAGCTGCCGGTGTCCCGGGTCCGCTGGGGGAAGGCGTTGCAGAAGGTCCGCTGCGCGCGGCTGCTCTACGACGATGTGCTCGATCAGACGATCGCCAACGGTGACGCGATCAGGACGCCGTCGGAAGCCGAGGCGGGACAGCAGGAGCTCGACCTGATGACCGTCGCGCGTCTCTCCAAAGAGGCCGTCGACCTGGTCTGCGACGGGATGGGCTCGAGCACCTTCAAGCTCAGCGACCCGCTACAGCGGGCCCAGCGGGATGCGAACGTGATGGCCAACCACTACTTCCACGACGAAGACGTCGTCGCCGAGCGGGGGACGCGATTCGTCCTCGGCCTCGGGCCCAGCAAGAACGACCCGTGGTTCCTCATGGGCCCGCCGAAACCGGCGGGCGACGAGCAGGCCGCGAAGTCTGTCTGAAGACCTACAAGACGATCAATCGAAGGAGAGAGAGAACTAATGAGAGCAGCTGTTTTGACCGAGGCCGGCGGCATTCCCCAGATCGCCGAGTTCGAGGAGCCCCAGGCCGAAGACGGCGTCGAGATCGGCACCGTCGTCGTCGGTGCCCTGAACCCCGTCGACCGGGCCCTGGCATCGGGCATGCTGGGACCGCCGAAAGTCCCGTCGGTCGTCGGCCAGGAGGGCGTCGCGCGCCGCGACGACGGCACCCGGGTCTACTTCACCGGTGTCCGCCCGCCCTTCGGTGCACTGGCCGAGCGCGTCCCCCTCGACGGCCGCATGGTCGAGCTGCCCGAGGACGTCGCCGACGCTGACGCCGTGGCGATCGGGGTCGCAGGCACCACCGCGCTGCTGGCGCTGCGCAACCACGGTGGCCTCCAGGCCGGCGAGACCGTGCTCGTGCTCGGCGCCAGCGGTCCGCTGGGAGGGACCGCGGTGCAGGTGGCGAAGCGTCTCGGCGCCGGCCGCGTGGTCGCCGCCGCGCGGCACCTGCCGAGCCTCGAGCGACTCCGGGACTCCGGCGCCGCCGACGCGATCGTGCAGCTCACCGGCGACGACGGCGAGGCCCTCGACGCCGCCGCCGAGGGCAAATACGACCTCGTCCTCGACCCGATCTTCGGGCCGACCGCCGAGGCCGCCCTCCCGGCGACCAAACCGGGCTCGCGCTACGTCGTCTGCGGCTCGGTCGCGCCCTCGGTGACGTTGACCTACAAAGACTTGATCGGTCGCCGGCTGATCAGCGTGCTCTCCGGTCCGGCGACGCCGGAGGACCTCTACCGCTCCACCTATGAGGACCTCCTCGGCTACCTGGCGAGCGGCGACCTGACCATGGTGGTCGAGCGGAAGCCGTTCGAGCAGGTGTCGGAGGCCTGGGAGGAGCAGGGCGGATCGCCCCACCGCAAGCTGGTGCTCGAGCTTTGACGGCTCGGGGAAGCGATCACGTCGTGATGTTCTCCACCTTTTCGCATGCTGCCTTCCAGGTCACCGACCTGGAAGGCAGCATCGATCACGCCACCACCGTCCTCGGCATGCGCGAGCTGGGGCGCCGGGACGACTCCGTCTTCCTCACGCACGGGCCCGATCTGCCCTCGTTGGAGCTGAGGCCCGGGGCGGTTACCGCGCTCGACCACACCGCCCTGCAGCTGCGCGACCCGGCGGCGATCGTCGAGCTTCGCCAGGCACTCGACGCGCACGGCACCGCCTGGGCGGCGGGCCCGGACGAGCCGGGGATCGCGGAGTCGGTGCGCTTCGAGGTGCCCGAGGGGCACCTGATCGAGGCCGTCCTACCGGCGATCGACGAGGCACCAGCCTGGGCTCTCCAGGGCCAGCCCCCGTACGTTCCCAGCGGCGTCCGCCCGCGGCAGGTCGGGCACATCAACCTGACCTCCGAGGACGTCGCCTCCACGGTTGAGTTCTTCACCGCGGTACTCGGGTTCGCGACCTCCGACGTCTGCGTCGACGAGGCGGGCGAGGTGCAGCTCGCCTTCCTGCGCTGCGGCAGCCTGCACCACTCGATCGCGGTCCTCGGCGGCGCCAACGGGATGTTCCACTACGCCTTCGAGGTGGACACGGTGCAGGACCTGGTGCGCCTCGGCGACCTGCTCGACATCGTCGATCGCCGCTTTCTCTGGGGCCCGGGCCGACACGCCGCGGGCGACAACATCGCCACCTATCACCCGGATCCGTCCGGGGTGCTCTACGAGGTCTACGCGGAGATGCAGCAGATCGACGACGACCGCTGGGAGCCACGGCGCTGGTCGATGACCGACGACCGCGTCGCCAACATGTGGGGTGCCGCCGCCGATCCCGGCAAGCTGCTCGCGACGAGCATCCCGCTCGTCGCCGAGGGCGCCCAGATCGGTAGTTGATGCAGGCGCTGATCGTCGAGGCCGAGTGGGACCCGCGGCCCGGGTTCGAGCTGAGTGAGGAAGAGCTTGCGTCGCGCTGTCCGCGCGACGCGAGCAAGGCCTGGCGGTTCCCGCGGTTCACCCTGGGCGAGCGGCCCGACCCGGAGATCAGCGCCCCCGATCAGGTCGTGGTCGCGGTCGCTGCCGCGGGCGTCGCCTTCTCGCACACGAAAATATGTCGCACCGACGGCGACGGCTACGTTCTGCTGCCCTATCGCCTGCGGTTGCCGGTCATACCCGGGCACGAGGTGGCCGGGGAAGTGGTCGAGGTCGGGCCGGCGGTGCGCTCGCTGCGACCGGGTGACCCGGTGGCGGTCGAAACGATGGAGCCTTGCGGAATCTGCGAAGCCTGTCGCCGCAGCTTGCCGAACCTCTGCACGAACCTCGGCTTCAGGGGTTTCGGTGCGGACGGCGGTATCGCCGAGCTGATGGTCACCCGCGAGGCGCAGGCGCGCTCGTTGGTCGCCTTGCGCGAGCGGTTCGGCGAGGAGCGCGCCTACGAGATCGGCTCCCTGTGCGAGCCGGCGGCGGTGGCCTACGTCGGGCTGTTCCAGCGTGCCGGAGGGCTTCAGCCGGGCGCGACGGTCGGCGTCTTCGGCTGCGGCCCGATCGGACTCGCCTCCATCGCGCTCGCCGTCGCCGCCGGCGCCGGACGGGTGATCGCCTTCGACCCGGTCGGCGAGCGCTGTGAGATGGCGCGCCGGCTCGGTGCCGATTCGGTGATCGAGCTCGGCGAGCTGGAAGCGCTCGGGAAAAGCGCCGCGACGTTGGCGCTGGAGCTGACCGGGGGACGCGGCCTCGACGTCGCGGTCGAAGCGGCCGGCGACGCCGCCACCGTGCTGCCGGTGATCGAGTCGTCGCTCGCCTTCGGCGGCAAGCTGGTCCAGATCGGGGTCGAGGGTGGGGCGGTGGCGGTGAAGCCGTTGGCCCTGCAGATGCGCGCCGGGACGATCTACGGCTCGATGGGTCATATCGGCGGCTTCGACCCGGTGATCTCCTTGCACCTGGCGGGTCGGATCGACCTCAGCCCGGTCGTCAGCACCCGCTATAAGCTCAGCGAAGCCTCGGCGGCCCTGAAGCGGGCGGAGTCGCGGATCGACCCGAAGATCGTCGTCCTCCCCGGCTGAGCCGGGCGCGCCCGGCTCAGCGGGACAGCGCGCCGGCCGCCGGCCCGTCGATGTATTCCTCGGCGTCCGCCTCGGCGACGATCCGGTTCTCGATCGAGCCGATGCCGTCGATCTCCACCTTGACCACATCGCCGGCCCCGAGGAATTTGCCTTCCAGCGCTCCGATCCCGCCCGGGGTGCCGGTGGCGATGATGTCACCGGGTTCGAGCGTGCAGACGGTCGAGAGCAACTCGACGAGGTCGAAGCAGTCGAAGATCAGCTCGTCGGTGTTCGACTCCTGGCGGACCTCCCCGTTGACCAGCGTGCGGATCGGCAGCGCGTGCGGGTCGATCTCGTCCGGGGTGACGATCCAGGGCCCGATCGGCCCGTGGCCGTCGAAGGACTTGCCCAGATCCCACTGGCCGCTGCGCATCTGGAAGTCGCGGATCGTGAAGTCGTTGGTGACGAGGTAGCCGCCGATCGCCTCCGCCGCCCGCTCGCGGCTGACGTGCCGACAGCGCCGCCCGATCACGACGCCCAGCTCGCCCTCGTAGTCGAGGCGGTCCGAGGCGACCGGGAGCGGAATGTCGTCGCTGGGGCCGGCCACGCAGGTCACCGCTTTGGAGAAGACGGTCGGGAACTCGGGCTTCTCACCGGTGGTCTCCGCGACGTGGGAGGCGTAATTGAGGCCGACCCCGAAGAACTTCCGCGGCGCGCCGACCGGCGCCAGGAACGTGACCTGGTCACGCGCGAGGCGGTCGTCGCCGGACTCGATCGCCGTCTGCGCCCGCTCCAGGCCGGGATCGCCGAGGGCGAGGAACTCCTCCATCGTCTCCGGCAGCTCCGGAGCGGCCAGGGTGAGGTTGACGACCTCGTCGCCGGCAAGCGCCGCCAGGGCGGGCGCGCCGCCGACCTCGATGGTTGCCAGTCTCATCTCAAACACCCTCCGATCGGTACTAAAGGCCTCGAATTTGCACCGCGTTTCTCGGCTGTGATTCTGGGCAACGGTCGGTGGCGAGCCAACGATAAATGTCGTTGCGGCCCTCGGCCTCCCGCCATATATCTCGAAGCAGGGAATACCGATTCGAATGACGTCGAGTCAGGCGCGAAGAAAGGGTCCGATCACGTGAACTCATCCCCCACTGTTGTGCTCTCCCAACCGGAGCCTGCCGTAACCGTCGAGGAGATGGTCTCCCGAGCCCGCTCGCTGCGTCCGACGCTACGAGATCAGCAGTCGGCGACGGAGGACCGCGGAACCTACTCCGAGGAGATGCACCAGACCTTCCAGGACGCGGGCTTCTATCGGATGATGCAGCCGAGGCGGTTTGGCGGCTACGAATTCGGGGCGCCGGAATACTTCAGGGTCATCATCGAGGTCGCGCGCGGTTGTCCGGGCACGGGTTGGTGCCTTTGCCTGGCGGCCGGCCACAACGGTGTCCTGGGCAGCTTTTTCTCCGAGCAGGCTCAGGCTGTCGCGTACGGCGACGATGGCAACTTCGCCGCGCCGTTTCGACCCTTCCCGATGGGTACGGCCAAACGGGCCCCGGGGGGCTGGCAGATCAACGGCGAATGGAACTACTGCTCGGGCGCGCCGTACTCCACCCATGCCATCCTCGGTGTCCGCTTCGAGGACGACGACGTGCCGCATGACCTCGGCCTGGTGCTGATCGGGCGGGATCAATGGACCATGCTCGATGACTGGCGCACGAGCGTGTTGGGCATGAGCGGCAGCGGATCAAACACCGTTCGCGTCACCGATGCGGTCGTCGACGACGAGTCGGTGGTCTTCGGCCGGTTCCCGGACGAGCTGCCGCGCGGTGCCGACGCGCCCGGCTACAGATTGCACGGCAACCCCCTTTACGCGGGCATCACCGAGGGGTACGGTCCGATGGAGGTCACCACCGTCCTTGTCGGTTGCGCCCGCGCCGCGGCCGACGAGTACGAGCGGATTCTGCGCGAGAAGAAGACTTCCGGGCCGAACCCGCAGCCCCGCTTCACCGCCCCGGAGTACGTGAAGTGGTACTGCGAAGCCGTCGCCAAGGTCGACGCGGCGGAAGGCCTGCTGCTGCGCGGCGCCCAGGACTTCATGAGCTGCTGTGAGGCCGCGGTGTCCGATCCGGACAGCGATTGGTCCACCGAACTCGCCGAAGTCGACCTGGTTCAGCACGAGGTCACGAACGAGCTCGCCTGGTCAGCGCTCGAGCTGATGTTCCGCACGTCGGGAAGCAGCGAGGGAGCGCGAAGGGGGTCGCGGATGCAGCGCTACTACCGCGATTACTCGATGGGTCGGACGAACGTGGCGGTACAGACGACGCTCTCCGAGCGCGCCTTCGCCGCGGCGTACTTCGGGGCTTAGGACAGAACGACCCTCCGACGTTTGTCATAGCCGTGCCGACGGAGGTCGGTAAGAGTCCCGCCGTCGGAGTCCGGGAAAACTCCGCAATGGGAGCGTGGGCGCCACCCCACCCATGACAAACAAGGAGGACAGATGCGAGGAAGAGGAAGCTTGAGGTTCGGTCTTGCCGCCGGGGCGGTAGGACTCGCCCTGGTAGTGAGTGCGTGTGGTGGCGGGGGTGAAACCACCGGGAGCGCGACCGGCGGAGCCTCCGAAACGACCCAGGGTCAGACTGTCGCGGTCAATGAATCCCCCCCCACCGCCGCGTGCGGCGGCGAACCGATCAAGGTGATGACGATCGCGGCGCTGACGGGGCAGCTTTCCGCCTTCGGCAGCGACCTCCCGGACGCCGCGAAGGCGGCGGAACAATCGATCAACGAAGGTTGCTCCCTTGGGCGCCCTCTGGAAGTCACAGTATGTGACGATAAGAGCACGGCCAATGGCAGCCTGGCCTGTGGCCGCGAAGCCGACGAAAAGAAGATGCTTGCACTGGTCGGACAGGCCAGCTCTCCCGGCGGGTCGGGCGAGGGTTCCGAAGCAGCCCGGCTCCCGGCCGTCTTCAACTTCGCCGCCAGCTCCTGGGACAACACGAGCCCGCTGTCCTATCCGAGCTTCCCGGGAGGCCTGACGACGGCCGGCATGGTGAAGGTGGCCGCGGCTCGTGGAGCCAAATCGTTCACCTATGCCGGAGCGGAATTGCCCTCCGCCAAACTCAGTGCCGAAATCGGCAAGTCCGTTGCCGAAGCCGAAGGCGTCGACTACGAAGAACTCTTCTATCCGGCAACCCAGACGGACACCAGCTCGGTCGCGTCACAGCTGGTGAGCTCGGGAACCGAATCCTTCACTCCGACCGCACCGGCGCTCCAGCCCTTCATCCAGTCCCTGATCTCAGCGGGGGCGAACTTCGAAAAGATGATCTATGTAGGTGGCTACGGAATCCTCAAACCGAAAGAAGTGTCGGAACTCTACGGTCAGGGGCTGCGAGGCTACTCGGTCGGCAGCGTGATCGGTACGTCCGTGGAAGACAACCCCGGCATCGAAGAAATGAAGCAGGAGTACGAAAAAGCGGGGGTGGAATTCTCCACCGATCTGAACGTTTTCGCCGTGCATGAGTGGAACTCCATCCATGCCTTGGCGCTGGCGCTCGAACCGCTGGCCAAGAGCGGAGAAATCGAATCGCTGAACTCCGAAGGCCTCGTCAAAGCGGTTGTCGACCATGGTGAATACAACCTGCCGTCGGAAGCTCCATTCGATTTCAGCAAGCCGGCCAAGTTCACCAATTCCGGCCTCGCGAAGGCCTTCGGTGAAGTCCGGATGTTCACGACGAGCCTGTTCGTCTACGAACTCACGGAAGGCAAGGAAGTGCCGGTCGGGGAAGCCCAGGACGTCAACGAAGAATTCGAGGTTCCATCTTCGTAACCAGACCACGACGATGGACAACTTCCTGGTTTTCCTGATCGTCGGACTCGCGTCCGGCGCCTTGTTCGCGCCCGTTGCTCTCGGTGTGCTCGTCTCCTACCGAGCCTCGGGGATCGTGAACTTCGCGCTGGGCGCCCTGGGGGCGGTAAGCGCGTACGTGACCTACAAGCTCCGTGCCGACGGCGCGGCGCCCATCCTGGCGGTCTGCGCCGGGCTGGGCGTCGGGGCCGTCCTCGGAGTGGTCACCCATCTCGCACTGAGCCTCGTGCGGGGAAGGTCGGTGCTGATCCGGTTCATGGTCGTCCTTGGCCTCTTCACCGCCGCGCAGTCGTTCATCTTTCTGGTCTGGGGACCGGAAACGACGACGCCGCTCACCGTCCTCCCTCACGACGGCATCAGCCTCGGCGGTCCGTTGGTGGTCGGCGTCGACCGCCTGATCCTGATCGGAGTGGCTCTCGTCTTCGCGGTCGCCCTCGCGATCTTCTACAGGCGTTCGCTCTTCGGCCTGGCGACCACCGCGGTCTCCGAGAGCCACATGTTCCTGGCCGGATCGGGCTGGTCCCCGGCGCGCATCGAATTGGCCAACCACATCATCGCCACGGTGCTGGCCTCGTTCGCGGCGATCTTCCTCGCGCCGATCATCGGCCTGTCGGGGTCGAACCTGGCATTGGTGATCCTGCCTGCCCTGTCCGCGGCTCTCGCCGGAAGGTTCGAATCGTTCGGCTGGACCGTGATCGCCGCCTTCGCGATCGGCGCCGCCCAGGGCCTGCTCTCGAACTACAGCGTCAATATCGCGGACTTCGTCGACGTCAGCTCCTCCTCTCTGAGCTGGCTTCCGACCGTCGTGCCCCTGGTGGCCATCCTGGCCCTGACGGTGGCGCGGGGCCGCAGCCGGCTTCAGCGCGGGGAGACGCAGGCATGGCTACCGCGGGTAGGCAGCGGCCGGATCCCCACCCTGCCGCTGGTGATCAGCCTGGCGGTGGCGGCGTTGCTTCTCGCCTTCGCATCCAACGACTGGGTGGACTCGCTGACGGCGACCGCGGGCGGGGCGATGATCGTCGTGTCGCTGGTCGTCGTGACCGGTTTCGGCGGCCAGTTCTCCCTTTGCCAGTTCGCCCTGGCGGGTTTTGGCGGGTGGGTGGCGGCGCGGCTGGCCGCGACCGCCGGGGTTCCGTTCGAGCTCGCGCTCCTGCTCGGTCCGCTCGCCGCGATGTTGGTCGGCGCGGCGGTCGCTCTGCCTTCCCTGAGGGCTCGAGGAATGACCTTGGCCATCGCGACGCTCGCGTTGGCTCAGCTCCTTTATGCCATGGTGTTCACCAACAGCGACCTGACCAATGGGATCTTCGGCCTCGAACTCGAAACGCCGTCGCTTTTCGGGTTCTCGCTCGACTCCGTCGCACATCCCCAGCGGTACGCCGCCTTCGGCATCCTCCTGCTCCTGATCTGCGCCTGGGTGGCATCGAACGTGCGGCGCGGGAAGGCCGGCAGGCGACTGCTGGCCGTACGTAGCGACGAGGCCGCGGCGGCCTCGCTCGGCATCGGCGTATACGGAGCCAAGGTCTACGCGTTCACGCTGGCGGCCGGCATCGCCGGGCTGGCCGGCACCTATCTGGCGTTCCGCTATCCGAATGCCCAGTTCGAAGCATATAACGCGGTGTCATCCGTGGGCATCGTCCAGTTCGCGGTCCTCGGCGGCATCGGGTGGGTCGCGGCGGCCGTGCCCGGAGGGGTCGGGGCCGCGGGCGGCCTCCTCGGACAGCTGGTCAACAGCTCGCTGGCGGACGTCAGCCAGGTCGAAGCGTGGCTGACGCTGGTCTCCGGACTGATCCTGGCCGTGGCGCTCCGCCTCGGTCCGGATGGCATCGTCTCGGTCTGGTCGTCCGGGTTCAATCGGCCCGAGGTCGAAGCCGACCGCAAGCGCCTGGAAGTGCCGGTCCCGGCCTGGCGACTGATGGGCATCGGCGAGGTGGTCGCCGCCCCCGTCCTCGTGGCGGGCATGATCCTCGCTCCCTTGGAGTACCTCGGCGCGGCCGCCGCGGCGGCCGTGGCGCTGACGCGCATCGCGCTCGAGATGCGGGCGAAGGCAGCCAGATCGCGCCGTTCGCTCCATCGGGCACTGGTGCTGCTGGTGGGCTCGGCGGTGCTGGTGGCCTTGCGGATCATCGGTTCGGACCTGCCCGTGTTCGTGGTCGCGCAGGTACTGGCGGCGATCCTCTTCGGCGACGGGAGCGGCAAGCTCAGCCGTCGATACATGGACGCCCTGACCTTCCCGCGGGATCGGCCGCAGCCGGTGGTGCCGAGCCCACACCGGGACCCCCTGGCCCTCGAGGTCAGGGACCTCACCGTGCGATTCGGAGGCGTCGTCGCCCTCGACGGCGTCAGCTTCGGCGTGGCTCCCGGTGAGGTGGTGGGCCTGATCGGGCCCAACGGAGCCGGCAAGACGACGTTGCTCGACGTCGTCACCGGCTTCACGCGGCCCGTGGGCGGCGAGGTCCTCCTCGACGAGACTTCGGTCGCCCGCTGGGCGCCGGAGCGAATCGCTCGACTCGGTGCCATCCGCTCATGGCAGTCGGCGGCCCTCTTCGATGCGATGACGGTCTCCGAAAACCTCCAGGTCGCCTCGGACGAACACCGCCGATCCGACTATCTCACCAACCTCGTTCGTCCCGGACGTGGGCAGAGGGTCGAGGTGATGGAGGAAGTGGTCGCCGAGTTCGGGCTCGAGCCGCACCTCTCGAGCCGACCTGGCGAGCTGCCTCACGGCATCGCCAAGCTCGTCGGGGTCGGTCGGGCGTTCTGCGCCGCGCCGCGGCTGCTGCTGCTGGACGAGCCGACGGCGGGACTAAACACCTTGGAGGCGGCGGAGGTCTTCCGCGCGACGCGGGCGATGGCCGAGCGGTCAGGGATCGGGATCCTCGTGATCGAGCACGACGTGCCGCTTCTGCTCGAGCTGTGCGATCGCCTGGTCGTACTCAACTTCGGCCGCAAGATCGCCGAAGGCGTCCCCGGTGTGATCGAGCACGATCCCGTGGTGGTCGAGGCCTACGTCGGCACCGAACACGTTTATGACCAGACCTCGAACCGGGCGGAGCGGCTATGAGCGCCGTCCTGGACGCGCGTGGACTCCGAGCCGGATACGGCTCTTCAGTGGTGGTGGAGAACCTCGACATCACCGTCGGCGCCGGCGAGATCGTCGCCCTGCTCGGCCCCAACGGCGCCGGCAAGACCACCACCCTGCTGGCGCTTTCCGGAGCGTTGCCGCTCGCGGGCGGTTGGGTTGCCGGTGGCGAGGTCATGATAGGCGGCAAGCTGGCCGAGGTCCGGTTCCACAAACGCGCCCGCCAGGGGCTCTCGATGGTGTACGAGCGGCGCTCGGTATTCACCCAGCTGACCGTCGCCGAGAACCTCAGGGTCAGCCGCTGCGATAACGACCGTGCGCTTGCCCTCTTTCCCGAGCTCGAGGAGCACCTCGAGCGTCCCGTGGCGCTGCTTTCGGGGGGCCAGCAACAGATGGTGGCATTGGCCAGAGCTCTGACCCGTGGACACCCGCGCCTACTGTTGATCGACGAGATCTCACTCGGCCTGGCCCCCCAGGCGACCGAGCGGCTGCTCGGGGCAGTCGCCGACGCCGCCGCCGCCGGCGTCGGCGTGCTGCTGGTCGAGCAGCACATCCATAACGCCCTCAACCTGTCCGACCGCGTCCTGGTGATGAGGCGAGGCCAGATCGTGCTCTCCGGCGTGCCAACCGAGTTTCACGACAACTCCGACAAGATCCAGGACGCCTACCTGACCAAAGATGGCTCTGGCCGGTCGTCAGCGGGGCGATAAATGTCGTAGCGGCCTTCGGCCTCCCGCCGATATATCTCCGACCCGGGATGGGTCGACGCGGAAAAGGAGAGGCGATGATCGCTTGCATGTCCCACGGTGCCTTCGAGGTCACCGACCTGGAGGGTTCCGTCAGCCACGCGACCGAGGTTCTCGGGATGCGCGAGCTGGCCCGGGAGGGCGGCACGGTGTTCCTCACCCACGGCCCGCCCTCGCCCTCGCTGGAGCTGCGGGCCGGGCCGGTGACGACGCTCGACCACTTCGCCCTGCTGACCAGGGGGGAGGAGGCGATGGAGCAGTTGATCGCCCGGCTCGACGCCGCCGGGGTCGCCTACGACGGGGCCCCGACCGACCCCGGCATCGAGGCGGGCGTCCGGGTGACGACGCCGGCGGGCCACCTCGTCGACATCTGCCTCCCGGCGATCGCCGATGCGCCTCCCTGGGCGCTCCAGGGGCAGCCCCCTTACATCCCCAGCGGCGTCCGCCCGCGGCGGGTCGGCCACATCAACCTCAGCGCCGAGGACCTCGAGGGGACCGCCGACTTCTTCGTCGAGGTGCTCGGCTTCCGCACTTCGGATCTCGTGATCGGCACCGACGGCGAGCTGCGAATGGTGTTCCTGCGTTGCGACTCGCTGCACCATGACGTCGGCATCAGCCGTGGCCCCGACGGCATGGCGCACTACGCCTTCGAGGTCGACACGGCCCAGGACCTGGTGCGCCTCGGCGACCTGCTCGACCTCGTCGGCAGGCGCTTTCGCAGCGGGCCGGGGAGGCATTCCGCGGGCGACAACATCGCCACCTACCACCAGGAGCCGTCGCAGCTTCTGATCGAGGTCTACGCCGAGATGCAGCGCATCGACGACGACCGTTGGGAGGCGCGGCGCTGGCCGATCACCGACCCGCGCCTGGGCAGCATCTGGGGTGCCCTGCCGGAGCTGTCCCCGCTGCCACCGACCCCGCTGGCGGTCGCGGGAGGGGTGGCGCACGCATGAACGCGCCCGAGGACGAGCGTCACGGGGCCGGGCTCCGGGTCCAGCGGGAACTTCTCGGCCCCGAGCGGCTGGCCGCGATCGAGGCGTCGCAGACCGGGTTCACGACCCCGATGCACGACTTCGTCACCCGGGTCGCCTACGGCGATGTCTGGGAGCGCGAAGGCCTCGACCGGCGGACGCGGAGCTGCATCACGATCGCGGTGCTCGCCGCCCTCGGTTGTCCCAACGAGGTCGCCACCCACGCCCGCCTCGGACGGGTCAACGGGCTGAGCGAGGAGGAGATCTCCGAGGTCATCCTGCACACCGCCCTCTACGCCGGCATCCCGCGCGCCCACGGCGCGACCATGAGCGCCCGCGACGCCCTCGCGGCCGACGACGGCGGCGACGGCGACGGCGGACGGTAGGGCGTCATGGACGAGCGCCTCGACCGAGAGGAGATCCGCCACTGCATGGCCCGCTTCAGCCGTGGCATCGACCGCCTCGACCCGGTCCTGCTCCGCTCGGCCTTCCATCCCGACGCGACGATCGCGATCGGGGCCGCGGCCGCACCGATCGCGGTCGAGGAGTTCGTCGCCACCGCCGCCGACCAGCCGATCGCTCGAGCTCAGCACTTCGTCACCAACCACCGGATCGACCTGGACGGCGACCGGGCCGTGTCGGAGGCCTATTACCTCGGCGCCATCGTGCTCGAGGACGGGGCGGCCGCGCCACGGGCGGAGACCGAGTTCCGCGGCGGCCGCTATGTCGACATCTTCGAGCGCCGTGAGGGCGAGTGGCGGATCGCCGCCCGCGAGATGGTCGCCGACTGGTGCGCCATGGCGGACGGCCGGTACACCGCGGCCCACCTCGAAGCGACCGGCGCGCGCTCCCATCGCGGTCCCGGCGACGCCAGCTACGACCACCCCCCGGTCGCCCTCGCCACGCGGCTCGCCGCGGGGGAGACGGTCGACCGCGAGGCGATCCGCGCCACTCTGGCCCTCTACATGCGCGGCACCGATCGGCTCGACGAGGAGCTGATGGAGACCTTGGTGGCGCCCGGGTTCGAGCTCCGGGTCGGTCGGCGCCGCATCCCGGCGGCCGACTTCTGGGCTGCCTCCAGGGACATCGACCGGACCCGGACGGCGACCCAGCACAGCATCTCCAACCACTACATCGAGCTGGCGCGAGAGGTCGCCTACGTCGAGTCCTACCTGTTGGCCGCGGCGGGCACGAAGGAGGGCGAGCAGCCGAACTTCATCGAGTTGCCCGATGGCGCCCCGGTCGACGAGCTGGTCCTGGTCGGGTGTCGTTATTCCGACCGGCTGGAGCGGCATGAAGGCCGCTGGCTGCTCGCCTCGCGCGAGCTGCTCGGCGAGTGGAGCGCGATCGTCGATTGCGCCGGGATGGAGTCGCGACGGGCGGCCGCCACGGCCGGCTTCCGCGATCGCCGCGATCCGTCCTACGCCCGGGTGGCCGACGCGGGGGCGCGCTTCTCCGCCGCGGAGGCGGCGGCGCGGGAGGCGATCCGCGACTGCGTCCTGCGGTTCGTGCGCGGCATCGACCGCTGCGACGACGAGCTGATCCAGGGCGCCTGCTGGAGCGAGGAGTCGGCGCTGATCGGCCGGGTCGAGGACACCGTCCCCGATCTCAGCGCCGTGGCCCACTACGTCCGCAACGACGTGATCGCGCTCGGGCCCGAGCGCGCCCGGGCCGAGGCCTATCTGATCGTCGTCAATGGTCACCGTCCGGGTGACGAGCTCTCCCTCGAGGGTCGGCGTGTCCTCTTCGACTTCGAGTGCCGCGAGGGCGAGTGGAGGATCGTCGGCCGAGATCACGTCGTCGACTGGTACGGCAGCGCCGACGGATCCGGGCTGGCCGCTTTCCTCGCGAGCCGCGGCGAACGCTCGCGGCGGAGTCGCGAGGACCCCTCCTACGCGGGCCCGATCGAGGTCGGGATCGGATCGTGAGCGAGCAGTCGAGCGACGCGGTCGCCGAGGCTTGGGGGGAGAGCTTCCTGGCCGACCTGCCCGCGGAGATCGAGGCGGAGCTGCTCGCCGGGGCGCGGGTGGTCGATCTCGGATCCGGCGACGTCTTCTGCCGCAACTTCGAAGACCAGTTCCCGTTCCTGATCGTCAACGGTCTGATCCGTTACTACCTGCAGGGGCCGAAGGGGCGCCAGGTGACGATGGTGTACCGGAGCTCGGGTGAGATCGCGAACCTGATGGTCGGGGCCCTCGGTGCGTCGGTGGACCTCAAGCTCCAACAGCTCTGGAGCGAGGACAACGGCATGCATTACGGCTGCGAAGCCGTGCGCCCGACGGCGATCCTGAGGCTGCCCGGCAGGGTGGTGCGCACCGCGATCCGCCACGATCCCAGCTGTGCGTGGGTCGTCGTCCAGCACATGATGTCGGTGCTCGGCCTCGCCCAGATCGAAGTCGCCGCCGACGTCCTGCTGCCGGTCCAGTCGCGCCTCGCGCGGCACCTACTCAGCCTCGCCGAGCGCGAGGGCGACCGGCTCGTCGTCCACACCAGCAACCAGAATCTCGCCGACGCGGTCGGCTCGGTCCGCGACGTGACCTCGAGGGTGCTGAACCAGATGGCGCAGAGCGGCATCATCGCCCGCGAGCGGCGTTGCCTGGTCCTGCTCGAGCCGTCCCTCCTGCACGATCTCGCCGTCGGCCGCACGACCGCGGTCGGTGAGACCTTGCCGCCCTTGCTCTGATGAGCCCCTCGCCGCCGCTGGCGGAGGTGCTCGGCGAGTTCGCGGCCCGGTTCACCCTCGCCGATGCGATCGATCGCACGTGGCTGCGCGAGCGCGCCCAGCTGCACCTGCTCGACGCCGTCGGCCTCGCGCTGGTCGGCTGGTTGGCCGAGGACGGGCTCGGCGACGCCCTGCTCGGGCTCGTCGGCGGGGGGGGCGGAGCGACGATCATCGGCCGGACGCCGCCGGCGAGCGCGCCGGTGGCAGCCCTGGCAAACGCCACCCTGGCCACCGCCTGGAGCTACGACGACATCGACCCCGTCGCGGTGATGCACTGCGAGGCGTTCGCCGGCGCCGCGACGCTGGCGGTCGCCGAGTGCCTCGGTCGTGGGGGCGAGGAGCTCGCCGAGGCGTTCGTGGTGGCGGTCGAGGTCGCCCTGCGGCTCGCCTCAGCGGTGCCCGGCTCGCGCGGCCTCTACGACGCCGGCTTCCACTCGACCTCCGTCTTCGGCTGCCTCGGCGCGGCCGCGGGAGCGGCGAAGCTGCTGCGGCTCGGGCCGGACGGCCCCGCCGACGCGCTCGCGTTGGCGGTCAGCTTCGCCTCCGGAACGTCGGCCGGGTGGACGTTCGGGTCGGGTCGCAACAAGACCCTGCAGCCGGGATGGGCGGCCCACGGTGGGGTGATCGCGGCGCAGCTCGCCGCCGCCGGGGTCGGCTGCTCGCACGAGACGATCGACGGCCCCCGCGGCCTGCTGGCGGCCCACATCGGCGACGAAGGGTGGGCCGCCGAGCCGGTGCTCGACGGCCTCGGCGCGCGCTGGCTGCTCGATGACCTGCAGGTCAAGCGCTTTCCCTGCGGGTCCGCCGTCCAGCCGGCCGCCGCCTGCGCCCACCGGTTGCACACCGTCGACGGAGTCCGTGGGGAGGACGTCACCGGCGGCGTGATCACCGTCCCGCGGCACCTCGGGAGCGTCCTGGGGGACCTTGGCGAGGCCCTCTACCGTCCCGCCTCGGGGGTCGCGGCCATGGGGTCCTTCCCGCTGGTCGTCGCGGCGCTCCTCCGCGATGGGCGCTACACCCTCAAGCACCGGACCGACGCGGCGATCCGAAGCGAGGGGCTGCTCGCGCTCGCCGACAAGATCGCCGTGCGCGCCGCCACCGGCGACGGCGATCAGACCTCGGTCGAGATCGAGACCGGCCGGGGCCGATTCGTCACCACCGCCGCCCCGGAGTCATGCGGGCGGGAGGGGGTGGTGGCGAAGTTCGAGCAGAACGCGGGCCTCGTCCTCGCGGAGGAGCTGGTGCCGGCGATCCGCGACACCGTGCTCGATCTTGGGGCGGTGCCGGACGTCCGCCGGCTCACGGGTCTGCTTCAGAAGGCGTCGGCGGGCAGGTCGCCGTAGCCCATGCCGAGCAGGATGCGGCCGTTGGCGGGGCCGTGGTAGACCCAGTCGACGAGGCCGTGGGTCCGCATCACCTGGGTGTCACGGCAGATCCGCTCGATCGGATGTCCGCTGCGCTGCACGCTCGCGCCCGCGGCGCGGCCCAGCAGGTCGACCGTCTCGAAGGCGCGCAGGGCGGCGCCGACGTTGGCCAGGTTGGCGGCGGCGCGTCGCTCCGGGCTGAGGTCCGAGCCGGGCTCGGCGTAGCCCTCGTCGGCGATCGCGACCGCGTCGGCCAGCAGCAGCTCGGCACTGCGCCGACTGAGGAAGGCACGCGCGTAGATCTCGTGGATGGCCTCTTCCTCGATCACCCTGCCGCGGGTCTGCTGGCGGGTGCGGGTCTCGACCGACTCGAGGAACAGATCCAGGGCCGCGTCGGCGACCCCGACCGCGACCGCCGAATGGATGAGCGGGAACACGCGGCTGAGCGGATAACGCAGGAGCGGATAGTGGTGGCTGTCGACGCCGGGGGGAGAGTCGCTCGCCACTCCCGCGAACGGCGTCACCCGCGGCTCCGGCACGAATAGCTCGACCGCCTCGATGTCTTTGCTGCCGGTCGCCTTCATCCCGGGGACGTACCAGGTGTCGTGGATCGTCAGCTCCGCCGTCGGCACCGCCACCAGCATCCGCTCCGAGTCGGCGAGCGCCATCACCACCGCCCATTCGGCGTGGTCGATGCCGGAGGCGAAGCGCCAGCGGCCCGAGACCGTCCAGCCACCCTCGGCCGGGACCGCGATGCCCGGCGGGCTGGTCGTGGCCGAGGCGCTGACCGCGGCCCGATCGCCGAAGATTTCCTCCTGCGCCTCGGTGCCGAGCTTCGAGAGCATCAGGACGTGCGAGAGAAAGAGCCCGGCAACCCAGCCGGCCGAGGCGTCGCCGCGGCCGAGGATGCGGGTGATGTCGGCGAAGGTCTGAAGGTCGGTGCCCAACCCGCCCGCGTCGATCGGCCGCAGCGCCCGCAGGAAGCCCGCGTCGTCGAAGTCGGCCAGCGTCTGCGTCGGTAGCCGGCGCAGCTCTTCGGCCTCGGGCGCCCGCTCGCGCATGGTCTGCACCAGGCCCTCCGCCCGCCGCCGCAACTCCGGCCCCGGGTCGCTGATCAGTCTGGCGTCGTCGGCGTGCCTGGTTTCGTGGTCGATGGTCAAGGGGCGCCACGGTAGCCCTCGGGCCGCCGCCGTGGCTATGACTTTTATCGGGGCCGAGGGGGCGGTCCTCCGGCGACATTTGTCCTTGAACGGCGCTCGCCGGGGATCGAACATTGGCGCGATGCAACTGCACCTTCTGGACTTCGGGATGCTGCGACCGCTGGGTGGCCCTGACCCGCGGCCACGCTCGCTGCGCGGCTACCTGATCGAGACCGACGCCGGCGAGCGGATCCTCGTCGACACCGGGATGCCCGGCTACTGGGCGGACGACGTCGAGGTTGCGATCGAGCGCGACGGATACGCCGAGTTCACCAGCCCCTACCGGTTCGGGCCCGGCAACGACCTGCCCGGACAGCTGGCGGAGCTGGGGCTGGAGGGGGGCGACGTGGATCTGGTCCTGCTCACCCACAGCGACCTCGACCACGTCGGCGGCATGGAGTTCGTCGCCGCCGGCACCCCGACCCTGATCAGCGACGTCGAGCGCGCCCTCGAGGTCCCGGCGCCGACCAACCCCGGCTACTTCTCGGCTTGGCCCGACTGGGCCGACGAGCTGACCACGGTCCCCTTTACCGACCAGGAGCTGCGCCCTGGGATCACGCTGCTGGCGACGCCGGGGCACACGCCGGGCCACTTCTCGGTCCTGCTCGAGGGACTCGAGGCGGGGTCGATCCTGCTCGCGGTCGACGCGATCAAAATGCGCGACGAAGTGCCGGGCGCGGGCACCGACGTCGCCGCGGCGATCGCATCGGCCGAGCGACTGCGGCGGCTCGCGACCGAGACCGGGGCGCTGCTCGTCTACGGGCACGACGGCGAGCAGTGGCTGGAATTGGAGGCGACGAAGTTGGAGGAGACGAGATGACCGACGCGGCCGAGCAGCTGACCCTGTTCCACTTTCCGATCTGGGGCGGGAGCCACCGGGCCGCCTGGCGCCTGCCGGAGACGCGGATCGCGCCGGAGGAGATGTTCGAGACGCACCTGCGGTGGGCACGGACCTGCGAAAGGGGCAAGATCCACTGCTACTTCATGGCCGACCGCCTGGCGATCGTCGGCGGCGAGGACACCACGATCGCGCGCTCGATGCCCGAGCACCTGATCTTCGACCCGGCCACCCTGCAGGCGGCGCTCGCGTCGGTGACCGATCGCATCGGCCTGATGATCACGATCGCGACCTCATATGACTCGCCCTTCCACGTCGCCCGCCGGACCGCGACGGCCGACCACATCAGCGGCGGCCGGGTCGGCTGGAACGTGGTCACCGGCGGCGGCAGCGACGACGCTCCGAACTTCGGCATGGAGCACCCGGACCACTCGTCGCGCTACGAGCGGGCGGAGGAGTTCGTCGACGCCGTCTTCGCCCTCTGGGACAGCTTCGACGACGACGCCTTTGTCTGTGACAAGGACGCCGACCTCTTCTGGGATCCGGACAAGGTCAGGGCGCCTTGCTACCGCGGCGAGCTCCTCGCCACCCGCGGGCCGTTGAACGTGGCCCGGCCGCCCCAGGGACATCCGGTGATCGCCCAGGCCGGTACCTCGTCGCCGGGGAGGGCGCTGGCGGCCCGGGTCGGCGAGGCGATCTTCAACTTCGCCCAGACGATCGAGGAAGGAAGGGAGCTGCGGACCGATCTCCACCAGCGGATGGCCGAGTACGGACGCGAGCCGAACGAAGCCCGCTTCCTCCCCGACATCACCCTGTTGATCGGCAGGACGCGGGACGAGATCGACGAACGCCTCGGCCGACTCGACGAACTGGTCGACGTCGACCGGCTGCTCCCCGACCTCTCCCGCTTCATCGGCGTCGACCTCGCCGCGCACCCGCTCGACGGACCGGTCCCCGAGGCTCCGCTCAGCGCGGGCGGGCAGACCATGCAACGCACCTTGGTCCGGGCCGCGGAGTCCGAGCAGCTGACGATCAGGCAGTTGGCCGAGCGCTTCGCGCGCTCGATCGGCCACTTCGTCGCTGGCACCCCGACCGAGGTCGCCGACCTGATGGAAGGGTGGATGCGGGCGGGCGCCGCGGACGGCTTCGTGATCCGGATCGCCGACCCGGAGCCGTCGCTCGACGGCTTCGTCGACCTGGTGGTCCCGGAGCTGCAGCGACGCGGGATCTTCCGCACCGAGTACAGCGGGGCCACCTTCCGCGAGGACCTGGGCCTGCCGCGGCCGCCCTCGCCGGCCCTCGCCGCCGGCAACCGGACGAGGATCGCCCGATGAACGACCAGAGGCCTTACGTGGTCGGGCTGGGCGGCACGACCGACCCCAACTCATCCTCCGAGCGAGCGCTGGCGAGCGCGCTCGAGGCGGCCCGCGAGCAAGGTGCGAGGACCCGCCTTCTCACCGCCCGCGAGCTGGAACTGCCGATGTACGCGCCCGGGGTCAGCGAGCGCAGCGAGGCGGCCCGCATCTTCCTCGAGGAGGTCGCCGCCGCCGACGCGGTGATCGTCTCGACGCCTGCCTACCACGGCAGCATCTCCGGTCTGCTGAAGAACGCGATCGATTACCTCGAGGACCTGCGCGAAGCCGAGCGCCCTTACCTCGACGGCCGCCCGGTCGGGTGCATCGTCTGCGCCCACGGCTGGCAGGGGACAGGGACGGCGCTGGCCTCCCTGCGGGCGATCGTCCACTCGCTGCGCGGCTGGCCGACGCCCCTGGGGGTGACGATCAACACCAGTCAGGGCGTCTTCGGAGAGGACGGCCGGGTCAGCGACCCCGACCTTTCCGGTCGGATCCGGGTGCTCGCCGAGCAGGTGACGAGGTTCGGGGCACCATTGTCCGATCCTTCTTATTAGATTGACCCGTGGAGGAGACACAGTTCAAGCCGGAGCCCGTCCGACGGCCCCGTGAGCAGGTCGAGCGGCAGCTCCGCGAGGCGATCGTCTCAGCCACCTTCAAACGCGGCGAGCGGTTGCCCAGCGAGGCCGATCTCGCCCGGGAGTTCCAGGTCAGCCGCTCGACCATCCGGGAGGCGTTGCGGGCCTTGGCCTCCGAGGGGCTGATCTCGAAGCTCCCGGGCGCCAGCGGCGGCAGCTTCGTCCAGACCGTCGACCACGAGTCGCTCGAGACCCAGCTCTCGCAGTCGATGGAGACGATCCTCAAGCTCGGCAGCGTCACCTTCGCCGAGGTCTCGGGGGTGCGCGAGATGCTCGAGATCCCGTCGGCGGAACTGGCGGCCGAGAACCGGACCGACGAGCACCTGGCGGAGCTCGAAGGGGTGGTCGAGCGAGAGCGTCAGGTCGAGGTCGGCGACCCGGAGGTCCCCGATCTGGACATCGGCTTCCACAGCCTCGTGGCGACGGCAAGCGGTAACCGCATCCTCGCTTCCTTCGTCTCCGCGCTGCACCGGGCGACCCGGCCGGTGCACTACCTCCACCTCGGTCCGGAGGCAGGGAGGGACACGGTCCGCCAGCACGCGGCGATCGTCACCGCGATCGCCGAACGCGATCCCGCGACGGCGGGCGAGGCCATGGCGGCGCATCTCGCCTACCTCGGCGAGATCACCGGTGGCGAGAGCTCAGCGCCCCGCTCACAATAAAAGTCAGACAAAGGTCGGGCGGTTCAATACCGTCAGTCTGTAGAGTTCCAAACCATGGCTGAGCCCGTCATCATCAGCTGCGCGGTCACCGGGTCGATCCACACCCCGACGATGACCCCGCACCTGCCCATCACCCCCGAGCAGATCGCGACCGAGGCGATCGAGGCAGCCGCGGCAGGCGCGGCGATCGTCCACCTGCATGCGCGCGACCCCGAGGACGGCCATCCGATCAGTGACGCGGATGCCTTCGGGAGCTTCCTCCCGCAGGTCCGGGCCGGTAGCGACGTCGTGATCAACCTCACGACCGGCGGCGGGCACCGGATGACGCTGGACGAACGCCTCGCCGCGGCGCGGAGGTTCGAGCCCGAGCTCTGCTCCCTGAACATGGGAAGCATCAACTTCGCCCTCTTCCCGGCCCTCGACCGGATCCCGTCCTTCCAATACCAGTGGGAGCGGGAATACCTGGAGAAAAGCCGCGATTACATCTTTCGCAACACCTTCACCGACATCGAGACGATCCTGGCGGAATTGGGGGCGACCGGGACCCGGTTCGAGTTCGAGTGCTACGACCTCGGCCATCTCTACAACCTGGCCCACTTCCTCGAACGGGGCCTGGTCAAGCCGCCGTTGTTCGTCCAGAGCGTCTTCGGGATCCTCGGCGGGATGGGGCCCGATCCCGAGAACGTGCTCCACATCAAGGCGACGGCGGACCGGCTGTTCGGCGACGACTACCGCCTGTCGGTTCTCGCCGCCGGCCGCCATCAGACCCGCATGGTCACCCTGAACGCGCTGCTCGGCGGTCACGTCAGGGTCGGCCTCGAGGACAGCATCTACCTCGAGCGCGGCAAGCTGGCGACGTCCAACGCCGAGCAGGTGGCGAAGATCAGGCTCATCCTCGAAGAGCTCTCCCTCGATGTCGCGACCCCCGACAAGGCTCGCTCGATGCTTGGGCTCAAGGGGGCGGCGCAGACCGCCATCCCGGTCTGACATTTGCCAGAATGACAATTATCGGTTATATTTAGGCCATGGGTGACCAGGGAACGAAAGTCGGCGTGCTCGGCGGCGGCACGATGGGCGTCGGCATCGCGATCGTCATGGTCCGGGCGGGCCACCAGGTGCTTCTCCGCGACACCACCGACCAGGGGGTCGAGGCCGGCCTGAAGGGCGTCGCCGCCTTCCTCGACCGGAGCCTGAAGCTGGGAAAGCTGGACGCCGACGCGCACGCCGCCGCGCTGGCGCGCCTTTCCGGGACCACGGAGGTGGCCGACCTCGCCGACCGCGAGGTGATCGTCGAGGCGATCTTCGAGGACGTCGAGCTGAAGGCCGAGGCGTTCGCGGAGCTTGAGGCGCTCTGCGGGCCCGACACCCTCTTCCACACCAACACCTCGACCCTGTCGGTCACCGCGATCGCCGGGAAGATGCGGGATCCCGCGCGGGTCGTCGGCACCCACTACTGCAACCCGGCGCCGCTGATGAAGCTGGTCGAGGTCGTGAGCGGACTGAAGACCGGCGGCGACGCGGTCGCTCGGACCGTCGCCTTCCTCGAAGGGCTCGGCAAGACGACCGTCCGCTGTGGCGACACCCCGGGCTTCATCGTCAACCGCTTCCTCGTCCCCTTCGAGAACGACTGCATCCGCGCGCTCGACGCCGGCATGGGCACGGTGGAGTCGATCGACACCGCGGTCGAAGCCGGCCTCCGTTACCCGATGGGCACCTTCCGGCTGCTCGACATCGTCGGCCTCGACATCCATAAGGCGGTCTCCTTGAGCCTCTACGACCAACTTCGCGATCCGCGTTACGCGCCGCCGACCCGGGTCGACCAGATGGTCGCCGCCGGCGATCTAGGCCGCAAGACCGGCCGCGGCTTCTACGAGTACGAGACCGCGGGACTGATGGGCACCTGATGGCGGAGGTGCGGAAGATCGCGGTCCTCGGCCTCGGCACGATGGGTACGGGCATCGCCCAGGTATGCGCCCAGGCGGGCTTCGAGGTTGCCGCCCTGGAGGCGACGGACGAGCTGCTCGAGTCCGGGCTCGGGCGGATCGACGCCTTCCTGCGGAAGGGCGTCGAGCGCGGCAAGCTCGAGGATGCCGAGCGCGAGGCGATCATCGCCCGGATCGAGGGAACGACCGCGGTCGAGGACCTCGCCGGCTCCGAGCTGGTGATCGAGGCGGTGGTCGAGAACCTCGAGTTGAAGCGAGCGCTGCTGACCGGCGTCGCCGCGGTCGTCGGCGAGGAGGCGATCATCGCCACCAATACCTCTGCCCTCTCGGTGACCGAGATCGCCGCCTCGCTGCCATCTCCCGAGCGGGTCGGCGGCCTGCACTTCTTCAATCCGGCACCCCTGATGGAGCTGGTCGAGGTGGTCGAGGCGCTGCAGAGCTCGGCGGCGACGACGGCGACGCTGACCGCGGTCGCGGAGCAGCTCAGCAAGCGCCCGATCGTGACCAAGGACCGGCCCGGATTCCTCGTCAACCGGCTGTTCATGCCCTACATCAACCAGGCGATCAACGCCTACGACGAGGGGCTCGCCAGCGCCGAGGACATCGACGTCGGCCTCGAGCTCGGGCTCGGCTATCCGATGGGACCGATGAAGGTGCTCGATCTGATCGGGCTCGACGTCCACCGCCACGCGACCGAGGCGGCCTACGAGCAGACCCACGACACCGACTACGCGGTCCCCCCGTTGCTCGAGCGGATGGTCCAGGCGGGTCGGCTGGGGCGCAAGAGCGGCGCCGGGATCTACGAGTACGAGGAGTAGGAGTGGCCGAATACGAGGACATCCGTTACGAGGTCGACGACGGCATCGCGACGATCACGATCGACCGGCCCGACCGCGGCAACATGTTCCGTCCCCAGACGACGCTGGACCTCGCCGACGCGCTGCGCCGGGTGCGGGACGACCGGACGGTCCGGGTCGCGATCCTCACCGGCGCCGGCGACCGCTTCTTCTGCATCGGCGGCGAGCACGATCCCTTCGAGGGCTTCGACAATTCCGTCGTGCTTCCGATCGTCGACGTCTACGAGCTGCTCGACACGATCCCGAAGCCGGTGATCGCCGCGGTCAACGGCTACGCGGTCGGCGGCGGCCACGTCCTCCACGTTATGTGCGATCTCTCGGTCGCCTCCGAGAAGGCGGTCTTCCGCCAGGTCGGCCCGATGGTCGGCAGCTTCGACGCCGGCTACGGCACCTGGTACCTGGAGGACACGATCGGCCGCAAGCGAGCGAAGGAAATGTGGTACCTGAATCCGAAAATCTCGGCCGCACGTGCGCTGGAGATCGGGTTGGTCAACGAGGTGGTCCCGCCCGAGGAGGTCATGCCGCGGGCGCGGGAGCTGGCCACCGACCTGATGAAGCGCGGGCCGGGCGCGCTGGCCGGGCTGAAGGCGGCCTTCTCCTCGCGTAACCACGGCGTCCTCGGCCAGGCCCGCGTCGCCCACGACCAGCTGCTCACCCATTACCTGACCACCGAGGAGGCCCGCGAGCTCTCCGAGGCGTTCCGGGAGCGGCGCGACCCGGACCAGAAGCGCTTCAACGAATGAGCCGCTTCCGGCCCGCGGGCCTCAGCGACGAGCATGCGCTGATCGCGGACCTGGTCGACGAACTGGTCGAGGCCCGGATCGAGCCGGTGGCCGAGGTGATCGACCAGACCGGTGAGCTGGATGCCGGGTTGGCGACGGAGCTCGACCAGCACGGCCTGCTGGCGATCGACGTAGACGCCGAGCGCGGTGGCGCCGGCGCCGACCTGCGCGCCACGGCGCTGGCGATCAGCGGCCTCGCCCGCGGCTCGGCGGCGGTCGCGGCCCTGCCCGCGGTCAGCCACGCCGTCGCCGCGGCCTGCGTCGCCGGTGACGGTCCCGCGGGGGCCTCCTGGGCGGCGGGCGGGGGAGAGGTCGCCTTCGCCGACACCGCGAGCGGCGCGGTCACGGTCGAGGGTCGGAGCCTCAGCGGCCGCATCTCCGGAGTCGAGGCGCCGCTGTACCCGACCCGGCTGCTGCTCGCCTTCGAGCTTGAAGGCGGCCCGGTCGCCGCGCTGCTGGACGTCGATCGCGAAGGCCTCGCGATCGGCCCGGTGGAGGAGCGCACCGGTCTGCACGGCAACGGTGCCCGATCGGTCGAGCTGGACGGCGTGACCGTCAGCGGCGACGACCTCGTCGGCGGTGAGCGGGCGGTGGCCGCCGCCCGCGCCCATTATCTCCTGAGCACCGCTGCCCGCGCCAACGGGGTCGCCCGCGCCGCCCTCGATGCCGCCGTCTCCTACCTGGACGAACGGCGACAGTTCGGCGTTCGCCTCGCCGACATGGCGGGACTGCGGGCGATCGCCGCCGCCGACGCGTCCCGGTTGGCTCTTGCCGAGGCCGCCGTCTGGGAGCTTGCCGGCGACCCCGACGCGCTGGTGCCCGCGCTCCGCGGAGCCCCCGCCAAGGTCGCCTACGGCGCCACCGAGCTGGCGATCACGATCGCGACCGACGCGCTGCAGCTGCACGGAGGCTACGGCTATACCCACGATTTCCCGGTCGAGCGCCATCTCCGCGATGCAGTGTCGCTGCGGGCCTTGGCCGGCGGGTCGCGTCCGAACCTCGATCTTGCCGCGACCGGCCTCCTCGGGCCGGCCCTGGTCTGAGAGCGAACGAAGGAGGAGTGAGATGGGCGAGGACGACGTCTACGAGTTGGGGATGAAAGTGCGCCGGGAGGTCCTCGGCGACGATCGGGTCGACCGCGCGATCGCGGCGACCAACGAGTTCAACGCCGGGTGGCAGGACTACATCACCCGCACCGCCTGGGGGACGGTCTGGTCGCGCGACGGGCTCGATCGCCGTACCCGCAGCTTCATCACCCTCTCGATCCTCACCGCGCTCGGACGCGAGGAGGAGATCGAGCTGCACGTGCGGGTCGCGCTCAGCAACGGCCTCAGCCGTGAGGAGATCTCCGAAGCCTTTCTCCACACGGCGCTCTACGCCGGGATCCCGGTCGTGCGCACCGCCTTCGCGATCGCCGAACGGGTCTTCGCCGAGGACGCTCCCGAGTCCTGAAGGGCGGCCGGCCCTCAGGCCGGCCGCCCGGTCCCCACCATCACCGCCGCGATCACGGCCGGCCGGTCGGTTCGGTTGTGCCAGGCGTGGGGCGTGCCATTCTGGACGATGACGTCGCCGGTCCGCGCCTGGACATCGTCGCCGGCTTCCAACTCGAGCCACAGCTCGCCCTCGAGCACGACCGAGAAGTCGATCGTCGGGGTGCTGTGAAAGCCGGGGCGGTCCGGGTCGAAGCGCTCGGCCAGGCCCGGCAGGACCTCATGCTGCTCGGCCGCCGCGGCGGCGTGGTCGATCGACTCGAAGACCTTCCCCGGGGGGAACTTGACGACGAAGAAGCGGACTCCGCCGGGACCCGGCACCACGGACGCCATCGTCGTGGTGATGTCCGCCGGGGCCCCGGTCGGCGCGACCAGGTCTTCCGTCCCCCAGGCGACCGTGTTGCTGAAGCCGGGGATGTTGGCGAAGTCGTGGGTGCGTGGGGCGAAATCGTCGACGGCGACGGTGCTCTTCCCGTCGCTGTCGAAGCCGGTGACTATGCGTCGCACGTTCATTACGAATCCTCCTGGATTAGGTCGGCGTCGGCGCCGAGCGCTGGGTATGGAAGATCGGCGGCGGCGTGGGCGGCCCGCAGCCCGGGCGCGACCGGGAGCGGCAGGGCGGCGATGCCGCCGGTGCCGTCGGGCGTCAGGACCCGACGCTCCGCGTCGCTCCCGACGCCCGCCTCGGCCGGCGTCAGCACCAGGCTGCAGCAGGCGTCGATCGGGCCGAGTCGCTCCATCCACTCGGCCGCGGTGCGCGCGCCGATGATCGCGGCGACGGCGCTCTTCGTCGCCGCCGGATCGGCCCCGTCGTCGCGCAGCGGCGCGGGCAGCTCGATCGCCTCGCAGAAGACCCGCCAGAACTGATCCTCCAGCGGCGCGACGGCGAGATGGCGATCGTCCGCGGTCCGGTAGATCGCGTAGCGCGGCGAGCCACCGGTGAGGAGCGCCCCGCCGCGCGCCGGCCAGGCCTTGCCGGCGGTGCCGTCGGCCTGCGCCCAGTAGAGGACGGTGCGCACGTTGTCGGCCATCGCGATCCGCAGGTGGGCACCCTCGCCCGCGCGCTCCCGGCGCAACAACGCCATCGCGATGTTCATCACCGCCGGGTACGCGCCGCCGGCGATGTCGGCGACCAGCACCGCCGGGACCACCGGATCGCCGTGGCCGTCGCCGGCCAGGTCGAGGAGGCCGGCATCGGCGACGTAGTTGAGGTCGTGGGCGGCGACCCCGGACTTGGCGCTTTCCGGGTGGTAGCCGCTGACCGAGCAGTAGACGATCCCCGGATTGAGGGCGGCAACCTGCTCGTAGCCGAGCCCGAGGCGGTCCATCACGCCCGGGCGGAACTGCTCGATCAGCACGTCGGCGGAGCGCAGCAGCGGCTCCAGCCGGTCGATCGCGCCGGGCGCCTTGAGGTCGAGCGCGAGGCTCTGCTTGCCGCGGTTCAGGAGGGCGAAGTTGGCGCTCGCCGGGCCGATGCGGGGAAAGTAGGAGCGCATCTCGTCGCCGCGCCCCGGTCGCTCGACCTTGATCACCTCGGCCCCCGCCTCGGCCAGGATCGCCGTCGCCAAGGGGCCGGGGAGCAGGGTGCTGAAGTCGAGGACCTTGATCCCCGCAAGGGCGCCGTCGATGCTCATGCCGGTGCGGTGTCGCCGCGGCGCGCCGTCATCAGCGGGCGTTCTGACCGCCGTCGACGACGATCGTCTCGCCGCTGATGAAATCGGCGGCGGCGGAGGCGAGGTAGACGGCGAGGGGGCCGAGCTCCTCCGGCTGTCCCATCCGCCGTGCGGGGATCTGCTTGACGATCCGCCGGGTCAGCTCGTCGTCGGCGCGGACGTCGCTGTTGATGTCGGTCTCGAAGTAGCCGGGTGCGATCGCGTTGACCTGGATGCCGAGCCTCGCCCACTCCACCGCCAGCACCCTGGTGAGGCTGACCAGCGCCGCCTTCGAGGCGCAGTAGGAGGCGAACCCGGCCACGCCTTGGTCGGCCCAGTTGGAGGCGATCACGATCACCTTGCCGGAGCGCTGGGCGGCGAAGCGGGCGCCGGCGGCGCGGGCGCAGAGGTAGGTGCCGGTGAGGTTGGTGTCGATCACCCGCCGCCAGTCCTCGATCGCGGTCTCCAGCACCTCGCCGTTGTGGAGCACCCCGGAGTTGGCGACCAGGATGTCGACCCGGCCAAGCTCCTCTACCGTGCGGGCGACCAGTGCCTCGCAGTCCTCCTCGCGGGTCACGTCGGTGGGCACGGCGATCGCCCGGCGCCCGAGCGCGCGGACCTCCTCGGCCACCGCCTCGATCGCCTCGCAGCCGCGGCCGGCCAGCGCCACGTCGGCTCCCGCCGCGGCCATCGCCAGCGCGATCGCCCGGCCCAGCCCGCGGCCGCCGCCGGTGACGATCGCGACCTGGTCGCGGAGTTGCGCGTCGCCGCTCATCCTTCCTCCTCGAGTCGCACCCGCACGTCGCGGGCGATCAGCAGTCGCTGGACCTGGTTGGTGCCGTCGTAGATCTGGGTCGCCCGCGCGTCGCGGAGGATGCGCTCGACGCCGAGCTCGACCAGGTCGCCGTCGCGCCCGAGCAGGTCCATCGCGCCGAGCGCGACCGTGACCCCGGCGTCGGTACAGCGCAGCTTGCAGACCGCCACCTCCGGGATCGGCTCGCTGTCTGAGCGGTCGACCAGAGCCGCGGTCGCGTAGAGCAGGTTGCGCGCCGAGACGACCTCGGACCGCAGGTCGGCGAGCGCGAACTGGACGGCCTGGGCGTCGCGGCGGGAACTCGCCAACAGCCCGCGCTCGGCGGCCCAGCGGGCGGCCGCGGCGTAGGCGGCGCGGGCGAAGCCCACCCCCTGCGCGGAGGCGCTCATCCGCGACTTCACCACCGAGCGGATCGAGAGCGCGTAGGCGCCGCCCTCCTCGCCGAGCCGGGCGGAGACGGGGACGCGGCAATCGTCGAGGAAAAGCTCCGCGGTGGAGGAGCCGCGCAGGCCGAGCTTGCCGAGCACGCGGCCGGTCGAGAGGCCGACCGCGTCGCCACCGAGGACGAAGGCGGTGATGCCGCGGCGGCCCGCGTCGTGGTCGACGGTGGCGAAGAGGACGATCACGTCGGCCCGGTCGCCGGTGGTGATGAAGGTCTTGGCACCGTTGAGGACGTACTCGTCGCCGTCGCGGCGGGCGACGGTGCGGATCGCCGCGACGTCGGACCCGGCAGCGGGCTCGGTGACGGCGAGCGATCCGTAGAGGGTGCCGGAGCAGAGCCCCGGGATGGAGGCGGCGCGCTGGTCGGCGGTCCCGGCCAGGGCGATCGGGTGGGCGCAGTGCATCTGCGTCATGTAGACGGTCGAGGTCGCGCCGCAGCCGGCGGCGATCTCCTCCATCGCGACGCAGTAGGAGAGGACCGAGTCGTCGCTGCCGCCGAGCTCGGTCGGCATCAGCAGCCCGCCCAGGCGCGACCGCGCCAGTGCCTGGTAGCTCGCCTCGGGGAATTCGGAGCCGGCGTCCACCGCGGCGGCGCGTGGTGCGACCTCGCGGGCGACCACCGCCCTCACCCGCTCGCGCAGCTCGCGCTCCGCCGGACCGAGGAAGACGTCGTCGAAGGCCTCGTCGAGCGCCCCGGCGGAACGCGACCCGAGGGACTCGGTCGCCATGCTCACCGCCCTGCCTCGACCCGGTCGCGGGCGAACGAGTGGGGACGCTTCTCGCGGAAGGCGGCGATCCCCTCGCGGGCGTCGGCGCTCGCCGTGGCGAGGCCCGCCTCGACCGTCTCCCGGGCGAGCCCCGGGTCGAGGTCGAGTGGATCGGTCAGCCGGAGGATCGCCCGCACCGCGCTCGGGCTCCGCTCCTCGATCCGCCGCGCCAGCTCGTCGGCGGTGGCGAGGGCCTCGCCCGCGGGCACCGGCGGCGCCGCGAGCAGGCCGAGGCGGTAGGCCTCGGCGGCATCGATCCGGTCGCCGCTGAGCATCACTCGGAGCGCCTCGCCACGGCCGATCGCCCGCGGCAGGCGCTGGGTGCCGCCGTAGCCGGGGATCAGCCCGAGGCTCGCCTCGGGAAGCCCGAACCGCGCCCGCTCCGAGGCCACGATCAGGGTCGAGGCGAGCGCCAGCTCGAAGCCGCCGCCGAGGGCGTAGCCGTCGACCGCGGCGATCACCGGCACGCCGCAGCCCTCGAGCGCCCGGAAGATGGCCTGTCCGCGCCCGAGATGGTCGCGGGCGGCATTCGCGTCGAGGTCGGCGAGCTCGTCGAGGTCGGCGCCGGCGCAGAAGGCGCGGTCGCCGGCGCCGGTGACGATCACGACGCGGACCGAGGATTCCTCGCGGAGCCGCGCGATCTCGGTCTCGAGGGCGTCGAAGAGCGCGGTGTTCAAGGCGTTCAGCGATCCCTGGCGGTTGAGGACGAGGCGCCGGACCTCGCCCTCGTCCGCGACGGTCAGGACGTCGGCGTCAGGTTCATGCACAGGATTCCCTCCTCGATCAGTCGGTTTACCTCCGCGTCCGAGAAACCGGCTTCGCGCATCACCTCGATGCCGTCGGCACCGGGCGCCGGGACCGGGGGAAGGTCTTCGGCGGTCTCGCCGCCGAGCCGCCATGGCTGGCGGACGATCGGCAGCGGCTCGGCATCGCCGTGGCGAAGCGGGTGAATCGATCCACGCGCGATCACCTGGGGGTCGGTCAGGACGTCGGACAGGAACTGCACCGGCGCGGAGGGAATGCCCGCCTCGCGCAGCCGTTCCAGCAGCGGCACGGAAGCCTGCGGGCGGAGGGTCTCGGCGATGTCCTCGATCAACCCCTCGCGCCGGGCGCGGCGACCGGCGTTGGTCCGCAGCTCCGGGTCCGCGGCGAGGTCCTCGCGGCCGATCGCCGCGCAGAACCGCAACCACATGCCGTCGTTGCCGACCGCGACCACGAGTGGCGTGTCGGCGGTCGCGAACGACTGGTAGACGGCGAGGACCGAATCGGTGGCGCCGCTCGGGCGCGGCTCGGGCTCGCCGGCGGCGTAGCTGGCGATCCGCGGCGCCATCAGGGCCAGAGCGGCGTCGAGCAGGGCGATGTCGAGGACCTGCCCCCGGCCGGTGCGCTGCCGCTCGAGCAGGGCGGCCATGATGGTCATCGACCCCACCGTACCGGCCATCACGTCGGTGAGCGCCGTGCTCATCCGTTGAGGTTCCCCACCTGCCGCCCCGGTGACGCTCATCAGGCCGGAGCGGGCCTGGGCGATCAGGTCGTAGCCGGGCAGGCCGGAGTCGGGCCCGTCGAGACCGAAGCCCGACATCGCGCAGTAGACGAGCTGTGGGAACCGGGCCGTCACCTCCTCCGGATCGAGGTCGAGCGAGCTCAGTTTGCTCGGGTTGAAGCTGACGATCAGGACGTCGGCGGTCTCCAGCAGGCGCTCCAGCGCGGCGCGTCCGTCCGGCCGGCGGATATCGAGGCAGATGCTGCGCTTACCGCGGTTCGCGGAGAGGAACCAGGCGGAGTCCTCGCCGACGAAGGGCGGCCCCCAATGGCGAGCGTCCTCGCCTCCGGGTCGCTCGACCTTGATCACGTCGGCGCCGAGATCGGCCAGGTACATCGCCGCCGTCGGGCCGGCGTACGAGGTCGCCAGATCGATCACGCGTAGCCCGTCGAGGGCCGCTTCCCGCCCCGCCGCGGTCTTGGTGGTAGCGATTCGATTCGGCATGAGAGCGCGCCGTCAGGGCAGAGGTTCCCTACGGCCATGTGACTGAATCAGATCCTCACCTAGCTGTCAAATGTCCGATTTTTATTTGACTTACAGTTACCGGCCCGTTAGGAATCTCGCGATCCAGCCGTACTGGCTGGCTTGTCCTGGGAATAAGGAGGAGTTTCATGAACGTCAGTGGCCGTGCGCCCGCGCCTCGCGCGGGCGGTCTGGAAGCCGGGTTCGAGGAGTTGGTCCGATGAGCCGCGCCTGGAAGGCGGTGGTCATGGCGGCACTTCTGGCCGCTGTCGCGCTCGTGATCGTGGCTTGCGGGTCTTCTGGTGGCAGCAGCAGCAGCGGCAACACCAGCGCGAACGAAGGCTCGGGTGCCGAAACCTCGGAATCTGAAGGTGCCGAAACCTCGGAATCTGAATCTGAAGGGGTCGATACGGCCGCCGCCGAAAAGCTCGTCGCTCCTTACCTCGGTCACCCGACCGCGTTCCCGGTGGAAGAACCTCTGAAGGAACGGCCGCCCGCCGGATCCACGTTCGCCTACCTGCAGTGCTCGTCGCCGTTCTGCGGGCTCTTCGCCGAACAGTTGAAGGGCGCCACCAAGGCGATGGGGGTCAAGCTCGCGGTCGTCAAGGCCGGGGCCTCGGCCAGCGAACTCCAGACCGCGATGTCTTCGATCATCGCGATGAAGCCCGCCGCGGTGATTGTCCCGTCGGTCGAAGAAAGCATCCCGAAGCAGCTCGCGGAACTCGATGAAATGGGCATCCCCGTCGGGGGCGCCGGGATCATCGACCCGGAAAAATACGGTGTCGACGTCAACTTCCAGGGTGAACCGGTGTTCTCCGAAGAGGGCAAGGTGCTGGCTGCCTGGTCCGTCCTGAGGGAGGGCGAATCGACGAATGCCGTCTTCTACGCGACGCCCGAACTCAGCTTCAGCCCTGTGGTCGAAGCCGGCTTCAACGAAGCGCTGGAAGAACTGTGCTCCAGCTGCTCGACCCGGTCGGTGACGATCCCGTTGTCGGAATACGGGAACAAAGCGCCGTCCCACGTCGTCAGCGATCTGCAGGCCAATCCTGAAACCAACGTTGGCATCTTCGCCAGCGAGGAGGGTGCCGAGGGGCTGTCGGCACAGCTGAAGACGGCCGGGTTGGAAGAAGTCGCCATCAACGGAAACGGCGCAACCCCCGCGATCCTCCAGGAAATTGCCTCCGGTGGTATCGCGGGCGCGATGGGCATCGACACCAACATGCTGGTGTGGGGACTCGTCGACGGCCTCTCGCGGGTGCTCGCCAACCAGCCCCTGAGCCCGGTCGAGGAAAAAGGTCAGGCTCCGATGCAGCTCCTCGAACAGAAAGACGTGGAAGGCGTAGACGTCGAACACGGGTTCGTCGCCTATCCAGAAGGCGAAAAGAAATTCGAAGAACTCTGGAGCGGTAAGTAGTCCGATGCGTGCAGCCCTCATCTCGGCAGACTGGGAGCCCCGACCAGGCGCCCGGTTGAGCGACGCCGAAATCGAGGGACATTGCGCGGGTGACGCCACTCAGGTGTGGCGTCACCCGCGTTGGTCGATCGCCGAGCGGCCGACGCCGACGATCGACGCCGCCGACGAGGTCCTTGTGCGGAGCCGCGCGGTCGGCATCTGTGGCTCGGACCTGCACATGTACGAGACCGACGCCGACGGCTACATGCTCTTTCCCTACCGGATCAAGATCCCCCTGGTGCCCGGCCATGAGATGGCGGGCGAAGTCGTCGAGGTGGGGCCCGCCGTGCGTTCGGTGGCGCCCGGGGACCTCGTCGCGGTCGAGGCGCTCCAATACTGCGGCCATTGCGTCGCCTGCCGGCGCGGCCTCTTCAGCCACTGCTCCAACGCCCTCGACAGCGGTTTCGGCCTGGACGGCGGCATGGCCGAGTACCTGCTCACGCGCGAGCGCAACGCGCGTCCGTTGACCGCCTTGCGCGGGCAGCACGACGACCAGGAGACCTGCGAGATCGGTGCGCTCTGCGAGCCTGCCGCGGTCGCCTACCTGGGCATGTTCGGCCGCGCCGGCGGCTTCCTCCCGGGTGGCGCGGCGGCGGTCTTCGGCTGCGGCCCGATCGGCCTCGCGGCGGTGGCGCTGGCCCGCTGCGCGGGTGCCGCCCGGATCGTCGCCCTGGATCCGGAGCGGGCGCGCTGCGCGCTCGCGCTCGAGATGGGCGCGGACGTGGCCTTGAACCTCACCGAGCTGAGCGCGGCCGGGGCCACCCCCGCCGAGGTGGTGATGGAGGCGACCGGCGGGGCCGGCGTGGACCTGGCGGTCGAGGCGGCGGGGTCCCCCGCGGCACTGTCGGAGATCGAGTCGATTCTCGCGGTCGGGGCGAAGGTCGTCCTGCTCGGCGCGACCGGCGAGCCGGTGCCGACGCGGACGATGGCCTACCAGGTCATGGCGGCCGGCGTCCACGGCACGATCGGCAACGTCGGCGGCTTCGATCCGGTGATCGCTCTGCAGGCGGCGGGGCGGCTCGACCTGCGGCCGATCCTCAGCGCCCGCTATCGGCTGAGCGAAGCGCTCGCGGCGATGGCGCGGGCGGCCGAACGCCGTGACGCCAAGGTCATGATCGTGCCCGAAGGGGAGCCGACCGGCTGACCGGCTCCCCCGTGGGGCTCAGCCCTCGGGGCGCAGGCCCCGCGGCCAGATCCCCTGCTTGCCCGGCTGCAGGATCCCGTTCGGGTCGAGCGCGTCCTTGAGCCGCTCGTTGACGCGGCGGAAGGCGTGGTCGTTGAAGTCGAGCTGGGAGGCGACGACGTCCATGTTGCGGATGTTGGTGCGGTAGATCGGATAGCCGATCTTCGCTAGTTCCTCGACCATCACCGGATAGGCGTCGTAGATCGCCCGCGTCGCCGCCTCGTCTTTGGGATCGAAGAAGCTGACCGAGATGTGGAGGATGCTGCGCGGCAGCAGCAGCAGGCCGGCGGCGTAGACTTGGCCGAGGCGGTCATAGAGCGAGCGCACGAGCTTCACCGTGCTCACCACCTCCTCGCCACGCAGGGGCCCGACCGGCGAGAAGTCGAGGTGCCCGGTATCGGGGCCGAAGGGGACCTTATAGAGGTCGAGGAGTTCCATCCCCGGGATGCCCGCCTGGACGCGGTCGTCGTGGATTCCTTTGTCGGGCCCTTCACGGTCGTCGCCGCGGTAGGTCCGGTGCTCGAGCTCGACCCCGTCGATCGCGCCGAGCACCCGCTCGGCGATCCGCAGCTGGGCCTCGGCGACCTCCGGGTAGCCGTAGATCGCGTAACGCATCGCCCAGGCTTCGCTGGTCGGGTCCAGATCGGGATTGCCGTTCTCGTCGGCGACCACGCCGCGGCCGAGGAACGGGTAGTTGGAGACGGTCCCGTCAAGCATCAGGCCGCGCATCGCGTCGCAGACGGGTGCCAGCTTCTCGTCGCCGTCGAAGCGCAGGTTGCAGGAGATGTAGGTCTCCGGCCGGGGCATCAGCCGCCAGCCGAGCTTGGTGACGATGCCGAGGCTCGACTGCATGAAGAGGCCGTCGAGCGAGGGGCCGAAGGCGTGCGGATAGGCGTGCCACGACTTGCCGCCAGACATCGCGCCCATACCGGTGCGCATCAGGTCGCCGTCGGGCAGCACGACCTCGAGCCCGGCGATGTTGGAGGCGTGAGACCCGAGCCGGGTGTGGCCGCGGCCGTACTCGAGGCTGTTGCCGATCACGCTGCCCCAGCCGAGGTCGGGGATCGAGGACCAGAGTCGACCGCCCGCCGCTTCGAGCGCCTCGATCAGATCGAACCAGCGGACGCCCGGTTCGACCACGGCGTAGGCCAGGTCCTCGTCGATCTCAAGCACCTTGTTCATCTCCCGGAGGTTGACCAGGACCGATCCGCGGACCCGCGGCGCGGCGCCGCCGTAGCCGTAGTTGCGGCCGGTGGAAAAGGTCCAAAGCGGCACCTTGTGCCGGTTCGCGACGCGGACGACCGCGCGGACTTCCTCGACGCTCTTGGGGACCACGACGGCGGACGCGTCGTGCTCGTCGGAGCCCATCACCCAGAACGGATCGCGGAACTCGGCCAGATCCTCCTCGCCCGTGAGGACCGCGTCGCTGCCGAGCTCGGCAGCGAAATCGTCGAGCGCGCGTCCGAGCGCGGCCTCGTCCTCGTAGCCCTTCGGTGAGCTGATCGTCATCTGTCCCTTCCTCCCTTACGACTTTAGGTGCTGGCCGGGGCGACGCTACCGCAAATGACCGACAATTCAAAATCGATGGCGTTTATCGTAAATGTCTGAGAGTGGACTTATCCCCGAACTTTCTGTATAACGCCCATCGGACGCGTACCTCGAAGGGAAGAGAGGAATGAGATGGCCGTGGAGGAAGGCGCCCAGGCGCCCGTGGTGATCGCCGGAGGCGGTCCGGTCGGCATGGCTCTGGCCATCGACCTGGCACTGCGCGAGGTGCCGAGCCTGGTGCTCGAGCGGCGCGCCGAGGGTGTTGGCTTCGGGGTCCGCACCAACATGACCAACGTTCGCTCGATGGAGCATTTCCGGCGCTGGGGCATCGCCGACGCGCTCCGCGCCAACGATCCGGTGTCGGATGAGATTCAGCGCGACGTCTCGATGATCACCCGGCTGCACGGCGGCGAGGTCGTGCTCCACCTGCCACGGGCTTACGAGTGGAGCGAGCCGCTTCCGTTCGCCGCCGAGGTGGCGGAGTGGGCACCGAACGAGGGGATCGAGAAGACGCTGCGCGAGCGGGTCGCCGAACTGCCCCTGATCGACTATCGCCACGGCCACGAGGTCAGCGGCTTCACGCAGGACGCCGACGGGGTGGACATCGTCGCGACCTCGCCGACCGGCACCTTGCGCGTCCGCGCCGCGTACCTGGTCGCCGCCGACGGCAGCCGCAGCGCGTTGCGGCGCGAGGGGCTGAACATCCGGATGGAAGGCAGGCCGGATTTCGCCGCCAGCTTCTCCTGGCACTTCCGTGCGCCCGAGCTGCGCGAGCTCTGGGACACCGGCCCGATGGTCTCGATGGCCTACTTCTACAACGAGGATCGCGCGGCCGACATCATCGTCGCCCAGGGCGGGACCGACCGTTGGCAGTACTTCTGCGGCCCGGTGCCCGAGGGAGTCGACGGCGGCGACTGGGAGCAGGTGAAGGCGATGCTCTACCGCGCCGTCGGGGCCGAGTTCGAGGCCGAACCGCTCGACGGCGGGGCCTTCATGCAGCACTCGCTGATGGCGCCGCGGTTCGATTTCGGCCGGGTCGCGCTCGCCGGGGATGCCGCCCACCTGGTCTCCCCGCAGGGCGGGTTCGGCATGAACATGGGCATCGGCGACGCGGCCGATCTCGGTTGGAAGCTGGCCGCCTTGGTCCAAGGCTGGGGCGGGCCGATGCTGCTGCCCAGCTACAGCATCGAGCGGCGGGAGGCCTCGCGCTTCATCCTCGACGGCTGCGAGCGCAACCAGGAAATCGGCTCCCCGCAGCTCGTCCGCGACGGGATCGAGGCGCCGGGCCCGGAGGGCGACGAGATCCGTCGCGCCGTCGCCGCCGACATCGAGAGCAAGAAGATGGTCCAGTTCAAGCGGATGGGTGGCCAGCTGGGCTACCGCTATGCCAGCTCGCCGATCATCGTCCGTGACGGCACCGACGCGCCGCCACCGACCTTCGCCGACTACGAGCCTTCCGCCAGTCCGGGCAATCGGACGCCGCACCTCTGGATGGCCGACGGTTCCTCCCTGTACGACCACTTCGGTCTAGGCTTCACGCTGCTCAACCTCGGCGACCTCGACACCGGCCGATTGGTCGCCGCGGCCGCCGAGCGCGGAGTCCCGTTGCACGTCTTCGTACCCTGGGACGACGATCGTCAGCCGCTGCTCGAGCTCTACGACGGGAAGTCGGTGCTGGTCCGCTCCGATCACCACGTCGCCTGGCGGGGCGACGAGCTGCCCGCCGACTGCGACGAGCTCCTGGCGACGGTGACCGGGCACCACGCCTGGGCCGACGATCGCTCGACCGCGGCGGTCGCCTGATGGCGACCCAGAGCCCGCTCGTCGCGCGGGTCTGTCACGGCGCCTTGCGGACGCCCGATCTGGACGCCTCGCTTCGCCACGCGACCGAGGTCCTCGGGCTGCGCGAGTCAGAGCGCCAGGACGGGATCGTCTACCTCACCGCGGGCGCCCGACACCACGACCTGCAGCTGATTCCCGGGGAGCGCTCCGGTCTCCACCACATGGGCCTCGAAGCGACGTCCCGGGCCGCGCTCGACGAGATCGAGGCCCGCGCCCGCTCGGGCGGCCACGAGGTGCTCGCCCGCGGCCGGGGAATCGAGCCGGGGGTCGACGAGGCGCTCCGGCTCCTCGCTCCGGGCGACCATGTGGTCGAGGTCCACGCCGGGATGGCGGAGGACCAGCCGCCGGCGTTCGAGAGCGTCGGCGCCACCCCGGTCAAGCTCGGGCACGTCACCGTCACCACCCCCGACCGGGCCGAGCTGGAGGATTTCTTCACCTCGGTGCTCGGCTTCATCCCGTCCGACCGGGTGGGGGGCGAGGCGGTCTGGATGCGATGCAACCACGACCACCACGGGATCGCGATCCTCGGCGGGGGCGAGGCGGGCCTTCGTCACTTCGCCTGGGAGGTCGGTGAGGTTGCCGACCTGGTCGCCGTCGCCGATCTCGCCGTCGGCAGCGGCTCGCTCCTGACCTGGGGTATCGGCAGGCACGGGCCTGGCAACAACCTCGCCTGTTACCACACCGACCCGATCGGGGCCACGCACGAGCACCTTTTCGACCTCCAGCAGATCGAGGACCGCGATTGGCAGGGTCGCGACTGGGAGGGGCTCGAGAACTGGCGCAACCTCTGGGGGCCGATGAACGATGCGTTCTCGCTCGAGGGCGACTTCCCCCGTGCGGTCGGGGTGGGGGCCGGCTCCCGGTGAGCGTCGCGACGGACACGCCGCTCCTGCGGGTCCGTGGGCTGTCGAAGGCCTTTCCCGGCCTCCTCGCCCTCGACGGCGTCGATCTCACCGTCTCCTCCGGTGAGATCGTCGCCGTCGTCGGGCAGAACGGCTCGGGCAAGTCGACGCTGGTCAAGATCCTCGCCGGCGTCTACCAGGCCGATCCGGGCTCGGAGGTCGAGGTCTACGGGTCCGACGGCACTCGCGTGACCGGCGCCATGGCCGGTGCCGAGCTGCGCTTCATCCACCAGGACCTCGGCCTGATCGGGACCCTGAACACGGTCGAGAACCTCGACCTCGGCCTGGCCTACGGCCACCGTCTGCTGGCACCTTCTCGACGGAAGGCCGAGCGGGCCCGTGCGCGGGAACTGATCGCGCGCTTCGGGGCGTCGTTCGACGTCGACCTGCCGGTCGCGTCGCTGACCGCGAGCGAGCGCACCATCGTCGCGATCGCCCGGGCACTGAGCGACTGGACCGGCTCCGACCACGTCCTCGTCCTCGACGAGCCGACCGCCGCCCTGCGTGGGGAGGAGTCGGGTCGGCTGTTCGAGGCGGTCCGCCGGGTGGCGGACGAGGGTGCCGGAATCCTCTTCATCTCCCATCACCTCGAGGAGGTCCTCGACCTCGCCGACCGGATCGTCGTCCTGCGCGACGGGCAGAAGGTCGCCGATACGCCCGCCGACCACGTCGACGAGAAGCAGCTCGTCGAGCTGATCGTCGGGCGTGAGGTCGATCCCGCCGTGCTCAAGCACAAGGATCGTGGCGAGGCGGTGCTCGAGGTGTCGGGGCTGAGCGGCGCGACGCTGCGCGAGATCGACCTGCGGGTGAACGCCGGAGAGATCGTCGGCGTCACCGGCATCATCGGCTCCGGCCGCGAGCGACTGACGGAGACGATCTTCGGCGCCGCGCGGGCCGACGCCGGGGTGGTGCGCGTCTCCGGCCGGCGACTTCCGGCCGGAGATCCGCGTGCCGCGGTGGCCGCGGGCCTCGGCTTCGTCCCGGCTGATCGTCACCGGGCCGGCGCGGTGATGACGATGTCGGCCCGCGAGAACCTCACCCTGCCCCGGATGTCCCCGCTCCGCCGCCGGTTCGGCCGCCTCGACGCGAAGGCGGAGAGGCGCGAAGCGGCGAGCTGGGCGGCCGACGTCGAGCTGCGCCCGCCGGAGATGGACCGGCCGCTGGAACTCTACTCCGGAGGCAACCAGCAGAAGGTCGTGATCGCCAAGTGGCTCCGCAACGATCCCCGGCTCCTGCTGCTCGACGAGCCGACCCAGGGGGTCGACGTCGGCGCCAAGGCGAAGATCCACGAGCTGATCGGCGAGGCGGCCGCGGGCGGCGCCGGGGTGCTGGTGTGCTCGTCCGACACCGAGGAGCTGACCGTCCTCTGCGACCGCGTGCTGGTGCTCCGCGACGGCAAGGTCGCCGCCGAGCTGAGACGCGATGCCCTTTCCGAGACCGCCCTGTTGAACGCGAGCATGGGACTCGCCGAGATTCCGCAGCCAACCGACTACCCGCAGAAGGACGACCATGCCTGATCTTTCCAGCGAGATTCCGACCGAGCCCCGCGCGGAGAAATCCGCGGAGCCGGCGGGGGCGGTGCCCCAGCGGAGTGTCCGCTCCCGCTTCGCCGATGCCCTTTCCTTCCGACGGATCAGCGCGATCTACGTCTTCATCGTGCTGTTCATACTTTTTTCGCTCTGGGTGCCGGACACGTTCCTGACCCTCGCCACCTGGCGGACCATGCTCGACAACGAATCGGTCACCGCCCTGCTCGCGATCGCCCTGGTGATCCCGCTGGCGGCCGGCTGCCCCAACCTCGCGATCGGCAGCGAACTCGGCCTCGGCGCGATCCTCGTTGCCTGGTTCCTCGCCAAGCGCGGCATCCCGATCGTTCCGTCGATCGCCCTGGTGCTCATCGCCGGCGCTTTGATCGGGGTGGTCAACGGGCTGCTGGTCGCGCGCGCCAAGATCGACTCCTTCATCGCGACGCTCGGCGTCAGCTCGGTGCTGGCGGCGATGATCTCCTGGATCGCCCAGAGCCAGCAGATCCTCAACCTCGGCTCTTCCTTCCAGAGCATCGGGACCGGTGAGCTGTTCGGCATCACCTACCCGGTCTACATCGTCCTCGTCGTCGCGATCATCGCCTTCTACGTGCTCGAGCGAACCCCCGTCGGCCGCCGGGTGTACGCCACCGGGGGCAACCTCGAGGCGGCGCGGTTGGCCGGGGTGAGAACCCAGGCGGTGATCATCGGCACCTTCATCGCCTGCGGGGCGATCGCGGTGATGGCCGGCGTCCTCGAGAGCTCGAAGCTCGCCGTCGGCGACCCGACGATCGGACCCACCTACCTTCTCCCCGCGTTCGCCGCCGTCTTCCTCGGCTCGACCCAGTTCCACGGCGGCCGCTACAACGTCGCGGGCACGGTCGTCTCGGTCTACGTCCTGGCCACCGGCGTGAAGGGACTGCAGCTGGCCGGAGCGCCGGTCTGGCTGCCGGAACTCTTCAACGGGCTGGCGCTGTTGATCGCGGTCGGGATGACCAGGTACAGCCGCACTGCGTCCCGCGCCGGCGCGATCGCCCGCACGATCGGGCGGGGGCGGCGCCGGAGCAAAGGCGACGCGGAGCCCGGGCTCGCCCCCGGTTCCTGATCGTCCGAGGAGGTTCTGGCCACGGCAAATGTCTGACGTTTGCCACGATTGATACTGTTCCCGAATCTACACGTCGTCGTAAGAAGGAGACGACGTCGAGCGGGGAAGGCGCACAATTGGACGAGCCAGTTTTCAAACCGACGCCGGTCAGACGGCCGCGCGAACAAGTCGAGGTCCAGCTGCGCGAGGCGATCACGTCCTCTCACTTCAAGCGCGGCGAGCGGCTGCCGAGCGAGGCGGAACTGGCCGCCGAGTTCCAGGTTAGTCGCTCGACCGTTCGCGAAGCGCTCCGTGCCCTCGTCTCCGAAGGGCTGATTTCGAAGGTGCCGGGCGCGAGCGGCGGCAGCTTCGTCGAGACGGTCGACCACCAGTCGCTCGAGACCCAGCTCTCGCAATCGATGGAGACCATCCTGAAGCTCGGCAGCGTGACCTTCACCGAGGTGGCGGCGGTTCGCGAGCTGCTGGAGATTCCCTCGGCCCGGTTGGCCGCCGCCAACCGCGGCGACCAGCAACTGGTCGAACTCGAAGGGGTGATCGAGCGGGAGCGTGGCGTCGGGGTCGAGGATCCGGAGGTGACGGATCTCGACATCAGCTTCCACAGCCTGGTCGCCGCGGCCGGCCACAACCGGGTGCTTTCGTCCTTCGTCTCGGCGTTGCACCAGGCAACCCGCCCCGTGCATTACCTGCAGCTCGGTCCGGATGCCGGCCGGGAGACCGTGCGCCAGCACGCGGAGATCGTCGCCGCGATCGCGGCGCAGGACGTCGACGGGGCCGGCACCGCGATGGCCGCCCACCTGGAGTACCTCAGCGCGATAACCCAGTCGGCGCGCGGCAACGGCGCGGCGCCGCAGCCGTCCTGACGGAACTCGACCCCCGCGGCCGAGGGCCGCGGGGGTCGAACACCTAGGCGGACTCCCCGAACTTCTCCAGGAGGCCGGCCAGGGCGCCGTCGATGTCGCCGCCGATGCCTTGGCGGGCCATGTCCTCCATCGGGTCCGGGACCTCGGCGGTGATCGCGTACTCGACCTCGCTGCCTCTCTCGGCGGAGCTGACCGTGAAGGTCGCGGCGATCTGAATCGGCGGGGCTCCGGGGGGACCCGGCTGCCCCGGGACCAGCTCGTAGGTGAACGTCATCGCCCCGTCGTCGCGACTCGTGACCCGGTCGAGTTTGGTGTCGCCGCGGGCGAAGAAGACCTTGCGGTCCCCGTTCGGCTGCATCTCGACCGAGTCGATGTGCGGCTGCCAGGCGGCGAAGCCCGCAAAGTCGCTGACGAAATCCCAGACGACATCGGGTCCGGCCGCCAGGGCGACGGATTTGCTCAGTTCCACGGTGCCCATATTGCTAGTCCTCTCCAAATATCAGACATTTTCAATTTAGGAAAAAAGATGGATGTCTGCCTTCCATCGGTTAATATGCAACTTATTCTAGGTGGGTCCATTGGCACGACTAGGGAAGTCGCGCCCGTGAACAGAGAACGAGGAGAGAGATGACTGATGGACGTGGTCTTGCCCCGTGGCGCCGGCGAACTCGCCTGCTCGCCTTGCTGGGCGTGTTGAGTCTGGCGGGACTGTTGCTTGCCGCATGCGGCTCGAGCAGCAGTTCCAGCTCGACGTCGACGTCGACTGAATCGGAAAGCGCGCCACCGAGTGAAACGTCGGAAAGCAGCACGACGCCCGCCGGTGAACCGTCGGCCGAAGACAACCGTGAAGAAGTGACCGACTACCTCGGCTACGTCGACGGGAAAGAAGGCAGCGCCGACCCGTCGAAATCCCCGGTGAAGATCGGCTTCGTCAACCAGCAGGGCGGCGCGATGTCCTACGACGAAGCGACCCTCGGTGCCGAAGCCGCGGTCAAGTACCTGAACGAAAACCTCGGCGGCATCAGCGGCCATCCCGCCGAACTCGCCACCTGCTTCATCGCCGCCGCTGAAGAAGAAGGGCAGACCTGCGGGCAGCAGCTCGTCAACGATCCCGATGTCTCGGTCGTCGTCTTCGGGACCCTCGCCGTCGGTGGTCAGGCGTTCGAGGCCGTGAACGACGGCACCAAGCCGTTGCTGCTCGGCAATGGCCTCGGCCCGACCGACACCAAATCGAAGAACACCTTCGTCTACAACGGCGCCGCGTCGACCCTCCTCGGCGGGATGGTCACCTATGTCAGCGAAGTCCTCAAAGCCAAGAACGTCGCGGTCGTCTATCCCCAGGACCCGCTCGGCGCCAGCGGCGCGAAGGCACTCGAAGCCCAGCTGAAGATCGCCGGCGTCGAATTCAAGTCGGTCGGATTCGCCGACTCCTCGACGGACCTGATCGCCCCGATGACCGCTGCCGGTGCGCAGAGCGCCGAAGCGATCCTCTCCTTGACCTCGACGCCGCCGCTCTGCATCGCGGCCGCCAAAGCCCTCGAATCGCTCGGATCGAGCGCGCCGGTCGTCACCGCCGGATCGTTCTGCTTCAGCGAAGAAGTCGCCAAGGGCCTCGGCGGCGAAGCGCCGCACTGGGTCCAGGGGTCCTCGCAGGCGCTGTTGACGGACGGCTCCATCCCCGACGTCAAGGCCTGGCGCGAAGCCTCCGGATCGGTCGGCCTGTCGGCCGAAGACCAGAGCGATTCGAACTCGGCCCTGGCCTGGGCGATAACGATGACCGCGGCCCGCTTCCTGAACGAAGCGGGAGGGGCATCGGCCACGCCGGCGCAGGTGAGCAAGAAAGCCGAAGCGTTCGAAGGGCCGATGATGCTCGGCCCGCCGAAGATCGAATGCGGCGCCGTCCCCGGTCAGCCCGGCCTCTGCGCCCAGCAGACCCAGATGGCCCAGTACGAAGGCGACGAAACCTACAAGTCGGTTAGCGGCTGGCTTTACCCGCCCGAACCGTAAGCCGTGCGGATCGCGCCCGGGCCGTGTTGCGGCCCGGGCGCGATCCAGACCAGAGGAGACGAGTAGATGAGTACCAGCAACCAGACCTCGATCGCCCCGCCGGAGCCTGATCTGGCGCCGGCGGACCTGATCGCGCGGGCGCGCGAGCTCCGTCCGGCGCTGCTCGAGCAGCAGGAGGAGACCGAGAACCGCGGCATGCCTTCGGCGGAGATGCACGAGCGCTTCCGTGACGCGGGCCTGTATCGGACCCTGGTCCCGCGCCGCTTCGGCGGCTACGAATTCGATGTTCCGACCTTCCTGAGGACCGTGATCGAGATCGCCCGGGGTTGCCCCGGCAGCGGTTGGAACCTCTGCCTCGCGGCCGGCCACGGCCTCCAGATCGGCGGCCTCTTCTCCGAGTCCGCGCAGCTCGAGGCGCTGTCGCCGGACGGGCATTTCGCCTGCCCCGCGCGCGGCATACCGATGGGCACCGCCGAGCGGGTGGACGACGGCTGGCGGATCGAGGGCACCTGGGACTACTGCTCCGGCGCTCCTTACGCGACCCACGCGATGGTCGCGGTGAGGATGGAGGGAGCGGCCGGCAACTCGACGATTGGGCTCGCCCTGGTGCCGAGGGACGACTGGGAGATGCTCGACGACTGGCGCGACCGGGCCTTCGGCATGCGCGGCAGCGGTTCCAACAGCATCCGGATCGAGGGCGCCATCGTGCCGGAGCACTTCGTGATCGAGGAGAACCTGCTCGATTCGAAGACCACCGCCGACACCCCCGGCTTCCGGTTGCACGGCAACCCGATGTACGCGGGCAACGCGATCGGCTACCTGCAGCTCGAGATCACGGCGATCCTGGTCGGCACCGCCCGCGCCGCGCTCGACGAGTACGAGCGGATCATCCGCGCCAAGAAGACGCCGGGGCCGAAAGGCGTGCCGCGCTACGAGACCCACGACTATCAGCGCTGGTTCGGGCTCGCCCTCGGTCGGGTCGACGCGGCGGAATCGATCCTGCTCGAGTCGGCTGAGCGTTTCATGCAGTACTGCCGTGAAGCCGCCGTCGAGGGCGGGTCGTTCGATCCCGAAGAGGGGATGCGGCTCAACTCGACCACGCACCAGGCCGTCAATCTCGGTTGGGAGGCGGTCGAGCTCCTCTTTCGCACCTCCGGCACCAGCGAGGGTGCCCGCAACGGCTCACGGATCCAGCGCTACTACCGCGACTACTCGACCGCCCGCACGAACATCGGCCTGCAGTGGGAACCGTTCGCCGAGCGCCTCTCGAAGCTTCACTTCGAGGTCGTCGAGTGATGGCGGGCCCCTCCGCATCGGCGTGGGGCGCGCCCGACGCGGCGGTGGCGATCGTCGGCTTCGGCCCGGTCGGCGCGGTCCTGGCCGCGCTGCTCGGCCGGCGCGGCGTCAGCACGATCGTGCTCGAGCGGACGACCGAGCCCCACGACCTGCCGCGGGCCACCTACTTCGACCGGGAGATCATGCGGGTCTTCCAGGCCGCGGGATACGCCGAGAAGGTCGAGGAGATCGTCGTCTCGAATCGTCGTTACCTCTTCAAATCGGTCGAGGACGAGCTGCTCCGGGCCTTCGACCACATCGAGGGCCCGACGCCCTGGGGGACGGAGACCGGCTTCAACTTCTTCCAGCCCGAACTGGAAGCGCTGCTGCGCGAGGGCGCCGACCTGCCGACGACCGAGATCCGCCTCGGGGTCGAGGTCCTCGCGGTGGAGGAGGAAGACGACGCGGTGCGGCTCGAGCTCTCCGGGGAGGAGTCCCTGCGGGTCGCCTGGGTGGTCGGTTGCGACGGCGGGGCCAGCACGGTCCGTCGCGCGGCCGGGATCGAGCTCGAGGATCTCGACTTCGACGAGCCGTGGATCGTCCTCGACGCCTTTGCCGACCGCGATCTCGGCCTGCCCGAGCGCGATGTCGTCCAGCGCTGCGACCCGGCCCGTCCCAGCACCTACATCCCTTCCGTCGGTCGCCATCGGCGTTGGGAGTTCATGCTGATGCCGGGTGAGGATCCGGACGAGCGGATGTCGGCCGACGGGATCGACGAGCTGCTCGCCGGTTGGGGCGTCGGCCCTGGCGACGTCGAGGTGGTCCGGGCGGCGGTGTTCCGCTTCCACGCCCTCCTCGCCTCGCCTTGGCGACGGGGGCGGATCATCCTCGCGGGTGACGCCGCGCACCAGATGCCGCCGTTCTTCGGCCAGGGCATGTGCAGCGGGATCCGCGATGCCGCCAATCTCGCCTGGAAGCTCGAGCGGGTGCTCGCCGGCGCCTCGCGGCCGGAGCTCCTCGACACCTACGAGGAAGAGCGCTCCCCGCACGTCCGCTCGATCATCGAGTTGAGCACCGAGCTCGGCCGCATCGTCTGCACGACCGATCCGGAGGTCGCCGCCGAGCGCGACGCGCGAATGCGCGCGGAGGCCGCCGCGGAGTCGAGCGAGGGTGGCCATCCCGATCCACTCGAGTTCATCCCCGAACTTCGGGCCGGCATCCTCGAGGCGAGCGCCGCCGGCGGGCCTGCCGGCAAGCAGTTCATCCAGCCGTTCGTACGAGTGCCCGGCCAGGGACCGACCTTGCTCGACGAGGCGATCGGTGGCGGCTTTCGCCTGATCGGCCTCGGACGCCATCCGTTGCGCGCGGTCAGCCCGGACGTGGCCGCCTGGTGGAACGACTGCGGCTCGACCGCGGTCGTCGTCGATTCCACCGCCGAGGAGCCCGTGCCGAACGACGGCTCCGCGGTGATCGACGAGGACGGATTCCTGCGTCGGTGGTTCACCGACGCCGATGCCGACACCGTGGTGGTGCGGCCGGACAACTACGTCTTCGGCGTCGCCTCCGGCCCGGTGGCGACCGAGACCTTGTTGGCCGACCTGTGGCGTCGGCTGCTACCCCCCGAAGGTCGGCCCGGTGCCGATCGAATCGCACTGGAGAGGACGGTAAGCCGATGAGCACCCACATGAGTCACGTCGCGTTGCGGGTCGCCGATCTCGATGCGGCGACCGACCGCCTCGTCACGGCGCTCGGACTCCACGAGACCGCCCGCGACGGCGGCGAAGTGCTGCTGAGCGCCAACGCCAAGCATCATGAGGTCCAGCTGGTCGCCGCCGCCGAGCCCGGGCTCGACCACGTCGCGATCGAGGTCGACTCGGTCACCGAGCTCGAGGGCCTGCGCGGCCGGGTCGAAGCGGCCGGCGCCCCGATCGTCGCGGCCGGGGCGCTCGAGGACGGGGTGGCCGAGGCGTTTCGGCTGCAGGCGCCCGCCGACCTGGTGATCGAGGTCGTCCATGGGATGACCCGGTCGCCGGCGACCGTCGCCGATCTGCTCGCCGGGCATGCGCGGCGGTTCGGTCACGTCACGATGCAGTCCCCGGCTCGGCTCGAGCTGATCGATTTCCTCACCTCGGTCATCGGCTTCGAAATCTCCGACCAGGTCTTCGACCTGACCTGGATGCGCTGCGACACCGACCATCACGGGCTCGCGGTCGGCGGCGTGGGGGATACGAACCGGATGCACCACTACGCGTTCGAGCTCGCCGGCTGGAGCGGGATGATCCGTTATCTCGACGACCTGGCGCTGCGGGAGGAGGAACCGGTCTGGGGCCCGGGCCGTCATGGCCCCGGTAACAACCTCTACACCTACCTGCCCGACACCGACGGGGCGTTGATCGAGGCCTACGCCGACCTCGAGCGGATCGACGGCCCGAACCGGGCGTCACGCCCCGCCTTCGAGGCGCGTCCGGATCCGATGGGCCTCTGGGGCGGCGCGCCGCCCGCGGGATTCCTCGATTACGGGATCCCGATCCTCGCTGCCGACCTCTCGACGGTCGCGTGATGAACGACGAGACCGCCCCGCTGCCCCTCCTCGACCCGGCGAGGGCGAATCCCGCCGTCCGCGAGGCCCTCGCGGGTGAGCCTCCGTTGAAGCTCCTGCAGGCGATCGCCAACGCGCAGAGCGCCTTCCCGGCCTGGCTCGGATACGCCAACACCCTGCTGCGCGGCCTGACCCTGGAGCCGCGTCACCGCGAGCTGGCGATGCTGCAGGTCGCGAAGGTGACGCCCCACTCCGAGTACGAGTGGGCCCAGCACGTCGGCCTCGCCCGCAAGCGCGGGGTCACCGAGGAGCAGCTGGCGGCGATCGATGCCGGCGACATCGAGGCCGACTGCTTCGCCCCGGTCGATCGGATGCTGCTGGCCTTCGCCGCGGCGCTCGCCCGCGATGGCGTCGCCCCCCGTTCCCTGGTCGACGAACTGGTCGACCGGCTCTCCCTGGAGCAGGTGGTCGAGACGATCCTCCTCGTCTCCCACATGCTCCTGCTCGCCCGCGTCAGCGCCACCTTCGATTTGCAGCCGGAGGCGGCTGCGGCGGACCAGATCCTTGGTCGGCCCGCAACCACGAAGAACCCCTAGGAAAGGAACCAACCAGATGCCTGCAGTAGTTGTGATCGGAGCGAAAAATCTCGGCGGGGCGATCCTCGACGAGTTCATCGCCCAGGGCTGGGACGCGGCGGGCATCGCCCGCAGCGACGAGACCCTGGCGAAGATCAAGGAGCGCGGCGCCGTCGCGATCGCCGCCGACTCGAGCGACCCCGAGTCGCTCGCCAAGGCACTTGCCGAGGCGCGCGGGCAGCTCGGCGGCCTCGACGCGATCGTCAACGCCGCCAGCTCCTCGAAACCGGTGCCCGGCGAGCCCTTCGGCGGCGGTCCGATCATCGAGGCCAACGAGGATCGTTGGCAGAGCTGGGGGGTGGCGCCCAGCGCGATGGCGCTCACCTTCCTCAGCCAGGGTGCCCGGGCACTGAAGGAGGCCGGCGGCGGTGGCGCGCTGGTCCAGATCGCCAACACCCTGAGTCGTCGCCCGCGGCCGGGAGAGGGCATCTGGGCGGCCGGTCAGCAGGGCCTGCGTGCGCTCGTCAACGCCGCCGCCGAGGAGCTCCGCGAGGACGGCATCCGGGTCTCGCTGGTCATCGTCGACGCTCACATCTACTCGCCGAAGTCGGCGCCGATGGCCGAGAAACTGGGGACTCCGATCGAGGCGATGGCGGATCAGGGAGCGATCGCCGAGGCGGTCAGGTTCGCCGCCACCCGCGATCCTCGCGGCCACGTCTACGAGGTGGTCGTCTCGGCCCAAGGAATGCCTTGGGTGGCTTGAGCCCCGGATCCCTGGAGGAGCGCGTCGCCGTCGTCACCGGCGGCGCGCGCGGCATCGGCGAGGCGATCGTCGCGGAGCTGGCGGCGCGCGGCGCGAAGGTCGCGATCGTCGACATCGACCTCGAGCGGGCGGATCGGACGGCTCCCGACGGTGCCCTCGTCCTCGCGGCCGATATCGGCCGCGAGGGGGCGATGGACGCCGTCGTCGATCGCTGTGTGGCGAAGTTCGGGAGGATCGACATCCTCGTCAACTGCGCCGCGGCGATCCCCGGCTTCGTCCCCTGGGAGTCCCTCGATCCCGAGGAGTGGGACCGGGTCCTCCGGACGAACCTCTACGGGACCTACCTCGTCACGCGGGCGGTCACCCCGGTGATGCGGGCGGCGGGATACGGGCGGATCGTGAACATCACCTCCGACACGGTGCTCTCCGGCACCACCAACTTTGCCCACTACGTCACCAGCAAGGGCGGGATCATCGCCCTGACCAGGGCGCTCGCCCGCGAACTGGGTCCGGACGGAATCACCGTGAACGCCGTCGCCCCGGGCCTGACCGACACCTTCAGCGCCACGCAGACCAAGCATGGCGACGAGGGCGCCTTCGACGCGATCGTCGCCGGCCAGTGCATCCCGAGGCGGGGCGTGCCTGCCGACATCGCTCCTCCGGTGGCGTTTCTCTGCGCGGAGGAGTCGCGGTGGGTCACCGGGCAGATGCTGGTCGTCGACGGGGGAGCCGTCCACAACTGATGGGTATCCTGGGCGCCAGATGAACTTCCGCCCAGAGCCGGTGCGTCGCCCGCGGGAGCAGATCGAGGAGCAGCTCAGGCAGGCCATCGTCTCCTCCGCGTTCAAAGGTGGGGATCGACTCCCCAGCGAGGCGCAGCTCGCCAAAGAATTCCGCGTCAGCCGCAGCACCGTGCGTGAGGCCCTGCGGGCGGTCGCGGCCGAAGGGCTGATCTCCAAGCAGTCCGGGGCGACCGGAGGCAGCTTCGTCGAGACCGTCAACCACGAATCGCTGGGCAGTCAACTCTCCGATTCGATGGGGACGATCTTGAAGCTCGGCACGGTGACCGGGGCGGAGGTGGCGGCCGTGCGCGAGATGCTCGCCGTCCCCGCCGCGCGCCTGGCGGCGGAAAACCGCAGCGAGGCGGACGTCGCCACCATGCGCGAGGTCCTTCAGCGGGCCGCCGGCGTCGCGGTGGACAGCGAGGAGGCGATCGAGCTTGACATCGCCTTCCACAAACTGGTCGCGGCGGCGAGCAAGAACCGCCTGCTGATCGCCTTTCTCTCGGCGCTGCTGGCGGTTTCGCTGCGCAGGCACTACGTCAAATCGGGGCCCGACGTGGCGGCGGAGACGCGCGGCCGGCATGAAGCGCTCTTCGAGGCGATCGCCGCCCGCGACGGTGACGCCGCCGCCGCCGCGATGGCTGCTCAGCTCGCCTACTTCCATGGCATCACCCGCGGCGAACCGTCCGTTGCCGAGGGGGAGACCCCCGGCGCGAACGGGCGCTGAGCGCCGCCCCCCGAGTCCGCTTGCCGAAGCATCCGCGGCCCGCCTCAATCGTCGGCGCCGCTCGAGTGCGCGCGGTTCAAACATCAGACAGTAGCCCCGTTGTCGGTTATTGACTGATATTTGACAGCTGGTCTACGAATGGTTAATGTCCCCGCGGGCGGCATGGGGCCGCTCGTCAGGGATCGCAAGCGAACGACGTCTGATCGGGAGACCGTGGAACAGATAGTCCTATTTGCATTGCTCGGCCTCGGTACCGGCGCGCTGATCGCCGGGATCGCGCTCGGCATCGTCGTCACCTACCGCGGCACCGGGGTCATCAACCTCGCCACCGGCTCGCTCGCGATGATCGCCGGCTACATCTTCTGGGCGCTGCGCACCGGCGACCTGGGATTCACGCTGGGGACCGTCCCGGCGGGGGTCGTCACGCTGGCGGCGCTGGCGCTGATCGGCGTCTTGATGGAGCTCGTCGCCTTCCGGCCCTTGCGGACGGCACCGCCCCTCGCCAAGCTCGTCTCCTCGCTGGGCCTGCTCCTCGTCGCGCAGGCGACCGTGCAGCTGCTGTTCGGCACCTCGCCGTTGAGCTCGCCGGCGGTGCTCCCGGACAACACCGTCAACGTCTTCGACGTCCTCGTCCCGATCAACCGCTTCATCCTCGCCGCGGTGGTGATCACGATCGCGATCGTCCTGATGTGCGTCTACCGGTTCAGCCGCTTCGGTGTGTCCACCCGGGCGGCCTCGGAGAACCAGGCGTGGGCGGTGCTGGCTGGGCTGTCCCCCAACGGCCTCTCGATGCGGAACACGCTGATCGCGAACACCGTGGTGGGCCTGATCGGAATCCTCGCCGCGTCGGTCGTCAGCATCGATTCGACCTCGCTGCCGCTGCTGATCGTCCCCGCCCTGGTCGCGGCGCTCTTCGCCCGCTTCACCTCGATCCCGACCGCCTGTGCGGTCGGGTTGGCGATCGGGATCGTCCAATCGCTCCTCTACTACGCCTCGACCCAGACCTGGTTCCCGACCGTCGAAGGAACCGCCGTCCCCGGCGCCCAGGAAGTTCTCACCCTGTTGTTGATCGTCGCGGCGCTCTGGTGGCGTGGCGCCAGCCTGCCTCGTCGCGGCGACATCGAACAGGAGTCGCTGCCCCTGGTGCCGCGGCAGGATCAACTGCTGCGACGGGTCGCCGTGCCGGCGGCGATCTGCGCGGTCGCCCTGATCGTCCTCCCCTACGACTTCCGTCAGGCGGTGACGACGGGCCTCGTGATCACCATCCTCTGCCTCTCCCTCGTCGTCGTCACCGGCTACGTCGGCCAGCTCTCGGTGGTACAGCTGGCCCTCTCGGGCGTCGCCGGCTTCACCGTCTCCCATCTCGGGACCGACCTCGGGGTCGGCTTCCCCTTCGCCGCCCTGGCGGGGATCGCCGTGGCCGTCGCCTTCGGCCTGGCGATCGCCTACTCGGCCCTGCGCGTGCGCGGGGTCAGCCTCGTCGTCGTCACCCTGGCCGCGGCGGTCGCGATCGAGCAGTTCATCTTCTCCAACCCCTCCTGGGGCGGAGGCGAATCGGGCGCCCCGGTGGGCCAGCCACACATCTTCGGGATCAACCTCGGCACCGACGCCGGTTTCCGAGGCCTCGACGGCCTGCTGCCGAGCGTCGTCTTCGGGATCTTCGCGTTGGCCGTCACGGTCGCGCTCTACGTCCTCGTCGCCAACCTGAGGCGCTCCAACCTCGGCCGCCACATGCTCGCCGTCCGCTCCAACGAGCGGGCCGCCGCCGCCGTCGGGGTCGACGTGCGCAACGTGAAAATCGTCGCCTTCGGGATCGGCTCGGCGATCGCCGGGGTCGCCGGCGTCATGTACGCCTACAACTTCGGTTCGGTCTCGGCCACCCACTTCGACGCCATCACCGCCCTCTCGCTGATCGCCAGCGTCTACGTCACCGGGGTGACGATGCCGCAGGGCGCGGTACTCGCCGGATTCGCCGCCACCGGTGCGGTGATCCCGCTGATCATGCAGAAGTGGGTGCTGCCCGCGGACAAGATCGGCATCTACACGGTCTTGCTCAGCGGGGTCTTCCTGCTGCTCCAGCTGAACATGTTTCCGGACGGGATCACCGGCACGATGTGGCGGCGCAAAGAGGCGAAGAAGCGTCGCCGCGCCGCCGCCAAGGTCGGGTCCGGGAAGCTTTACGCCGTCGGCGCCACGAGCGGCGGGGCGGTGCGTCGGTGAGCGCCGTCTTCGCGGCAAGGGACGTCTCCGTCCACTACGGCGGCGTCAAGGCCCTGCAGGGCTTCGAGGTCGAGATCGGACCCGGCGAACTTGTCGGGTTGATCGGCCCCAACGGTGCCGGCAAGACGACTTTTATCGATGCCGCCAGCGGCTTCGCCCGGTATCAAGGGCGGATCGAACTGGACGGGAAGGAGCTGAGTGGGATGCGTCCGCACGTTCGCGCGCGCCGCGGACTGGCTCGCACCTGGCAATCCGTCGAGCTGTTCCGCGACCTGACCGTGGCCGAGAACCTGGCCGTGGCGCGGACCCGCTCGAAGCTCCGCGCGATGCTGCCGCAACTGCTGGTCAACGGCGACCGCACGACCCCGTCGGTCGATGACGTGCTGGCGTTGATCGGGATCGAGCACCTGGGCGAGGCGCTGCCGAGTGAGCTCTCGGAGGGGCAGCGAAAGCTGGTCGGCGTCGCCCGCGCCTACTGCGGCGACCCCAAGGTCCTCTGCCTCGACGAGCCGGCGGCCGGCCTCGACACGGAGGAGAGCGCCGAGCTCGGCCGCAAGCTGCGGAAGATCGCCGACGCGGGCCTGCCGATGCTGCTGATCGACCATGACATGGGCCTGGTGCTCGGCGCCTGCGACCAGGTCGTGGTGCTCGAGTTCGGGCAGACGATCGCCCGCGGCAGGCCCGAGCAGATCCGCCGCGACCCGCGGGTCATCGACGCCTACCTGGGCAAGGCCGCCCACGACAAGAAGGAACAGGAGGCGGTGGACGGCTGATGGCCGAGGCGCTGCTCGAAATCGACGGGCTGACCGCGGGCTACGAACAGGCGGCGGTGGTCCGTGACGTCTCGATCTCGGTCGACGGCGGCGAGATCGTCGCGCTGCTGGGTGCCAACGGGGCCGGGAAGACGACCACGCTGCGCACCGTCTCCGGCCTGATCGAGCCGATGGCAGGTGGTATCCGCTTCGCCGCGGAGGACCTGTTGGCGCTGTCTCCGACGCAACGCGCTCGTGCCGGGATCGCCCACGTGCCCGAGGGCCGGGGGATCTTCTTCGGACTCACGGTCGGCGAACACTTTCGCTTCGGCGCCCCTGGTGAGCGGATCGACGCGGAGGTCGCCTACCACCACTTCCCCGCCCTCCGCGAGCTCCGCGACCGGCCCGCGGGCGTCCTCTCCGGCGGGGAGCAGCAGATGCTCGCGGTGGGCCGCGCGCTCTCGCGCCGGCCGCGCCTGCTGCTGCTCGACGAGCTCAGCCTCGGGCTGGCCCCGGTGATCGTCGAGATGCTGCTGCCGGTGGTCGCGGAGTACGTGCGCGAAAGCGGTTGTGCGGCCCTCCTGGTGGAGCAGCACGTGCCGTTGGCGCTGGAAGTCGCCGACCGCGCCTACGTGATCCGCCACGGCGAGATCGTCGCCGACATGGCGGCGAGCGAGCTGCCGGCCGACAGCGAGCTGATCACCGCCAGTTACCTCGGCGAAGCGGATAGCGGACCCGGCAGAGGCCCCGCCCAATCAAATGAACGACAAGGACGGAAACCAGGTGCAGCTCGTAACTTTCCATGACTCCGACGGCTTGACGGCAGGGATCGCCGATGGCGACCAGATCGCCTCGCTGGCGGACCTCGGCCGCGGCCGGATCAGCATCAAGGAACTGCTCACGGCGGGGCCCGCCGCGGTCGCCGAGGCGCTGGAGGCGCGACGGGAATACGCCGGGCCGACCACCGCGGTCGACGCCGTCCGTCTCGCTCCTCCGGTGCCCGATCCCGACAAGATCATCTGCCTCGGGCTGAACTACCCCAGCCACGTCGCCGAGACCAAGAAAGAGCCGCCGAAGATCCCGATGCTCTTCGCCAAGTACGGGACCTCACTGGTCGGCGCCCACGACGAGGTGGTGATCCCGCGGATCGCCAAGCTGATCGACTGGGAGGGTGAGCTCGCCGTGGTGATCGGCCGCGAGGCCCATCAGGTCACCGAGGCCGAAGCGCTCGACCACGTCGCCGGCTACTCGGTCGTCAACGACGTCACCGCGCGCGACCTGCAGCGCGCCACCAGCCAGTTCATGGCCGGCAAGGCGATCGACACCTTCGCCCCGATCGGCCCCGGGATCGTGCCCGCGGGGGAGATCGAGGATCCGGAGGTGCTACGCCTGCGGACGCGGGTGAACGGCGCGGTCGTCCAGGACGACTCGACCGGCTCGATGCTGATCGGGATCGCCGCGACGATCGCCTTCCTCAGCGAGATCATCACCCTGGTCCCGGGCGACATCATCGCCACCGGGACGCCCTCCGGGGTGGGCGCGGCGATGCAGCCGCCCGTCTTCCTCAAGGCGGGGGATCGGGTCGAGGTCGAGATCGAGGGGATCGGGTCGATCTCCAATCCGGTGGTCGGACCCTGACGATGCCCGAGTCCTTCATCCACGAGTCGACCGGGGCCCGGATCGTCTTCGGGGTCGGCCGGGTCGCCGAGGCCCCGGCGGAGATCGCCGCGGTGGGAGCCCGGCCATTGGTGATCTCCGACCCCGCCTTCACGGAGACCGCCGAGCAGGTGGTCGCCGAGTTCGACGGCGAGGTCGCGGGGCGGATCGCGGAGGTCCGCCGGCACGTTCCCGTGGAGAGCGCCGAGGCGGCGCGGAAGGAGGCGCGAGGGTCGGCGGCGGACTGCCTCGTCTGCCTCGGCGGCGGCTCGGCCATCGGCCTGGCGAAGGCGGTCGCGCTGACCGAGCGCCTGCCGATCGTCGCCGTGCCGACGACCTACGCCGGCTCCGAGGTGACTCCGGTCTGGGGGATCACCGAGGCCGGCGTCAAAATCACCGGGCGCGATCCCGTGGTCGCCCCGCGCACCGTCGTCTACGACCCCGAGCTGAGCTATGGGATGCCCGCCCAGCTGACGGCGGCCAGCGGCCTGAACGCGGTCGCCCACTGCGTCGACGCCCTCTGGGCGCCAGGACGTACGCCACTCACCGACAGCTTCGCCGAGAGCGGGGTGAGCGCTCTGAAGGGGGCGCTTCCGGCGGCGGTCGCCGATGGCTCCGACGCCGAGGCGCGGGCCGACGCCCTGATCGGCGCCTGGCTCGCCGGCACCACCTTCGCCGTCGCCGGCACCTCGGTCCATCACCGCCTTTGCCACGCGCTCGGCGGACGTTTCGACCTGCCTCACGCCGAGACCCACGCCGTCGTCCTTCCGTACGTCGCGGCGTTGTTGCTGCCCGCGGTGCCGAAGGCCGCCGCGATCCTCGCCCGCGCCTTCGCGGCGGAGCCGTCCGGCGCCCTGCGCGCGCTCGCGGTCGAACTGGGCGCCCCGACCCGCCTGAGCGAGCTCGGTCTCGATCTCGCCGACGCCTTGGCGTTGGCGGACGAACTCGATCCCGAGACCCTGGGCTCGCCGCGCCCGCTGAGTCGCGAGGATCTGCGGCGCCTGCTGACGGTCGCGACCGAAGGGGAAGACGGCGATGTCTGATCGGCGCCCCTACATCGTCGGCCTCGGCGGCACCACCGATCCCAACTCCTCCTCCGAGCGGGCGTTGGCGGCAGCGCTTGAGGCCGCCGGCGATCAAGGCGCCACCACCCGCCTCCTGACCGCTCGCGAGCTGGAGCTGCCGATGTTCGCGCCGGGCGTGAGCGAGCGCAGCGAGGCCGCGCGCGATTTCCTCGCAGCGGTGGAGGCGGCGGACGGCGTGATCATCTCGACCCCCGCCTACCACGGCAGCATCTCCGGCCTGCTGAAGAACGCGATCGATTATCTGGAGGATCTGCGCGAAGCCGAGCGCCCCTACCTCGACGGGCGCCCGGTCGGCTGCATCGTCTGCGCCTACGGCTGGCAGGGAACGGGCACCGCGCTGGCGGCGCTGCGGGCGATCATCCACTCGCTGCGCGGCTGGCCGACGCCGCTCGGCGTCACGATCAACACCAGCCAGGGCGTCTTCGGCGACGACGGTCGGGTCAGCGACCCCGATCTCGGCTTCCGGCTCGGCGTCCTTGCCGATCAGGTGACGCGGTTCGGTCACCTGCGGGAACAGGCAGGATGACCGCGACCCGCTTTGCCAAGGTCGAGGACGCGGCGGCGCGCCTGCGCGAGGGCGAGTTTGTGGTGCTCTGCGAGCGCGAGGACGAGGACACGACCGGCTGCCTCGTTCTCGGCGCCGGGTTCGCCGACGCGACGGCCGTCAACTTCATGACCAAGGAGGCTCGCGGCCTGATCTGCCTCGCCCTGACCGATCGGCGCTGCCGCGAACTCGACCTGCGGGGGATGGAGCGGGGGCGGCCGGAGCGCGTCGCCTCCCTGCCCTTCACCGTGACGATCGAGGCGGCGACCGGGGTGGCCACCGGGATCTCCGCTGCCGACCGGGCGCGGACGATCGCCGTCGCGATCGATCCCGCCGCGGGCCCCGCCGACCTCGTCGTGCCCGGCCACGTGGCGCCCCTGCGGGCGGCGGCAGGAGGCATCCTCGAGCGGCCCTTCGTCACCGAGGCGGCGGTCGAGCTGGCCTTCCTGGCGGGCTTGACCCCGGCCGCCGCCGTCTGCCAGATCCTCGCCGATGACGGCTCGAGCGCGCGCCTCGGCGACCTGCGCGAGACCGCCGCCCGCCACGACTTCGCGCTGCTCTCCGTGCCCAGGCTGATCGGGCGCCGTCTGCGCGGCGGAACGCCGGAATCCCACGCCACGTCGATCGCAGGAGGTCGAAGATGAACCAGCCAACCGAGCAGCAACGCGACCTCGGGTCAGCGGCTCTGGTCGATGCCGTCCTCGCCAGCTTCGAGGGATCGACCGACCCCCGTTACCGCGAGCTGATGCAGGCGTTGGTCCGCCACCTCCACTCCTTCATCCTCGAGGTGGGGCTGACCGAGGAGGAGTGGGGGAAGGCGATCGACTTCCTCACCCGCACCGGCCACATCACCGACGACCGGCGCCAGGAGTTCATCCTCCTCTCCGACGTCCTCGGCGCCTCGATGCAGGTGGTCGGGGTCAACCACTCCGACGCCTCTCAGGCGACCGAGTCGACGGTGTTCGGCCCCTTCTTCTTCGAGGGCTCGCCCGCCTTCGTCAACGGCGACGACATCTCCGGCGGTGCCGCGGGGATCCCGTGCTACATCCAGGGGAGGGTCCTCGACTCCGCCGGGAACGGCATCGCCGGGGCCAAGGTCGAGGTCTGGGAGGCTGACGAGGAGGGCCTCTACGACGTCCAGCACGAGGACGCCGCCGTCGCCGGGCGGGGCCACCTCTACACCGACGCCGACGGGCGCTTCTTCTTCTGGGCGCTCGAGCCGACCGCCTACCCGATCCCCTACGACGGCCCGGTCGGGGAGCTCCTGACCGCCGCCGGGCGTGGCCCGATGCGGCCCGCCCACGTCCACTTCATGGTCACCGCCGAGGGCTACGAGCCGCTGATCACCCACGTCTTCGCCGCCGGCGACGAGCACCTCGACTCCGATGCGGTGTTCGGCGTGAAGTCCTCACTGATCGCGCCCTTCGAGCGCCACGAGGCCGGCACCGAGGCCCCCGACGGCTCGGTCCCCACCGAGCCTTATTCGACGATGAGCTACGACCTGCGCCTGGCCCGGGAGGTTGGCGCGGGGGAGGAGGCAGCATGAGCGCGACACTGGAGACCGACGTCCTGATCGTCGGCAGCGGACCGGCGGGCGGCTCGATGGGGGTGTTTCTCTCGCGCTACGGGATCGACCACGTGATCGTCTCGAAATACGGCTGGACGGCCAACACCCCGCGCGCCCACATCACCAACCAGCGCACGGTGGAGATCCTCCGCGACGAGGGCCTCGAGGAGGAGGTCAAGCTCTACGGCACCCCGCAGGACATGATGGGCGACACGGTCTTCTGCACCAGCCTCGCGGGCGAGGAGTTCGCCCGCCTGCACACCTGGGGCACCCATCCGACCCGCCAGGCCGAATACACGCTGGCCAGCCCGTCGATCTTCTACGACCTGCCGCAGACCTACATGGAGCCGATCCTGATCAGGGCCGCCGGATCCCGCGGCTCGAAGCTCCGCTTCAACACCGAGTACATCTCGATGGTCCAGGACGACGACGGCGTCACCGCCACCGTGCTCGACCGCACGACCGGCGAGCGGTACGAGATCCGGGCGAAGTACCTGATCGGCGCCGACGGCGGCCGCAGCCGGGTAGCCGACCAGGCGGGCCTGCCGATGGAAGGCCAGATGGACCTGGCGGGGTCGATGAACATCGTCTTCCGCGCCGATCTCTCCGAGTACGTCGAGCATCGACCGAGCGTTCTTTACTGGGTGCTCCAGCCCGGCTCGGCGATCGGCGGGATCGGGCTCGGGCTGGTCCGCATGGTGCGTCCCTGGGACGAATGGCTGATCGTCTGGGGCTATGACATCGAGGTCGGACCGCCGGAGCTGACCGAGGCCGATGCCGAGCAGATCGTCCGCAACCTGATCGGCGACCAGGAGATCCCGATCGAGATCCTCTCCACCTCGCTCTGGACGAACAACCGAATGTGGGCGTCGCGGTACTCGGAGGGACGGGTCCACTGCATGGGCGACGCCTGCCATCGCCATCCGCCCTCGAACGGGCTCGGCTCAAACACCTCGATCCAGGACGCCTACAACCTCGCCTGGAAGCTGGCTCTCGTCCTGCAGGGCAAGGCCGACCCGGCGCTGCTCGACTCCTACGACGCCGAGCGCGCCCCGGTCGGCGAGCAGATCGTTAAGCGGGCCAACCTCTCGATCGACGAGTACGGGCCGATCTTCGAGGCCCTCGGCCTGCTCGACAAAGGGGCCGACGACGCGCAGATCAGGGCCAACATGGAGGCGCGCAAGGAGGCGACCCCCGAGGCGGCGGACCAACGTCGCAAGCTGAAGGAGGCGATCGAGGGCAAGAACTACGAGTTCAACGCCCACGGGGTCGAGATGAACCACCGCTACCGCTCCGGCGCCGTGGTCGAGGACGGCAGCCCCGAGCCCGCCTTCGACCGGGACAAGGAGCTCTACTACCATCCCACCACCTGGCCCGGCGCCCGCCTGCCGCACTGCTGGCTCGAACACGGCGGGAAGAAGGTCAGCACCCACGATCTCGCCGGGAAGGGTCGTTTCGCCCTGCTCACCTGCATCGGCGGCGAAGCCTGGGTCGAGGCGGTGGAGGCGGTGGCCGCCCGTACCGGGGTCGAGATCGCCGCATACGTGATCGGCCCTGGCCGCGAGGTCTCAGACACCTATGACGATTGGGCGCGGCTGCGCGAGGTCGAGGAGGACGGCTGCGTGCTGGTGCGGCCCGACATGCACGTCGCCTGGCGCAGCGCCGAACTACCCGACGATCCGACCAAGAACCTGGAGGTGGCGATGACGAGCCTCCTGACTGGAGGTAAGGCATGATCCCCGACGCGGCGAAGCACCTGTTCGAAGGCAAGCACCTGGCCCACGTGGCCACGATCAATCGCGACGGCACGCCGCAGGTCTCGGCGATGTGGGTCGGCATCGACGGCGACCTCGTGACCTTCAACACCGTCGAGGGTCGGCTGAAGACGAAAAATCTGCGTCGGAACCCCGCGGTGGCACTCTCGATCACCAATGAACACAACCCGGCCGAGAACCTGATCATCCAAGGCACAGTCGTCGAGATCACCGGAGACGGCGCCGATGCGGACATCGACGCACTCGCCAAGCGCTACCTCGACGCCGACTCCTACCCCTTCCGTCAGCCGGGAGAAGAACGGTTGATCGTGAAAATGGAGCCGAAGAAGGTCCACCACCTCATCCCCTAGAGGTGGTGCGACGGCCGCTGGAGATCGGCGTCATGGACCAGCCCGAGATCCTCTGGGAGCCGACCGCCGCCGCGGTCGCCTCCAACCTCACCGCCTACACCGACTGGCTGCGCGCCAAGCGCGGGGTGGACGTGACCACCTACCCCGACCTCTGGCGCTGGTCGGTCGGCGACCTGGAGGCCTTCTGGAACTCGATCTTCGACTACTTCCGGGTTGAGTACGACGGCGAGCGCACCGTCGCCCTCGCCTCCCGCGAGATGCCGGGGGCCAAGTGGTTCCCGGGCGTGAGGCTGAACTGGGCCGAGCGCGCCTTCGCGGGCAAGCCCGACGACCAGGTCGCGATCATCCACGCCTCCGAGCTCCGCGAGCTCTCCGAGATCACCTGGGGCGAGCTGAGAGATCAGGTGGCCGCCGTGGCCGGCGGCCTGCGGGGGCTCGGGGTGGAAGAGGGCGACCGCATCGTCGCCTACCTGCCGAACGTCGCCGAGGCGACGATCGCCTTCCTCGCGGTCGCCTCGATCGGCGCGGTCTGGTCCTCTGCATCACCGGACTTCGGCGCGGGCTCCCTGATCGACCGCTTCGCCCAGATCGGTCCGAAGGTGCTGCTGGCCGTCGACGGCTATCGCTACGGCGGCAAGGACTTCGACCGCACGCCGGTGGTCAGGCAGCTCCAGGAGGCGATGCCCTCGCTCGAGCACACGGTCCTGCTCCCGTATCTCGACCCGAACGCCACGGCCTACTCGGGCGCGGCGGATCTGGAGGGTGTCGTCATCTGGGACGAGCTCCTCGTCAGGGGAAGCGGTGCCGAGCTCACCTTCACCCGCGTCCCCTTCGACCACCCCCTCTGGGTCCTCTACTCCTCCGGCACCACCGGCCTGCCGAAGGCGATCGTCCAGTCCCAGGGCGGGATCCTGCTGGAGCAGCTGAAGGTGATGCACCTCCACGCCGACGCGAGGCCGGGGGACAGGCTCTTCTGGTTCACGACCACGGGCTGGATGATGTGGAACTTCATCGTCAGTGGCCTCCTCACCGAGGCCGCGATCGTCCTCTACGACGGCAACCCGGGATACCCCGACATGGGCGTCCTCTGGGACCTCGCCGAGGAGGCCGGGGTGACCATGTTCGGCACTTCCGCCGCCTACATCTCCGCCTGCATGAAGGCGGGCGTGGAGCCCGGCGCGGGGCGCGACCTCTCCCGACTGCGCTCGGTCGGCTCCACCGGCTCACCGCTGGCGGCCGAGGGCTTCGACTGGATCTACCGGCACGCGGGGGAGGACACCTGGCTCTTCTCGACCTCCGGGGGCACTGACCTCTGCACCGCCTTCGTCGGCGGGGTGCCGACCCTCCCCGTCTATCGCGGCGAGCTGCAGGCCCGGGCCCTGGGGGCCGCCGTGGAGTCCTGGAACCCCAAGGGCCGTCCCCTGATCGGCGAGGTGGGGGAGCTCGTGATCACCGAGCCGATGCCCTCGATGCCGCTCTTCCTCTGGGGCGACACCGACGGCAGCCGCTACCGCGAGTCCTACTTCGAGATGTTCCCCGGGGTCTGGCGCCACGGCGACTGGATCGAGATCACCGGGCGCGGCACCGCGATCATCCACGGCAGGAGCGACTCGACGATCAACCGCGGCGGCATCCGCATCGGGACCGCCGAGATCTACCGGGCGGTGCTCGCCTCCCAGGAGGTCACGGACGCCGTGGTGGTCGACTTGCCGAGGGACGGCACCGACGGGGTGATCGAGCTGTTCGTCGTCCTGCGCGAGGGGGCCGAGCTCGACGACGACCTCCGCAAGGCTCTCGCCCGGCAGATCCGCGGGCGCTGCTCGCCCCGCCACGTCCCCGACGAGGTGACCGCGATCGCCGCGGTGCCCCGCACCCTCTCGGGCAAGGTGGTCGAGGTCCCGGTCAAACGCATCCTGATGGGCGCCGACCCCGAGAAGGTGGTCAGCCGGGACAGCCTCGCGAACCCGGAGGCGCTGGACTACTTCGTCGAGCTCGCCGAGACGGGAGCGAGCCGCTAGCCGGTCGGCCTCAGGGTCTGGCCGCGGCGAGCCCGACGCCGCCGGCGACCGGCACGGTGATCCCGGTGACGAAGGCGGCCGCGTCCGAGCAGAGATAGGCGGCTGCCTCGCCGATGTCTGACGGGTCGCCGAACCGGCCGAGCGGCATGCGTTCGCCCCCCGAGATCAATTCGTCTCGCCGATCGTTTCGCGCAGCATCGGCGAGTCGATCGGCCCCGGCGCGATCCCGTTGACCCTGATCCCGTGGTGTCCGACCTCGCAGGCGAGCTGCTCGGTGAGGGTGACGACGCCGGCCTTGCTCGCGGCGTAGGCGATGTGATTCCCGGTGTAGGTGAAGGCGCTGAGCGAGGCGACGTTGACGATGCTGCCCTTGCCCGTCTCGATCATCGGACCGAGGGCGCCTTTGCACATCAGGAAGACCGAGCGGAGGTTGATCGCGAACACCCGATCCCAGTCCTCCACGGTGTGATCGAGGAGATCCTTGTAAAGCACCACCCCGGCGTTGTTCACCAAGATGTCGAGCCTGCCGTGATGTTCCTCGACCTGGGCGAACGCGTCATCGACCTGATCGGGATCGCTCACGTCGGCGGCGATGGTGTGCACGGGCCCGAGGGCCGCCGTGGACTCGTCGAGGCCCTCCCGGTCGAGATCGACGAGGACGACCGTGGCGCCGCGTTCCTTCAGCGTGGTCGCGACGCCGCGCCCGATGCCCCGTGCGGCGCCGGTGATCAGGGCCACCCGATCGTCAAGCCTGTTTTTGTCCATGTCTCCTGGGGTGGTGTGGCGATGCGTTGATGTGGCTCACCAGTTTATGGAGCGGGAGGCGGGCTCTCTCAGCCGATCCTCAGCATTCCATTGGTTGCCCTTGAGCCTTCGAATGCAGCATCGCCGCAATGAAGAAGTCGCCCCATCTCCGTCGTCGCGGTCGTGTCTCCTTGCCCCGACGGCCGCTCGAGTGGATGCTCGCGGTCGTCGCCGTGGCCCTCGTCGTGATCGCGATCACCTCGCTCGGCACCAACTCTTCCAGCAGCTCGGCGGCGACCAAGCGCACGGCCACGGTCGGCAAGGGGGTCGTCCAGTCGACGGTCTCCGGCAACGGCACGCTCGAACCGGCGGAAAAGGTCGAACTGAGCTTCGGCGCCTCCGGCGAAGTCACCGCGATCCAGGTCAAGGCAGGGGAGAAGGTGACCAAGGGCGAGGTGCTGGCGGAAGTGGACTCGAGCTCGGCGCGCGCCTCGCTCGCGTCCGCCGAAGCAAAGTTGCTGGAAGCCGAAGAAACCCTCGAAGGAGCCGAAGAAGCCGAAGAATCCGAAAACGAAGAAGCGGCTTACGAGGGTGGCGCGCGGACGAGCTTCGTCGGCCTGATGTCGAAGGAAGGGACCGCCGCCGATCCCGAACGCGAATCGTCGGTCGAAGGGACCGCGCCGGAAGGAGGCTCGACGCCGACCAAGGAAGCCCCCGTCGAAGCCCACGAAAGCGAAAAGGAAGCGACGAAGCCGGAAGCGACGAAGCCCGAAGCGACGGAACCGGAAGCGACGAAGCCAGGGAAGCAGGAAGAAGCCGCGCCGACGACCACGGAAGCTCCCGCGCCGGAAGCAGAACCCCAGGCCGCCGCGCCGAGCGAAGCCACCGCCGCGCCCAGCTCCGGCAGCAGCGAAGTCGGTGGCATGGAAACCGGAGCCGCCGGCGCCATCGTCAGCGTGCCGACCGCGGAAGCGAACCTGCGCGAGGCCGAACTCACGGTCGACAGCGCCCGCCAGGAAGTCCGCGAAACCACCATGCGCGCGCCGATCTCGGGCACGATCACCTCGATCTCGGGGTCGGTCGGCGAAAGCGTCTCCGGTGGCTCCCAGGGCTCGACCGGCGGCGGGTCCTCCGAAACCGCCGCCGGTGGGCTCGGGGCCATCGGGGGCGGATCCGGCGAATCCTCTTCGTCGGGATCCGCGTTCATGACCTTGGCGCAGGTCGACCGGCTGAAGATGGAAGTGAGCTTCAGCGAGTCCGACATCGGCAAGGTCCGCAAGGGGCAGACCGCGACCGTCTCGATCGACGCCCTGGAAGGCACGGAACTGGCCGGACGGGTCACCGACGTCAGCGTGCTGGCGAGTGAAGGCTCGAGCAGCGTCGTCGAATACCCGGCGACGATCCTCGTGACCCAGAGCGCGAAGGGCGTCCGCGCCGGGATGTCGGCGAGCGCCGAAGTGGTGACCGAACAGGTCAAGGACGCGATCAGCGTGCCGAGCGAAGCGATCTCCTCGGTCGGCAACGGCAAGACCGTGACCGTCGAAGAAGACGGCAAGGAACAGACGAAGACCGTCAAGACCGGCCTGGTGGGCGACGAAACGACCGAGGTGATCAGCGGCCTGACGGCAGGGGAGACGTTGATCCTTCCGGAAACGACCGTCGCCACGGGCTCCATCGGGGGCGAAGGTGGAGAAGGCGGCGCGGGCGGCTTCCCCGGCGGTGGCGGCGGCTTCCCGGGAGGTGGCGCCGGAGGGTTCACGCCGCCCAGCGGCGGCGGCTTCCCCGGGGCACCCTGATGACCCGGCGCGACCAACCGGTCATCCGCATCGAGAACGTCGTCCGCACCTACGTGATGGGCCAGACGCGGGTGCGGGCGCTTCGCGGCGTCTCCTTGCTGATCGAACGCGGCGAGTACGTCGCGATCATGGGTCCCTCCGGCAGCGGCAAGTCCACCTTGATGAACACCCTCGGCTGTCTCGACGCGCCATCCTCGGGCCGCTTTCTCCTCGACGGCGTCGACGTGCGCTCGCTCGACGAAGACGATCTCTCCGACCTGCGCAACCGCAAGATCGGCTTCGTCTTCCAGGGCTTCAACCTGGTGCCGAAGATCTCGGCGCTCACCAACGTCGAACTGCCGCTGATCTACGCCGGGCTCTCGCGCGGGGCGCGGCGCCACCGGGCGACCCGGGCGCTGCAGGCGGTGGGCATGGGCGAGCGCCTCGATCACGGCTCCAACGAGCTCTCCGGCGGCCAGCAGCAGCGGGTCGCCATCGCCCGCGCGATCGTCACCAACCCGGCGCTCATCCTCGCCGACGAGCCGACCGGCAACCTCGACTCACGTTCGACGGCCGACGTGTTGAAGATCTTCGAGGACCTCAACGGCAGCGGCCGCACCGTGGTGATGATCACCCATGAGGACGACGTCGCCGAACACGCCGATCGCCTCGTGCGACTCGGCGACGGCAGGATCGTCAGCGACGTGTCGCTGGAACTCGGGCAAGCGACCGAGGAGGTCGGCGCCCGCCGCCCTGTGGGTAGCGCCTGATGGCGATCGAGACCCTGCGGACGGCCTGGACGGGCCTGATGTCCCATCGTCTGCGCACGGCGCTGACCGTTCTCGGGATCATGATCGGGATCGCCTCGGTGATCGTCCTGATCGCGGTCGGCAAGGGCTCTTCCGACGCGGTCCAGGAATCGATCGACGCACTCGGCTCGAGCACGCTCACCGTCAGCGCCTCGCCGAGCGCGACGACGACGACCGGGGCGACGACCAGCGTGACGCTCGAAGAGGCCGACGTCGAAGCGCTCGAAGACGCCGAACGCGCACCGGCGATCAAGAGCGTCGCCCCGGTGTTGAACGCGAGCAGCACCGAAATCGTCGACGGCTCGAGCGAAGCCGAACCGGGCGAATTCGTCGGTACCACGCCCGCCTACCGGGAAGCCCATAACTACACGGTGCAATCGGGCCAGTGGTTCACCGACGCTCAGGTGTCCGAACGGGCGCGGGTCGTGGTCATCGGGCCGGAAGTCGCCGAAGAACTCTTCCCCGGCGAAAGCGGGGTCGGCAAGACGATCCAGGTGAACGGGACCAACTTCCAGGTGGTCGGGATGACGAAGGCGAAGGGGTCGAGCGGCACCTCGAGCCAGGACGACAACGTCTTCGCTCCGATCACGGCGGTCGAAGACACGCTCGCCGGCTACGGCGAACTGAGCTCGATCTCGGTCGAGGCGGTCAGCCCCGACGCGGTCGAAGAAGCCGAAGCCCAGGCGAACTCGATCCTCGAGTCGCGCCACGAACTGAGCGAAGGGATCAACGTGATCAACCAGAGCTCGATCCTCGAAGCGTCGAACTCCAGCGAATCGGTCTTCACTACGCTGCTCACCTGGGTGGCGGCGATCTCGTTGGTCGTCGGCGGGATCGGCGTGATGAACATCATGCTGGTCAGCGTCACCGAGCGGACCCGGGAGATCGGCATCCGCAAGGCGATCGGCGCGCGCCGCTCCGACATCCTCGCCCAGTTCCTGACCGAGGCGCTGCTGGTCTCGGCGATCGGCGGCGCCCTGGGGATCGCGGTCGGCGTGATCGGCAGTCAGTTTGAAATCGCCGGCGTCCAGCCGGCGGTCGCCGGCTACTCGGTGGTCCTCGCGGCCGCCGCGTCGCTCGGCTCCGGCCTCTTCTTCGGTACCTACCCGGCGATGCGGGCCGCCCGCCTGCGGCCGATCGAGGCACTCCGCTTTGAGTAAGCACAACGACCAAGCATTGGAGGACGAAGACGTGACTCGCGTGATCGACACCGATACCCGCGACGAGGAGGAGGAGCGCTGGATCGACTCCGAATCCGAGGACGACGGTTGGGACGACAGCGAGGAGACCGGGATCGCGCCGCGTCCTCGCGGCCGCCTGCTGCGTCCGCTGCCCCTTTTCCTGATCGCCGTGGCGATCGTGGCCGCCGGGTTCCTCGGCGGGGTGCTGGCGCAGAAGGGGAGCGAAGGGTCCTCCTCGGCCGCGCTCCCCGGCGGCGGTGGGCTGCCCTCCTTCGCGGGCGCCAAAGAAGGCGCGAGCCAGGAAGGGGGCGCCGAAGGTGGCGGGATCCCCTCGTTCGGTGGCTCCGAAGCGGCCGCCGAAGGCACGGTGACCAGCGTCGAAGGCCACACGATCTACGTCAAGGAATCCGACGGCACCGTCGTCGCGGTGAAGATCGGCGACGGGGCCACCGTCACCCGGAACTCGGAAGTCGCCGCGAAGAAGATCCACCCC